>Ga0210382_10000437_pt1 | contig 14884 bp, 8 predicted proteins | sample PLMedo_FD_155452 | JGI IMG/M metagenome (GOLD analysis project Ga0210382, IMG submission 155452) | Groundwater sediment microbial communities from an aquifer in East River, Colorado, USA - PLM0_60_coex redo | ecosystem: Environmental > Terrestrial > Soil > Riparian zone | place: USA: East River...
CCGTCCAGGAAAAAACGAACGCGCCGGCGCAGCCGGCGGCGAACGCCGTCCGCATCTGCCAGTCGAGCACCTGTGCCTGGACGCGCTCGCCGTTGCGCAGGCTGTCGAGGCCCAGCTCGCTCATGAGCAGCGGCCGGGCGCCCGCGATGTTCTGCAGTCGCGCGAGGTACGCACTCAGGCGCTCCTGCGTCTCGAGGTAAACGTTGAAACACACGATGTCGAGGAACGGGAGCTCGAGGTACTCGGTCGTAGGATAGTTCACGTACGTGACCAGGCCGTCGGGATCCTCGCGTTTCACGACGCGATAGAGCCGTTGGAGGTAGCGCTGGACACGCTCGCGTCCCAGCCAGCGGGCTATCGGCGCGGGAATCTCATTGCCAAGTGCATAGCACAGCAGTGCCGGGTGGCCCGCGCAGGTGCGCACCTTGGCGGCCACCAGTCCCTCGACGTCGGGCGCGTCGCGGCCGTCAATCAGGTACCCGACGTACTGCTCGGCGCTGAGCCCAACCATGACCCGGAGACCGTGGCGCGCTGCGACATCCAGCAGCGCCCTAGGCGGCATCGTGTGGGGGATGCGCACCGCGTTGATCCCATTCGCCGCCATGTGCGCGAAATCGCAATCGATCTTGTCGAGGTTCTGATATTCCCGCCCGTCGGCATCCGGCTCGAATGCGCCGTAGGTCACGCCGCGAACGTAGAACTTCTCATCGCCCACGAAAAGAAACTTCCCCCGCACAGTAACCGGGCCAGCCAGGGCACGGACGGGGGTGGGCACGGGGGGGGGTGCGATCGGTAAGATCGGCGACGCGGTTGGGCGCTCGGCGTCAACCGGCGCCGACGCGACGAATGCGTCGTCGGACGTGATATGAAGCGGACCAAGGTCGCGCTGCACGGGCGCTCTCCGCAGCTCGGCGTCTTTTTCGTAGATTTCGCGGCAGGACGGGTCGCAAGGCATATGCCGTGCGTCGAATCACCCCGCTCTGTCGCGTGGGGCACCTATGTAGCTCGTGCATGTCCGGCTACGTGGGAGACCGATATTATGGAGGACGTTCTGCTATGACGCAGCAAGCTTACGGTATTGCCCGTGCGCCGTAGCGGTGTTGCAACACATTTTCCACCTGCGTTACCTAAGGCTGCTCTAGAGCATCTCGCTCTCCGGGCCCACCTTAGCCCTTCGGCTGCGGGACGATCCGCAGGTACGGCTTCGGTGCCTTCCAGCCGTTCGGATAGATCTTCTTTGCGTCTTCGTCGGAGACCGAGCCGGCGATGATGACGTCGTCGCCCTGCTTCCAGTTGACGGGCGTCGAGACCTTGTGCTTCGCCGTCAGCTGCAGCGAGTCGATCACGCGCAGCACTTCGTCGAAGTTGCGGCCCGTCGTCATCGGATAGACGATGATGAGCTTGATCTTCTTGTCGGGTCCGATGACGAACACGTTGCGCACCGTCTGATTGTCCGCCGCCGTTCGGCCGTCGCAGGTGCCCTCGAGGTTGGCCGGCAGCATTCCATACAGTTTGGAGATCTTGAGATCGGTATCGCCGATCATCGGATAATTCGGCGCCTGCCCCTGCGTCTCCCTGATGTCGTTCGACCAGCGGGCGTGATGCTCCACGGGGTCGACGCTCAGACCGACGATTTTCGTGCGCCGCTTATCGAATTCCGGCTTGAGCTTCGCCATGTACCCGAGCTCGGTGGTGCAGACCGGCGTGAAATCCTTGGGATGGGAAAACAGCACGGCCCACGAATCACCGATCCATTCGTGGAAGCGTATGCGTCCTTCAGTGGTCTGAGCTTCGAAATCGGGGGCGATATCACCGAGCTGGAGCGCCATAGAATACCTCGAAGGAAGTGTCAGTCGCTCGTCATGATGAACAGCGGCGCGCCGTCGAACTGGTAGATCGGCCGCAGGCGCTGTGTGTTGTAGTACTTCGAAACGTCGACAACCTTCTTCTCCGACGTCACGCTCGACAGCGGCACGGTGTCGTAGAAGCCCTTATGAATGCTCACGAGCCGGCCGTACTCCTTCTTCACCACGAGGTCGAGCGCGAGATTGCCGAATGCCATCGGCACGATCGAGTCGAGCGCGTCGGGATCACCCGAACGGACAAGATAGCCGAGCCGCTGGCTCACGACGTCGACGCGCCGCCCCTTGTTGTATTTCGCCGAGCACTCCTTGAGCGCCGCGCCGATCTGGTCGCCGATGCCGCCGAGCTTGCGGTGGCCGAACATGTCGGTCTCTTCGCCCTCGAAGCTCATCCCTTCGTGCGAGGTGAGCCGCGCACCTTCCGAGATGAGGACAACCGAATAGCGGCTCGGGTTCTTGTTGCGGTCCTGAACCAGCAGCTCGGCAAGGTGCTCGACCTCCACGGGGTACTCGGGGATCACGCAGCGGTCCGAAGCGCCGGCCATCGTCGGCAGCAGCGCGGTGAATCCGGCGTAGCGGCCGAACACTTCGATCACGAGAAAGCGCTCGTGCGAGCCCGCCGAGGTGCGCAGCCGGTGGGTCAGCTCTATCGTGCGCGTCACGCAGGTGCTGAACCCGATGCAGTAGTCGGTGCCGTAGACGTCGTTGTCCATCGTCTTGGGAATCGCGACGATCTTCAGCCCCTCATCGTGCAGCCGCTTGGCGTAGCTCAGGGTGTCATCGCCACCGATGGGAATCAGCACATCGACGCCCAGGTGCTCGAGGTTCTTGATGACGTCCTTGGTGATGTCGTTCGCCTGTTCCGTATAACCGCTGAGATGCGCCGGCACGCGCTCTTTGGGCAGGTGACTCGGCCGCACGCGCGACGTGTGGAGGAACGTGCCGCCGGTGCGGCCGGCACGGTTCACGATCGCTTCGGTGAGCGGCAGGATCTGCTCGCTGTTGTCCGCGCCTTTTTCCCGCGAGTAGTCGACCAGTCCGCCCCAGCCGTGGCGAATGCCGACGACCTTGTAGCCGTCGCGCAGGGCGCGAATCGTGATGGCGCGGATGGCGGGATTGAGACCGGGAACGTCGCCGCCGCCGGTGAGGATGCCGATTGTGCCTTTGCTCATAGTGGCGAAGAAAATACGCGAATCGGTGCACTACATGAAGACCGTGAATTTCCCGTGACGGCTTCTTAGCACTGCGCGGCGGGCAGGGTGACGCAGAAGCGCGATCCCTTGCCGACTTCGCTCTCGGCGTTCACATCACCGCCGAGAGCCTGGGCAATGCGCTGCGCGATGGTGAGCCCCAGCCCCGCGCCGCCGTGCTCGCGCGTCGTGGAGCTGTCGAGCTGTTTGAAGGGATCGAACACGAGCTTCAGCTGATCAGGCGGGATCCCGGGCCCGCGATCACGGACCTCGGTCACGACGAATCCGTCCTCAGGCCACCACCGCACCTCCACGTGGCCGCCCTGGGGCGAAAACTTGATTGCGTTTGCCAACAGGTTCACGATCACCTGGACGACGCGATCGCGCTCGGCCCGCACGACCTGCGGCTCCGCGGGTGGCTCTGTCCGGAGCGTCACGCCCCGAGATTCGGCGAATGCCGCGACCATCTCGATGCTGGCGGCGACCGCGTCCTCCAACGCGACCGGCTCAAGCCGAAGTTCCATGCGGCCGGCTTCCAGCCGCGAGAGATCGAGCAGGTCATTCACGAGACGGATCAGCCGGTCCGCGTTCCGGAGGGCGACCTCGAGCAACTCGTGCGCCGCGGGCTCGAGCGCCCCGCCCGCGCCCTCGAGCAGGAGCGCCAGCGACGCTTTGACGGACGTCATCGGCGTGCGCAGCTCGTGCGACACGATCGACACGAACTCCGTTTTGGCTTTCTCAACTTCCACCTCATGGGTCACATCGCGGTAGAGCACGATGTGTCCGAGCAGTGAGCCGCTGCTGTCGCGCGCGGGCGCGACGACGCGCTGGTAGGTGGCCTGCCGTGGGAACTTGAGCTCGACCCGATCTCGCAGCGACGCGTCCAGCGACAACACCTTCTCCTGGCTGACCAGCGCGTCCGCATCCACGAACGAGCCGCGCAGAAACCGGTGGATGGTTTGCACACCGGCCCCCACGATCGCCTCTTGCGGAATTCCGACAAGCCGGGCCATCTCGGCGTTGGCGTATGCGATTCGCCGGTCGGATCCGACGAGCATGATCGCCGCGTCGCTGGCGTCGATCAGCGCTTCGAGCTGGTTGCGCTGACCCTGCACGGTCGCGTGCTCGCGCGCCAAGGCCTCCCGCTGCTGGGCGATCGTGTTGAGCAGTGTGGAGTAATAGAGCGAGGTCTCGATCTGCCGGCCCAGCACGACGGCCCAGTCGAGATCGTCCTCGGTATAGTGGCCCTCGTCTTCATGCCCGAAATTCAGCGCCCCGATCACGCGGTCGCCCACATGCAGCGGCACGATCATCGCGGAGATGCGCCGGCCCTCCTGCAGCAAAATCCCTTCGGTTCCCGGCAGCGCGTCCACTCGCAGCGGCCGCCCGGTGCGGATCGCTTCGCCCGTCAATCCCTGCGCGATGGGAAACGCGGCGTCGCCGACCACGAATCCCCCGCGGGCCTTGTCGAACAATGTTTGGATGTAGTAGTGCGTCGCCGGATCGTCGACCAGCACGACGCTCGCGCGCCGGAAGTCGAGCACGCGTTGCACTTTCTCGATGGCGCCGCGGAAGAGCTCGCGCATGTCGACGGCGGCGCTGATCAGCGACGTGAGCTCTCCCACCACGGCGAGCCGCGCCGCCGGCGAGCGCGCGCTCCCTGCTGTCGCCGTCGCCCGGTACGCCCGCGCCGCACCGTCCAATTCCTTGAGCGCGGCCGCCGCGGCACGCCGCTCATCCGTCAGCGCGGTGCCGCGCTCCAGCCAGCCACGCGCCAGCTCCTCCAGATCGCCGGCGGCATCAGCGAGGTCCTCGGCCCCGAAGCTCGCGGCAGTACCGCTGAGCGAATGCGCCGTCCGGTACAGCGTCTCTGCCTGCTCGACGTGGAACCTGCTCTCCAATCCGGCCAGCGCACCCTGCATCGTCTCGACCCGGCGCGCGAGCCCCGTGACGAACTCGGCGCGCACCTCGGCGAACGGATCGGGGCCGGTCATCGGCAGAACCCGCGAACCTGCTGTGCGAGCTCGGCAGGCTGGAAGGGTTTCAGCACGACACCGGCCGCTCCCGATTCGGCGAGCTTGCGTGGGTCGAGATCGCGACGCGCGGTGAGCAGCACGAGGGGCACGGCGGCAGTTTCGGGATCGGCCTTGAGGCGTCGGCAGACTTCGTAGCCGTCCATCTCGGGCATCATGACATCCACCAGAATCACCTGCAGGGGCGGCCGGGTGGTGCGCGCACGGTCAATCCCGGCCGCACCTGAGGATGCCGTCGCTACCTCCCAGCCCGCGGTGAACTCGAGCGTGCGCCGCACGAGCATGAGGAGGTCCGGGTCGTCGTCAATGATCAGCGCCCGAAAGGGTTCGGCCATGGGCCTGTCTTTGTCCGGCACCGTCGCCAATATTGACTCCGGCGCGGGACAACGACAGGCCCATGGTTCCCACGATCTACGTTCTCGACGACGACGTGGTGCACGCCAAGCTGCTCGCCGCCAATTTGGGATCCCCTGGCCGCGTGCGCACCCGCGTGTTCGAGCGGCCGGACGCCTTGCTGGCGCATCACGCTGACGAGCCCGCCGACGCCATCATCACCGATCTCGTCATGCCCGACCTGAACGGCGTCGAAGTCACGCGCCGGCTCCGCCGGACCGACGCCCACATCCCCATCTTCGTCCTCACCGGACACGGCGACATCGCCACGGCGATCGAGGCCTTGAAGGCCGGCGCGACGGAGTACCTCACAAAGCCCGTCAACATCGACGAGCTCATGACGCTGCTGACGAGGGCCCTCGCGGCCCGGCCGCTCGTCGAGGCCGGCGCCTCCCTGGAACAGGCACAGGGACAGCAGTTTTCCGTCCAGGCGATTCTCGGCGACCACCCCAAGGTCGAGGCCGTGCGAGCGTTCGTGCGCAAGATGGCGGCCGTGCCGCGCCCGACCGTGCTGTTGCTCGGCGAAAGCGGAACCGGCAAAAATCTCGTCGCCCGCGCGATCCACTACGCGAGCCCTCACTCAGCGGGGAAATTCGTCGAGATCAATTGCTCTGCCCTGCCGGCGAACCTGCTCGAGGCCGAGCTTTTCGGATACAAGAAGGGAGCGTTTACGGACGCCCGCGAGGCGAAACGCGGCTTGATCGAGGTGGCCGACGGCGGCACGCTGTTCTTCGACGAAATCGCGGAGCTCAGCCCCGAGTTACAGGCGAAGCTGCTTAACGTTCTCGAAAGTCGCCGGTTCCGGCGTCTGGGCGGGACCGAAGAGATGGAAGTGGCGCTACGGCTCGTGACGGCCACGAACCGCAACCTGGAAGAGCTGGTGCAAACGGGCCGGTTCCGCTCAGATCTGTACTATCGTGTGAGCGTCGCCGCGATAACGCTGCCGCCGCTGCGCGACATCAAGAGCGACATCCCGCTCCTCGCGGATCACTTCCGCCAGTTATTCGCTCAAGAGTTCAAGAAGAAGGTCGATCGCATCGACAACCCGGCGCTCGAGACGCTCGCCGCGTGGGAGTGGCCCGGCAACGTGCGCGAGCTGCGCAATGTGATCGAACGGGCCATGATCTTCACCAACGGACCGGCCCTCACGCGATCCGATTTCCCGCCGTTAGGTCAGCGCGATCCCGTCCCCGCGCGCCCGCGCGACACGAAGACGTTCGGCTTGCCGAAGGGTCTCACGCTGGTCGATGCCGAGCGCGAGTACATTCGCCTGACGCTCGAGGCGACCGACGGCGACATCCAACGCACCGCCGAGTTCCTCGGCATCTCGCGCAAAAACTTGTGGGAGAAACGCAAGAAGTACGGTCTGCTACCCAGCCCGTCCGACGTCGAAACGGGCTCGTGATACCGCCTCGGTTACCGTACGGTAACATCACGCGAGAATTGTCCGTCCACTGCCTCCCCAGCCCGCTTCTAAGTCGCGTCTCATGAATAATTTGGCGTTGTCCCGTAGGGGGTACGCGCCTTGCGGGCAATGCGCCGCGATGCGTGCCACCTCGACCGCGGTCCTCATTGCGCTCGCCCTCTGCGGCATCGTCGCGCCGACGCTTGCGCAGACGTTCACCTGGAGCGGTGCGCAGAATGCCAATTGGGGCGTCGGTGGCAACTGGGTGGGCGGGGTGGCGCCGACCGGCGCGGGCGGGGAGAATCTCGTGTTTCCCAGCGGCGCGGCGAACCTGGCCACCAATAACATCCTCAACAACGCGACGTTCAATTCGATCACCATCAAGGGCAGCGGCTACACGCTCAGCAATAAGGCGATCACACTCGGTGCCGGCGGACTGGCCGATAGCAGCGCAGCCGGCACGAACACGATCAGCCTCGCCATCACCTTCGCGGCGACGCGCACCGTGACCGTCAGCAATGCGGGGACGACGCTCACGATCAGCGGCGTCATCAGCGGCACGGGGGGGCTGACCAAGAGCAGTGCCGGCACACTCGTCCTGAGCGGCGCCAACACCTACACCGGCGTGACGACGATCAATGCCGGTACAGTCTCGATCGCGGCCGATGCCGCCTTAGGCGCCACGCCCGGTGCAGCCACCCCGGGAAAGATCGTGTTCGGGGGCGGCACCCTCCGCACTACAGCCAGTTTCACGCTCGCCACGAACCGCGGCATCGCCCTCACGGCCCCCGGCACGATCTCCACCGATCCGGGGACGACACTGACCTATGGCGGCATCATCGCCGGCGCTAGCTCCCTGACGAAAGCGGGTACCGGAACGCTGCTGCTCTCGGGCGTCGCGACCTATACCGGCGCGACCGCGATCAACGCCGGCACGCTGCGGCTCGGCACCACCAATGCGATAGGCTCGGCCAGCGCTGTGACGCTCGCTGCCGGAGCGACGTTCGATCTTAACGGCTTCGGCGACGTCATCGGCTCACTGGCCGGCGCCGGCACCGTGACAAGCGGCGTGGCTGGCGCGGTTACCCTCACGGCGGGCGGAAACAACAGCACGACGACGTTTTCCGGCCTCATGCAGAACGGCAGCGGTACCGTGGCGCTGACGAAGACGGGAACGGGTACGCTCATCCTATCGGGGGCCAACACATATTCGGGCACGACGACTGTGAGCGCCGGCACGCTACTCGTGAATGGCACGCAAGCCGCGAGCGCCGTGAGCGTGAACGGAGGCACGTTGGGAGGCACCGGTACCGTGGGGGCGATCAGCTCGACGGCGTCAGGTGGCTCGGTGGCGCCCGGCCAAGCCGGTCCCGCGATTCTGAGAAGCGGCAACGTGAATTGGAGCACCGGCAGCCCGACGTTTGTCGTCGAATTGAACGGCACGACGGCGGGCTCGGGTTACGATCAGCTCAGCGTGACAGGTACCGTGAACCTGAGCGGAGCGGCGTTGAGCGGTACGATGGGATTCTCGCCACCTACCGGCACGACATTCACGATCCTCAACAACGACGGCGGCGACGCGATTGTCGGAACGTTCGCCGGATTACCCGAGGGGTCCACGGTCGTGCTGAGCGGGCAAAGCCTCACGATCAGCTACGTCGGTGGCACGGGGAACGACGTCGTCCTGGGCGTGGCGAGGCCGAATCTGGCGCTCAGCAACAACGTCGCGCCGGCCGGCACCTCACCGCCGGGCACCGATTTGACATACACCGTGACGATCACCAACAACGGCAGTGACAACGCGACGAGCATAATCGTCGTGGACACACTCGCGCCGACGGTTCAGTTCAAGATGGGAAGCGTGGCGAACACTCTGCCCCCCGGAGTTTCTGTCGTCGTCGCGTATTCAAATAACGCCGGCTCGACCTGGACATATGTCCCGGCAAGCGGCGCCTGCAGCGCGCCCGCGGGTTATGATCGCTGCGTGAACCGCGTCCGCTGGACGTTTCAGAATCCGGTCAGCGCCGCCGCCCCCAACAACAGCGCCACACTCCGGTTGATCGCGCAGATCCGCTGAGGAGCTGAGCTCATCCGAGGTTACCGGTGGCGTTACCATTTGGTAACGTCACCCACCCGCGGATTTGACTCACGTGAGCAACCCAAAAGCCAGTAAACCAATTTAAAACAATGACTTACTGTGTTAGTACCGGAAGGCACGGGACGTGCCTTCCAGCCACAGCAAAGGAGCCTGAACCCATGGTTTTACGATGCCCCCGTTGTTCGGCGCTGAAGTTCTTCGGCCGGACACAGGTCCTAGGCGAGCTGGTTGTATGCCCGACGTGCGGCGCGGTGTTCGCGTGGCGCGAAGCGGACGGAGCTAAGACCGGAAAGCGCGCCTCGACGAAGAGCCGAGACGAGAAGTCGTCCTCATCAAAACGAGCGAAACGATGACTCAGACAACGACGAAGCAGCTGCGATCACTGTTGGTCTTGCCGGCAGTCGCCGTCCTGGTGTGGTCGCGCCCAGCGGCACAGGAACGGACGCCGACATCGCTGGTCGTGACCGCGCAGAACGTGACAGCCGAGACCGCCCGACGGATGAACAAGAGCGCGGCGCAGCCCGGCGATGAGATCCGCTATCGCCTGGTCTTCACGAATACGACGGCGGGTGCGGTCAAGAACATCCAGTTCCTGGACCCGATTCCGGGTGGAATGGTCTACGTGCTCGGCTCGGCGACATCGGATCAGCGGGTCCGAGTGGAGTACTCGATCGACGGCGGCCGGCAGTACGCAATGCAGCCGACGATCAGCGTGGTGGCAGACGGCAAGCCCGTACAGAAGCCCGCGCCGGCGGAGCGATACACGCACGTCCGCTGGACGGTCGTGGGCTCTTTGGCACGCGGAGCACAAGTGACGGTGGAATTTCACGCCCGGGTGAGTGCAGCGCCCGGCCAATGACTCATAGCCCTCGGAAGGAGCTCGAAATGTTCAGGCACATGAAGTGGACCCTCAGTCTCGCCCTGATTGCGCTGGCGCTGTTTGCCGTCGCGACCGAGGCGCGGGCCCAGACGCCGGAAGGCACGGTGATCACCAACACGGCGACCGCGACCTACACCGACGCGAATGGCAACGCCTACGCGCCGGTCAGCGGGTCGGTCTCGGTGACCGTCGGGTTCAAGGCCGGCGTTACGGTCACAGCCAACACGCCCAGCCCGTCCGCCGCTTCACCGAGTACGGCGGACACAATGACGTTCACCGTGGCGAACGTCGGCAACGGCACCGACAGCATGACGATCTCCGACGGCATCTCCGTTGCGGGGGTGATCACGGTGACCGGCTATCGCTACGGCGCCACGACGTACGGCTCCGTCGCGGCCCTGAACGGGGCGCTGGCGAGTGTCGGCGTCGCGCAGGGCGGCTCAATCGTCATCAAGGTCGTGTTCGACGTGGCGAGCGGAAAAGGCGGCATTACCACCGTCTACACCCTGACGTCGACCTCGCGTCGCACGCCGGCGACTTCGGCCAACGCCTCCAGCACGATTACGCCGATTACGGTGTACGGCGAGGCCGTGACCCCCGACGGCGGTCAAAACGTGCAGCGCCTGCCGGGCAATGGCTATTCGTTCACCTTCGCCGTGCAGAACAACGGCAACGGAAACGACAACTTCGACGTGATTGCGACGAGCCCCGGCTCGCCCGTGATCACCATCGTCTCGGTGAACGGTGTGGCGGGGGACAGCGCTCGCATTTCGCTGGCTGCCAGCGCCTCGCAAAACATCGTGGTCGTATACAATGTCGCCAACGTGGCGGGTGGGTCGACCGATACGTTGTCACTGCTCGGCCGTTCCGTAGGCCAGCCGGCGACGACCGACCAGGGCTTCATGGACCTGACCGTCATCAAGCCGAACCTGACGCTCACCAAGGCGGCGTATCTGGACGACGGTGTCACACCCGTCGCGAGCGGCGTCGCCCCGGGACAGGTCATCCGGTACCGGTTCACCATCACGAACGGTGGGGCTACCTCCGCTTCCAACGTACAGGTGACCGACGCGCTGCCCGCGCAGGTGACCTACGTCTCGACGAGCTCGAGCACCGGGTGGACCGTTGCGGTGGTCGGGCAAAACGTGACCGCGAACTACACGGGCACGGGCGGCGTCCTGGCGGCAAGCGCCAGCGCGACGTTCGAGCTGCGCGTCAGCATCAACTAAGGGCCGTAGCCCATGTGGCTCGGCACTCGAGCGGGTGAGGCGAGGCGGTTCGCGATTTGGGCGACCGCCTCCCTCGGTGCTTTCCTGCTCGTGGGGCCGCAGCTCTCGGCCCAGGGTACTCCCGCCGGATCCCACATCCGCAACTGGGCCACACTCGCCTACACGTCGAGCGGCTTCGGATACGTCATACCGTCCGACACCGTTGACCTCGTCGTTGCACAGCTCGCGGGGGTAGGTCTCCAGGCTCCGCAATCGAGCGGCGCCAGCTCGGGGACCGCTGTCGTCTTCCCCCACATACTGACGAACCTCGGGAACGGACCGGACTCGTTCAGCGTCGCGGCGACATCCGCCCACGCATGGCCCCTGACGCTTTATCGCGACGTAAACAGCAACGGGATTCTGGACGGGGGTGATTCCGCGCTCACCGGCCCAGTGGCGTTGGCTTCTGGGAGCACCGCCGCACTGCTGGTGCAGATCGCAATTCCCGCCTCGGGCAGCGCCGGCGTGAGCGACACGATCACCGTCACCGCGACCAGCAGGTTTGACGGAGCCGTGAGGGGCTCGGTGCGCGACGTGCTTAGCGTGTCCTCCGCGCCGATCACCTTCAGTGTCACGAAACAGGTGGATCGTGCCACGGCCGCGGCCGGCGATGGTCTCACCTACACGCTCGACTACGTCGCCTCAGGGACGGACAGCGCGTCCGCGGTACAGCTTGCGGACACGATTCCGGTCGGCGCGTCCTACGTGGCCGGAACGATCCGTTTCAACGGCGTCCCCCAGACCGATGCCGCCGACGGTGACGCAGGTCGCCTGGTTGCCGCAGGAAACGGGGTCGTGGCGGTGAGCCTGGGCACCGTTCTGGCGGGCTCGACAGGTTCCATCACGTTCCAGGCGCGGGTCAACTCCGGGGCGCCTGCGACGGTCGTCAATCGCGGCAATCTCGCGTTCACGTGGAGCGGCGGCTCCGATACCACACTCTCGAACGCCGTGCAGACGACGATCCTGGCGCCGGCGCTGTCGCTCTCGAAGCAGCTCACGAGCCCGGCGGTGGCACTCGTTGGCCAGCAGGTGCAGTACCGGTTGCGCTACGGCAACGCGGCCGGGGCCGGCACCGCGCAGAGCGTCGTGCTGACGGATACGCTGCCGCAAGGGTTGCAATACGTCAGCGCGACAGCGGCCCCGGCGATCGCCGGTCAGGTGCTGACGTGGTCGCTCGGAACACTCGCGCCCGCCGATAGCGGCGTGATCGATCTCGTGCTGGTTGTCGCGGCCACGGTGCGCGACACGGTAGTGGCGCGCAACGTGGCGTACATCCAGGGACAAGGGACGACCGCCGTGGCGGCGACCGCGACGCAGGTGGCACTGGTCGGGCCGCCTACCGCGGCGCTCGGACTGGACCTGGTGGCGGACGCCCTCGAGGTCGGCGTCGGCGAAGCGATTCCATACACGACCACGGTGCGCAATCCGGGCACGCTGACGGTGACCGATCTCCAGGTCACGGTGCGACTCCCGGTGGGTGCGCGCTACGTGGCCGGCAGCGCGATCGGCGCCGACTCGGGCGTCGTGGCGGGCGGGCGTTTGGTTCTGTACAGCGCGGCCGCGCTCGCGCCAGGCACGAGCCGGACACTGCGCTACGTGGCCGCTCTGATCTCCGCGCCGGGCACCGTCGCCGAGGCGCGAGCCGTGGCGACAGGCCAGGTCACCGGTGGATTGGCCGGCTCCCCGGAAGCGATCGCGTGGGTTCAAATCCGTCGCGCCTGGCCGATGGAGACGCGCGCCGCGATCGGCAAAGTCTGGGTGGATGCGAACGGGGACGGGATGCAGGGAGCCGGCGAAGGCGGCCTTGCCAACGTCGACATCTGGACCGAAGACGGGATGGTCGCGACGACCGACTCCACGGGGAAATTCTCCTTCTCCAACGTGCGGCCGGGCCGCCACGCGTTCCGTCTCGACCCGCGCTCGATTCCCGATGGTTACCGACTCGCCACGGAAGACATCCAACTCGTTGACGCCAGCGGCTGGACGACGCCTCGGGTGGACTTCCGTCTGGTTGCGACGCGCGTAGTCGCCGGCGTGGCGACGCAACCGACGCCTGGCGCCAACGCCGACCGCCGCAGTCTGGCTGAAACTGCGCCGAACGCGCGGAACGTAACGAGTCAGCGGACTGTGGACTTCTCGTTTGCCGCAGTGCGCCTCCCCGACCCGCCGAGGGGCGAGATGCTCTCCTTCGAGCACGAGCTACCCGCGGGATACCGTACGAAAGTGCGCTACGAGGTGAACGTGCGGCAGTCGCACGGGGTCGCGCTCGACGCGGTCGTGAGCTTCATCCCGCGGGCGGACTCGGCCGTCGTGTCTGTCGATGGCGTGCAGTTCACGAAGTACAGCTGGCTGGAGCGTGGGATCCCCATCCCCTTCGCGCGTCCCGACGCGGAGATCCGCATCACCGCGTGGTCGTCCGAACGGCGCGATTCCGCCGCGGTGCGCATCGTGGCGTGGCCGCCGCACGCCGGAGAAAATGCCACGCAACGCCGATATGCGGGCCGGACCGCGTCGAGCGTCCGCGCGCCGGTGCAGAGCACGTCGACTCCCATATACGCCGTCGTTCACGTCCCGGACTTCGCCGAGCGGGCGACTCCCCCGGTCAGCGCCAACGCCCCCGCGCCCGCCCCCGCCCCGGTTCCCGCGGATTCAAGCAGGGCCGCGCCCGAGCAGCGCGACTCCATGCTCCGCATCCCTCTCGAAGACACGGTGGTCGTGGCGCATGCCCGGGGCGGCCCCGCGGGTCAAGCCGCCGAGCAGCTCCTGGCGGTCGTGCGCGGTCCCGGAGTCGAGATTTTCGCGCCGAACGACGGCGCCGTGCTCTCGGCTGACCGGGTCTACGTCGGCGTAAAGGGCGAGCCCAACGTCCCGGTCGTGCTGTACGACGGCCCGACGCCGATCGATACCGCCCGCACCCGGATTGACGGCGTGTTCGACTTCATCGCCGTGCCGCTCGCCCGCGGCCCCCACCGTCTGCGCGTGGTGGTGAAGAATTCGTGGGGCCAGGAACGCTGGGACAGCATCGCGGTTCACGTGACCGGCTTGCCCGCCCGGTTCGAGATTTCCCAAGACGCTCGCCCCCTGCCGCTCGTCGCCGACGGCCGCACGACGGCGGTGATGAATGTGCGAGTCGTGGACGGTTGGGGCGTGCCGGTCGCGCAGCCCGCGTACGTGACGGTAAGCGCGAAAGGCGCCGAGCCGCAGGGCGCGGACGCGGATGCTTCCTCCGTCGGACTCCAACTGCTCTCGACGGCCGCCGGCCGCCTGGCCATCGAGCTGCGGCCCGGGCGCGTCGTGGGCCCCGGTGAGCTGGAACTCAAGTCGGGCGACGCGACGGCGACGGTGCCGCTCGAGCTGCTCCCCGAAGTACGGGGGCTCACCGTCGCCGGCTCGGGGCTGATTGGGGCCGGCGCGGCGCCGGACGCGTACGGCGCTCTCACCGCTCGCGGCCGGCTCGACTCGCGCACCTCGTTCACGCTGGGGCTCGACTCGCGCCGCCTGAACGACGGGCGCAACGCGTTCGACCGCAGCGCCGATCCGTTGGAGGAATCGCAGTACCCGATTCTCGGCGACGCGAGCGCCCAGCAGAAGCGCACGGCGTCGCAGACCTGGCTCTCGGCTCGTCTCGAGCGAGGCTACGACTGGGCCACGTTCGGCGATCTCTCGACGAGCGGCTTCGCGAGCGGCCTGAGCCTCGCCCAGTACCGGCGGGCGGTAACGGGCGTGGCGGCGCACGTGACGACCGGCCCCCTCAC
>Ga0210382_10000438_pt1 | contig 14868 bp, 14 predicted proteins | sample PLMedo_FD_155452 | JGI IMG/M metagenome (GOLD analysis project Ga0210382, IMG submission 155452) | Groundwater sediment microbial communities from an aquifer in East River, Colorado, USA - PLM0_60_coex redo | ecosystem: Environmental > Terrestrial > Soil > Riparian zone | place: USA: East...
CGCGGCTGGCGCACGCCCCCGGAGGGGCAACGGCCTACCGCTACGGCGGAGAGGAGTTCGCGCTGATCTTCCCCGGCAAGGGCGCCGAGGAGTCCATGCCGCACCTCGAGGAGCTGCGGGAGACCATAGAGACGAGCCGGTTCACGATGCGGCGGCGCTTCCGGCCCCGGAACAAACCCAGCCCTCCCAAAGGCCGGAAGACGCGCGAAGCGATCGTGATCACCGTGAGCATTGGGGTAGCCGAGAAGAGTCAGCGCTACTCGACGCCCGATCAGGTGGTGCAGGCGGCGGACAAGGCGTTGTACCGCGCCAAAGAGGCGGGGCGCAATCGCGTCAGCGATTGATCAGGGCCACGTGAAGATCAGCGACGGGGCCGCGCCGGCGCGCACCCGCGCCACATCCCGCGGCTCGCTCCAGAACCCACCCACCCACACCGTCGTCAAGCGAATCTCCCAGCGCGCGTGCGCGTCCGGGCTCACCGGAACCGCGAAATCCAGCCGCCAGAGCCGTTTGGACTGCGGCGGGATGGCCGCGAGCAGGCCCGCGCCGACCCCGCTCTTCACCCCGCTGTTGACGCCGAACGGCGCGTCGCCCGCCCAGACCATCCCCGCGTCGGCGAAGGTCGCGACCCCGACCCCGACGTGTCGGGTCACGCGACCGAGCGACCAGCGGTCCTCGAGACGAACCACGTTCCGCACGGCGCCGACGACGCGCGAGTCGCGGTACCCGCGCACCCCACCCGGCAAGGCCCCAAGCGCGAGCTGAAATGGCAGCCGCATGTGCCACGCTCCGGAAAGCTCCTCGCCGGCGATGACGATATGTGCGTCGGAGACTCTGAAGTACCACGCCACGCGCCCGCTGGCGACCATCGAGTCCCATCGGTTCGCGCCGGGACCGTGCCGCGCTTCTGCCTCGACCCGCATCGCGGCAAACGAACGGCGGGACCCCACGCCGGCGTACAGGTCGGCAGAGAGAAAGGTGTCGTTCCCGCGCCCTGCGACGATGCCAAATTGCACGCCCCTGGCGACGTCCTGGACGGCCGCGAGGGCGTCGAACCCGCGGACTTCCAGAAAGGAGAGACTGCGCACGCCGACGACGGCGTTAACGCGCACGTTCTCGTATCGGGGGAACGGACCGCCAATTGGCGCGCCCGTGTCGGCGACGAGTCCCGAGTCGGAGATGACCACCGCCTGAGCCGTCGGCGTGACCCGCTCATACGTGAGCAGCCCGCCGATGAACCCGACACGCCGGCCGAAGCCGACGCGCAGCACGCGCCCGACATCTGCGAAGCGGCGCACGACGCCGAGCGAGATGGCGTCGGTATCCGGCCGCACGAAGTGCGTGTACGCATTCACACTGCTGTAGCCGACATGCCACGCACCCCGCTGGAGATCGGTGAAGAACGCGTGGCCGAAAGCGAGCCGCAGCGTGCTCCCGAGGGGCGCGCGGTTCGCCTCGAACGCGAGGGTGTGCGGTCGGCCGAACACCTGGTAGGCGATGACCTCCAGGCCCGCACCGGTGCGGTAACCGAACCCTTGGTCCAGGCGGGCCGCGACGTGCAGGGCGCGGCCTCCAATGTTGCCGACCCCGACGCGAATCGCCGCGGGGCTCCAGCTCCGAAAGCGCATGGAGAAGATGGTCGGGATCTCGTCGAGCGTCTCGACCTCGATGCGCACGCCGCCGACCGAGTCCGGGACCGCGCGGACCGTAGCCTCGGCGAGGAAGGGCTGGAGCCGGAGAATGCGCTGTGATTCCGCCACGCGGACGGCCGAGCAGGGGCCTCCGGCCTCGAGCAGCAGAAAGCGGCGGACTACCTCTCCCCTCGTACTCGTGTGCTCCAGCCCCACGCCGCGCGCCAGCGGGCGGAGCGCCCGGGGCACCTCAAGGAACGACGGGTCGTGAGAGGCGACGGTGATCGCCGAGACGGTCTTGCCGTCACACTGTGCCGCGGCGGGCCGCAGCGGCACGACGAGCAGGAGGACGACGAGCACAGCGGGGGCGGAGCGCACGAGGAAGGGCTACCACCAAACAGCACCGAACGCACTACATCGTTGGCTGTACATCTCTTTCCATCCCTCCGAACGATACCTGCCACCCGTACGCGTGCCCATTCTCCATAGGTAAGTAGAAGCTCGACGCAGCATTGCACCTGATTGAAAGGACACTGCACCATGGCCAAGAAGAGCAGAGGCGGCAGAATGACTGCCGCCAAACGGCGCGCCGCGAAATCCGCTGGCGGACGCGGTCTTGTGAAGAAACGCAAAGTCGGTCGAAGGATCATGAAGTCATGAGACGCTCCCTGGCAGCGGTACTCACGTTCGCCACCCTGGTGCCGCTCGCAGCCGGCTGCGCCATGAACAAGGCGGAGAAGGGCGCGACCATCGGCGTGGTGGGCGGTGCGGCCGTGGGCGCGGTCATCGGCAAGGCCACCGGTAATACGGTGCGCGGGGCCATCATCGGCGCGGCCGTCGGCGGCATCGCAGGCGGGCTGATTGGACATGAGATGGACAAGCAGGCGGCGGAACTCGCGTACGACATGCCCGGAGCTGTGGTGCAGCGCATCGGCGAGGGTATTGCGGTGACGTTCCCCGATGGGCTGCTCTTCGGGTTCGATTCCGACGAGCTGACGTCCGAGGCGCGCGACAATTTCCGCCGCTTTGCCGCCAGTCTGAAGAAGTATCCGAACACCAGAACGTTGATTGTGGGCCACACCGACTCGGACGGCACCGCGTCCTACAACATGGACCTCTCCGACCGGCGCTCGCTGTCGGCCGCGGATTTCATCGCGGCGGAAGGGATCACTCGCTCCCGCATCAGCACGTCGGGGCGCGGCGAGGCTGAGCCCATCGCCACGAATTCGTCGGACGAGGGACGGCGGCAGAACCGGCGCGTGGAGATCGCGATTTACACCAATGCAGCGGCCGGTAGCGGATCGGGCAACTGAAGCTCCTCGGCCACGCTCGGCGCACTGCCGGCGTGGCCGTCAGGGCCGCGCCTTCGCTGCTCTCAGGGCGTGTAGCGCCGCTCCTCCACCAGGACGGCCGCGGTCTGTGTGCCGACGGTGTACGCGGATCGGAATTTCCCCTCCACGCCCACCTTGGCCCCCTCCCGCGGCGCCCCACCCCCTTCAGTCACGATGGAGAGGGTCCCAGTCCCGTCATTCACCTTGTATGTCCCGTAGCCGAGGAGGGCGACCGGACTTTGCACGTCACCCGCGACCCGGACGGTCTTCCCGTCGAAGCGGCTGGGATCATCGAGCAACGTCTTGATGGGAGTTGTCGGTACCGGAGCGATGGTGTTGGCTTTGCAACTGAGGAAGAGGAGCACGGCGAGCGCCGCAACGCCGCGTCTCGATAGCCTTGGCATGATGGACCCTCTCTAGAGATGCTGGAGAATGGTCCAGGTTGCGGTCCAGCCGGTATCGTTCAAAAGGATGGAAAGAGACTTAATTCCCTACCAGCGCGCATGGCCTGGGCGAACGTCGACATGGACGAAGGGACCATGGGCGCGCGTCGGAGGATACTTACCGATCCCCCCGATCAAGCCCTGCCCCTCCGGTCGCGCCGAGGCGGCATCGATGATGCGATAGAGCACCTCCGCGTCGCGGATGTCGCTGCGTCCGTCGCGGTTCAAGTCGTCCATCCTGCCATCCCCGTTTTCGTCGATAAAGATGTCCGCGGCCGAACCCAGCTGGTGCTGGCTGAACTTGACGTTGCCGATCGCCTTGTTGTAGGCCGGGGTGCGGTACCCGCTCATGACGTGGAACGTCGTCGCCCGGTAGCCCGCCGCGCGTACGCGTTCGAGCACGTATTCCAGGGTGACGAGCAACCGCTCGTTCAGCACCACGTATCTCCGGGACCCCGCCGGCTGTTTGCACAGGAACTGCTTGAGGCTGAAGTGCGGAGAAACAAACACGTCTTCGTTTTCCGGCGTCACTTCGACGAAGCCGGCCGGGAGCGAGTAGCTCGATCCGCCGCGTGGCTTCTCCGGATACCGTCCGATGCGATAGCCATTCAGTACTTCCCCCTGAAACCCGTTCAAGGGGACGACGACGAACGCCTGGAGCGTGACCGAATCGCCCCCGTCAGGAGAGACGACCTGAATGGGATAGAGGCCCGGCGCGAGCGGAGCGCTCCATACCCAGCGCCCTCCCGCGGTGCCCAACGATGCGATCCGCCCCGCCGAGGGCCGCGCCACAAAGCCGGATCCCGAAGCGATGCCCGCCACCTCGAGCGTCACGTTCTCGCCCGGCACCACCGTCAACACTCTCACCCGGTCGGGCGAGACGACGTTCCGGTACCGCACGGCGAACACAGGTTTCGTGGGCGGCGCGGGCGACTCCGGCGGTCGAGCGGCGGTGACGGCCGTGAGCCCGCCGAGCGCCAGTCCCGTGCAGGCAAGGCGCACCATCAAGGGTCGTGGCCTACGGCTGCGTGTCATGGTCGCAGTATAGCGCCTTTGAGGCGCCAAAGGTCCCCGAACGTCTAATTCGTGCTCGGAGGAGGTGCTCGCAGGGCTTTCAGGAGGGGCGCGTCTCGACTGTGGATGTCCGGGCGGAACTGGATCGTGCCGTCGCGGTTGGCCCACGCGGTCCAGTACAGCAAGTGGATCGGGATCGGCTGCGGCAGCGGCAGGTCGCGGTCCACCGCACTGTCCAGCGCGAGCAGGATCGCGTCACGATCCCACAGTGGATCGTTGAGCAGATACACGGCGAGATCGATCGGGCGTTGAATACGGATGCACCCATGGCTGAAATCCCGCTGCGCTTCCGCGAACAGGGAGCCCGCCGGCGTGTCGTGCAGATAGACGTGGTACTTGTTCGGGAACATGAACTTGATGCGCCCCAGGGCGTTCCGCGGGCCCGGATCCTGGCGCATTTGGTAGGGAAAGCGGTTAGGGGTCATCGCCGACCAATCGACGTCCGTGGGGTCGACCTCGCTACCGGCGGGGCCCGATGCCGGGAAGATTCGCATCTTGTTTTGCGCGAGGTAGGACCCGCTGCGTCTGGCTTTCGGGAGCAGCTCGTCGGTCGCGATGTCGCGGGGTACGTGCCAGTAAGGATTGAGCACGAGGTACCGCATCGTGTCGCTGAGCACCGGGGTTCGGTTGAAAGGACGCCCCACCACCACGCGCATCGCCAGCACCACCGAGTCCCCCTCGACGACCTCCAACTGGTAGGCGGCGATGTTGACGATGATGTGGCGGCGTCCCAGATCCCTCGGCAACCAGCGCCAGCGCTCGAGATTCAACTCCAGCTGTTCCACGCGCCGTTGCACCGGCACGTTGAGCTCAGCCCGGGTCGCGGCGTCCACCACGCCGTCGGCCGCCAGGCCGTGGCGTTCCTGGAACATCTTCACGGCCCGCTCGACCTCCCCGTCGAAGCCGCGGGGGTTGTACTCCTGCGGCGGCGCTTCCCCTCCGCCGAGGTCGCCCTCGACGCGTAGGCGCGCGCGCAGGGCCGCCACAGGACCGCCCGTGTCGCCGAACTGCAGCGCAACCCCGTCCGGGATGGCGGGCCAACCCCCGGCTGCGGCTACCTCGCGATCCTTGGCCAGCGCCTCGCGCAGACGACGGTACCCGTACTGACTCGGCACCAGCGTCTCGATCGCACCGGGGATGTCGCGCGACGTCAGGCCCGCCTCGAGCACCACGGCGATATCGGCGGTGCGCCCGTTCGCCACCCATTGCGGATTGATGGTCTCGGGATCTACCCGCCCCCCGAGGAGGTGAGCGCCGTAGACCAGGAACGCATCCGTGAGCAGGAGGTCGAGCTCGGCCCATCGATCGGGGTCGAGCGCCGGGCCGTGTTTGTCGTCGGCGCGCACCGCCGCGAGTACGGCCTCGATGCCCTTCAAGTGGTAGTCCTCCGACCGCAACCCCTCGAGATCCGCCCGGTGCAGCGCGGCCACGAGGTCATCGGCGAGCCGGGTCGGCCCGCGCGCGTCGCTCCACGCCGGACGGTAGAGGCGTCGCACATAGAAGCTGGGGAGGACCGAGCTCGCGTACACCGGCTCGCCCCCGGCCCGGAGCTCCGCGACGACCCCGGCGGCCTCAATGCGCGTCCGGATGCGCTCCGCGACGAGCCGAGCTTCTGTGCTCGGCGGCGAGGCGCACCCGGCGAGGACGGCCAGGACGGCGATAAGGAATGCTCGATGCATCACCGCGGCCTACCGCCCTCGGGGCAGCTTGCCACGGATGATTTCGGATCGAGCCGCGGCAATCCCCGTGGCCACCGCCGCAATCAGAGCAGCCCGACCGGCCGCTTTCAGCACCCGCCCCGTCTTGGCAAGTCTCAGCTTGAGGCGCCGGCGCCGGTCCTCGGACACGGCCTCCTTGCGAGCCTCGTCGATCAAACGGTCAGCCTCCTTGGCAGCGGCCACCGCCCATTGCTTGGCGCGACGCGCCGCGCCTACTGCGGCGCTCATGAAACGGTCTGTTCGGGTTGCCATGACTGGTGTCCTCGTTCGGTTGAATGTCGTCCTGCCACGAACCACGTCTGTACTTCGCCCTGACCCTCGACTTCGAGCGCACCGCGCTCCTCGAGCACGAAGGCCTCGCCCAGCAGCCGCCGCGTGCTCTCCGCCACCTGCGCGCGTCCCGCCACGCCGTGGGATTCCATGCGGCTGGCCGTGGTCACGGCGTCCCCCCACACGTCGTAGACGTACATGCGCTTGCCGATGACGCCGGCCACCACCGGGCCGCTCGCAATCCCGATGCGCACCTGCAGCGCGTGCCCGCCGCGCTCATTGAAACGCGCGACCGCGTCGAGCATGTCGAGCGACAGGTGGGCCGCCCGCACCGCGTGATCACGCATGAGGGTGGGCACGCCGGCGGCGGCCATGTACGAGTTGCCGAGCGTCTTGATCTTCTTGAGACCGCGCTCCTTCACGAGACCGTCGAAGCGGGCGAAAATCTCCTCGACCAGGAGCGTTAGGCGTTCGGGGCCCTCGGCCGGTGTCCGCTCACTGAGCCCCACGATCTCCGCGATCACCACGCTCACATCCGCGAAACTGTCCGGGGTGACCTCGGGACGTGCCTGCAGCCGCGCGGCGATGGAATCGGGCGGCACCTGGAGCGCCAGCCGCTCCGACACCTTCCGCTCCGCTACGACCTGATCGAACAGCTTCTTCAGCTCGGCGTTCTTGCGGTGGATCTCGACGTGCAGCAGGCGGACCTCGAGCATGTTGTGGACGCGTGTCAACACCTCGGCGACGTCGAACGGTTTGCTGATGAAGTCCTTCGCCCCGGCCTTGAGCGCGCGCAGCTTGTGGTCGGGCTGAGCGGTGATCACCAGCACCGGGAGATATCCGTTCTTTTCGATCTTCTTCAGCGCCTCCATCACCTCGAATCCGTCCATGACGGGCATCTGGAGGTCGAGCACGATCAGGTCGTAGTCGTTCTTCGCGTGCAGATCACACACTGCGCGTGGGTCGAGCGTGGACGCGACGGACAGATACCCGGCGCCGCTCAGCATGCGCTCGAGCAACACTACGTTGGCCGTCAGATCGTCGACGATCAGGATCTTGGCCTTGACGATTTCGGCGGCGTCAAGCATTTGCCGGCCCCGACTCGAGCGCCGCGTCCAGGGCCTTCATGAACTCGTTGACCTTGATCGGCTTCGTGAGATACGAGAAGAATCCGGCCGTGATGCCCCGCTCGATGTCGCGCGGCATCGCATTGGCGCTCAGCGCGACGATGGGGATGTGGGCGGTTGCCGGATCCGCGCGCAGGATCTTCATGGCCTCGATCCCGCTGATGCCGGGCAGATTGACGTCCATCAGGATCACGTCGGGCCGGTAGGCGCGCGCCAACTGAATGCCCTGATTGCCGTCTACCGCGCTCAGCAGGCGGATGGTGGGGCGGCGCGCGATCAGCTGCTCGATCAGTTTGAGGTTCGCGGGATTGTCCTCGACGTACAGCAGCGTGCGGAGCGGCGCTCCGGCGTGTGCCTCAGCGCGGGCAACGGCCTCGGGTTGGGTCGGCCTCAGGTCGAGTTTGGGCGCGGCCGCGGCCGCCAGCTCCCACCAGAAGACGCTTCCCGCGCCGACGCTGCTCTCCACACCGAGGACGCCACCCATCAGCTCGACCAGGCGCCTGCTCATCACGAGACCGATGCCGGTGCCCTGCTCGGTGCCCCGTTCCTGGCCCAGCCGATTGAACGGCTGGAACAACTGCGTCAGTTGCTCCGGCGTCAATCCGGCGCCGGTGTCGCGCACGTTGAGGCGAACGCGGTCCGCGGTACTGCCGTCGCAGTCCACCACGACCGTGCCGCCCACCTTGTTGTACTTGACGGCGTTGGACAGGAGATTGATCAAGACCTGCTTCAACCGAGTGCGATCCGCGGCGACCCAGCAGGGGACCTCGAACTGCGGGAACGTCATGGTGATGCCGCGGCCTTGCGCCTGCGGTTCGACCATGGCCTGGCATTCGAGGATGACTTCGGCCAGCGACGTCGGCTCCGGCGACAACGACAGTTTCCCGGACTCGATCTGCGCCAGATCGAGAATCTCGTTGATCAACTCGAGGAGATACCATCCGGCGCGCAGGATTTCGTCGATGCTCGACTTCTGGGAGGGCGTCGCCGGCGTGGCGTCGGACTCCATCAGCTGGGCGAAGCCGAGGATCGCGTTGAGCGGCGAGCGCAGCTCGTGGCTCATGCTCGACAGGAACGCCGACTTCGCGAGGTTGGCCTTCTCCGCGGTGCCCTTCGCCAGCGTGAGGGTCTGCTCGACCAGGCGCCGCTCCGTCAGATCGCGCGTCAACTTCGCAAAGCCACGGGCGTTGCCGGCCGGGTCGCGAATGGCGGTGAAGACGACGTTCGCCCAGAACACCGAGCCATCCTTGCGCAGCCGCCACCCTTCGACTTCGAATCGTCCCTGAGCCGCCGCCGCGTCCAAGTCACGCTGCGGCGTGCCCTGCTCGACTTCCGTCGCCGGATAGAACATGGAGAAGTGTTTGCCCACGATCTCTTCGGCGGAGTAGCCCTTGATCCGCTGCGCCCCCGTGTTCCAACTCACGACGCAACCCTCGGAGTTCAGCATCACGATGGCGGCATCGGTGACGCTCTCCACCATCAGGCGGAAGCCTTCCTCCGTCCACCGCAGCTTCTCCTCGACCTGCTTACGGGCGGTGTTATCGGTGCCGATCAGCAGGTAGCCGATGATGGCATCCTGTGCGTCGCGCAGCGCCGTCACCGATACGACCGCCGGGAAGCGGCTGCCGTCCTTACGGATGTAACTCAGCTCGTAGATGTCCTCGATGCCGCGGGAGGCCTTGAACACCAGCGCCTCGAACCCCGGGGTGATCGGCGTCCCGAGCTCGATGCTCAACGCCTTGGCGCGGGCGATCACTTCCTGTGGATCGGAGATGTCGGCCGGCGTGATCTTGTTCATCACTTCGGCGGCCGTGTAGCCCAGCATCCGCTCCGCGCCGACGTTGAAGATCTGGATCACACCCTTCGCATCGGTCGCGATACTCGAGAAGTTGGCGCTGTTGAAGATCGCGTCCTGGAGGGCGCTGGTCTTCAGCTTGGGCACGGTCCGCGGGGCAAGGGGCGAAATGATCATGGCGCGACCTCCGCAGGTTCCCTGGCGGCGTCCTCGGCCTCCGCGGTCCGGATGTCGTGCGCCAGGTTGCGCGCGATCTGTCCCGCCTCCGGCGCCGTCGCACCGGCGCTCATGCGCTCGTAGGTGGCCTCGGTCTTGGCGTCCTTGGCCAGCGCGGGCCGATCATCGCTGTCATCTCCCGGCATCTCCACCCGCAGCTCCTGCAGCGTCATCTGCAGACCCGCCGCGATCGGGAGGGCCAGCAGCGCTCCGATCACGCCCTGCAGGATGCCGCCGGCGAGCAGCGCCAGCACGATGGTGCTCGGGGACAGCCGCAGCGTGTGCTCGTAGACCCTCGGGATCAGGACGCGATTCTCGAACTCCTGATAGGCACCCAGGACGACCAGCACCACGATGCCCGCGGGCACGCTCACCGACAGGGCGGAGAGCACCGCCGGAGCGGTGGCCAGCAACCCGCCGATGAGGGGGATGACGTCCACGATGGCCGCCAACAGCGCGAGGGACAGCGCATTGGGGACGTGGAAGATGGTGAGCAGCGCAAAGGTGAAGACGCCGATCGCCACGGACGTGATGAGCTGGCCGCGCATGTATCCGCCGACGATCGCCTCGAGGTTCTGGAGGATGCGCGCCAGCCGCATGTGGTAGTCGCGCGGGACGACGGCATAGAGCGCCCCCTGCGTGCGTTTGCCGTCGGCGAGGAGGTAGAACGTCAGAAACAACGTGGTGACGGCCCACCCGAGCGCCGTGAACACCCGCGGCATGTAGCCCACGAGGCTGGTCTCGAGGCGAGCCAATCCCTGCTCCAAGCCGGCGTTCTGCACGGCGCGGGCGAACGGGGCCGTGAACTCGCGCTGTTGGAGCAGGACAATGAGTTGGTCGCGATGATGGGGGGCGTCGCGCACGATCTGGGCGAGCTGTTCGAGGAGCGGAGGTATGCTGAAGACGATGAGTACGGTGGTGACGAGGAGCATGGCGACAAAGAGCGCGGTGAGCGCGTAGATCCGCTTCCAGCCGCGCCGCTCCAGCCACTCGACCAGGGGATTGAATGTGCCCGCGAAGACCAACGCCACCACGAGCAGCACCGCGATCGCACGGAGCTGGATGAGCAACCACACGGCCGCGATCGTCGCCAGGACCCACACGATCGAGCGGGGGCTTATCTCGAAGCGGACTACGGTCTTAGCCTGCGCGGCAAGCTGCATGAAGCAAGCTAGCCGGGCGCTCCACCTGTTCGATATCGGTCAGACGGGTGAGCGGGGGGTTAGCTCGGAAGGACGGACTAAATAGAGAAGGAGGCCGCCTCGCGACGGCCTCCCGTTGCTGCGTCCTACGGTCGTGCCACTACGGCTGCACGATCGCGTTGCCCGCCAGAGTGACCTGCGTCTGCGCGAACAGCCTGCCGTTCACCGAGGCGCCGGTGCCCAGCGTAATCTGCGTCTTGCCCAGCACGACGCCTTCCATGTGCGAGGTCGTGCCAAGGCTCACGATACCCGCGACCTGCCAGACAACGTTCTGCGGCAGTGCGCCGCCGCTCAGCACAACCCTCTTTGCAGAGGCGATCGACAGGCCGCCGGCGATCTGGAAGATCCAGGTGTCGTTGGCGCTGCCGGAGAGCGTGACGTTTACCGGGATGGTAACGCTGTTCGACCACTTGTAGAGGCCGGGGGGCAGCGTCAGCCCACCAATATTACCGGCACCCAACGCAGTGTGATCAGGCGTCGGACGTCCGGCGGCATCGGTGTAGGCGGTTTGCATATTGCCAATCGCCGTGGTCAAGTTCGCCGGAGTCGGAACCGCGTAGTCGGCTGCGAAAACGCTCCCCGTCACCTGCGCCGACGAGGAAGATGCTCCGCCTGCCGGAAGAACCAGCGACAAACCGGTGATGTAGCTCGCGGCCGCCGGGCTCAAACCAATATTCCCAGTGATTGCCGAAGTCGGAACGTTCGAGGTAGCGGACTTCGCCAGAATCACAAAGCTGCCAGCCGCCCCAAGAACCACCGGCGCGGGACCATGAGCGCTGGGCTGACCGTTGCCTGGGCCTGCGCCTGGGTCGACGGGTGAGACAACCGGGGCGACGGAGTCGCTACAACCAACCGCAACGGCCATCATGAGTAGCGCCGTCAGATTTCGCCTGTTCATGTGCTGCTCCTTCACGATGTGAACCTGCGGGCGGTCGGGATCCATTGCTCGTTGTTGGAACTCCCTCACCCACAGCACGAAAGTTGCCCGGGTGTACCGCGCGGCAACATCGCTTCAGGGGATGATTCCGACCTAACGATTGGAGGGGACGAACTAGCTAGCTACTTAGGTACACGCGCCGCTACGCAGCAGAGCGGGCAGCTCGCGTGGCTGCCCGCCCAATGGTTTCGCTTCGCTCAACGACCTTCGCGTTGCTTGCGCCTGTCCTCATCCTTGATGCGCTGATTGGCGTCCTTCACGCGGCGATCGGCGGCGCGCCGCGCCTGCTTCGCTTCCAGTGGAGAGAGCCCCAGGCCCTGCAGCGTCTCCCCGATGCTGCTGCCGTTCTGCAAACCGGCCAGGAGCGCCGTCGTGGTGACATTGGGGCGCCGCGCGCCGAGGTTGGCCGCCAGCATGTTGGCCGCGATGAAGTTCCCGCGGCTGAGCTTCGGGTTCGTCTGGCGGGCGCGTTCGAAGGCGCTATGGAGCGCGGCGGGTGTGGTGTTCAGTTTCACCGCGATCCCTCGGAACGCCTTGACATTCCCTGCGCGACGCCGCTCGGCCCGCGAGCTATCTTCGGTGGCGGCGGCGCTCCCCGCGTGCGATGTGCGCGCCAGCTGCTGCGCGGCGGCACTTGCCGTCGCCGCCAGCATAGCGAACGTCATCAGCCCCGTGGTGCCGGCGTACCACATGATCCGTGTGACTCTCATGGCATCCCCCCTGGTCGCCTCGCGGCGGTGAACATCTCAGATAGCACGAACCGGATCCGCGTTCCCGACGCGACCGCCGCCACTTCGCCGCTCGGGCGGACCGCCACCGGCGTCATCTCGACCATCGCGCGCACCGGATACCAACGGCGCCGAACCGTCACGGAGAACACTTCGAACGTGATCCTGGCGTCCGCCTGGCTCGTCCTGGTGGCGCGCCGCCAGTGCGCGACCCTCAGCCCCACCGCCGATCCTGCCGGAATGACGACCCAGCGCCCCGCGTTCGTCACATCCGCCGTCACGGTGGCGGTCAGGGCCTCGCCCAATGGACTGCGGCGCCAAGAATGGGAACCCTGGACCGTCACTTCGATCAGCGTGCCCGCGACCAGCGTCCCGATGCCGTCATCCCGCGCGGGCTCCTTCGCGGCGACACTGGAACACGCCGCGAGGCCAAGCACCAGCATCCCCGTGAGCACCATTCGCGACATACTCCTCCGTGACGCGGAGAAGAAAGAAGGCGGACCCTGCCGCCCCCCCCCTCCCCACTGGCCGGCAGCCTCAGGCTGCCCGGCCCCGTCTCCGTACGCTGGCGCCGACCAGCAACAGGCCGCCGACGATCGCGACGCCACCAACCCAAACAGGTACCGCACGCCGCGTTTCAACTGAGGCCTGGAACTCCCCGACGCGCATGACACTGCGGTCGGAGCCGTAATTGAGTCCTCGGAGCACGATGAAAGCGCCGACGCCCGCGAGGACGATGCCCAGAATCATCTGCGGCTTCATATCAGCTCCCGCTGAAGGTGACGCCCCGATCGAGCGTGATGACGATGTGCGTCCCCGCCGGGAGGCGGATATCACTGTCCTTGGTCGCCACCGCGTACCCGGCCCCGGCCGCTGCGCCGACGACCGCGCCGATCACCGTCCCCTTGGTGTTCTTGCCGATGATCTGGCCGATGATGGCACCCGCGGCCGCTCCAGCGCCGACCTTAGCAGCGTCGCCGGTGGTGATGCCGCGCCCCTGGCGCTCGGTCGCGAGCGAATCGATGCTCGCATCGAGTGAGTAGTTCTTGCCGCGCACGGACACGCTCGACACGACGAGCGTCAGCGTACCCGAGCTGTTCGGGCCCGCCGCCGCCTTCACTTCGGTGATCGACCCGTAGACGACCGCGCCCGACGGGAGGGCCACCCGGCCCCGCGAGTCTTGCACGTCATTCAGCACCGTCGCGGCGAACGAGTCGCCCGCCTTCGCGGTGCGCGAGCTGATGTCGTCTCGGGTGGCCGCGACGAATTGCCGGCCCGCGTCGAGTGACCGCGTGGCGGCCACCGTCGAGCCGGACTTCCCTGCTTCTGCCGCCTGCGCCGCTTTGTCACGGCAGGCACCGACAGCCACGATGCTCAGCACCGCGGCGACGTTAATCCAGTATGAACGCTTCAAGGCACACCTCCGTTGTGAGACTTTACGCAACCCTACTCATAATCCGATGATGACCCACTTCACGAGCCGTCCCGACGCGAAGGGCGTCTGGACCTCGACCTGGTTAATGAGCGCGAGCGTCGCGGCGCCGACCGGCGACGACCGCTCCGTGGCCATCTGGCCGATCGTTGTGCTCCGGACGAGCGTCACGATGTCGACGTGGTGCGGCTGAAGGCTCAACGCCGCGGGATCGGTCAGTCGCTGGAAGCTGCGCTGCGCGCGCTCGGCCACCGCCTGATAGGTGGACCAACGCGCCTCCGGCGCATAGCCGACGATGCCATACACGGCGCCGCCGTACTCCACGAACAGGGCGGTGCCCCGCAGCGTGCCGCCTTCGACGGCGGCCGCGAAAGGCGTGCTGACCGCCGGCAGGCTGCCCGTGAGGGTCAGGCGCGCGGACGAGCCAGGTGTGATCCCCTGCTGCGCCAGGAATGCGCGGGTCGCCGCGTCGGCGCTCGGCTCCGACGCCTGCGCGAGCTCGACCACGGCATCGCCCTCCGGGCTGACGGCGACGACCGCCTGGGCCCCATTGTTCGTGGTCCAGCCATCGGGGAACGCGAGGCGGAAGCGCAGGTCGGGGTGGAAGAACTGGCTGCCGGTGAAATAGCCCTGACGCGGATTGAGGCCGAACACCAGGCCGTCCAGCAACCGTTCGTAGGAGTCGCGGTTGACGCTGGTCCCGGAGAAATCCTGCGGCAGCGCCGCGATCTGCTGATTGATGGCCGTGACGCGGTTCCCCGGGCTCGGATGCGTCGCGAGCCACGTGGGAAGGCGGCTGCCGCCCTCTGCCTCGCCCAGCCGGTCGAGCATGCGGAACACCTCGGGCATCTGGCGGGGATCGAAGTCGGCGCGGCGCATGTAACGCAGGCCGAGCATGTCTGCCTGGCTCTCATCGTCGCGCGAGAACTTGAGGAACAAGATCCCGAGGGCCTGGTTCGCCGTG
>Ga0210382_10000439_pt1 | contig 14861 bp, 15 predicted proteins | sample PLMedo_FD_155452 | JGI IMG/M metagenome (GOLD analysis project Ga0210382, IMG submission 155452) | Groundwater sediment microbial communities from an aquifer in East River, Colorado, USA - PLM0_60_coex redo | ecosystem: Environmental > Terrestrial > Soil > Riparian zone | place: USA: East...
GGACGGCGGGTCCGGCATGCAGCGCCGCCGCCTGGCCGGTGAGCACGAAGATGCCGGCGCCGATGATGGCGCCGATGCCCAACGTGATCAGGTTCAGCGGGCCGAGCGCCCGTTTCAGCTGGTGCTCGCCCACCGAATCGGCTTCGGCGCGCAACGTCGAGATGGATTTGGTAGCCCACAAATTCATGCGGGACTCCGTTCAGAGGGGTGACGAATCGACGGCGCAGACCGACCCAAGGTTCGCCGGGGGTGGCGATCTGTCAATAGAGGAGGCTGTCAGTAGGAAAGTCTTACACGCACCGTCCAGGAGCGGGGGAGCGGGACCGTCGCGAAGTCGCCGACCATCATCGGCGTCCCCGCGCTCCGGCCGTAGCTGCCCGTTTCCGGATCGGCCCCGGAGTAGCTGGTCCAGGTCGCCAGGTCGCGGCCACCGAACATGATGCTGGCCGCGCGCGCGCCGAAATGCGCCGCGAGACGCTCGGGAACGTCAAATACGATGGCGAGCTCGCGCAGCTTGAGGTAGTCGGCATCCTCGAAATACACCGGCGGCATGACGGACGCCCCGAGGGCGTTGGCCTGACGTGACAGCGACGTTGTTGGATCGTAGCGATCGCGGCATATGGGATACAGGCATCGCAGATTGGCGATCTGATTGAACAGGGTCTGCCCGGCCCGATAGTCGAGCGTCGCCGAGATGTGCCACCGCTGTCCGACGTGCCACGACGAGGTGAGTGCCGCGCCTTGCGTGGGATATGGGGTACCTGCCCAGACCTGTGAGGGCGGGTTGGTCGTGTAGGAGATCTCGTTTCCCGAGATAATCCCGTCGCCGTTAGTGTCGGCATACGTGATCGGCCAGGCCCAGTACCCGCCGGCGGGGTAGCCGGCCTGCTCGCGTTGCCCGGTATAGCGGATCCCGCGCACCGCGATGGTGGCTGAATTGCCCCGGACGATACGATTCCGGTTTCCCCACAGCGAGAGCTGCGTCGTCCATCCCAAGCCCGGCCGATCGATCAAGTTTGCCGACAGCGCGGCGGTCACACCGCGATTGCTGATGACCGCGCCCGGGGCGTAGACGAATGACGGGCCGCCGCTCGGGAGCGAGACGCCGAAGTACTGCAGAGCCTGCGACCGCAGATCGTAAAACGAAACGTTCGCGTGCCACCGACCCGACAGTCCGGCGGCATCCGCGCCACCCTGCCACTCACGCGTGCGATCGGGCTTGAGTGGCGCGGGGGTGGGCTGGAATGGCCCGACAAACACGACCTGGAGATTCTGCGGAAAGTCGTGACTCGCCTTTCCATAGGCGCCATGAACCGCCAGCCTGCCGAGCGCGCCTGGCCGCTCGGTTCTGAGGATCCAGTCGACGGCGAGACTGGGGTTCGTCTGATCTCCTGGGGAATACTCGTGGAGATCGTCATGGCGCAGCGTGCCGGTCACGAAGAACCGGTCGCGAATGCCCACCCGCTCGACGCCGTATACGCCGAACCAGCGCCGGTGCAGCCACGACCACCGCGACGTATACCCGCCACCGGACCCCTGAAAGAATGCCGCATTCTCACGGTTCTGCAGGCGCTCGACTCCAATGGCCGAGGTGAGCCGCATCCCGCTGGAGATCCGATTCGCCGCCGTCAGTTTCAGCGCGAACGTCCGGTCTCGCACGACACGATCGCCGGTGGTCAGGAGCGTGGACGCGAGGTTCCGCTCGTGTTGCCCGATGTCATCGAGTCCGAACGTCCCGTGGATCGCGAGCCAGCGCAGAGGCGTGGCGAGGACCTGCACGCTGACGAGGGTGCGATCGAGCTTCTGCGTCCCCGGACTCTGAAACGCCTGACCCCAGCTGAACCCGGTCGAGTCGCTCGGCCCCATCAGCGCGGCTAGCACAGGCTCGTAGATGGGAAGCCGCAGGCTGCTGGAAATCTGTGTCGCGCTCGCGCCGATCTCGACGTTGCGCCAGGGATGCAGCGTGGCGCCTGCGCCGAAATTCCAGCGGTGGTAATCGTCGGACCACGTCACGGCTGGGACGTCGTAGGCGGCCGCGCCGGCGTCGAGATTGCCGAACAGCCGGAACGCACCCCAGCGCGGACCGCCGGCGGCACTCAGGCCGAGCTGCCGGCGCGGCGCGGCACCGAACGGATTCCGGGCGACCAGCGGATTGAACGACTGCAGGCCGTCCTGCACGCATTGCCCCGCGGCTTCGACCACGAGGCTGCACCCGCCGGTCCGCAGCAGACTGTCGGGGTTATCGAGATCGACGCCGCCATAGTTCGCCGGCCAGCGCTCGGGAATGGCTCGCATGGCGCCTTCGGCAAAGCCCTGGACGCGGATCGCGCCGGTGCGCGCGGCTTTGGAGTGGATGAGGATCACGCCCGCCGCGGACCCGGGGCCATAAGTCGCCGTCGCGGCCGGTCCCTCGAGCACCTCGATCGACTGGACGTCTTCGATCGGGATATCGTCGAGACGTGAGGGGCCGGGGCCTCCGACGGCGAGCTGCGAGTCGTCCTCGTGCGCGTCGATGCGGACGCCGTCGAGCAGGATCAGCGGCGGGAGATCGGAAATGAGGGAGCGGACTCCCGCAAAGCGGACCTGCGAGCCGCCACCGTTCAAGCCGCCGCCGGGAATCACGAGCAGGCCCGGCACATGGCTCGTGAGCACGTCGCTGAGCGTGCGCACCGCGCCGTTTTTGGTCAGCGCGTCGACGTCGATGGTATAGCGGTCGGAGAGAGGGGCGAACGCAGGCGGCGGATACGAGCTGTCAGCCTGCTGTTGCGCAAGCAGCAGCCCCGGTGCAGCCAGCAGCACGACGAGACTACAAACTGTAGTTGGGCGCTTCTCGCGTGATGACGACGTCGTGCGGATGAGATTCACGCAGCCCCGCAGTCGTGATCCGAATGAACTCGGTTTCGGTCCGTAGCGCAGCGATATCACATACCCCGCAATACCCCATTCCGCTCCGCAGCCCGCCAACCATCTGGAAGACGACGTCGGCGACCGGCCCCCGATACGGGACGCGCCCTTCGATCCCCTCCGGGACGAGCTTCTGCAGCGAGACCTCCCCTTCCTGGAAGTAGCGGTCCGCCGATCCCTCTTCCATCGCGGACAGACTGCCCATCCCGCGGATCACCTTGAATCGCCGCCCCTCGAGCAGGAACGATTCGCCCGGACTCTCCTCGGTGCCCGCCAGCATCGAGCCCATCATGACGGCCTCGGCGCCGGCCGCGAGCGCTTTCACCGCGTCACCGGAGTACTTGATGCCGCCGTCCGCGATCACCGGGATGTCGCCCGCGCCCCGCACTGCGTCCACGATGGCGGTGATCTGCGGAACACCGATTCCGGTCACGACCCGGGTCGTGCAGATCGATCCGGGCCCCACGCCGACCTTCACCGCATCGACGCCGCGCTCGACGAGGGCGCGGGCGCCCGCTTCGGTCGCGATGTTGCCGGCGACCAGCTGTGCATCGGGGAAGACGTCGCGCAGACACGCGACGGTGTCCAGGACGCCCTGGCTGTGCCCATGTGCCGAATCCACGACGATCACGTCGCAGCCGGCATCGATCAGCGCCTGGGCGCGCGCCCGCGCGTCCTGGGTTCCGCCGACCGCCGCGGCGACACGTAACCGGCCGTGTTGGTCCTTGTTGGCGTCGGGGTATTGGCGCCGCTTGAAGATGTCCTTGATTGTAATGAGGCCCTTCAACAAACCCTGCTTGTCCACGACGGGCAGTTTCTCGATACGATGTTTCGCGAGAATGCGCTCGGCTTCGTCCAGTGTCGTGCCGACGGCCGCGGTCACGAGCTTGTCTTTGGTCATCACGTCGCGTATCGGCCGGTCGAGTTCGCGCTCGAACTGCAGATCGCGATTCGTGATGATGCCGACCAGTTTCCCCGCGCCATCGACGATCGGCACGCCTGAGATCTTGAAGCGCATCATCAGCTGTTGCGCTTCGCGCAGCGGGCGGTCCGGTCCCAGCGTGATCGGGTTCATGATCATTCCCGACTCGCTGCGCTTGACGCGATCCACCTCGGCAGCCTGGCGATCGATCGGCATGTTCTTGTGGATCACGCCGATGCCGCCCAGGCGCGCCATCGCCATCGCCATCTCCGCTTCGGTCACGGTATCCATGGCCGCCGAGACGATCGGGATGTTCAGAGGAATGGCGCGCGTGAAGCGGCTGGCGACGGTGACGTTGCGGGGATGCACCGTCGAGTGACGGGGCACGAGCAGGACATCGTCAAAGGTGAGGGCGACATCGGGTCGGAAGGTTCCCATCTCGGAAGTTACTGGGGGGGCTTGGTTTCCTCAACCTGTTTCTTTTTCGCCTCCTCGACCGCGGCTTTCCCCGCGGCGGCCAGCCCTTCGAGGAACTTCCCTGCCTTTCCGACCGCGTCCATCGCGCCGCGAATGATGGTGATCGGCACGCGACCCGCGCGCATCGTGTCTTCCAGTGTTTCCGCGACCTTCTGGAACGCCGGGGCACCGGCCGACCGCTGCGAGTATTTGGACTCGAGAAACTCGATGTAATCGAGGACCTGGTACGCCTGCTCGTCAGGCATGACATCGAGCTTGCGGCGGATGCGCTCGTTCAATAGGTCGTTCACGGCGTGACGCCTCCCTCCAGCGAAATCAGGTCCACGACCGGGTTGCCGAGGTAGCGGCTGCGGCCGTTTCGCACGCGTGCCGTGATCGTCATCATGACGAGCGGCGTGAGCGCGCGGAACGCAGGCAATCTGCTATCCGGTACGATGACATACACGAAGCCTCGTTCGGGCAGCGGTCCGCGCGCGAGCACGTACGAAGACCCGCTCGGAATGTCTGGTCGCAAGTCGTCGGCTTTTTGGATGGCGATGAATTCGAGATTCCAGCGGAGCACTTGACCCGCGTACCGCTGCGGCTCGGCACGCAGCTCCGCAGCCGTGACCCCCACCAGCACGCCGGCCGGGGCGGCCTGCAGATTGCCGCCTTTGACCCAGCCCTCCATCTGGACACGGGTCCACTCGCCGTTGCGGCTCAGGACGCGGAGCGGCGTGTCGGTCGCCACGGTGCCGGCCTCCGGGCCGTCCGGCGCGCGGTATAGCGTCGTCATGCGTACGGGTTGGGCGCGGGTGGAGTCGATGCGCGTCGTGTCCCCGGGAGCGCCGGGGCGTGGCCCCGGCGTCAGCCCACCCTGGTGAGCTGTGGTGTCCGTGGTGGTGTCGGCGGTGCGCGTCGCGACGATATCGGCCATGGGCGCCAGCGCGCTGCGCTGCACCCAGCCGATACGTGTCACATGCACCCACCGGCCACTGCTGTCGGCCGACGCGCGCTTGAGTCCGAATCCCTGCGAAAGCTCGGCGACCAACGGTCCCGCCGGCGCGGCGCGGAGGTTTTCGTTGGGCGAGCGGGTCACCAGCAGGTCGAAGTCGGGCCGATCGCTCGGGCCGACGGACGTGGAGAAGATCCAGCCTTCGAGCAACACCTGCATCCAGTCATTGCGAGTTGCGCCACCAGGCAGGATGGCGCCGCGCGCGAGCCGGGCGATGCGCCGGCCCGCGACGTCCTGATAGAACCACGCATTATCGACGGTGACGCGATACCGGCTCCCGCCCTGGGAAGCCGCGGGCTGCGGCGCCGCAAAGCTCAGAACCGCTAGTAGCGCGGGAATCATCTGGCTAACTTGCATCCCCTTCAATATGACAACGAGCCGCAGCACGCGCACCCCGGTGGTCCTCGTCGTGCTCGACGGGTGGGGCTTCCGGCCGGGCCGCGAGGGCAACGCCATCGAGCTCGGTCAGACGCCGGTGTGGCACAAGCTGTGGGATCGCGCGGCGCGCACGCTGCTGGAAGCGTCCGGTCTCGCCGTCGGTCTTCCCGAGGGACAAATCGGCAACAGCGAAGTCGGTCATCTGAATCTCGGCGCGGGCCGCGTCGTGCCTCAAGACATCGTCCGGATATCCCAGTCGATCGAGAGCGGCGAGTTCTTTCGCATTCCCGCATTGGTACAGCTGTGCGAGGATACACGCCGGCACGACGGCACGTTGCACGTGATGGGCCTGATTGGGACGGGTGGCGTGCACGCGCTCGACAAGCATTTGCTCGCTGCTGTCGAGTTGGGTCGCCGCGGCGGCCTTAGGGTCGCGATCCATGCCTGGCTCGACGGCCGCGACACGCCGCCGCAATCGGGACTCGCGTTTATGGAAGAGCTGCTGCGGGCGGTCGAACGGCCGGACGGGCGGACGGTCGTGTCGACCGTGATCGGGCGTTATTACGCGATGGATCGCGACAAACGGTGGGAACGCACCAAACTCGCGTACGACGCGATGGTGAAAGGCATCGGGGTACCGGTCCCCGATCCCATCACCGCGATCAGGCAGGCGTACGCCGCGGGCGAGACCGACGAGTTCGTCAAGCCGCGCGTCATCGCCGGCGCGCCGCTGATCAAGGGCGGCGACGGCATCTTCTGTTTCAACTACCGCGCCGACCGTGTGCGCCAGATCGTGCGCGCGCTGGCCGCTCCTGATTTCGACGGCTTCGTCGTGACCGGCCGGCCGGCTGTGCGGCTCGCGACGATGACGCGCTACGACCAGAAGCTGCCCTTCCCCGCCGCGTTCGAGCCGATCGTGCTGTCACGCATCGTCGCGGAAGTGCTCTCGGACCACGGCAAGACGATGTTCCGCACGGCCGAGACGGAGAAGTACGCGCACGTCACCTATTTCTTCAATGGCGGCTACGAGCCACCCTACAAGGGCGAGGAGCGCTTGCTCGTCCCGTCGCAGAAAGTCGCCACGTACGACCTGATGCCGGAGATGAGCGCGCCCGGCGTGACCGACGTGTTATGCAAGGCGATCGCGGACAAACAGCACGATTTCATTCTGTGCAACTACGCCAATGGCGACATGGTCGGGCACTCTGGGGTTCTGCCCGCGGCGATCCAGGCGGTCGAGACCGTCGATCGCTGTCTCGCGCGAGTCCTCGCCACGGCCGACACCGCCGGCGCCACGGTCCTGGTGACCGCGGATCACGGCAACTGTGAGCTGATGATCGATCCCGCCACCGGCGGCCCCCATACGGCGCATACCACGAATCCCGTTCCAATGGTCATCGTGGGCGAAGGTGCCCCAAACCGGCATCTGCGTACTGGTGGCTCGCTTCGCGACGTCGGACCGACGATCTTGCAGTTGCTGGGGATCGAGCCGCCGAAAGACATGACGGGACGGGACCTACGAGAGGTGGACTGATGGAACGATGGAATGATGGAATGATGAACAGCGGGAACGACGGAAGGTGGAGAACGAAGCTCGCGCGAGCGCTCGTTCTACTTTCCATCATTCCATCGTTCCATCTTTCCGCCCAGGTCGGCCACGACCCCGCCCGCTCACCCTACAGCGACATCCTGCTGCACTCGGGGCCGGTATTCTTTGTCGGCCACCTGGGCGGCGACCGTGGCAGCGCGGGCGCCGGCACGAGCAACGCCCTGACGTTCGGGGCGCGCTACGAGATCCCGGCCGGCCGGGCACTGCACTTTCAATTCACCGGCGCCTACCTCCATGGCGACCGATTCATCATCAATCCACGCGCCGATTCCTCATCTCCGGCTCGCAAGACCGGTCCGTACAAATCTGATCTCGGCTTGTTCGAGGTCGGCATGCAGCTGCGGCTCACCGGCGGCAAGACGTGGCACCGGCTCGCCCCCTACGTGGGGACCGGGCTCGGGCTGATGTTCGACGTGAATTCGCCGGGGGACACGACCCAGAGCGGCTACCAATTCGGCACCAAGCTGACGATCGCCTTCGCGACCGGCGTGCGCTGGTATCCCGCGCGTCGCGTGATGATCAATGGCGACGTGCGTGCTCACTTCTGGCGTCTCAAGTATCCCATCTCCTTCCATGATTCCACGCTGGCGTCCGACGGATCACGCGTGCTTCCGCTGACCCAACCCCTCAACGACTGGACGCTGCATCCCTGGATCAGTCTCGGCATTGGATGGATTTTCTAGCCGAGGGCTTCCGGCGGGCTTGGGGACTACTCGTTGCGGGTGATTCCGAGGTTTATGGGATCGCTCTTCTCACCCTCAAAGTCGCCGTCGTCGCGACGGCCATCTCCTGCGCCGCAGGACTGCCGCTGGGTTACTTCCTCGCGACCCGACGGTTCTGGGGACGCCGCGCCGCGCTGACGATGGTCAACACGGCGCTCGCCTTCCCGACCGTCGTCGTCGGCCTGCTCCTGTACGGCCTGCTCTCCCGCCGCGGCCCGCTGGGTGGCCTCAGCTGGCTGTATACCTGGCAGGCGATCGTCGTCGGCGACGTGCTGCTCGCGTTGCCGATCGCCGCGGCGCTGTCGGCCGCCGCGATTCACGGCGTCGACCCGCGCATTCGCCGCACCGCCGAGACGCTGGGCGCGGGATCGTGGCGGACCGCCTGGACGGTGGCGCGTGAGGCACGCTTCGCGCTCGCCGCCGTGATTACCGCCGCCTTCGGCCAGGTCGTCGCCGAAATTGGCGCGGCGATGATAGTCGGCGGCAACATCCGCGGTTCCACGCGCACACTGACCACCGCCGTCGCGCTGTACACCGCGCAGGGCGACTTTGGCCTAGCGCTCGCGCTCGGACTCGTGCTGCTGATGTTGGCGCTCGTCGTAAACATCGCGCTGCAGGTGTTACAGGGACGCGGCCATGCTTGAGCTGCGTGGCGTCCGACACCACTATGAAGGACGCGTGGTGCTCGACCTCGAGCAGTTCACGGTCCCCCGCACCGGCGCGGTGGCGGTAGTCGGGCACAACGGGGCCGGGAAAAGCACGCTGTTGCGCCTGCTCGCGCTCCTCGAGCCACCGACAGAAGGACAGGTCCTGTTCAACGGCGCAGCCGTGCCCCGGCGCGCCCCCGCATCGCTCCGGCGGCGGGTAACGCTGGTCGAGCAGCGGCCGATTCTGTTTCGCGGCACAGTGCGCGACAATCTGGTCTATGGTCTTGAGGTGAGGGGGATTGGACGCACAGCGGTGAGCGGCATTGTGGGAGACGTGGTCGACCGCTTGGGACTCGCGCCCCTGCTCTCGCGGCGGCGTCACGAGCTGTCCGATGGCGAAGTGCAGCGCGTCGCCGTCGCACGCGCGCTCGCGCTGCGGACCGATGTGCTGCTGCTGGATGAGCCGGCCAGCTCGGCCGACCGCGCCGCCGCGGGCGCGCTGTACCGCGCCCTCGCGGCCGAGCGAGCCGCGCGCCCGTTCGCGGTATGCATCGCATCCCACCAGCTCGAAGAGGCGTATCGATGGGCCGATGACATACGGGCGCTCGCCGAGGGCCGCCTGTCGCCCGTCACGCCGGAGAACCTGTTTCGCGTGGAGCTTCCCGCGGGCGACGGCGTGAAGACTGTGCGCGTCGGGACCATCGAGCTCCTGGTCATGACCGATCGTACCGGCCCGGCGGTGGTCGCGGTGCCGCCGACCGACATCGTCGTGAGCCGCGAGCCGCTGCCATCATCCGCACGCAACATGTTCAAGGGTCGAGTGACCGGCATGGCGATCGAGCACCGCGGCGCCGGCGTGCATGTTCGGGCAGACATGGGCGGCGTCGAGCTGGTCGCCGCCGTGACCGCGGAGGCCGCGCGTGATCTGGCGCTCACGCCCGGCGGTGCGGTCGTGTTCTCTTTCAAGGCCACCGCCGTGCAGGTATTCTAAGGAATGCCGACCGGGTATCTCACTCGCATCGTCGAGTTTACGGCGACGCACCGCTTCCCCGACACGCCGGAGTTCGCGGGAGCCACCAGCGATCACAGCCATCGATATCGCTGCGCCGTGACGGTGAAGGGTCCGTTCGATCCGGCGCGCGGTGGGGTGATGAGCCTGCAGCTACTCAAGTCCCTGCTGCAGCGTGAGGTCGTGGCCCGTTTTGACGGGCGCCATATCAACGAGGACATCGCGTCATTTGCCGACGGCAAGTGGCTCGCCACGGGAGAGGCGGTCGCGGTGCATGTTTGGGAACGCATCGCCGGCGCTCTGCCGGCGGGGGTGGCCCTGCACTGCGTGCGCATAGAGGAGAGTCCCAATCACTACTCCGAATACCGCGGTGAATCATAAGCCGGGCGACCGCTCCGGTCGCATGCGGGCCGACTCCGCGGTGGTCGAGGAGTGGCCCGTCTGGCTCGAGGTGAACGGCGAGCCCGCGGTCACGTGGATGTGCACGCCCGACCAGCTCGAGGAGCTGGTCGTGGGATGGCTCCACGGTGAGGGGTACATCGGTTCGCTCGACGACCTGGTACAGCTGCGGCCCTGCGCGCCCGATCTGGGATTCTGGGCCGACGTGAAGCCGGAGCGACTCGCGCAGGTGAAGGGTGAACGTCGCAAGCCGGTGCTCGCATCGGGTTGTGGCGCGGTCGCCACGATGCTCGCCGACCCGGATGCGATGGCGCACTCGCCGCCGCTGCGCGGCGATCCCCCGGCCGCCGAAACACTGCGCGCGCTCTTCAAGCAGCTGTTTGCGGCGGGTGCGCGTTACAACGAGACCGGGGGCATTCACGCCGCCGCGCTCACCGACGGCGCGACGCTCCTCTTTCACGCCGAAGACATCGGCCGTCACAACGCGGTGGACAAGGTGATCGGCGCCGCGGTGCTCGCGCGGACGCCGATCGAGAACCGCGGGCTGCTCGTGACCGGCCGGATTTCGGCCGAATTGGCGTTCAAGGCGGCACGGGCGGGGCTGGCCTGGGTTGCGACGCCGAGCGTTCCGTCGACACTCGCGGTGACCATCGCCGAGCGATCCGGGATGGTGCTCGTCGGCCGCGCGGTCAGCGGCACCCCGCACGTGCACAAGCGCGAGCCATGACGCCCCCCGAGGAAGAGGCTATTCGCGACCTGCTCCGCCGGGCGCGTACCATTGCGGTCGTCGGACTATCGCCCAATCCGATGCGACCGAGTAACTCCGTCGCGCGCTATCTCCAGCGCTCGGACTACAAGATCGTGCCGGTGAATCCCGGCCACGCTGAGATTCTGGGAGCGAAGAGCTACCGCACGCTCACCGATGCCGCGCGCGATCACACCATCGACGTCGTCGATGTGTTCCGACGCAGCGAGCACGCGGGGGCCGTCGTGGACGAGGCCATTTCCCTCAAACCGCAGTTGATTTGGCTGCAGCAGGGTGTGGTGGACCCAGCCGCGCAGGCGCGCGCCGCCAAGGCCGGCATTCCGTTCGTCATGGACCACTGCCTCGCCATCGAACACCGTCACCTCGGGGTCTAGATGCGGGGAGCTGTCCTGGCCGGGGGCGCTGCCAGTCGCTACGGCGGAGCCGCCAAGGGCTTAGTGGCGGTCGCCGGGCGCCGGCTTCTCGACCGCGTTGTCGACGGTGTGCAGGCCGTGACCGGTGCGCCGCCATTATTGATCGCCAACGCGCCCGGTGCTTCCGCCTGGCGTCCCGATTTGAAAACCATTCCAGACGCTCGGCCCGGCTGCGGCAGCCTCGGGGGGATCTATACGGCTGTCACCGCGGCACTTGAGCCCGTTCTATGCGTGGCCTGGGATATGCCGTTCGTTCCTGAGGCGTTGCTGCGGGCGTTGATCGAGGGCGCCGGCAACTACGACGCGTTCCTTCCGGAGAGCTCCGGCCGCCGCGGACTGGAGCCGCTGTGCGCCGTGTACGGTCCAGCCTGTGGTCCAGCCATCGAGCGGCGGCTTGAAACGGGCGATTTGAAAGCCATCTCCTTCCACGCCGATGTAAGGGTCGGTATCCTCTCCCTCGCCCAGGTTAGGGCCTTCGGCGATCCCGCTGAGCTGTTCTTCAACGTGAACACGCCGGACGATCTCGAGCGGGCGGAGGCGTTGTGGCGGCGACGCGCATGATCTCCATCATCGGGCTCAAGAACGCGGGCAAGACGACGTTTCTGGTCGCGCTCGCGGCGGAGCTCGTACGTCGCAAGTTCCGCGTGATGACGATCAAGCATGGGTCGCACGCCGCCGACATGGATCAGAAGGGCAAGGATACCTGGCGGCACTGGCACGAAGGGAACGCGGAACGCGTGCTGATGGAGTCACCGGGACAACGCGTGCTGTTCGAACGTACCGAAACGGAATCCGATCCCATCACGCTCGCGCGGCGTTACCTCGGCGACGCCGACATCGTGCTCGTGGAGGGGTTCAAGCGCGCGCCGCTTCCCAAGATCGAGGTGTATCGCGCGGTCGCGGGACCGAAACCGCTGTTCGATCCCGCGCTGCACGATCCCGCCGCTTGGGTCGCGATGGTCACAGACGACCGCACCATCCGCGCCCCCTTCCCCGTGTTCCGGTTCAGCGACACCGCCTGGCTCGTGACGATCGCCAATCTCGCCTGGGATCGCGCGAAGATTCTTCCCCCATGACACCAGCAGAAGCCGCCAGCATCATCCTGTCGCACTTCCAGCCGCTTCCTCCGGCGCGGCGGCCGTTGCGCGATGCGCTGGACGCCGTCCTCGCCGAAGATGTGGCCAGTCCGATCGACCTCCCGCCGTGGGACAATTCCGCGATGGATGGCTATGCCGTGCGGAGTGCGGATCTCCAGGACACGGAGACCGATCTCGAGGTGATCGAGACCATCCCGGCCGGACAGTTTCCGCAGAAGACCGTGGGAAAGGCGCAGGCGACCCGCATATTCACCGGCGCACCCTTGCCGCCAGGCGCCGATACGGTGATCCGCCAGGAAGACACCGCGCAGTCGTCCAACGGTCGGGGCCGAGTCACGATCCGCAATGCGCGCGACGCGAAGAAAAACATCCGGCGCCGCGGGGAGGACATTCGTAACGGCGCGGTCGTGCTGCCCGCCGGCACCACGCTCGGTCCGGCGCAGCTGGGCGTACTAGCGTCGATTGCGTACGACGCGCCGCTGGTGCATCGCCGGCCGCGGGTCGCGTTTATGGGATCGGGCGATGAGATCGTCGAGCTCGAGCAGCGAGAAGCGATTCTGGCGGGCACCAAGATCGCCAGCTCGAACTCCTACACGCTCGATGCCTTGATTCGCCGGTCCACCGCGGAGCCCGTCAACCTCGGAATCGCCCGCGACAGCAAGGAGAGCCTGCGCGAGCACCTCCGCGGTGCGGCAGGCGCCGATCTGCTGGTCACGACCGCCGGGGTGAGCGTGGGTGAGCACGACCTCGTGCGTGACGTTCTACATGATTTGGGCGGCGAGCTGAAGCTGTGGCGGATCGGGATGCGGCCCGGTGCACCGGTCGGATTCGGTCTGCTGCAAGGAGTCCCGTGGATCGGCTTGCCAGGCAACCCGGTCAGCACGATGGTGACGTTCGAGCTGTTCGTGCGTCCCGCCATCCGGCGCCTGCAGGGGCACGCATTGCCGTTTCGCAGGACGGTCCCGGTGATCGTCCGCGAGCCAATCACCCTCGGTCCCAAGCTGCGACACTACCTGCGCGCAATAGTAGAGGAGGGGGAGGCTCGTTTGACAGGGCCGCAGGGCTCTGGCATTCTCACCAGTATGGCGCGCGCGAACGCCCTCCTCATCGTCCCAGCCGACATGCCGACGGTGCCCGTGGGCACGGAGCTGCAGGCGATTATGCTCGACGATCCACGGCACGTCGCGGCCCCCCCCTACTGATGGCCGTGCTCAGCTCACCCGCCCTGCGCCGCGCGCTGCGGCTCACGGGATATATCCTGCTGACCCTCGTCGTGTACTGGGTCAACGCCGTAACGCCACCGAGTGCCAGGCTCGGAGTCCTGTACATCATCCCGGTGCTGCTCGTTACCTGGACCGAGGGTTTGACTTGGGGGATCGTGTTCGCGGTGGCGACCACCGGATTTCGTGAAGCCACCGCGTGGGTCCAGATGCCGGCGGAAACCCCCTTGGTGTGGCGCCTGGCGAACGCGGGCGCGTATGTGGCCGTGTTGGGGGTCGCCATGGCGGGCCTCCAGACCTTGCGACGCAGCCAGGCGCAGATGGCGCGCCTCATCATTCAGGATCCGCTCACGAATGTGCTGAACGCGCGCGCGTTCGCCGACCGGCTCGGCCAGGAGCTGGACCGCAACCGCCGCTATCCGCGCCCGCTGGCGCTGATGTATATGGATCTCGACAACTTCAAGGTCATCAACGACACCCATGGCCATCAGACGGGTGACGCCGTGTTGCGGCTCGTCGCCGACGCGATGCGCTCATCCGTGCGGCAAGCCGACGTCGTCGGGCGGCTGGGCGGGGACGAATTTGCCGTGCTGATGCCGGAGACCGATGCGCAGCTTGCGGACGCCGCGGCCAAGCGGCTCATCGCCAGCCTGCGCAACGTGTTCAAGGGAACACCGAATGTGACGGCAAGTATTGGCGTTGTCTCCTGCACGGCCACGGACGCAAGTACCGACGACCTCCTGAGGCGGGCCGATCAAGCGATGTACGATGCCAAGAAGTCGGGCAAAGATCGGGTCGTGCAGGTAGCGATTTGATCCTGCTGCTCGTCGGGCTCCTAGCGCTCCAAACCCCCGCTCCCGAGCTCCTCTACAGCGTCACCGTTCCCACCGACCGGTCGGCGTACCTCGTCGAGCTGCAGATCTCGAATCCGCCCAATCCCAGCCGTGTCGTTATCCCGAATTGGGCGCCGGGGGCGTATCGACTCATGGACTCCTGGCAAAACATCCGGGACGTCGTCGCCGTCAACGCCGCCGGCGATCGCCTGCCTGTCGAGCAGGACTCGCCGATCTCCTGGATCATCGATCCCAAGGGCGCGGTCCGGATCACCGTGCGCTACACCGCCGGGCTGCGTGACTCGGACCAGTGGCGACGGCCCAACAACCGCTGGTTTTTACGGTCGACCTCGGGAGTCGTGGATGGTCCACGCACGTTCATGTATCTCGACGGCTGGAAGCAGGCGCCGGCGCGGGTCACCTTCCAGCTGCCCCAGGGGTGGCGCAGCGCCACCGGACTCGTCCCGACGA
>Ga0210382_10000440_pt1 | contig 14860 bp, 15 predicted proteins | sample PLMedo_FD_155452 | JGI IMG/M metagenome (GOLD analysis project Ga0210382, IMG submission 155452) | Groundwater sediment microbial communities from an aquifer in East River, Colorado, USA - PLM0_60_coex redo | ecosystem: Environmental > Terrestrial > Soil > Riparian zone | place: USA: East...
CGCAGACCCGCATGTCGATCAACGTGCGCTCGCGCCTCGACGGCGTCGAAATCGACGCGGTGTGCGCCGGCCGCTTCTTCGACCGGGTGGAGAAGCGCAATGGCGTCTGGCGCCTCTCCAGGCGCTCGGTGATCTACGAAAAGGATCGCATCGACCCGGTCGATCCGAATGCGAAGATCTCGCTCGACCCGGCGCTTCTCGCGCGCTTTCCGGAAGGCTACCGCCACCTCGCCTACCTGCAGACGAAGAACGGCGCGCGGGTGAATCCGAACCTTCCGACCGCGCGTGGCGAGGCGCTCGAGAAGCTGCTGGCCGAGGCGAAAGCCTGGCTCGGAGAATTCTACAAGGAGAGATGAACATGAACGAACTGCAGCGCTATCTGGTGGAGGAAGCGGTCGAGGACTACGACGAGGGGCGGCTCACGCGCCGCGAGGCGCTGAAGGCGATCGCCGGCATCACGGGCGCCGCGCTCGCCGCGCAGATGCTCGAAGCGCGCGCGCAAACCTCGCCGGCGGGCAAGTCCCCCGCGAGCTCGGCGCCCCTCGTCGCGCCCGACGATCCCTCGATCATCGCCGGGATCGCCGAATTTCCCGGAGACGGCGTGCGACTTGACGGATACCTCGCGCGGCCGGCGGGAACCGGACGCCACGCCATCGTGCTCGTGTGCCACGAGAACCGCGGCCTCACGCGCCACATCGAGGACGTCGCGCGGCGCGTCGCAAAGGCCGGCTACGTCGGGCTCGCAGTGGACCTGCTCTCCCGCGAAGGCGGGACCGCCAAGCACGACTTCGACGCGATTCCCGGGATCCTCGGCAAGGCGCCTCCCGCGCGCCACGTGCAGGATTTCAAGAGCGGCCTCGCGTATGCGAGATCGCTGCCCTGGGCGCGCGGAGACCGCGTCGGAATGACGGGCTTCTGCTTCGGCGGCGCAGTGACCTGGCGCGTCGCGGCTGGCGTTCCGGACCTGCGGGCCGCGGTGCCTTTTTACGGCGTTCCGGTGCAGGAGCCGGACGTGCCGGGAATCGGCGCGGCGGTGCTCGCGATCTACGGCGGGCTCGACGAGCGCATCAACCAGAACATTCCGGCGATCGAGGCTGCGATGGGCAAGCACGGCAAGACCTTCCGCAAGATCGTCTACCCGAACGTGGACCACGCTTTCCACAACGATAGCGGCGCGCGCTACAACTCCGCCGCGGCGAAGGCCGCGTGGGGCGAGGCGCTCGCGTGGTTCGGGAAATACCTGGCGTAGAGAAATTTACAATATCGAACGTCATGAGGAGGAGCGGAACATGGCACTGTCGAACGGATGCAAAGGGTTCGCTTGCACCCATTCATCGTGCGGCGGGGGAGCGCCGCGCCGTGCGGTCGACTTCGGCCGGCGCGACTTCCTGATCGACGCGCTGGCGGCGACCGCGGGGCTCACCGGACTCGGCGGCTGCGCGGCACCCGTCATGCAAGCGAGCAACCCGGCCGACACCATCCTCGTCAACGCCCGCATCGCGACGCTTGCGCCGCGGGCGCCGGCGGCGAGCGCACTCGCGATCCGCGGCGGCGAGCTCATCGCCGTCGGCTCCGCCGCACAGATCGAAGGCTTGCGCGGTCCCGACACGCAGGTGATCGACGCGGGCGGACGCACCGTCATCCCGGGCCTGAACGACGGGCACACCCACTTCATCCGGGGCGGGCTGACCTATACCAACGAAGTGCGCTGGGACGGCGTGCCTTCGCTCGCCGAAGGCATGCGCCGCGTGCGCGAGCAGGCGCAGCGCACGCCCGCGCCGCACTGGGTGCAGGTGATCGGCGGCTGGACCTGGGCGCAGTTCGCGGAAGCGCGCTACCCGACGCTCGAGGAAATCAACGCGGCGACCGGCGACACGCCGTGCATGATCATGCACCTCTACGACCGCGCCTGGCTCAACCGCGCGGGGATCCGCGCGCTCGGCTGGACGAAGGACACGCCCAACATGTTCGGCGGCGCGATCGAGCGCGACGCTTCGGGCAATCCCACGGGCCTGGTGATGTCGACGACGAGCCTCGCGAGCCTGGTCTCGGTGTGGCTGCGCATCCCGAGGCTCTCTCCGGAAGACCAGATCCTCTCGACGCGCCACTTCATGCGCGAGCACAACCGGCTCGGCGTCACCAGCGTGATCGACGCGGGCGGCGGCGGCCAGAATTATCCGGACAACTACGCCGCGATCGCGAAGCTCGCCGCGGACGGGCAGATGACGCTGCGGATCGGCTACACGTTGTTCGCGCAGGCGCCCGGCAAGGAGCTGGAGAACTACACGGCCTGGGCCAAGCTCGTGAAGCTCGGCCAGGGGAACGACTACTATCGCATGATCGGAACCGGAGAGTACATTCTCTACGCGGCGGGCGACGTCGCCAACTTCGCCAAGGACTATCCGGTGCCGCCCGCGGGCGTGATGGAGAAGAACCTCTCCGCCGTGGTGAAGTTCATCGTCGAGCAGGGCTGGCCGTTCCGCCAGCACACCACCTTCGACGCGTCGGCGAGCCGCGTGCTCGACGTGCTCGAGCAGGTGAACCGCGAGATCCCGTTGAAGAACCTGCGCTGGGGGCTCGACCACTGCGAGGCGCTCAAGCCTGCGACGCTCGAGCGGCTCGCGGCCCTGGGGGGCTCGATCGACATCCAGAACCGCATGTCGCTCGACGGCGAAGCGTTCCTCAAGAAATACGGGGCGCAGGCAGCCGCCGACGCGCCGCCCATCGCGCGCATCCGCGAGATGGGGATCCCGCTCGCCTGCGGCACCGACGGCAATCGCGCGACCAGCTACAACCCCTGGATCGGTCTGCACTGGCTGGTGACCGGCAAGACGCTGGGCGGCGCGAAGCTGCAGGGCGACCGTAACCTTCTCGATCGCACCGAGGCGCTGCGCCTGTATACGACGGGCGGCGCCTGGATCTCGGGCGAGGAGGGCAGGAAAGGCACGCTGGAAGTCGGGAGGTTCGCCGACCTCGCGATCCTTTCCGCCGATTACTTCAAGGTTCCCGAGGACCGGATCAAGGACATCGAGTCGCTCCTCACCATGGTCGGCGGGAAGGTCGTATACGGCGCGGGTCCTTATTCGCGCCTCTCGCCGCCGCTGCCGCCCGTCTCCCAGGAATGGCTGCCGGTGCGGGAATACGGCGAGTACTACAAGCGCGGGCTCGAGGACGCGCAGAACCTGGCGCGTGCGTTCTCGCGGCCGCAGCTGATCGCCGATGGAGGCTGGGGAGAGGTTTGCGGTTGCGGAGTGTTTTGAGCGCCGCGCTCAACGGCAGGGCTGGACTGCGTCATGGCTGCGGTACCCCAAGATCTTTGCAGATCTTTCTAGCCAGATGGTCGTTTATTTCGTTGTGGCGTGGAACGGCACTGCGCTTGTTCTGAGATGGGTTATGCCACCAAGAGTGGTTGCCACCTTCTCGAAGAAGCGAGCAACCATGAGATGAGAGGTGCCGCAGCAAATCGCGGCGCTTCATACCGCGATCTTGAGCTCTTCATAGTCCTTTCCGGCTGCCTTCCTGGCGTCCGCGCGGTTCATCTCAAGCGCTTCCCCAAGTGTTATTCGAAGTGATTCGAGCAGCTCGTCGCGCGTGCGCTCTTGACAGTTGACGCCGGGCACTTCTTCAATCCAGCCGATCCACCACTGACCGTCCTGTTTCACTACAGCCGTGTAGGCTGAGTTCATGTTGATACCTCCAAAACCAATTGTACCTCGGCGAAGGATTTGACTATTCAGCCGTCGCGCTGTGTGCGTTCATCAATCCAGCTTCGCCCCGCTCTCCTTCACGAGCTTTGCGCACTTGGCGAGGTCGGCGAGCATGAATTGACGGAACTCCTCGGGCGTGGTGCCGACTGGCTCCGAGCCGTCGGCGACGATGCGCTCGCGCACGTCGGGCCGGTTGAGGACTTTGACGAACTCGTCGTGAAGCCTCGCGACGATGGGCGCGGGCAGGCCCGCGGGCCCGATCACGCCGTACCAGCCGACGAATTCGAATCCGGGCAGCTCTTCCGCCACCGCGGGCAGGTCCGGCAGGGCCGCGAGGCGCTTGGGCGCGGTGACCGCGAGCCCGCGCAGCTTGCCCGCGCGCACCTGGACTTGCGCCGGCTGGATGCCCGAGAAATTGAAGTGGTATTGCCCGGCGATCAAATCCATCAGGGCCGGCCCTGCGCCCTTGTACGGGATGTGCTCGGCCTTCACGCCTGTCATCACCTTGTAGAGCTCGCCCGCGAGATGCCCGCCGGTGCCGATCCCCGCCGAACCGAAGTTGAGCGGCCCCTTGTAGGTCTTCGTCCACTCCACGAATTCCTTGAGGGTGTTCACCGGTGTCGCCGGGTTCACCACCAGCATCAGTCCTGCGCTGGTGAGCTGCGTGATCGGCGTGAAGCTGTTCACCGCGTGATACGGCAGCTTCGGATTCAGCGCTGCATTCACCGTGTGCTGGTGATAGGCGAGAAAGATCGTGTACCCGTCGGGCGGCGCGTTCGCCGTCAGCTCCCCGGCGACTACGCCCGACGCGCTCGCGCGGTTGTCCACCACGATCGGCTGCTTGAGCGTTTCGGTTAGATGCACCGCGAAGATGCGCGCGAGAATGTCGGACGTGCCGCCCGGCGCCGCCGCTGTGATGAAGCGGATCGGGCGGGCGGGGTAGTCCTGCTGCGCCTGCGACGGAGCCGCGGGGGCGAGCAGGAGTAGGAGGAGGGCGCTAAGGGAGTGGTGGGATTTCACGCTAGTAGCCGAGTTTCAATTCGCCTTCGGACGTTCCATTCACCTTGCCGTCTTTCAGCCATTCAAGCGACGCCTTGAACAGCAGCAGGCGGTTCTTTTCCCACATGGCGTTGTGGGATGAGCACGCCAGGTCGATGATGACCTTTTCCTTCGACCCCAGGTCCGCGTAGAGATCCCGAACGCGCTCGGGCGCCACCTGTTTGTCGTGTGCGCCCGTCACCATCAGGAAGGGCGTCTGCATCCTGGCGACGACGGCCTGATTGAAACCCCATGTCGGCACCTGCGGCGCACGGCGCACGCCGGTGCCCCAGGTTGCGCCGACGGGATCGGAAGCGAGCATCTCGCTCCAGACCGCGGCGCTGGCAGCAGGTTCGTACTGCTCGGGACAGCCGACCTGGCGATCCCAGTTGGCCTTGAAGTCTGCCTGGGACTGCGCGGTCATGGGACCGCTGCTGGGTGGAAGCGGGTTCGGCGCGTCGAGCGGGGACGCGCGGGTATAGGCAGGCGCGAGCACGACCAAGCGCGCCACCTTCGCCGGGTTGCGCGCCGCATAGCCGCCCCCGCGCGGACCGCCCTGCGACCAGCCTACGATCGAGACCTTGTCCACACCGCGCAGCGCACGCAGGTGATCGACGACCGTTCCGATGTCGTTCCAGTCCGAGTCCATTGTCGTGATCGGCGAGGGATGCGATGGCGGGCACGGGGCCGGGATGAGGTTCGGGACAAACTGCGCCTGTTGTGCCTTCGAAAAATTGCATGGGTCGTTCATGGCAGGTGGGCGCGTGGAGCGGCCGTAGCCGGTCATGTCCATCGAGAAGACATCGAAGCCCGCCTTGGCCAGGTACGCCATCCAGCTGTAGTCTTTGTAGGGAACGTCGAACGTGACCTCCGCCGGCGTGCCCGCGCCGTGCACGAACAGCGCGACGCCGACCGGGGTCGGACCGCCACGCAAAGCCGTGCCCGCGAGCACCACTTCGCGGACGTAGATCTTCGCCTCCTGGCCGGCGAAGGCCGGCGCAGTAGACTTCACCCGAACATAATGATCCACGGTGACGAGGCGCGCGCCGTCGTCGCTGGTTGTGGCGCACGCCGCCATGAACAGAGCGAGAGGGCCGAGTGACCAGAAATACCGGTGCATGGATCCTCCTTTGTGGATCAAGTTTGCCAATACGGGCGATGGGATTTCCCGGCTATTCCAACTTGAGTTTCGTGCTCTTCACCAGGTTCTTCCACTTCTCGATGTCGGCGTGGAAGAATTTTATGAAGTTCGCCTGGTTGTCCTCGAAGAGCGCGACGCCGACTTTTGCCAGATTCGCGCGCGTCTCGGGCTGCTTCAGTACCGTCTCGACGTCGCGCGCGATGCGCGCTCCGAGCTCGGGCGAAATGGAAACGGGGGCGAAGAAGCCCTGCCACAGCGTCGCCTCGTACTGCGGCAGCCCTTGCTCGGCGATGGTCGGCACATTCGGTGCGGCGGGGTAGCGCTGCCTGCTGGTCACGCCGAGCGCCCGCGCCCGCCCCGAATTTGCGAGCGGGAGGCCGACCGGCATGCCGGCGAAGTAGTAGGCGACGCGCCCCGGAATGACGTCCTGGACGGCCGGCGCTCCGCCCTTGTAGGGCACATGGATCGCGCTGATCCCGGCCATCATGTTGAAGAGCTCACCGCACAGGTGATCGGAATTGCCGACTCCGGAGGACGCAAAGGTCAGTTTGCCCGGCGCAGCGCGGGCGGCGGCGATCAGTTCCTGCACGTTCTTCGCCGGAAAGTCCGGGCCGACGATCAGGATGTGGGGTGTCGCGGCGACCGGCGCGAGCGGCACCAGGTCCCGCTCGGCGCTGTACGGCAGATTCGGCACTGCGGCGGCGCTGATCGCAAGGCCGTTTTGTGCGAAGAGCAAGGTGTAGCCGTCGCCCTGCGATTTCGCCGCAGCATCGGCGGCGACGTTGCCGGCCGCGCCGCCGCGGTTCTCGACGATGACGGTCTGCTTCCAATGCGCTCCCAGGCGGTCCGCCATCACGCGCCCGACGATGTCGGTCGAGCTTCCCGCCGCGTAGCCGACCAGCAGGCGCACCGGCTTGGCCGGGTATTGCTGTGCGACGGCGGGCAGCGCCAGCGCGAGGGCAAGAAGCGGGACGATGCGGCGAAGCTTCATGGACGACTCCTTCATCGATGCGCGAACATTTTCTTTCCCGGGACCGGCATCTCGGCGATCACGATCTCGCCGTTCAGCGAGTCGGTGATGTGGAGCGTGCTGCGTTTCGCGCCGCCGTAGGCGATGTTGGTCATGAGGCGATGTTCTTTGCCCGCGTCAACGAGGTGGGTCGGCAGGCAGTTCGAGTCGAAGCGCCAGACCCCCACCCCGAGGTGGCACACGGCGAGCCCGTCCTCCTCGTCCGCCTCGATGCCGTCGGGGCCGGCATGGCCGCCCGAGAGCTGGATCGCGACGCCGGTCTTGGAGAGCGTGCCTCCGGCCATGAGCGGCAGCCGCCAGATCTGCTGCGAGCGCGTGACGGCGACGTATACGTGCGTGTTGGACTTGTTGAGCGTGATGCCGTTGGGTGAGGGCGCGTTGTCGATCAGGCGCTGCAGCTCGCCGTTCGCGCGCAGGCGGTACACGCGCCCGCTCGGATCGGCGATGCCGGTCTGTCCCTGGTCGGTGAAATAGAGATCGCCGTTGTCGGCGAAATGCAGGTCGTTCAGGCCTTTGAAGCCCTCGCTGAACGCCGTGGGAAGGTACGCTTCGATTTTCCCGGACTTTGCGTCGAGCAGCATCAGGCCGCGCTTGTAGTCGGCGATGAAAATCCAGCCGCCCTTGTGGATCTTCAGGCCGTTCGGCCAGCCGTCGTACTGGACGACCAGCTCCCATTCTCCTTTCGGGTCGATTCTGAATACGCGCCCGAAGGGAATGTCCACGCACCACAGGTTTCCGTCGCGGTCGAACGACGGACCCTCGAGGAAGCTGTCCACCTGCGCTCCGCCCCGGTTGGGGTCGGACCAGGTGGTGCGGCGCTCCTTGCGGAACTTCGCTGGCAGCGAGGTGAAGGGCCGCGCCTGGATGCGTTTGATTTTCTGGAAGGGGTTGTGCATTGCGGCTCCGCAAGAAGTGCGGAGGATAACTCAAGTGTTGGGCGATCCGGCCGATATTTTCGGCCGGATCGATCGCGCTATTTCTTCATCCGCTCCTTGACCGGGTCCTTGACGTTCTCGATCTTGTCGATCTCGACGTTGAGCAGCCGGCCGCCGACCTTCTCGACGCGGCGGATATAAACCGTCTGTACGATGTCGCGAGTCTCCGGATCGATGGCGATCGCGCCGCGCGGGCTTTCCCATTTCATGCCCTTGGCGGCGGCGATGAGCGCCTCGGCGTCGGTCTTGCCGCCGGTTTTCTTCAGAGCTTCGTAGATGAGATGCATGCCGTCCCAGCCGCCGACGCTGAAGAAGTCCGGATTGCGCTTCCAGGCCGCGTTGTACGCGGTGACGAATTTCGCATTCGCCGCAGACTTGTGGATGTGGTCGTAGTGGAAGGCCGTGACCAGCCCGAGCGCGGCATCGCCCATGACCTTCAGCGCGTTCTCCTCGGTGATTTCACCCTGGCCCAGGATGCGGGTCTTCTTCGAATCGATGCCGAGATCCACGAGCGCCTTGCCGAAGGCCGCCGGCTGCGCGCCCCCCGGCACCCAGACATAGATCGCCTCGGGGTTCAAGTCCTTCGCGCGCTGCACGAACGGGAAGAAGTCCGGATTCACCACCGGAATGCGCACCGAGCCGACGATCTCGCCGCCGGCCTCCTTGAAGCCGCGCTGGAACGCGCCCTCGGCGTCGTGTCCTGGACCGTAGTCCGACACCATCGTATACAGCTTGCGGATGCCGCTCTTGTAGGCCCAGGCGCCGAAGGTCTCGTTCAGCTGCGGCACGGTGAGCGAAGTGCGCGCCATGTAAGGCGATTTGGTCGTGATGATCGCGGTGGCCGCGTTCATCACCACCATGAATTTCTTCGCTTCGGCGGACACGTCCGCGGCGGCGAGCGCGTTGGGCGTGAGCACGAAGCCGGCGAGGATGTCGACGTTGTCCCGCACCACCAGCTCCTGCGCGTGGCGCTTGGCGATATCCGGTGCGACCCCGCCCGTGTCCCTGCGGATGATCTCGAGTTTCCGACCTGCGACCGTATTGCCGTGCTCTTGCATGTAGAGCTTGATGGCGTTGTCCATCTGCGTCGCCGCGTCGGCGAACTGGCCGGAATAAGGCATGATCAGGCCGATCTTGAGGGGCTGTTGCGCGTGCACCTGAGACGCGGCGAAAACGGCGAGCACCGCGAAGATCGCAACGAAATGTCGATTCATGGTTTGTCCTCCTTCTAAGCTACCACAGTTACTTTTTCCGCCCGAATTTCCCGGTGAGCTTCGCCTTGCCGATCGCGTTCGCGTTGATCATGTATCCGGCGAGCGAGGCGCTCGCGCCGCTCACGTCGAGCCCGTCCACCTTGAGCGCATACAGGGTGAAGTTGTAGCGGTGCGGCTTGTCGCCCGGCGGCGGGCAGGGGCCGCCCCAGCCGGGGCCGCCGAAATCGGTGTCGATCTGCGCGCAGCCGAAAGGCAGGGTGGAGCCGTCGGCCTTGCCCGTGTCCTTCCTCAGCTGGGTTGCGCCCGCCGGAATGTTGACGACGAGCCAGTGCCACCAGCCCGCGCCGCCCGTCGGGGCGTCCGGATCGTGCACCAGCAGCGCGAAGCTCTTCGTGGCCTCTGGCGCCCCCGACCACCGGAGCGCGGGCGAGACGTTCTCGCCCGAACAGCCGAAGCCGTTGTACACCTGCTCCATGGCGATCGGGCCGTTCGGCCGGATGTCGGGGCTCATGAGCTTGAACTGGGCGCGCGCAGCGCCTTTTTTTCTTGCTGCCATGGGACCTCCATCCGAGATAGAACCGGGAGGGACGATTGTATCCAAGCGGCGCCCCCGGCGCATTTATAATGCCGCGAGGCTTACATTTTGATGAATCCGCACGGAGGAAGGATGTCGAATCTCACCCTGAAGCAGGCCAATACCGTCGTCGAAAAAGCCCTCGAGCGCGCGCGGGCCATGAAAATCAAGCCGCTCGCGGTGGTCGTGCTCGACGACGCCGGCCACGTCAAGGCTGCGCAGCGCGAGGACGGGGCGAGCATGTTCCGCTTCGACGTGGCGCTCGGAAAGGCGTGGGCCTCGGTCGCGATGGGCGTCTCGAGTCGCGCCCTTCTCAAGCGCGCCAAGGACAATCCCAATTTCTTCGTTACTCTCGCCGCGACGGCCAAGGGAAAATTCCTGCCGCAGACGGGCGGCGTCCTGATCAAGAACGAAAAAGGCGAGATCCTCGGCGCTGCCGGGGCGAGCGGCGGAACGGGCGAAGAAGACGAGGAAGCCTGCGTTACGGGGATCCAGGCGGCGGGGCTGACTGCGGACGCCGCGGGCTGAGTCGGAAATGACGCACGCCGCGATCTTCCCGCTCGTCGTGGCTTGCTCGCTCGCCGCGTCCGGAGCTTCGCGCGCACAGCCCGCCGACGTCGCGGCGCTGGCGCTGTACGGGGGAGCCGATCGCGAACAGCGCCTCGTCAAAGGCGCGCGGACCGAGCGCGAGATCAATCTCTACTCCTCCCTGGTGCTCGAGGATCTCAATGCGCTCGCCGCGGCGTTCGACAAGAAGTACGGGGTGAAGCTGAAGTTCTGGCGCGCCGGCTCAGAAAAAGTGGTGCAGCGCATCGTCACCGAGGCGCGTGCCGGCCGCTTCGACTTCGACGTCGTCGAGACGAACGGTCCCGAGCTCGAGTCGCTGCACCGCGAGACGCTGCTGCAGGCGGCGGGTTCGCCGCATTTCCAGGACCTCATGCCCGAGGCGATCAGGCCGCACCGCGAATGGGTCGGAACGCGCCTCAACTTGTTCGTCCACGCCTACAACACGAACCTGGTGAAGACGGACGAGCTTCCCAAGTCCTACGAGGACTTCCTGCATCCGAGATGGAAAGGGAGGCTGGGGATCGAGGCCGAGGATGTCGACTGGTTCGCGATGGTGATCAAGGAAATCGGCGAGGACAAAGGCCTGAAGCTGTTCCGCGGCATCGTCGCCCGCAACGGGCTCTCGGTGCGCCGGGGGCATACGCTGCTTGCCGGCCTGGTCGCCTCGGGCGAAGTGCCCTTCGCGCTCACCGTCTACAACCACAACGCGGAGAAGCTGAAGCAGAGGGGCGCGCCGGTGGAGTGGTATGCGATCCAGCCGGCGATCGCGCGCGTCAACGGCGTCGCGCTCTCGAGGAAGCCGGCGCACCCGCATGCAGCGGTGCTGTTCTACGATTTCATGCTCGGCGAGGGGCAGGCGATCCTGGTCCAGGGGAATTACTTGCCGACCAACCGCAGGGCGGATCCCGGCGCCGCAAGAACGCGGCTGAAATTCGTCGATCCGGCGGTGATGCTGGACGAAAGCGCGAAGTGGGAGAAACTCTACGCCGAGATCATCACGCGCCAGTCGAAATGAGCGCGAGGAGCTGACGACCGCCCGTGCTCGTCCTCGAACGCATCGTTTCCGTCATCGGGCCGGTCTTCCTGATCATCGCGATAGGCTACGGCTACGGGCGCCGCAACCGGCCCGACCTGAAGTCTTTCAACCACGTGTCGCTGCACGTGCTCGGGCCGCTCCTCGTTTTCACTTCGCTCGCGGGCGAGGACTTCCAGCTCGAGGGCAACGCGGCTTTCGTCGCGGGCGGGGTGGCGGTGATCCTCGTCTCGGGGCTGATCGCCTGGCCGATCGCGCTCCTCGCGCGCGTGAGCCCCCGCACCTTCGTCCCGCCGATGATGTTCAACAACTGCGGCAACATGGGGCTGCCCCTCGCGGTGCTGGCCTTCGGGCGTCCGGGCCTCGCGGCGATGGTGCTGCTGCTGGTGGCGAGCACGCTCTTGCAGTTCACCCTCGGGAGCCGCATCGTCAGCCGCCACGCCGAATGGAAGGCGCTCGCGACTTCGCCGATGATCATCGCGAGCGTGCTGGGGCTCGTCTTCAGCGTCTTCGCCTGGAAAGTGCCGGCTGCACTGATGACGGGCCTGAAGATGCTCGGCGACGCCACGCTGCCCATGATGCTGTTCGCGCTCGGCGTGCGCCTCACCGATCTGTCGAAACGCGGCTGGCAAGTGGGCGTGCTGGGCGCGGTGGTCTGCCCGGTGGCAGGGATGGCGGGGGCCTATCTTGCGCAAGTTGTGCTGCGCCTTCCGGCCGAGCAATTCGCGCAGCTCATGCTCTTCGCGAGCCTGCCGCCGGCGGCGCTCAACTATCTCCTCGCCGAACGCTATCAGCAGGAGCCCGAGCGCGTCGCGTCGCTCGTTCTCATCGGGAACGCTTTCGCCATCGTGTTCGTGCCGCTGGGGCTGACGCTGGGCCTGCACCCGATTTGACGCTGCGTGCGGCGGGCTACTTCGTGCTCTGCGGGACCGGCGCCTTCTGAGCATCCGGGTTGCCGGGGTCGGGCACGGGGACCTGCTGCGAGATGGGCACCTGCTGCGTCCCCGGGTTGTAGAGAAACTTCCAGTCCGAATACTTCGAGGCGCCTTCGAATTCCCTGTTCGCGAAGCCGAAGTTGGCGACTTTTCTGGGACTGTCCTCCGAAAGGCTGTAGACGCCCATGATCCCGCCGTCCGGGGACTTTACCATCCCCCATTCGCTTTTCCCGGTCAGCGGGTCGAAGTAGAGCTTTCTCAGGTAGCGCTCGGTGCCGGGCCTGCGCGAGTCCTTCAGCAGGTCCTCGAGCGCCCTGGGAAACTGCTTCGGCCCGCTCAGGTAGTATCTCTCGATCGCGCGCCGGTACTGGTTGCCCGCATAGAGGAGCTCCGTTTCCCTGTCCCGCGCGAGCGCGGTGTGCCAGACCTCTCCGGTGAGGGCGAGACCCAGGCCCATGAAAGCGATCGCGAAGAGGACTGTCAGGTAGGTGAAGCCTGCTTCGCGCGGATTCACGATCACCACTCGGCGTAGACGCTTCCGTCGCTGGCCTTGCCCGGCGCGCCGCTTTTCACGTCGTACACGCCGCCTTTCTGCGGGTCCTCCGGCCCGACGATGACCCAGCTCGCGGCGCTCTCGGTGATGGGATCGACGGGCACCTTGCGCAGGTATTTTTCCGAGGCGAGCGCGTCGAGCGACTCCGGGTACTTGCCCCTGTCGCCGTAGTATTTTCCGATCGCGTCGCGCAGCTGGAACAGATCTTCCCGCAGCACGGCCTCTTTGGATCTTTCGAGGCTGCCGAAATAGCGCGGGATGGCGAGCGTGAGCAGGAGGGCGATGATCGCCATCACCACCAGCAGCTCGATCAACGTGAATCCGGAACGCGGCCGCACTGCTTTTACCAATCCCGGTAGGGCTGGCCGTTGATGCCTTTGCCGGGTGCGAGCGAGAACACGTCGAACACATCGTCGCCCTCCTTGGGATCGTCGGGCGGGCTCGCGTAGCTGCGCTTTCCCCAGGTCGCCGCGGCGGAAAGCGTGGGATCGGCGTTGAGCGGATCGCGCGGGATGCGCCGCAGGAAGTAGATCTTTTCCTTCTTCGGGCTCTTCTGATCGTCGACGCCCTCGGCGAGCTCCTCGAGTTTCTTGGGATAGCCCGAGTCGCCGACCGACTTCCGGATTCGGCCCTCGTCCGAAGCCTGCTTGTGGAGGTCGATCGCCTCGCGGATCTGGCGCAGCGTGCGGCGCAGCTCCTGCTCCTTGGTGCGCTGCACGGCGAGCTCGCTGACGGGCAGCGCGATCGATGCGAGGAGCGCGACGATCGCCACGGTGATGACGAGCTCGATGAGGGTGAAGCCCCGCGCGGCGACTCCCGGAGCGCGACTGCCGGCCATGGGACTCGAGGCGCGCCCGCGCGCTACTGCTGTTGCACGCCGCCGAAAGGCACGATCGTGCCTCCCGGCGGTGTGGCCCCGGGGAGCGCCGCCGGAGCGGGCGACGGCGACGCCCCCGGCTGAGTCGGGAACGGGGCGAACGAGGACGGCGAGGAGGCCGCCCCGAGCGGGCCGCCGCTCGACGAAGCTTCGGTTCCCGCGGCGAATTCGGTCGTGCGCGCGTCGGGCCGCACGATCGTCCGCATCAGCCTCGGGGTGATGAGGAGCACGATCTCGGTCTTGGTGGTGGTGTCGCTCGTGGACGAGAACAGGCGTCCCAGCACCGGGAACTCGCCCAGACCCGGAACGCGGGTGGCGTTGCGCCGATCCTCGTCGTTGATGAGGCCGGCGAGGATCTGGGTTTCGCCGTCTGTCAGCCGCAGCACCGTGCTGGTTTTGCGCGTGCCGACCTGGTAGGTGATGCCTCCATCCGTAGACGGTATCTCTTTCGTGATGCTGCTCACCTCCAGCCCGATCTTGATGCCGACATCGTCCTCGAGATAGATCAGGGGCTCGACCTCCAGCTGCAGACCCACGTCGAGGTAGGTCACCGACTGGGAAACGAAGCCCCCTGCCACTGCGGCAGTCGTGGTGATCACCGGGACGCGCTCGCCGATGTGGATTTTCGCCTTCTCCTTGTTCTTCACGCGGATGCGGGGATTGGCAAGCAGGTTGGTCCGGCTATCGGTCTGCCTGAGCGAAAACAGGAACAGCGGATCGGTGAAGGTGAGGCGCACGAGATTCTGGTCGCGCGAGCGCAATTCGGGCAGGGTGAGAACGCCGGGCTTTCCGGCGGCCTCGGCAGCGGCGGCGCCGCCCGCGACGCTGACGCCTAGCGAGCCCGGGAAGCGGATGCCCAGTTCCATCAGCCGGTTGTAGCTGATTTCGAGCACCTCGACTTCGAGCATCACCTCCGGCTCGGCGATGTCCTGCGCCGCGATCAGCTTCTCCGCGAGACGAATGGCGTTCGGGGTGTCCTTCATCACCAGCAGGTTCAGCTTTTCGTCGATGAAGATGTCGCGAGTCTTGAGGATGGTGCGAATCAGGTTCGCCGTCTGCCTCACGTCAGCGTTGGCGATGTAAAAGCTCTTGACGACGAGATCCTGGTACTCGCGCAGCTTCTGCGGCGTGTTCGGGTAGATGAGCGCCGTGGTCTCGTTCAAGACTTTCTGCTCGAGCTGGTTGGTGGCGAGGATCAGCTTGATGACGTCCTCGACCTGCGCGTCGCGCACGACGATCGTGGTCCGCTGGTCGGC
>Ga0210382_10000441_pt1 | contig 14826 bp, 14 predicted proteins | sample PLMedo_FD_155452 | JGI IMG/M metagenome (GOLD analysis project Ga0210382, IMG submission 155452) | Groundwater sediment microbial communities from an aquifer in East River, Colorado, USA - PLM0_60_coex redo | ecosystem: Environmental > Terrestrial > Soil > Riparian zone | place: USA: East...
AAGGAGAAGCTGCAGGAGCGCGTGGCGAAGCTCGCCGGCGGCGTGGCGATTGTCAAGGTCGGCGCTGCCACCGAGATCGAGATGAAGGACAAGAAGGCCCGTGTCGAGGACGCGTTGCATGCGACCCGTGCGGCGGTCGAAGAGGGAATCGTCCCGGGCGGCGGCGTGGCGTTCATCCGCGCCAAGCAGGTGCTGGAAGGCAAGCTCAAGGGCGACAACCACGACCAGGAGGCCGGCATCAAGATCGTGATGAAGGCGCTCGAAGAGCCGCTGCGCATCATCGTCGACAACGCCGGCGCGGAGCCCTCGGTAGTGCTCAACAAGGTGCTAGAGAACAAGGGCAACTTCGGCTTCAATGCGCAGACCGAGGAATTCGGCGATATGGTGGAGATGGGCGTGATCGACCCGACCAAGGTCGCGCGCACAGCACTGCAGAACGCAGCATCGGTGGCGGGCCTGATGCTCACCACCGACGCCATGGTCGCGGAGCTGGTCGAGGAGAAGAAGGGCGGCCACGCCCACGGCGGCATGGGCGGCATGGGCGGCATGGAGGGTATGGACATGTAATGCCGGCGGTGAAGCGTAAGGATCACCATGCTGGTAGCCGCAGGCTCGGCGAAGTGGCAACGCAACAATTAAAGGACTTCATCATGACCGCTTTTGTGAAAGCACCCCCGTCTCTAACGGATCTGAAATTTGGACAAATGACCCGGCGTCAACAGGTCATTTTTATTATGAAGGTTACGGCTTGCATTGCCACATTCGGATTTGCCTTCCCTACCGTCTCAAGCGATTGATGCCAGGAGGCCCGAGGAAGAAAGGCTGGATGTCCCGGTCTGCTTCATGAAATATTTAGGCTCGCAGACATAGCAGTTCGCGGTATCGCCCCCATATACGACCCAATCGGCAACGGATGCACAGTCATCCACCGCCGATTGGTTCGAAGTTTCACAGGAGAACAAAATGCTAAACATCACACGTTTTAATCCGCTCGAGGATGCATTCGACAACTTGTTCCGTGGCCTCCCCGTGTGGCTGCCTAACCCTGAGAGGCGTGCGGCCGCGCCGACGCAGTTCCGCATGGACGTAACCGAGAACGACAAGGAGTATCAAGTGATGGCCGACTTGCCCGGCGTCAAGAAGGAAGACATCAATATCACTATCAACGGCAACGAAGTTGCGGTATCCGCGGAAGTGAAGCACGAAAAAGACGTCAAGAGCGACGAGACGGTGCTTCGCGCCGAGCGCTATTACGGCCCGATTCAGCGCGCGTTCTCGCTCGGTCAGGAGGTCGACGAAGCGACCGCCCAAGCCAAGTTCAACGACGGCGTCCTGGAACTCACGCTGCCGAAGAAAACCGTAGCGGCAGCGAAAAGGCTCGCGGTGCATTAAGCGGCGCTTCCGGCGCATGCAGTTGAGTCGCAAATACACCGACCCCGCTTCGGCGGGGTTTTTGTTGATGGCGGTACCTTAATCGTCTTGAAAAGTAATTAAGCCCATGCCGGTGGTCATCGGCGCGTAGTAGTGACGGTGGACGCGCCGCGCCTGCGGTGACAGCGCCCCGCGCATCACCAGCCACATGATGAGCTCGACCGCCTCCGCTCCGGCCTGCTCCATGATTTGCTGGTGGGAGAGGTTGGCCAATCGGTCGGGATCTGCTTCGATCTGGTCCAGGAACATCTGATCGAAGGACTCGTTCATGAAGCCGAAGCGCTTTCCCTGCAGCTGGTGCGACATGCCGCCGGTGCCCAGTACCACCACGCGCAGGTCCCTGTCGTAGGAAGAAACGGCTTTCCTGAGGGCTTGTCCGAGCTTGTAGCAGCGCCGCGCGGTAGGCAGCGGGTGCTGGATGACATTGACCTGCAGCGGCACGGCGGCGAGCGGCCAGCCGTCTTTGCTGTGCTCGAAGCAGAGATTCATCGGCACGAGAAAGCCGTGCTCGACATTCAGCTCCTGGCACACGGTCAGATCGAACTCGTCCGCGAGAAGACTTTCACAAACATGAATTGAAAAATGCGAGTCGCCTCGGACTTCGGGCAGCGGCCGCGTGCCGAAGCCCTCGTCGGCGATGGCGTAGCGGTCCGCGGCGCCGATGGCGAAGGTCGGGTACTGGTCGAACATGAAATCGGCGCCGTGGTCGTTGTACACCACGATCGCCACGTCGGGCTTGAGGCGAGCCAGCCACTCGCGCACCGGGACGTAGGCGTCGGCGAGCGGCTTCCATGCCGGGGTCTGCATCTTGCCGCGGTCATAGGCGACGCCGACCGAAGGCACGTGGGACAGGCCCAGCCCGGCGACGATCCTAGACGGCATCCTTGAAGTTGCGGCTGGCCAGAAAATTCTCGTAGCTCTCGCCGCGCATCTGCGCGCCCATGCGATAGAGGCTGTTGCCGGTGACCGAGCCGATCTTCAGCATGAAGTAGATGTTCATGCCGCTGGCAATCATGCCGGCGAAATCGCGGGCGCGAATGAGCTTCTTCTCCTCATCGCTCAGGCCGAACTTTGCCATGTAAGCTGCTTCGTCGCGCTTGAACTCTTCCCGGCTCGCAGGCGAACAGAGGGAGCCGCACATCTTGTTCAGCCGGTAGCCGCGCCTGGAGGCGCGCAGGTCGAAGATCGAAGTGTCCGCGATGGGGGTCAGCCCCATACCTCTCTGGCGACGTCGATGCATAGCTTGAGCTTCGCGACTTCCTGCTGCTCGGTGAGGTTGTTGCCGTGGTGCGTGCTCGAGAAGCCGCATTGCGGGCTCAGGCACAGGTTGTCGAGGGGGACATATCTGGACGCCGCCTCGATGCGGCGCATCAGGTCGGTCTTGTTCTCGAGCTCGGGGATTTTCGAGCTCACCAGCCCGAGCACCACCTTCTTGCCCTTCGGCACGTAGCGCAGCGGCTCGAAGCCGCCGGCGCGCTCGGTGTCGTACTCCAGGAAAAAGCCGTCGACGTCGAGGCCGGTGAAAACGCGCTCGGCGACGAAATCGGCATAGGCGCCGCTCGCCAGCCAGGTGCTCTTGAAGTTGCCGCGGCAGGTATGGATCGCGACTGTCATGTCGTCGGGCACGTCGCGGATCGCCGCGTTCACTGCGTCGGCGTATATGGCTGCGTCCTTCTTCGGATCGTCGCCGAGCTTGCGGAACTGCTCCTGGACTTTAGGGTCGCCCCACATGGCGATCGTGGTGTCGTCGATCTGCAGGTAGCGGCAGCCGGCCTGATAGAGCTCGCGGATCTCCTCGCGGTACGCCAGGGTGAGATCGCTCCACAGATCGTCCAGGTCGGGATAGACCCGTTGCAGCGCCTCGCGGTCGCTGCGCGCGTGCAGCATGGCCGGCGAAGGCATGGTGAATTTCGGCGTGCCCTTCTTCACCACCGTCTTCAGGAACTTGAAGTGATCGAGCATGCTCGGCTTGGAGCGGCGGATTTTTCCGGTGAGCTTGAACAGCGGCGGCTGCTCGCCGGTGCCCTGGAAGGTGGCGAACTTGTTCTCGGTCAGCTCGACGCCGTCGAAGCCGTGGATGAAGTCGATGTGCCACCAGTCGCGGCGGAACTCGCCGTCAGTGACCGCCTGCAAGCCGACGTCCTCTTGCAACTTGACGGCTTCCTTGATGCATTGGTCTTCCACGGCACGCAGCGCCGCATGATCGATCTCGCCCTTCCTGTGCCTGGCGCGCGCGGCATGGAGTGCCTGCGGGCGCAGCAGGCTGCCGACGTGGTCGGCGCGGAACGGGGGTTTCATGAAAGGGCTTCTACGCCGCCTGTTTTAGCGCGAGCGCCTTGTCGGTGGCTTCCCAGGTGAACTCGGGCTCTTCGCGCCCGAAGTGGCCGTAGGCGGCCGTCTTCTCGTAGATCGGGCGCAGCAGGTCGAGCATCTGGATGATGCCCTTCGGCCGCAGGTCGAAGTGCTTGGTGACCAGCGCGGCGAGCGCATCGTCGGACACCTTCCCGGTGCCCTGGGTCGTCACCATGACGCTGGTGGGGCGGGCCACGCCGATGGCGTAGGACAGCTGCACCAGGCACTTCGACGCGAAGCCGGCGGCGACGATATTCTTGGCGACGTAGCGCGCTGCGTACGCCGCGGAGCGGTCGACCTTCGAGGGATCCTTGCCGGAGAAGGCGCCGCCGCCGTGCGGCGCTGCGCCGCCGTAGGTGTCGACGATGATCTTGCGGCCGGTGAGCCCGCAGTCGCCCTTCGGGCCGCCGATCTCGAACGCGCCGGTCGGGTTGACGAGGTACTTGACCGAGCCTTTGATCAGGTTCCTGGGCAGCACCGGCTTGATCACTTCCTCGATCACCGCTTCACAGAGCTTCTTGTGGTCGATGTTCGGCGCATGTTGCGTAGATAGGACTACGGTATCGATGGAGTCGGGCCGGCCGTTCGAGTAGCGGACGGTGACCTGCGACTTGGCGTCCGGCCGCAGCCAGGGCAGCCGGCCGTTGCGCCGCAGCTCCGCCTGGCGCTCGACCAGGCGGTGCGAGAGAAAGATCGGCAGCGGCATCAGGCTCGGCGTCTCGTCGCAGGCATAGCCGAACATGAGGCCCTGGTCGCCGGCGCCCTGCTCGAGGTCGAGCCCCTTGCCCTCGTCGACCCCGCGCGCGATGTCCGGCGACTGCTGGCCGTACGCGACGAGGACGGTGCAGGTGGCGGTGTCGAAGCCGATCGCCGGGTCGGTGTAGCCGATGCGGCGGATGGTCCTGCGCGCCACCTCGTCGTAGTTCACGCGCGCGTTGCTGGTGATCTCGCCGGCGAGCACGACCAGGTTGTCCTTGACCAGCGTCTCGGCGGCGACGCGCGAGGTCTTGTCCTGCTTTAGAATCGCGTCGAGCACCGCGTCGGAGATCTGGTCCGCCACCTTGTCGGGGTGGCCCTCGGACACCGATTCGGAAGTAAACAGAAAATCGCTCATTGCGTGCGCGCCTGAAAAGAGGCCGCAAGGATACCAAATCTTGCCAGGGTTCCCCAGGTTTCTGCTACGGCTTGCTGCAATCCTGCCGCTGCGCGTGCTGCACGCGGTGGGAACCGTCCTCGGCTGGGCGGTGTATGGGATATCGCCCACCTATCGCGCCAACCTGCGCGCCAATCTCGCCCAGGCAGGCTACCCGGACTCGCGCACGCGCCGCGCTGCCATTGCCGCCGCCGGGCAGATGCTCGCCGAGCTGCCGGCGCTGTGGTTCAGGCCGCACGAAAAGGTGAGAGCTCTGGTACGCGAGGCGAGCGGTGTCGAGGCCGCGTATGCCGCGCGCGAGCGCGGCCAGGCGCTGCTGTTTCTCACGCCGCACCTGGGCTGCTTCGAAATCACCGCGCAGTATGCCGCGCGCCGAATGCCGATCACGGTGCTCTACCGCCCGCCCAGGCTGGGGTGGCTCGAGCCGCTGATGCGCGAAGGCCGCGAACGGCCGAACGTTCGCCTCGTGCCGGCGGATCTCACCGGCGTGCGCGAGGTATTCGCCGCGCTCAGGCGCGGCGAGGCGGTCGGGTTCCTGCCCGACCAAGTGCCCGGCGTGGGCGAGGGTGAATGGGCCGAGTTCTTCGGCCGCCCGGCTTACACCATGACGCTCGCCGCCAGGCTCGCGGAGCGCAAGGGCATCGCGTGCTTTCTCGCCTACGCGCGGCGGCTGCCGCGCGGCGCGGGCTATTCGCTCGTGGCGCGCGAGCTGCCGCCGCCGCTGCCGGGCGAGACCGCCACGCGCCACCTCAACCGCGCGCTCGAGGCCCTGGTGCGCGAGTGCCCGGGGCAGTACCTGTGGAGCTACAACCGCTACAAGACGCCGAAAGGCGCCAGGCCCCGCGAGGAAAACGCGCCATGAGCCGGGTCGTTTTCGCCTTCATGTGGCTGGCGCACTTTCTCCCGCTGAGGATGATCGCGGCCATCGGCAACGCCGTCGGGGCGATTCTTTACTGGCTGATTCCGGAGCGGCGGCGCGTCACGCGCATCAATCTCGAAAAATGCTTTCCGCAGATGCCGCCGCGCAGCCGCGAGCGCCTTGCCCGCGCCCATTTCCGGGCCTTTTGCCGCAGCTTCATCGAGCGCGGCATCCTCTGGTGGGCGCCGCGCAGCCGCATCGAGCGCATGGTGAGGATAGAAGGGCTCGAGCATCTGCAGGCGGTCGCCGGAGGCCCGGTGATCCTGCTGACTCCGCACTTCGTCGGCCTCGAAGCGCCGCTGTTCCGCATCTCGATGGACTACCCGGTGGCTTCGATGTACTCGCGGCAGAAGGATCCGCTGTTCGACCGGCTCATGTACCTCGGGCGAACCCGGTTTGGCGCGCGCCTCTTTCCCCGGCAGGCGAGCGTGCGGGAAAGCCTGCGCGCGATCGCCTCGGGCGCGATCTACTACTATCTTCCCGATCTCGATTTCGGGCGCCGGCGCGCGGTGTTCGTGCCCTTCTTCGGCGTGCCGGCGGCGACCGTGACCGGACTGTCGTATATTGCGCGCTTCACCGCTGCGAGCGTCGTGCCGTGCGTGACGCGCATGCTGCCCGGCGGCAAAGGCTACGTGGCGCGCCTGTACCCGGCGTGGAGCGGCTTCCCGAGCGGCGACGACCTGGCCGACGCGCGCCGCCTGATGGCTTTCGTCGAGGAGCGCGTGCTCGAGATGCCCGAGCAGTACTTCTGGCTGCACAAGCGCTTCAAGACGCGACCCGAGGGAGAGGCGAGATTCTATTGAAGGTGGCGATCATCGGCGCCGGCTACATGGGGCGCCTGCACGCGGAGAAGTTCGCGCGCCTGGCCGGGGTCGAGCTGGTCGGCGTCGCCGATGCCGATCGCGCGCGCGCCGAGGAAGTGGCGACGAAGGTCGGCTGCCCGGCGCTGCGCGACTGGCGGCAGGCGATGTCCCGTGCGCAGGCCGCGGTGGTCGCGGTGCCGACCGAACGCCACCTCGAAGTGGCCGGCGCCTGCCTCGATGCCGGCCTGCATGTGCTGGTCGAAAAGCCGCTCGCGGTCAACCTCGAGGAAGCCGACCGGCTGCTCGCCGCCGGCGCGCGAAAAGGCGTCGTGCTGCAGGTCGGCCACGTCGAGCGCTACAACGCGGCTTTCGGCGCGCTCGCGGCGCGCATGGCGAAGCCGCTCTACATCGAGGCCGAGCGGCTGTCGGGATTCAAGCAGCGCGGCGCCGACGTCGACGTGGTGCTCGACCTGATGATCCACGACCTGGATCTCGCGCTGTCGCTCGCCAAGGCGCCGGTGACCCAGGTGAGCGCCTGCGGGTTCCGGGTGCTGACCGGGGAGATCGACATCGCGAACGCGCGCATCGAGTTCGCCGACGGCTGCGTCGCCAGCCTCTCGGCGAGCCGCGTCAGCCAGGCGCCGGTGAGAAAGCTGCGCGTATTCCAGACCGACGTCTACGTCTCGGCGAACCTGCAGGCCGGAAAGCTGCGCTATGTGCGCCAGGCCGGGGGCGCCATCGAGGAAACCGAGGAAGTGCATGCCGGCGGCGATGCGTTGAGCGTGCAGGCGGCGGCGTTCGTCGCCGCGGTAGCGCGGCAAAAACCGGTCGAGGTGAGCGGCGAGCACGGCCGCCGCGCGCTCGAGCTGGCCCTGGAGGTGGGCCGCCTGGTGCGCGAGCGGATGCAGCGCTCGACGGCATGAAGCCCGCCATCCCGATGGTCGACCCGGCGGGCGAATACCGCGCGCTCAAGGACGAGATCGACGCCGCGGTCGGCCGCGTGCTCGCCTCCGGACGCTACGTGCTGGGGCCGGAGGGCGAAGCGCTCGAGGGCGAGCTGGCCGCCTATACCGGCGCGCCGCACGCGGTCGGCGTCAACTCGGGCACCGATGCGCTGCACCTCGCGCTCGTCGCGGCGGGGATCGGCGCGGGCGACGAGGTCATCGTTCCGTCGTTTACCTTTTTCGCGACCGCCGAGGCCGTTTCTTACACCGGCGCGACGCCGGTGTTTGCAGATATCGATGCCGGGACCTTCAACCTCGATCCTGCGTCCTTTCGGAACTGCATCACCTCCAGGACAAAAGCGGTCATCGCAGTGCACCTGTTCGGCCAGTGCGCCGCCCTGGATGAGCTGTCAAGGATTTGCAGGGAAAAGGATCTGCTTCTCGTGGAAGACTGCGCCCAGGCGCTCGGCGCCGACTACGACGGCCGGCGCGCCGGCAGCTGGGGCGATTTCGGCTGCTTCTCGTTCTATCCGACCAAAAATCTTGGCGCCGTGGGCGATGCAGGATTGATTACTACCCATAACCCCGGCTACAACACCACTCTTCGTGTGCTGCGCCACCACGGCAGCCGCCAGACCTACCTGCACGAGCGCGTGGGCTGGAACAGCCGCCTCGACGAGCTGCAGGCCGCGGTGCTGCGCGTAAAATTGCGCCGGCTGGAGGAATTCAACGACGCGCGGCGCCGGGTCGCGCAGCGCTATCGCAGCAAGCTGCAGGGCGCGCCGCTCGCGCTGCCCGCGGAGAACGGGCGCGGCAGGCATGCGTACCACCAGTTCACCCTGCGCAGCGAGCGGCGCGACGCGATCCGCGAAGCGCTGGCCCGCGAAGGCATCGCCAGCTCCATTTTCTATCCGCTGCCCCTGCATCGCCAGCCGGCGTACGAGCCGTCGAATCGCGGCCTGACGCTGCCGGCCGCCGAGGCGGCATCGAAAAGCGTGCTCTCGCTTCCCATCCATCCGCTGCTCGACGAGCAGAGCGTCGACCGGATTTGCGCCTGTGTTCAGCAATCCGCCCGATGAAGATCTCATTTACTAAGATGCACGGGGCAGGTAACGACTTTGTCGTCATCGATTCCACCAGGGAGAAATTCGCTTTAAGCAAAGAGCAAATCAAGCGGCTGGCTGACCGGCACCTCGGCGTCGGCGCAGACCAGATCCTTGTGGTGGAGCGCCCCCGAGGCGCGGGCGCCGACTTCCGCTACCGCATCTTCAACGCCGACGGCGGCGAGGTCGAGCAATGCGGCAACGGCGCGCGCTGCTTCGTGAAGTTCGTGCACCAGAAAGGCCTCGCCACGAAGCGCGAACTCCGCGTCGAGACGCTCGCCGGCCCTATCGTGCCGCGGCTCGAGGCCGACGGCGAGGTCAGCGTCGAGATGGGGCCGCCGGCCTTCGGTTCGCCTCTGATAGAAAGAATTGAAATTAACGGGAAACCCGCAGAGGTAGCGATTCTGTCGATAGGCAATCCTCACGCCGTGCAGGTCGTGGCCGACGTCGAATCGGCGCCGGTGACGACGCAGGGGCCGCTGCTCGAGCATCACCCGCGCTTTCCCGGCCGCGTGAATGCCGGCTACCTGCAGGTGCTGGACCGGCATCGCATCGCGCTGCGCGTGTGGGAGCGCGGCACGGGCGAGACGCTGTCCTGCGGCACGGGGGCGTGCGCGGCGGTCGTGTCGGGCATCCTGCGCGGCCTGCTCGATTCGCCCGTGCAGGTAGAGACGCGCGGCGGAGCGTTGACCATCTCTTGGGCCGGCGGCGACAATGCGGTGTGGATGAAGGGCCCCGCGCAGACCGTCTTCGAGGGAACGATCGAGGTATGAAAAAGCAATGAACGCCGAAGAGATCGCCCGCTTCCTCCGCAGCCATCCGCAGTTCTTCGACCAGCATCCCGAGCTCCTCGAATCGATCCTCGTGCCGCATCCCTACGGCGGGCGCGCGATCCCGCTGGCCGAGCGCCAGGCCGTGGCGCTGCGCGACAAGGCGAGGCTGCTCGAAGGCAGGCTCGGCGAGCTGATCAAGTTCGGCGAGGAAAACGACGCCATCAGCGAGAAGGTGCAGCGCCTTGCCGTGGCGCTGGTCGGGGCGCGCGACTTTCCCGCGCTCGCGCATTCGCTTTATTTCCACCTGCGCGAGGACTTCGCGGTGCCGCATGTGGCGCTGCGCGTCTGGGGCAAGGCGGTGCCGGCCGACTTCACCGAGGCCGAGGCGGTGGACGGGGCGCAGCGCCAGCTTGCAGCCACGATGGGAGCGCCGCAATGCGGCCCGGCCGCCGCGAGCCCGTTCATTCCCTGGTTCCGCGAGGCCGCCGAGCACGTGCGCTCGGTGGCGCTGGTGCCGCTGGGCGAGAGCGTGATATTCGGCCTGCTCGCGCTCGGCAGCGAGGACCCGCAGCGCTTCTTCCCCGGGATGGGGACGCTCTACCTGAGGCGCATCGGCGAGCTGTGCGCGGCCGGAGTGAGCGCGCGGCTGTAGCGGCCATGGACGCGCACCCGGATTCCCGGCTGGCGCGCGACTATCTCGACGCGCTTAAGCATCAGCGCAGGCTCTCTCCGGCGACCCTCAGAAACTATGGCGGCGCTCTCCACTTATTGCTGGGACTTTTGCAACAGACCCCTCTTCGTTCCCTGGAAGCTCAGCAAATCCGGCGCTTCATGGCGATTCTTCACGCCAGGGGCCTGGGTCCGCGCTCGCTCGCGCTGACGCTCTCCGCGTGGCGCGGCTGCTTTGGCTGGCTGGTGCGGCACCGCGGCTTTCGCGTCAACCCGGTGCTCGGCATCCGCGCGCCCAGGGCGCCGCGGCCGCTGCCGAAGGCGCTGTCGGTCGAGGCCGCGCAGCGCCTGTTCCGGGAGGAGAAGCCGGCCACGCCCGAGCTGGTGCGCGACGCGGCGATGTTCGAGCTGCTGTATTCCTCGGGGCTGCGCCTGGGCGAGCTCGTCGCGCTCGACGTCGACGACGGCCGGCTCGACCTGCGGCAGGGCGAGGTGACGGTCACCGGCAAGGGAGCGAAGACGCGCACCGTGCCGGTCGGCGCGAAGGCGCGCGAATCGCTCCAGCGCTGGCTCTCCTCGAGAAATCAGCTTGCCGCGCCGGATGAAAAAGCCCTGTTCGTCGGTGGCCGGGGCAAGCGGATCTCGCCGGCGGTGGTCGGCGCGCGCCTGCGCGCCTGGGCGCGGCGCCGCGGCCTCGCCGAGCGCGTGCATCCGCACATGCTGCGCCACTCGTTCGCCAGCCACCTGCTGCAGTCCTCGCAGGACCTGCGCGCGGTGCAGGAAATGCTCGGCCACGCCAGCATCTCGACCACGCAGGTCTACACCCACCTCGACTTCCAGGCGCTGGCGAAGGTCTACGACGCGGCCCATCCTCGCGCCAAGAAGAAATGATCCAGCTGAAGAAAGGCCGCGAGAAATCCCTCAGGCGGCGCCATCCGTGGATTTTCTCGGGGGCGATCGAGCGCGTCACCGGCAAACCGGGTCCGGGAGACAGCGTCGAAGTGCGCGATGCGTCCGGCCAGCCGCTCGCGCAGGCGGCATTCAGCCCGAAGTCGCAGATCCGGGCGCGCGTGTGGAGCTTCGACGCGAATGAATCCATCGGCGCCGATTTTTTCCGCAGCCGATTGACGCGCGCGCTGGCCCTGCGCGAGGGACTTCCCGCCGCCAGGCACACGAACGCGATGCGGCTGGTGCACGGCGAGTCCGACGGCATGCCGGGCCTGGTGGTCGATCGCTATGCGGACGTGCTGGCGGTGCAGTTCCTCGCCGCCGGGGTCGAGCGCTGGCGCGAGCCCATCCTGGACGCCCTCGTCGAGCTGACCGGCTGCGAAGCGGTGTTCGAGCGCTCGGACGCCGAAGTCAGAACACTGGAGGGCCTGGAGCAGAGAACCGGCTTCGCCCGCGGCAACCGCGCCGCGTCGCGCTGTCCCATCATCGAGTACGGGCTCAACTTCCGCGTCGACGTCGAGCAGGGGCAGAAGACCGGCTTCTTTCTCGACCAGCGGGAGAACCGGCAGCGCGTGCGCGCGCTCGCCGCCGGCCGCGAAGTGCTGGACGGGTTCTGCTACACGGGCGGCTTCGCCATCGCGGCGCTCGCCGGCGGCGCGAAGCGCGTGACCGCGATCGAGAGCTCCGCGCCGGCGCTCGAGGTGGCGAAGGAAAACCTGGCGGCGAATCCGCTCGACGCGTCGTGCGTCGACTTCGTGAGAACCGATGTGTTTTCCGAGCTGAGGACCCTGCGAGACCGCGGCGCGCGGTTCGACATGGTGGTGCTCGATCCACCCAAGTTCGCGCCCACGGCGGCGCATGCGCGCAACGCCGCGCGCGCCTACAAGGACATCAACCTGCTCGCGCTCAAGCTGCTCGCGCCCGGCGGGCTGCTGGCGAGCTTCTCGTGCTCGGGCGGCGTCGGCGCCGAGCTGTTCCAGTCGATCGTCGCCGGCGCCGCGCTCGACGCCGGGGGGAACGCGAAAATCATCGAGCGTTTCTGCGCCGCCTCCGACCACCCGGTCGCCCTCGAGTTTCCCGAGGGCGAATACCTGAAGGGGCTGCTGGTCCTGAAGACCTAAATCAGGGACAGACCACGTTTTCCCGTCAACGCGGCCCGGCCCGCGGGAAAACGTGGTCTGTCCCTGCTAAAATCGCGCCCTCGCAAGGAGTGCGCATGCAAGAAGCGGACATGGTGCCCGTCACGATCCTGACGGGCTTTCTCGGCAGCGGCAAGACCACGCTACTCAACCGCATTCTCAGGGAAGACCACGGCCAGCGCATCGCGGTGATCGAGAACGAGTTCGGCGAGGTCGGCATCGACAACGCGATCATCGAGCAGGCCGACGAGCAGATCGTCGAGATGAACAACGGCTGCATCTGCTGCACGGTGCGCGGCGACCTGATCCGCATCCTCGGCGACCTGAAGGACAAGCGCGACAAGGGCGCGCTCAAGTTCGACCGCGTGGTGATCGAGACCACCGGCATGGCGGACCCGGGGCCGGTGGCGCAGACCTTCTTCACCGACGACGAGATCGGCAACTATTACCTGCTCGACTCGATCATCACCATCGTCGACGCCAAGCACGCGCCGCAGCAGCTCGACGAGTTCCACGAGGCGCAGGAGCAGGTCGGCTTCGCCGACCGGCTGCTGCTCTCCAAGACAGATCTAACCAACGAAGAAGACACGAAAAAGCTGGTCGAGCGGCTGAGGCGGATGAACCCGCGCGCGCCGATCAAGAAGGTGCACTTCGGCGACGCGCCGCTCGCGGAGGTGCTCGACATCCGCGGCTTCAACCTGAACGCCATCCTCGAGCTCGACCCGGAATTCCTCACCGACATCGATCATGAGCACCACGACCAGGTCGAGTCGTTCGTGTTCCGCGCGAAGAAGCCGTTCGACGGCCAGAAGCTCGAGCAGTTCCTGTCGGGCATGATCCAGGTCTACGGGCCGGACCTGCTGCGCTACAAGGGCATCCTGTGGATGAAGGGCAACGCCCGGCGGGTGGTGTTCCAGGGCGTGCACATGATGATGGGTGGCGACCTCGGCAAGCCCTGGACCAAGGCGGACAAGAAGGAGTCGATCCTGGTTTTCATCGGCAAGAAGCTGCCCAAGGACCTGTTTGTAGCCGGCCTCGAGGAGTGTCTGGCAAAATAGCCGTGCCATGAGCCTGCGCAACGCTGGTGTACAGGTTGTTTTCGCCCTGCTGCTGTTGTGCGCGCAGCAAGGCGCGATCACGCACGAGATCTGGCACGCGGCAACGAGCTCGCACGCCCAGTCCGAGCAGAAAGCGCCGGACTCGAACAAGAACCGGCTCTGCGACCTGCATTCGGCGCTCGGCACCGTGCTCGGCGCTGTCGCGACGATTGCCTCCCCGGCACCGCTCGACTCTTGCACGGAGTTTTCTTTCCTCGCCGCCGCATCGCGCGCGGCCAGCGTCTCTCTACTCGCTCCTTTCTCGCGAGGCCCTCCCGCCCTCTCCTGACGTGACTGCGTCGCGCTAGCGACCCTTCATAACCTAGGAGAGGAAAATGTTTCGAAGCATGTGGTACGCCATGGCGCTTGCCGTGGCGGCTTTGCCCGCGCAGGCGCAGGACTCGCTGCGCGAGGAGATCAAGCAGCTGCAGCAGCGCTTGCAACAGCTCGAGAAACGCCTGGAGCAGGCCGAATCCACGGCGACTCAGGCCGCGGCGCAGGCTTCCAGCAGGCCGCAGACCGAGAGCGCGCTCAATCCCGGCGTGTCGGTGATCATGAACGGCGTCTACGGCAATTTTTCGCGCGACCCGAACACCTACCGGCTGAACGGCTTCGTGCCGACGATGGGCGACGTCGCGGCGGGCAGGCGCGGCCTGAGCCTGGGCGAGTCGGAGCTCGCGTTCATGTCGAACATCGATCACATGTTCCGCGGCACGCTCATCGCCTCGATCTCGCCCGACAACAGCAGCATCGACGTCGAGGAGGGTTACATCCAGACGATCGGGCTTTCCAGCGGGTTCACGATCAAGGCGGGACGCTTCTTCTCCGCGGTCGGCTACCAGAACCAGATCCACGCGCACGCCTGGGACTTCACCGACACGCCGCTCGCCATGAAGGTGTTTCTCGGCAACCAGCTGAACGAGGACGGCATCCAGTTCAAATGGGTGGCGCCGACCGACCTGTACTTTGATGTCGGCGTGGAGTTCGGCCGCGGACGCCAGTTCCCTTCAGGCGTGGACCGCAACAAGAATGGCTTCGGCTCGACGAACTTCTTCACGCATCTCGGAGGAGACCTCGGGCAAAGCATCGCCTGGCAGACCGGTCTTTCGCACCTGAGGACTTCGCCGCAGGACCGGACATACGATGATATCGATTCCGCTGGCAACGCGGTCACCAACAGCTTTACGGGCAAAAGCCGCCTCTGGGTGCTCGACGGCGTGCTCAAGTGGGCGCCGAACGGCAACCCGACCTACAACAACTTCAAGCTGCAGGGCGAATACTTCCGACGCAACGAGGACGGTAATCTCACGTTCGAGACCGCGGGCGCGGCGTTGACCGATGGGCTCAGCAGCCGGCAGTCGGGATGGTATTTGCAGGGCGTGTACCAGTTCCTGCCGCAGTGGCGCTTCGGCTACCGCTACGACCGGCTTGATTCGGGCACGACGAGCATCGGACTGGTGGAGTCCGGAGCGCTGAGCGCGGCGGATTTCCCGAT
>Ga0210382_10000442_pt1 | contig 14816 bp, 15 predicted proteins | sample PLMedo_FD_155452 | JGI IMG/M metagenome (GOLD analysis project Ga0210382, IMG submission 155452) | Groundwater sediment microbial communities from an aquifer in East River, Colorado, USA - PLM0_60_coex redo | ecosystem: Environmental > Terrestrial > Soil > Riparian zone | place: USA: East...
AGGCCAGGATATGACACAGCTCTAGCGTCCCCGGTCTGGGGACACGGTTTGGACGCGGCGCGGCGACGCTGTATCCGCGCAACCTCGAGCACACCGACTGCTTCGTCATCATGGGCTCGAACATGGCGGAGTGCCATCCGGTGGCGTTCCGCTGGCCCATGAAAGCCAAGCTGAACGGCGCGAAGCTGATCCACGTCGACCCGCGCTTCACCCGCACCAGCGCCGTCGCGGACCTGCACGTGCCGATCCGTGCCGGGTCGGACATCGCCTTCCTCGGCGGTCTCATCAATTACGTGGTCAACAGCCGGCGCTGGAACACGGACCCCTTCTTCAAGGAGTTCGTGGTCAACTACACCAACGCCGCGACGATCATCAACAAGGACTTCAAGGACACCGAGGAGCTGGAGGGGGTGTTCTCCGGCCTCAACACGTTCAGCGAGCCCGCCTCCTGGCCGTACAACGGCAACCAGGGCCGCTACGACACCGCCTCGTGGGGATACGAGCGGGATCCCAAGGCGCCCGGTCCCGTCACGGCGGACTTGATCGCGCGCCGGGCGGGGCCGCCGTTCGACGACCTCGTCCGGTCGCTCAAGCCGGGCCCGGCGCACAAGGACCCGACGCTCCAGAACCCGCAGTGCGCGTTCCAGATCCTGAAGCGCCACTTCTCCCGCTACACGCCGGAGATGGTGGAGCAGATCTGCGGATCTCCCAAGGACAAGTTCATCCAGGTGGCGGAGGCGCTGCTCGCCAACTCCGGCCGTGACCGGACCAGCGCGTTCGCGTACGCGGTGGCGTGGACCCAGCACACCTATGGCGTCCAGATGATCAGCTGCTGCGCGCTGCTCCAGCTCCTGCTGGGGAACATCGGCCGGCCGGGCGCCGGCGTCATGGCGCTGCGGGGCCATGCGGCCATCCAGGGCTCGACGGACGTGCCGACGCTGTACCACAGCATTCACGGGTACATGAACGCGCCGTCGGCGCTCCGCCCCCACGAATCGTTGCGGGCGTACATGGCCGCCGAGACGACGCCGACCAGCTACTACGGCCATACGCCCAAGTTCCTCGTCTCCTACCTGAAGTCCATGTACGGCGACGCCGCCACGGCGGAGAACGACTTCGGCTACGACTGGCATCCGAAGATCCTGGGCGATCACTCCCACATCGCGTCGTTCGCCGCCATGGCCGACGGCAAGGTCAAGGGAATGGTGTGCGTCGGCCAGAACCCCGCGACGTCCCTCAACGGGGGAGCGACCCGTGGGGCCCTGCGGCAGCTCAAGTGGCTCGTCGTCAAGGACAACTGGCTCACCGAGACGGCGACGCATTGGTATCTCGGGCCCGAGGTGAAGAGCGGCGAGGTGAAGATCGGGGATGACCAAACCGAGGTCTTCTTCTTCCCGTCGACGCAAATCGCCGAGTACGACGGCAGCTTCACCAACACGCAGCGCATGCTCCAGTGGCACTCCTACGCCACCAAGGCGCCGGGAGATTGCCGGACGGACACGTGGTTCTACCACAACCTGGCGAAGCGGATGAAGCGGTTGTATGCGGCGAGTACGGCGCCGCGCGACCAGGGGTGGAAGAACGTCCTGTGGGATTTCGACCCCGGTCCCGGCGAGACGCCCCTCTATCCGGGGGAGCCGAGCGCGCTGAGGATTCTGCGGGAGATCAATGGGTACGTGACGGCGAACCCCGGGCAGCACCTCAAGGGGTTCGGCGAGCTGAAGGACGACGGCTCGACCACGTGCGCTTCCTGGATCTACTGCGGGTGCTTCCCGGCGTGGGATCAGAACATGACGGCGCGCCGCACGCCCGACCCTCCGGGTGTCCCGGGCGCCCACCTGGCGTGGGGTTGGGCCTGGCCGGCGAACCGGCGCGTGATGTACAACCGCGCCTCCGCGGATTTGAAGGGCAACCCGTGGAGTGAGCGGAAGCGGTGGGTGTGGTGGGATGCGACGTTCGTAAACCCGCCCGACCCCAAGACCGGCGTCGCGCCGCCCCGCGGCAAGTGGGTCGGGTACGACGTGCCGGATTTCGCGGCGACCAAGGCGCCCGACGCGCAGCCGAAGCCGGACGGCATCGCCCTGGACGCCCTGTCCGGCAGCCAACCGTTCATCATGCGAGCGGACGGTAAGGGGTGGCTGTTCGTGCCGGCCGGGCTGGTGGACGGTCCGCTACCCACCCACTACGAGCCGCGCGAATCGCCGGTGCAGAACCTGTTGTATCCCAAGCACCAGATGAGCCCCGTACACAAGGTCTGGGCGGCGGGAAAGCCGTACAACCAGCTCGCGTCCGTGGGCGACCCGAAGTTCCCGTACGTGATCACAACGTATCGGCTCGTCGAGCACTACCTCGCGGGCGCCATGAGCCGCTGGCTGCCGTGGCTCAGCGAGCTGCAACCCGAGCTGTTCATCGAGATGGGCAAAGGGCTCGCACAGGAGAAGGGAATCCACAACCTCGATTGGGTGGTCGTTTCGAGTCCGCGCGGCCACATCCGCGCGAAAGCGCTGGTGACCGACCGTATCGGGGTGATGAACGTGGCGGGCAAGCGCATCCACCACGTCGGCATGCCGTGGCACTGGGGCTGGATGGGCCTCTCCACGGGCGACGTCGTCAACGACCTCACGTCCTGGGTCGGTGATCCGAACGTGTCGATCCACGAAGGCAAGGCGTTCGTCTGCAATGTGGAAAAGGCGTGATTATGACCCAAGCCCTCGGATTCTTCACCGACACGACGATCTGCATCGGCTGTAAGGCGTGCGAAGTCGCCTGCAAGAACTGGAACCAGCTCCCCGCCGAGAACGGCGGCGTCCGAGAGATGAGCGGTGACAGCTACGACAACACGCAAAAACTCGACGGCATCCATTGGCGGCACGTCAAGTTCATTGAGCAGTTCGACGGCCCCTACAACGGGCGCTGGCTGATGATGAGCGACGTGTGCAAACACTGCGTCCAGGCCGGGTGCCTGGAGGTGTGCCCGACCGGGGCCATCATCCGCACCCAGTTCGACACCGTGGTCATCCAGTCGGATGTGTGCAACGGGTGCCGCGCCTGCATCGCCGCCTGTCCGTTCGGGGTCATCGACATGAACCCGGCAGCGGGCACGGCGCAGAAATGCACGCTGTGCCACGACCGCCTGGAGGTCGGGCTGGAGCCGGCGTGCGCCAAGGCGTGCCCGACCGACTCGATCCAGTTCGGGCCCATCGACGAGCTGCGGGCGCGGGCCCAAAAACGCGTCGATCAGCTCAAGACCCAGGGCACCGAGGCATACCTGTACGGGGCCGATCCCAACGGGCCGCTCGGCGGGCTCAACTCCTTCTACCTGCTGATCGACAAGCCCGAGGTGTACGGCCTGCCGCGGAATCCGCAGCTCCCGACGCGCAACCTCGCCAAGAGCTCGACGTTCTCGGCGGCGAGCGCGGCGGTACTCGGACTCCTGGCGCTCGTCGGCCTGCGGAAACGGCGCATGGACGAGCGGGCGGCGGGCGACACCGGACCTTCGGCCAACTAGGGGCGCACCATGTCCGACACGTTTTTCAGCGGGGCGCCGCACTGGACCTGGTTCATCATCCCGTACTTCTTCCTCGGCGGGCTCGCCGGCGGTGCTTATTTCCTGGCCGCGATCCTGGAGTGGTTCGGGCAACCGACCGACCGGCCCGTCATTCGCACCGGATATCGCGTCGCCGCCGTCGGCGCGATCCTGAGCGGCTTGCTCCTGACGGTCGATCTGGGCCGGCCGCTGCGGTTCTGGCACATGCTGTTCCAGTCCGAGAACTTCCCCGCGATCATGTTCAAATCGTGGTCGCCCATTTCGTTCGGCGCGTGGGCGATTCTCCTGTTCGGGCTGTGCGCGGTGCTCTCAGCGCTGGGCGCCATGTCCGAAGAAGGGCGGCTGAACAACCGCGCCCTGCGCGCTGTCGGTGGGGCGATGCAGGGCCGCGTGCTCGCCAAGGCCGTCGCGGCCGTCGGTGGCGCGCTCGGCTTCTTCGTCGCCGGCTACACCGGGGTGCTCCTCTCGGTCACGAACCGCCCCATTTGGGCCGACAGTCCGTGGCTGGGCGCGCTATTCCTCGTCTCCGGGGCATCGACCGGAGCCGCGGCACTGATCCTGTTCGCGCCGGGGCGCGGCGCCACCGCGCAGTCGCTGCGCTGGCTGACCTCCTTCGACACCAAGGCTCTCGTGGTCGAGCTGCTCATCCTGGTGTTGTTCATCGCCTCGCTCTGGCCGATCCGGCGGGTCTGGGTCAGCTTCTGGGGACTGCTGCTTCTTGTGGGTGTGGTGGGTGCCGGAATCCTGGCCCCGCTGCGCCTGCACGCGAACCCCGCGCGGGCGGCCAGACTGGTGTTGCTGGGCGGTTTCTTGCTCCGCGTCACCACGATACTGGCGTCCGAGGGCATCGAGTGGTATCACGAGGTGGCGGGGATGGGTCAATGAAGGCCGTCTCTCGCGGTTCGCTCCCGCTGCTCCTGGCCGCGCTCGCCGCGTGCGCGAGCCCGGAGGCCGCGCGTGTGCGGGGCGGCGGTCCCGGCGGGGATCCGGGCAATCACGATCGCGTCACCCAGCTCCACGCGGGCGCCAAGATGTACTACCGCACTCCCTGTCGGACCGTGAAGGTGAAATGCTCTGGCCCTATGCCCGTCTCCGGCGTCCGCGGAATGTAGATCTCGAGCGGCAGGTAGCCGAGGTTCGCCGCCGGCACCCCGAGTCTGAACCGTGGCTCGGGCTCCTCGAGGCGGCATTGGAAGAGGCCGAGGACGGCGCCGCGTGGGAAGGCGCCGTGCCTACGCCTCCCGCGGATCGCCCCGTCAAAGCGCCCGTCCTGGCCCACACCGAGATCGCGATCGATCGACGGGCGGCCCGGCGATGGGTGAGGCGCCTGCTCAAGGTGGCGGCGCGCAGCGACGCGCGCGGTCTCGATGCCGTGGCGCTGCTCGAGGGCGCGCTGTGCCAGGACGACGCCCGCATCGACGCCCTTGCTCGAGAGGTGGGCGCGCCTCCCGAGGCCGTCCGCGTCGTGGGACAGATGGCGGCGGTCCCGTTGCTGCGCGCGTGCGCCCGGGTGCTCTCCGGCTCGCTGCCGCCCACGTGGTGGGAGGGCTACTGCCCGCTGTGCGGGGCCTGGCCGGTGCTCGCCGAGTACACGGGCCTCGAGCGCAAGCGCCAGCTGCGCTGCGGCCGCTGCGGGACCGGTTGGCCGCTGCCGGCGCTGCGCTGCGTGTTCTGCGACGAGACCAATCACGACCAGCTGGGCTACCTCGCCCCCGAGGAAGAAGAGCAGATGCGCAAGATCGAAGTGTGCCGGACCTGCAACGGGTACCTGAAAGCGTTGACGACCGTGCGCGCCCTCGCGCCATGGGCGATCCCGCTCGACGACCTGACGACGGTGCACCTCGACGTCGTAGCGCTGGAGCGCGGCTACCAGCGGCCCGAGCGCGCCGGCTATGCCCTGGGAGCCCGGATCGCATGAGTCGTCCCAGCGAAATCTGCCGGGAGCTGCTGGCGGCGCTCGAGGCGTCCGAGGGGAGGCGCCAGCGCCGCAAGCGCGACACGACGCCCGACGCAATCGGCCTGACGATCAAGCGAGACCTGCTCGAGCGGGCCGTGGCTGCCGACCCGCCCGCGGAGGAGTTCGAGGGCTGGTTGTACGAGCAGTGCCTGGCGGCCGGTCCCGGCGACGGCGGCGTGCGGGCGATGGCGTTGTCGATCTTCGAAGAGTGGCGCCTGGCCAACGACGCGGATTCGTTCCGCGACTGGCTGGGCCGCGGCGCCCCGTCCGACGATGCGCCGGCCGGAAAAGGGCCGCACTCATCCCGCTGATCGGAGGACACGATGCGACGGATTGTCACCGGTGCCCTACTCGTCGGGCTGGCGGCCTGCGGGCGACGCCCCGAGCCGGTCTCGTGGGAGGCGCTGGCGGCGTCGGCCGCCGTGCAGGCGCTCAAGGCACCGGACACACCCGACCGGATCATCTACTCGCCCCCGGTCGATCTCACCAAGCGGCCAGCCGCGAAGTAGGACGCGTGACCGCGCCCGTCACTGAGCATGAAATCCTCGGCGCCCTGCGCGCCGTGCACGATCCGGACCTGGGGCGCGACATCGTCTCGCTCGGTTTCATCAAGGACGTGCAGGTGACGGGCAGCTCGGTCGCTTTCAGCATCGAGCTCACCACGCCGGCCTGCCCTGTCCGCGAGCAGATGCAACAGCAGGCGCACCACGCGGTCGCCGCGCTCCCCGGCGTCCGCGCCGTCGACGTCAAGATGACATCCCGGGTACGCGCGACGCCGGGGCAGAACAAAGAGCGGCTGATCCCCACCGTCAAGAACGTCGTCCCCATCGCGAGCGGCAAAGGCGGCGTCGGCAAGTCCACCGTCACGGTCAACCTCGCCCTCGCGCTCGCGCGGACGGGCGCGCGGGTCGGGATCATGGACGCCGACGTGTACGGGCCCAGCATCCCCACGCTGCTGGGGGTCAAAGACCTCCCCAAGCCGACCGCCGACGGAATCGTCCCGGCCGAGCAGTACGGCGTCAAACTCATCTCGATGGGGTTCTTTTTGCGGGAAGACGACGCCATCATCTGGCGCGGCCCGATGTTGCACAAGACGGTGCAGCATTTCCTGGGGAGCGTGCAGTGGGGTGAGCTCGACTATTTGCTGGTGGACCTCCCGCCCGGTACGGGCGACGTGCAGCTGACGCTGTGCCAGTCGATCCCGCTCACGGGCGCCGCGATCGTCTCGACGCCACAGGACGTGGCGCTCAAGGTGGCCCAGAAGGCGATCACCATGTTCACCCGGCTCAATACGCCGGTCCTGGGCCTGATCGAGAACATGGCGCACTACGTCTGTCCGCACTGTGGCACCCGCGATGAGATCTTCGGGTCGGGCGGGGCGCGCCGGGCCGCCGAGCGGCTCGGGTTGCCGTTTCTGGGCGAGATCCCGCTCGCCACACCCATCCGGACGAGCGGCGACGCGGGGCGCCCGATAACCCTGGACCCGAACTCGCCGTTCGCGAAAGACTACCTGGCGGTTGCGGAGCGTCTCGCGGCCCAGGTCAGCGTCCGGGCCATGCAGCGGGAGCTGACCCCGCTGGTCCAGATCACGTTCTAGCCGGTGGCACGATGCCTGCGATAACGGTGGGGATGAGGGGAGGGGGGCACGATCGTGGCGGGCGTCGAGATTCGCAACCTGAGCAGACGATTCGGTGACTTCCACGCGGTGGACGGGGTCAATCTCTCGATCCGCGAGGGAGAGTTCTTGGTCCTGCTCGGTCCTTCCGGCTGTGGGAAAACGACCCTGCTGCGGATGATCGCGGGGTTGGAGCGCCCCACGGCGGGCGAGATCCTGATCGGCGGCGAGCGCATGGATGCCGATGTGCCGCCGCGGGCCCGCGGCATCGCCATGGTCTTCCAGAGTTACGCGCTGTACCCCCACCGCACCGTCTTCCGGAATATCGCGTTCCCCCTCGAGGCCGCGGGGCTGCCCCGCAACGTGATCGATCAGAAGGTGCGCTGGGCGGCCGAGCTGTTCGGCATCACCCGGTACCTCGACCGCTACCCGCGCCAGCTCTCAGGGGGCGAACGGCAACGGGTGGCGCTGTGCCGGGCCCTGGTGCGGGATCCGAAAGTGTTCCTGCTCGACGAGCCGCTCGCGAACCTCGACGCCAAGCTGCGCAATACCGCGCGCGACGAGCTGAAACGGTTTCAGCGCCAGATCAAGCGCACCACGGTGTACGTGACACACGACCAGGTGGAAGCGATGGGACTGGGTGACCGCATCGCGGTCATGGACCGGGGCAAGGTGCGCCAGATCGGGACGCCGCACGAAGTCTACGAAGACCCCGTGGACACGTTCGTGGCGACCTTCGTGGGGCAGCCGCCGATGAACCTGATCGCGCTCCACGACGGCAGGTTGCTGGGCTTCCGGCCGGAGAACTTCCTGCCCCGGGATCATTTTCCGGCCGGGGAGCGGGTCCGTCCCCTCGGCTTCGCGGTCCGGCGCGTGGAGTACCTGGGGTCCGATCGCTACGTGTACGGCACGGTGACCGACCCTGGCGCTGGGGACGCGACCGTAATCGCGAAGCTGCCGGTCACCGTCGGGACGGCGATTCCGGACGGAGAGACGCTGCCGTTCGCGGTACCGGAGCGCGCGCTGTGTTACTTCGACGCCGCGACCGGCGCCAGGCGGCGCTCGTGACCATCTCCACTACGCGGCGCCGCAGCTTCGCCGACCGCGAGGACATCCTGGGTGCGGCGATGCTCGCCCCCGCCCTGGCGTACGTGATCCTGCTGGTCGGGGTCCCGTTCGTGCTGGCGATCGTCCTGAGCTTCAGCACCGCCACCGCCGGCAGTCTGAGCTTCGGTTGGGCCGGGTTCTCGAACTACGCCGCGATCCTCGGCGATCCGATCTTCCGCCGCGCCCTGGGCAACACCGCGATCGTGACGATCGGCTCGCAAGTGCTCGTGGTCGTCCTGGCGACCGCCGCCGCGCAAGTGTTCCGCGCCGCATTCCACGGCAAGCGCACCGCCCGGTTCGTCCTGCTCCTGCCGTGGGCCGTGCCCGTCTCGCTCGCGGCGATCGCCTGGACCTGGATCTTCGACTCCACGTTCAGCGTGATCAACTGGACCCTCAAAGTCACCGGCCTGCTGCACGGCTGGCTCTACTGGCTGGGGGAACCGGGCCTGGCACTGGTCGCGATCATCATCGTGCAGGCGTGGCGCATCTTCCCGTTCGCGACCGTCATCGTGCTGGCGGGCCTCGCCTCGCTCCCCCAGGATGTGATGGAGGCGGCGATCGTGGACGGCGCCGGATTCTGGCGCCGCCTGTTCCAGATCGAGCTGCCGCTCCTGCTCCCGGTGGTCGCGGTCGCCGTCCTGTTCGGCGTCGTCTATACGGCGACCGATCTGGGGGTCGTGTACATCCTGACCGGCGGCGGGCCCGCCAACACCACGCACGTGCTTCCCACGCTCGCCTTCCAGCGCGGCATCCAGGGCGCCGACCTCGGCCAAGGCGCCGCGATCGCCGTGTTTCTCCTGCCGTTCTTGATCGTGGTCGCGATCGCGATGCTGCGCCTGGCCCGCCACACGGAGGTCGGCGCCAAGTGAAGCGCGTCGCGCTGTACGCCGCGGCCCTGGGCTTCATGGCCTTCGCCGGCTTCCCGTTCTACTGGATGCTGATCACGGCGTTCAAGCAGAACCGAGACCTCTACGTCGGGGCGTTCGACACGCGGCACGTGCCGTGGATCTTCAACGACCCGCCGACGCTGGAGCACGTGCGGCTGCTCTTCGGGCAAACGGATTTCCTGCGCTGGGTCGGGAACACCCTGGTGGTCGTCGTGGCCGTCGTCATCATCACCGTGGCGGTGGCGGTCCCGGCCGGCTACAGCCTCGCCCGCCTCACGGGCCGCTGGGGCGAGCGCCTGGGGATGGGGATCTTTTTCACGTACTTGATCCCGCCGACGCTGCTCTTCATCCCCTTTGCGCGGCTCGTATCGGTGCTCGGCCTCCAAAACTCGCTCGGGGCCCTGATCCTGATCTACCCGACCATGACGATCCCGTTTTGCACGTGGCTCGTGATGGGGTTCCTCCGGTCGGTCCCCTGGGACATCGAGGAACAGGCCATGATCGACGGTTACAGCCGGCTGGCCGTGATCCTGCGGGTGGTCCCGCGGCTGATCGTCCCGGGAATCTTGACGGTTGTGGTCTTCACCTTCACCTTGGTCATGCAAGAATTCGTGTATGCGCTGACTTTCATCAGCTCGGTCGACACTATGACCGTCAGCCTGGGCGTCCCGATCGCGCTGGTCCGTGGCGACGTGTATCACTGGGGCGCCCTCATGGCCGCTGCATTGTTCACCAGCATTCCGCTCGCTATCGTCTACAATCTGTTCATCGATCGCTTCATTCAAGGCTTCACCATGGGTGCGGTGAAGGGCTGAGTGGTTTCGTGCACGCAGTCTCACCCGAGGAGGAGATCATGAGAACGCGATTGGCATGGTTCTCGGCGTTTGCTGTGATGGGAATCTTGACCATCGGTGTACGTCCCGCCGTGGCGCAGCAGCCTGCCGGCCAGGTCGTGAGGCTCGGCGACGGCCAGACGCTGACGATCAGCGGCTTCATCAATGCCACGTGGTTCATGAACAGCGGACGGTTTGGCGGGTTCGGACAGGGGCAGAATGCCGAGTTCGCCGATTCGACGCAGCCGGCCACGGACAAGACGATCCTGGACGGCGATGTGCGCAATACGCGCATCAACTTCACGTTCACCGGCCAACCCGTGCTCGGCAAGTTCTCGCCCCGAGCCGTCCTGGAGGCCGACTTCTTCGGCGCGTTGAATGGCGGACCGCCGTTCGGCGATGAGCAGGCGCAGCTTCGCGTGCGCTTCGCGTACGTCGACCTGACGAATGGTCGGACCACGTTGCGGATCGGGCAATTCTGGTCGCCGCTGTTCGGGGCCGTGCCCGTGTCCTTGTCGCACGTCGCGTTCCCGCTGGGGTACGGGGCGGCGGGGAAGGTGGGCTGGCGCTACCCCGGTGTCTATCTCTACCACGATCTCACCGTCGGAAAGCCGGTGACCATCCAACTCCAGTTGGCGGCGTTTGAAGGCTCCGGGAATGCCGCGGCGGGAGCGGATCCTGCGGGCGCTGCTGCGACCGTTGGTCAGGGAGAGGCCTCCGGGATGCCGCAGCTCGAGGCGTTGCTCAACTTCACCAAGCGCTCCCCGAAGCTCAATTGGAACGCCTACATCGTGGGGCACGTCGACTGGAAGGATACCCTCGGCGTGGGCGTCGCCGGCGACAACCTGACCGGAACCGCCGTCGAAGTGGGCGGGAGCATCAATCCGGGGAAGCTCACCGTGCAGGGGAACTTCTACACCGGGAAAGCGATCGGTCAGCAGTTCGGCCACATCACGCAGCAGGGCAACGTCAAGGGCTGGGGTGGCTGGCTGCAGGGCGGGTACGACTTCACACCGCGCTGGAGCCTGTGGGCCTTCTACGGCCTCGACGACCCGAAGGAGACCGACTCGCCGGGGCTCCCCGCGCGGGCGCGGGTGAAGAATGAGGATGCCGCCGGCATGCTGCGGTTTCGAGCGGGGCGCTACGCCCTAGGGCTCGAGTTGCTCCGCGCTAACACGACGTGGCGCCCAACCGTTGGAGGGGCCACGTTCAAGAGGGACGCCACCCAGGTGGCGCTCAGCGTGATGTACACGTTCTGACGGGCACGTTCCCGGCTCGCGGCGAAGCGGTCACGCTTCGCCGCGAGTTGTCTCCCGCAGTGAACGGAGGGTAGGTCCATGACCAGGAAGAAGGGGATGGATCGGCGGCAGTTCGTCAGGACAACGGGGGCGGCGGCCGCGGCGGCGGCGTTAGGGCCGACGATCTGGATCAAGCGGCAGCAGAAAACCCTCAAGATCATCCAATGGAGCCATTTCGTCCCCGCCTACGACGCGTGGTTCGACAAATACGCCAAAGACTGGGGAACCGCCAAAGGCGTCGAGGTCACAGTGGACCACATCGCCCTCGCCGACCTGACGACGCGGGCCAACGCCGAGGTCGCCGCCCAGCAGGGCCACGACCTCTTTCAGTTCCTCTCGCCTCCCGGCGCCTTCGAGCCGCAGGTGCTCGACATGGCGGACGTCGTGAAGGAGGCCGAGCGCCAGCACGGGCCGATGGTCGACCTGTGCAAGCGGAGCACGTACAACCCGGTGACGCGGAAGTGGTTCGGCTTCAGCGACAACTACGTCCCCGATCCCGGCGACTACCTGAAGAGCGTCTGGACCGAGATCGGCATGCCCGACGGGCCCGCCACGTGGGAGGATCTCGTCACGGCAGGGCCGCAGATCAGGGCGAAGCATCCGGAGATCCAGATCCCCATCGGGGTGGGCTTGTCGCAGGAGCTGGACACGAACATGGCGACCCGCGCGATGCTGTGGTCGCACGACGGATCGATTCAGGATGCCAACGAGAACGTGGTCTTGAAGTCCCCTCAGGCGCTCGAGGCTCTGACGTACGCCGCGCGCCTGTACCAGGCGGGGATGACGCCGGCGGTGCTCAGCTGGAATGCCGCGTCGAACAACCAGGCCCTGAACGCCCGCCAGACCTCCTACATCCTCAACTCGATTTCCGCATACCGCACGGCGCAGGACAACAAGCTGCCGGTGGCGGACGACATCTTCTTCGTCCCGGCCCTGAAGGGACCGCGGGGGACGCGGTGGGCGAGCGAGCACGTGATGGGGATTTACGCGATCTGGAAGTTCGCGCAGAGCCCCGACACGGCGAAGCAGTTCCTGCTCGACCTCATCGCGCATTACCGGGACGCCGTGATGGGCAGCAAGCTCTACAACTTCCCCGCCTATCCCGGCTCGTTGGCCGATCCCGGCGTCGCCGTCGCGCAGAAACCGGCCGCCGGTAACCGCTGGCTCGAGCAGGCTACGTCGAACGACCCCTTCGGCTCCAACCCGCCGACCAAGCTCCGGCCCATCGCCACGGCGCTCCAGTGGGCGACGAACATCGGGCATCCGGGACCGGCCAATCCGGCGGAGAGCGAGGTGTTCGACACCTTCGTGCTGCCCACGATGTTCGCCAACGCCGCGACGGGGCGGATGACGCCGGCGCAGGCACTGGACGACGCGCATCAGCAGGTAAAACGGATCTTCGAGAAGTGGCGCGCCAAGGGACTCGTCGCCGGAGGGTCCGGCGACCGCACTTGACAAGGCACCGTTCCAGCCGGAAACTCGAACCTTCACCGACCTGAGGGAGACATGACTGCGCCCGCACTCTCCACGAAGGACCTCCGCCGCGTCGTCATTGCCGCGGCGGTCGGGAACGTCATCGAGTGGTACGATTTCTACATCTTCGGCAGTCTGGCCGCGATTCTGGCGGTCCAGTTCTTCTCGAAGACGGACCCGGTGGCCGCATTCCTCAGCACCGTGGCGATCTTCTCCGTCGGCTTCCTGATCCGCCCCCTCGGCGCCTTCGTCTTCGGGCGGATCGGCGACCTCATCGGTCGTAAGTACACGTTCCTCGTCACGCTCAGCGGCATGGGCATCTCGACCGCCTTGATCGGCGTGGTGCCGAGCTATGCCAGCATCGGCCTCGCAGCAGCCTTCATTCTGTTCGGTCTGCGACTGATTCAGGGCCTGTGCCTCGGCGGAGAGTATGGCGGCGCCATCACGTACGTCGCCGAGCATGTGCCTGACGAGAAGCGGGGCTACTACACCGGCTGGCTGCAGACGTCCCCGACGCTCGGCATCGTGGTGTCGCTCGCCGTCATCATCGGGATTCGTGAATCGTTGGGTCCCGAAGCGTGGAACGCGTGGGGGTGGCGCCTTCCCTTCCTGCTTTCGCTGGTGATGGTCGCGATCGCGATCTACATCCGGCTCAAACTCCAGGAGACGCCGATCTTCCAGGCCATCAAAGCCAAGGGGCAGACCGCGACCAACCCCTGGAAAGAGGCGTTCGTCGGCGCAAACCTCAAGTACGTCGTGATCGCCAGCATCATCGTGCTCGGCGAGGGCGTGGTGTGGTACAGCGGGCAGTTCTGGGCGTTGTACTTCCTCCAGCAGATTCGCAAGCCCGACACGCTGACGCCGGCCGTCATCACCGGCATCGCACTCCTGATCGCCACCCCGACGCTGATCCTGTTCGGGTGGCTCTCGGATAAGATCGGCCGCAAGCCCATCATCCTCGCGGGCTTCTTCCTCGCGGCCGTCACGTACTACCCGCTCTATACCGCCCTCGGCCATTTTGCCGACCCGGCCAACACCAACTACCCGATGTCGATCCTGATCGTCGCGATCATGGTCTCGTACGTCGGCATGGTCTACGGCCCGATCGGCGCGTTCCTCGCCGAGTACTTCCCGGCCCGCATCCGGTACACGTCGGTGTCCGTCCCGTACCACATCGGGAACGGCTGGGGCGGCGGCCTGGTGCCGATCATCACCACGTCGGCGTATCTGCACAGCAACGGGAATCTCGGCTCGGCCCTGATGTATCCCATCATCGTCCCGGCCGTCGCGTTCGTCCTCGGCCTGTTCCTGATGCCGGAGACCCGCAAGATCAGCATCTGGCAGCCGTCAGAGGTGCGGGCACCAGCGAGGGGTTAAGTACGGCTGGAGGACACAAGACGAGGGGCCGGGACAGGTTGTCCCGACCCCTCTGCGCGTCTAGTCTTTGCCTGTCCTAGAACCCAACCGCCTGCATCTCGCCGTCCGCCACCGCGTCATGGTCCGCGTGCGCCTCGCGAATGTGCTCCACGACCCGGTACAGGATCTGTATCCCGCGCAGGTTCAGGGCGAGGGCCGTCACTTTCTCGCCTGCGGCCAGCGCGCGGTCGGCCTGGGCGCGCAGGTCTCTGACGTGCGCGAGGACCAGGCGAATTCGCGGGGCGTCGCGCCCACCCAGGAACGTCTCGATCCGCACGATCGCTTGATCGACGGCCAGACCGGTGCGCTCGGGAGCGTTGGGGAAGACCTCGACGACCGCGCAGAGCACCTTCAGGAATGCATCACGCCACAACTGGCGCGCCAACTCGAGATTGCCGGCCTCGAAGGCTGCGCGCGCCTGCTCGCGCAGGTCCCGCGCTTCGGCGAGGCACGCCTGGGCTTCGGGATCGTCCGTATCGCGGAGTGCCGCGAACAGACGCCGCAGCCAGCCTTCATGGGTGGCTTCGCTCGCCGTGGCCACATCCTGAGCGATGGCTTGGGCCTGCTGGGCGATGACCAACTCGTCGGCCTGCGGCGCGGTGGGTTCCTGGCTGCACGCCGTCACTACCAAGGCCGCGGCGAGCGCGGCCGTCATGTGCTTCCGCATTGAGTGCTCCTGTTAG
>Ga0210382_10000444_pt1 | contig 14776 bp, 10 predicted proteins | sample PLMedo_FD_155452 | JGI IMG/M metagenome (GOLD analysis project Ga0210382, IMG submission 155452) | Groundwater sediment microbial communities from an aquifer in East River, Colorado, USA - PLM0_60_coex redo | ecosystem: Environmental > Terrestrial > Soil > Riparian zone | place: USA: East...
CGAAGGCGGTCGCGCCGATCGACAAGCTGCGCTGGACGCTCGATCACGTCAACCCGATCAGCGACGATCAGATCGCGGCGGTGAAGGATCTCGGCATCGGCCTGCGGCTGCAGGGCTGGAACTACACTTCGGCGCCGCCCTCGGGTCCATCGGGGCCGCCGTGGCGCAAGCTCGTCGACGCCGGCATCCCCTTGAGCGCCGGCACCGACTCCACCAACGTCGGGCCGCTCAACCCGTGGTTGACGATCTCCTATATGACGACGATGAAGAACAACGCCGGCATAGCCGCCGTGCCGGCCAGCCAGCAGATCACCCGCCTCGAGGCGCTGCGCATGTACACCCTCGGCAGCGCCTTTCATTCGTTCGACGAGGACAAGCTCGGCTCGATCGAGCCCGGCAAGCTCGCCGACCTCGCGGTGCTGAGCGACGACCCGCTCAGCGTGTCCGACGACAAGCTGAAGCGCCTGCGCTCGGTGCTGACTCTGCAGGCGGGCAGGATCGTCCACGGCGAGTCCGACGACTGAGCATAACTCTGTCCAACCAGGAGAACTGCAATGGCCTCTGACAACGGGAATCGGCGCGGTTTCTCGCGCCGCAGATTCATCCAGGGCGCGGCGGCCGCCGCTGCGGCGAGCGGCTCGATGCTGAGCAGCGCCGCACGCGAGGAAAAGGACGAGGAAGAACGCGGCAAACGGCCGCGTCCGCCGTCGGACGACGCGCCGGATATCGTGTTCGTCAACGGCAAGATACACACGATGGACGGCGAGAACACGGTCGTCTCCGCGGTGTCGATCAGGGACGGGCGCTTCGTCGAGGTCGGCCACGCGTCGAGGGGGCGCCACGGACACGACACGAAGGTCATCGACCTGCGCGGCCGCACGGTGGTGCCGGGGATCATCGACAACCACAACCACATCGTGCTGATGGGCAACCGGCCCGGCTTCCACACGCCGCTCGAGAACGCGTACTCGGTCACCGATGTGCAGCAGATCTATGCCGCGCGCGCCGCCGGCCTGCCGAACCGAGATGCCTGGATCACCACCATCGGCGGCTTCCACACCAACCATATCGCCGATCCGTCGAATCCGGCGGTCCGCCGCTTCCCGACTCGCCAGGAGCTGGATGCGGCAGTGCCGAACAATCCAGTGTTCATGATGATCTCGTTCACCGGGCCGGGCTCAACCAACAGTGCCGGCAGGTCCATCCTGCAGGCGCAAGGCGTGACGGTCGCGGACAACGGCGCCATCGCCGGCGGCACCCAGTGCTCGCGCGCACTGCTCTATCTGCGGCAGACGCTCCTCACACCCGAAGAGCGTCGCCGCAGCGTGCTCGACGCAATGCAATACGCAGTGACCGTCGGCGTAACAACGCACCTCGACCAGGGCGCGTTTCAGGCCACGAACACGACCGCCGACGGGGCGGCGCACGAAGACAACTACACGATGCACATTCCCTTCCTCGAGGTGTACGACCAGGGCAAGGCGCTAATCCGTACGCGGATCAACTTCCTGCACATGGAAAGCGATCCCAATACGCCGGAGCTCGCCCAGCGCCTCAAGAACGCCTTTCCGTTTCTCGGTAACGAGTGGGTGAAAACCGGCGGCATCGGCGAGTTCATCGCGGCCGGCACGAACCCCGCTCCGCCTCTAAATAGCCCGTTTCTCGATGCCGCTCGGCGCGTCGCGCGCGCGAATTGGCGAGCAGAGGTGCATTCGCTCGGACGTAGGACGACACAGAGCCCGGGCAAACCGGATTTCGAATTCGAGCTGGATGGTTTCCTTGCTGCCGAGGTGGAGAAGCCGGGCGTCGTGCGCGCGCAGCGCTGGGTCATCGCCCATGTGCCAGGCGTGCATCAGGATTGGCTCGACCGCCTGGAGAAGATCGGCGGCAACCTTTCCCTTACGGGCTGGCAATACCTCGCCGGCAGCTTCCCGAGCACCGCGTTGGATGCGCCGTATGCCGGTCCTCCTTTCCGGATGATCGTCGACACAAGCCGCCGCCCGAACGGCATCCACGTCGGCATGAGCTCCGACGGCATGCAGATCGCGCCGATGAACCCATGGCTGCACATGTACTTCGCCACCACCGGGCTCAATACGCTTGGCGTGCTGATCAATTCGAAGCAGCAGATCACCCGCCAGGAAGTGCTCAGCCTTTACACGCGCGAGAACGGCTGGTTCCTGCGCGAGGAGGACGACCTCGGCTCGATCGAGGAAGGCAAGCTCGGCGATCTCGTGGTCCTCAACAGCGACTACTTCACCGTGCCGAACGAGGACCTCAAGAAGATCCGCTCGGTGCTGACCGTGGTCGGCGGCAAGGTCGTCTACGACGCCGGCGTGCTGGACCTGCGCGGGTAATGGAGGCGCCTTTCCCGCTCGATGAGTACCGCGCGCGCCTGAGAGCGCTCAGGCGGCGGCGCTCGCTGCGAGGCGGGGAGAATCCGTATCTCGAGCTGATGACGCTGCTCGTCGGCGCGCCGCCCGGGCTCTCGACGGCGCTCGACCTCGCCGAGCGGCGCCGGGAGCTTGCGTCGCTCTTTTCCTGGGCGATCCCGAACGCGCGGGCCCTCGAGGTTCTCGCCGCGCACGCGCCGCTCATCGAGTGCGGCGCGGGCATGGGGTACTGGTCGGCGCTGCTGCGCGCCCGCGGCGTCGACGTCCTCGCCTACGACGCCGCGCCGCCGGGCCGCTCGTCGGAGAACGGGTATCACCGGGCGGCGCGCGAGCCCTGGACGAAGATCCACGCGCTATCTTCGGTCATGGCCGCGCGCCGGCACCGCGAGCGCACGCTCGTGCTCTGCTGGCCGCCTTACGACGACGATGCGGCGAGCTACGCCGTGCTGAAAGCTTACCGTGGCGACACGCTCATCTACATCGGCGAGCCCGACGAGGGCGCGACCGGCTCGGTGCGCTTTCAGCGCGAGCTGCGGCTCAACTGGACGCTGGGCCAGGCCGTCGATCTTCCGCGCTGGCCGCGCCTGCGCGACACGCTGATGGTCTACCGGCGCAATGCGGAGCGCCGTCCCCAATTCGAGCGGGATCGCTGCTTCGAGTGCAAGCGCTTCATCGCCACCGGCGCCATCGGCCGCTGCGACTGGTGCTTCGAGCGCCGGCCCTCGGCGCTCGCGCTGCAGGTCGGAAAGCACCGCGTCGAGTACGTTCAGGAAATGCTCGACGCGCTGCCTGCAGCGCAGCGCAGCGCGGTGGAGAGAAGTCCGAACAGAATCCGGTGAGGAGGTGAAACTCGCCCGGATCGCGGCTGTGTTCCCCACGCCGCCGCCGGTTGACTTTGGGCGGGCAAAGCCTAGGATTGAATCGTGGCGTAACGCGGGACGCGTCCGATCGCGGCGGCTGCACATGTCTAGCAGTCCAAACGACAAACCGTTGGTGAATGCCGAGGCGCTCGCAGGTGCGCTGCGCGCGCTGGGAATGCTCTACGGCGCGAGCCAGCCGCTCGCAGAGATCATCGCCGGCGCGAAGAGCGAGGCCGAGGCGATCCGCATGTACATCGAGCGCGAACGGCCGCACCTGCTCGCGAGCTACGATCTCGAGACGCTGGTGAAGATGGTGCAGGGTGCGCGCGAGGCGAAGACCGACGCCAAGCACGGCGTCGAGCAGTTCAGCCCGAGCGACAAGCCGCCCGCAAAGCGCCGGAGCTAGTCGGGGCGGCGGGTGCCCGCCTGATTCCGTTCCGCAGAATTATTGATGCCTGTCAAGCTTTTACGGCTACCCCGGCGGTAAAATGGTTTCATGAACGATCGCGCTTCTTCTGCGCCTAAAGACCTGCAACCGGCAAAACGCGCTCGGGTGCGCGGAACGCCCAAAGGGCGCACAGTCGACCCCAAGTCGCGCGAAGAAGTACGAGCTCTCCTGAAAGACGCGCCGCTGCGGCGTGACCTGCTCATCGAACATCTGCACCGCATCCAGGACCGCTACGGGCATCTCTCGGCCGCGCATTTGGTCGCGCTCGCCGACGAGATGAAGCTTTCGATGACGGAGGTCTACGAGGTCGCGACCTTCTACCACCATTTCGACGTGATCAAGGAGGGTGACGTCGCGCCGCCCGCGATCACGGTGCGCGTGTGCGACTCGATCGCCTGCGAGATGGCCGGATCGAGCGAGCTGCTCGCGAAGCTCCCGGGAATTCTCGGCAAGGACGTGCGCGTGCTGCACGCGCCCTGCATCGGACGTTGCGAGACTGCGCCCGCTGCGGTGGTCGGGCAGAACCCCTTGCCGCATGCGACTGTCGAAAAGATCGCCGCGCTGGTGAAGGCAAAGGCCGTGAAGCACGCCGCGCCCGGCGATCCGCACCAGGAGATCGTGAGCCCTGCGTACGTCGACTACGCCGCGTATCGCGCCAAGGGCGGCTATGCGCTCGCCCAGTCGTGCATCGAAGGCGCGACGAAGCGCGAGGACGTGATCGCCGTGATGGAGAATTCCGGCCTGCGGGGACTCGGCGGCGCGGGTTTTCCCGCGGGACGGAAATGGAAATCGGTCGCTGCGGAACCCGCGCCGCGGCTGCTCGCGATCAACATCGACGAAGGTGAGCCGGGCACCTTCAAGGACCGCTGGTATCTCGAGCGCGATCCGCATCGCTTCATCGAAGGCGCGCTCGTCGCCGCCTGGGCGGTCGGCATCGACGAGATCTACGTCTACCTGCGCGACGAGTACCACGGCTGCCGCGCGATCCTGGAAAGGGAGATCGCTGCGCTGCAGGCGAATCCGCCGTGCAAACTGCCGCCGATCCATCTTCGCCGCGGCGCGGGCGCTTACATCTGCGGCGAGGAATCGGCGATGATCGAGTCGATCGAGGGCAAGCGCGGCATGCCCAGGCTTCGCCCGCCTTACGTCGCGCAGGTAGGCCTGTTCAACCGCCCGACGCTCGAGCACAACATGGAGACGCTGCACTGGGTGCGCGAAATCCTGGAAAAGGGCGCCGACTGGTTCGCCTCTCACGGGCGCAACGGCCGCAAGGGCCTGCGCTCCTTCTCCGTGAGCGGCCGCGTGAAGACGCCCGGCGTGCATCTCGCTCCCGCCGGCATCACGGTGAAAGAACTGATCGCCGAGTACTGCGGCGGGATGCTCGACGGCCACAGGTTCTACGGCTATCTTCCCGGCGGGGCCTCGGGCGGGATACTCCCCGCGACGATGGGCGATATCCCGCTCGACTTCGACACGCTGAACCAGTACGGCTGCTTCATCGGCTCGGCTGCGGTGGTGATTCTCTCGGACAAGGACCGGGTGACTGCCGCCGCGCGCAATCTGACGAAATTCTTCTCCGAGGAGTCGTGCGGACAGTGCACGCCCTGCCGCGTCGGCACAGCCAAGACCCTCAAGCTCATCGAGAAGCCGAAATGGGACCAGCCGCTGCTGAAGGAACTTTCCCAGGCGATGATGGACGCATCCATATGCGGGCTGGGGCAGGCCGCCCCCAACCCGGTGCTTTCCGTGATGAAATACTTTCCGCAGGAGATTGCGTGAGAACCGGGGACAGACCACCATTTTCTTCGCTAGGCGAGCATGGGGACATGAAGGAGCCGGAAAATGGTGGTCTGTCCCCGGTTTTACGGAGGGGTGACCGATGGACCGCATAAGCACCGCGCAAGCGGCGACGATGCCGGTTGAGTTCAAGCTGAACGGCAAGACCGTCGTCGGCCGCTCGGACGAGACCCTGATCGAGACGGCGAGGCATTACGGCATCGACATCCCGCACCTTTGCTACAAGCAAGGCATGCGGCCGGACGGCAACTGCCGCGCTTGCGTGGTCGAGATCAAGGGCGAGCGCGTGCTCGCGCCCTCCTGCTGCCGCTACCCCAAGGACGGGATGGAGGTGACGACCGACAACCCGCGCTCGGTTGCAAGCCAGAAGATGGTGCTCGAGCTCCTGCTCTCCGACATCCCGGAGAAATCCTACACGCTCGATTCCGAGCTCGATCGCTGGGCGAAGGAGCTGAAAGTCGGAAAGCCGCGCTTCGAGCCGCGGCACCAGCCGAAGTCCGACCTGTCGCACGCGGCGATCGCGGTGAACATGGATGCCTGCATCCAGTGCACGAGGTGCCTGCGCGCCTGCCGCGAGGAGCAGGTGAACGACGTCATCGGCTACGCGTTTCGCGGCGAGCATTCGAAGATCGTCTTCGATCTCGACGATCCCATGGGCAATTCCACCTGCGTCGCCTGCGGCGAGTGCGTGCAGGCCTGCCCGACGGGGGCGCTCATGCCGGCGCGCGAAGTCGGCAAGATCCAGGCGGACAAGACCGTCGACTCCGTCTGCCCCTACTGCGGCGTGGGGTGCCTGCTCACCTACAACGTCAAGGGCAACAAGATTCTCTGGGTGCAGGGTCGCGAAGGGCCCGCCAACAGCAACCGCCTGTGCGTGAAGGGGCGCTACGGCTTCGACTACGTGCAGCACAAGCACCGCCTCACCAAACCCCTCATCCGCAAGCCCGGCGTGAAGAAGCACAAGGACTTCACCGTCGATCCGGACGACTGGTCCCGGGTGTTCCGCGAGGCGAGCTGGGAGGAGGCGCTGGATTTCGCGGCGAAAGGCCTGCGCGACATCCGCGACAGGTACGGGAAAAAATCGCTCGCCGGCTTCGGCTCGGCGAAGGGCACGAACGAGGAGGCCTACCTCTTCCAGAAGCTGGTGCGCACCGGCTTCGGATCGAACAACGTCGACCACTGCACGCGCCTCTGCCACGCCTCGTCGGTCGCCGCGCTCATGGAGGGCATCAACTCCGGCGCGGTATCGAACCAGGTGCGCGACGTGATGAAAGCCGAAGTGATCTTCCTCATCGGCGCCAACCCGACGGTGAACCATCCGGTCGCCGCGACCTGGATGAAGAACGCCGCGAAGGCCGGCGTGAAGCTCATCGTCGCCGATCCCCGGCGCGGCGACCTCGCGCGCCACGCGACCTACAACCTGCAGTTCAAGGCCGACACCGACGTCGCGCTGCTGAACGCGATGCTGCATACGATCGTCGAAGAGGGCCTCGTCAACGAAGCTTTCGTCCGCGACCGCACTTCGGGCTACGAGGCGCTCGCCGAGAACGTGAAGAGGTTTTCTCCCGAGGCGATGGCGCCCGTCTGCGGCATCGACGCAAAGACGATCCGGGAAGTCGCGCGCCTCTACGCGACCTCCAGGGCCTCGATCATCATGTGGGGCATGGGAATTTCGCAGCACGTGCACGGCACCGACAACGCGCGCTGCCTCATCGCGCTCGCGCTCTCGACCGGGCAGATCGGCAAGCCGGGCTCGGGCCTGCATCCCTTGCGCGGGCAGAACAACGTGCAGGGCGCGTCCGACTCGGGGCTGATCCCGATGTTCTATCCCGACTACCAGCGCGTGGCGACGCCCGAGGCGAAGGCACGGTTCGAGCAATTGTGGGGCATCGAGCTCGATCCGAAACCCGGGCTGACGGTGGTCGAGATCATGCACGCGGCGAAGAACAGGGAAATCCGCGGCATGTACATCATGGGCGAGAACCCGGCGATGTCCGACCCCGACGTCGATCACGCGCGCGAGGCGCTCGCTTCACTCGATCACATGGTGGTGCAGGACATCTTTCTCACCGAAACCGCTTATCTCGCCGACGTGGTGCTGCCGGCGACCGCGTGGCCGGAAAAGGTCGGCACCGTCACCAACACCGACCGCATGGTGCAGCTGGGCAGGAAAGCGATCGAGCCGCCGGGCGAGGCGAAAGAAGACCTCTGGCTCATCAACGAGCTCGCCAGGCGCATGGGACTTCCCTGGAACTACACGCACCCGCGCGAAGTGTTCGACGAGATGCGCCGGTGCATGGACTCGATCGCGGGAATCACCTGGGAGCGCCTCGAGCGCGAGTCCTCGGTGACCTATCCGTGCGAGAAGGAGGGAGATCCCGGGGAGCCCGTCGTATTCGTCACGCATTTCCCCACGACCACGGGCCGCGGCAAGTTCGTTCCCGCTGACCTGATCTCGGCGGCGGAGCGCCCGGACGACCAGTACCCGATGGTGCTCATCACGGGCCGCCAGCTCGAGCACTGGCACACCGGGGCGATGACGCGCCGCGCGAGCGTGCTCGACCACATCGAGCCGGAGCCCGTCGCGTCGTTCCATCCGCTCGATCTCGAGCGGTTCGGGGTGAAGCCAGGCGAAATCGTGACCGTCGAATCGCGCCGCGGAAAGATTTCGCTCTACGCGCGCGTCGACGACGGCACTCCTCCTGGCGCGGTATTCATCCCGTTCTGCTATTACGAGGCAGCGGCGAACAAGCTCACCAACCCGGTGCTCGACCCGGTTGGCAAAATCCCGGAGTTCAAGTACTGCGCGGTGAAAGTCACCAAAGGCGGGCCGACTCCGGTGCACTCGAGCTTCGGCGGCGGAACGCTGCTCCCCGCTGCGCAGGAGGAGGCATCGAACGCGTAGTCCCGGAAAACCCGCAACGGCCGAAAAAAAGCCCCGGGCGACCGGGCTTTTTTGTTTCAGACTGTCGTTTACAGCGGCAGCCGCATGCCGGGGACGTGCAGGCGCTGGTCCATGCAGGAGATCTTGCCCACGTCCGGGCCTGCCGGCTTGATCTCACCGGCGGTGTTGGGGGAATTGTCGCGCCGGTTACCGTCGGAATTGGCGGTGCAGAATCTGTGGCCCGACAGGAAGGGGCTGGTCGGGGTCTCGAGCGGCCCTTCGTTTCGCAAGCGAGTCGTAGGACTCGGCGCATTGCGGAACACTTCCGCGGTCCGGCCTTCGCGGGTGACGACCACGATGGCATTGCGCTCGTTGGCGGCGATCCAAATGTTGCCCCCTTCGTCGAGGGCGATGCCGTCGGCGCCTTCGGCCAGAGGATGCGTCACGAAAATATTTTCGAGACACAGACTGTTGTCCGTAAAGGTCTTGTCGCAGCCCGTTCGGCTGCGAATATCACCATGGCGGTCCATTTCCACTTTCCAGATCGCTCCGCGGGCGGTATCGGCGATCAACAAGTCGCCGTCGTGGGTGAACGCGACCCCGTTTGCGACGAGAGGCTGCGAGTTTCCGGTCGGCACGGTGCGGACATCGCGCCCTACGCTCACCTGGTTCAAGACTGGCTGCACGCGGAACATCTCGATTCCTGCACCGCCGCCGGGCGGGATTTTCCACACGCGTCCCTGGCCGGTGGTCCCGTCGCCGGTCCAGAGATTGCCGTCGCGATCGAACGCCAAACCGTTCGTACCGGGCACGCCGGTCGCGTAAGGTGTGGCCGCGGGCGGGTTTGCGGCGTTCGGCGTCAACCTGTAGATGATGTCGTTGTTGTTGGATATGAAAAGGTCGCCGTCCGGACCGAAGGTGATGCCCGAGGGGGCGCACGGCGCGGGAACGTTGCCCACGGTCACCAGCGAAGGGTTGGTTACGGAGATCCTCCACACCGGACAGGGAGAAGCGCCGCGGCCGGTTGTGTAGAGATTTCCCGCATTGTCCCCGGTGAGGCCCTCTATGGCCAGAGGCGTCAGAACCAGAGTGGAAAAACTCGCATCGCGCGGAAAGCGCGCGTGATGATCGTCGTCAGCCCATGCGAACGCCCACGCGACTAGCGAGAGACCGAGGAAAGCAAGAATTTTCTTTACCACCTGACACCTCCCTTTGGTAGGCCGGATGATTTGTTCTTGAAGGAGACTCGGATTTCATCATACCTCACCGTAGCGAACACGACGGCACGGGACATTGTTCCACCGGCGCCTCTCCGCGGTCTGCGCGGCCTGTATCTTGATTTCCGTCAATGTTCGCGCAATCGCGCAGCCCTTATAGTGTCTCGCGCAATAAAATCAACACAATGCTGTCCCGCAGCAGAAGGACCGTTAGATGGCCTCCGACATCGAAATCGCACAGAAAGCCAGGCTCGAGCGCATCTCCAAGATCGCTCTCGCGAAGCTCGGCATTCCCGAAGAGCACCTCGAACCCTACGGACATTACAAGGCCAAGGTTTCACTCGAATACCTCGACAGCCTGAAGCCGAGACCCAATGCCAAGCTCGTCCTCGTGACGGCGATGACGCCGACGCCCGCGGGCGAGGGCAAGACGACCACCACGGTGGGGCTGGGCGATGCGCTCAATCACATCGGCAAGAAAGCGATGATCTGCCTGCGCGAACCCTCCCTCGGGCCGGTGTTCGGCATGAAAGGCGGCGCTGCCGGCGGCGGTTACGCGCAGGTCGTGCCGATGGAGGACATCAATCTGCACTTCACCGGCGACTTCAACGCCATCGCGCTCGCGAACAATCTGCTCGCGGCGATGCTCGACAACCACATCCATCACGGGAACGAATTGGGCATCGACGTGCGGCGCATCGCGTGGAGGCGGGTGGTGGACATGAACGACCGCGCGCTGCGCGACATCGTCGTGAGCCTCGGCGGCCCGGGCAACGGGTATCCGCGCCAGGACGGATTCGACATCGTAGTCGCCTCCGAGGTCATGGCGATCTTCTGCTTGTCCACCTCGCTCGACGATCTCAAGGAGCGCCTCGGCAAGATCGTGGTCGGCTACACGCGCGACCAAAAGCCGGTGCTCGCCCGCGATCTCCAGGCCCACGGCGCGATGACCGTGCTCCTGAAGGACGCGATCAAGCCGAACTTGGTGCAGACGCTCGAGAACAATCCCGCCTTCATCCACGGCGGGCCGTTCGCCAACATCGCGCACGGCTGCAACTCCGTGATCGCGACGAGCTCGGCGATGAAGCTGGTCGATTACGTGGTCACGGAAGCCGGCTTCGGCGCCGACCTCGGCGCCGAAAAATTCATCGACATCAAGTGCCGCAAGTCCGGCTTGCGGCCTTCTGCCGCCGTGATCGTCGCGACGGTTCGCGCCATGAAGTACCACGGCGGCGCCGACCTCAAGGCCATCACGCAGGAGAACCTGCAGGCCCTGGAAAAAGGCGTCACCAACCTCGAGCGCCACGTCGAGAACGTGCAGAAGAACTACGGCATTCCGTGCGTGGTATCGATCAACCGCTTCAACCAGGACACGCAGAAAGAGCTGGATCTGCTCAAGTCGCGGATCGAGAAACTCGGCGCCAGGGTGGTGCTCGCGACGCACTGGGGCGACGGAGGCAAAGGCGCGGCGGAGCTCGCGCGCATCGTGGTCGACCTCTGCGAGAGCAAAGGCAACTTCCAATTCGTGTACGAGGAACAGGACACGCTCTGGGAAAAGATCAACAAGATCGCGAAGAAGATCTATCGCGCGAGCGAAGTGACCGCGGACGGGAAGGTGCGGGCCCAGATCAAGAAGCTCCAGGACGACGGCTACGGACGCTACCCGGTGTGCGTGGCGAAGACCCAGTATTCCTTCTCGACCGATCCGCAGCTGCGTGCGGCGCCCGCCAACCACGTCGTCAACGTGCGCGAAGTGCGGCTGGCGGCAGGGGCCGAGTTCATCGTGATGATCTGCGGGGATATCATGACGATGCCCGGGCTCCCCAAGGTGCCTTCGGCGGTCAAGATCGACCTCGTCGACGGGAGAGTCGTCGGACTGTTCTGAACGCCGCGGGTAGCGGGGCCAACGGGAGGACACCGCCAAATGGAAGAGCTTCTGACGTCGCAGTTCTGGCTCGGGCTCGGGGCCATCATCTGGGTCAACATCATCCTGTCCGGCGACAACGCCGTCGTGATCGCGCTCGCGGCGCGGTCCTTGCCCCTGCATCAGCAGAGGCAGGCGGTCATCTGGGGAGCGGGTGCGGCGGTGGTGCTGCGCATCGTGCTCACCGTCGTCGCGGTCGAGTTGCTGAAGTTTCCCTACCTCAAGCTCCTTGGAGGCGTGCTCCTGCTCTGGATCGCGGTGAAGTTGCTGGTCCCGGAGGACGACGGCGGCGACGGAGTCAAATCGAGCTCCAACCTGCTCGCGGCGATTAAAACCATCCTGATCGCGGACCTCGTGATGAGCCTGGACAATGTCATCGCGGTGGCCGCGGTCGCAAAGGGCAGCGTCGTGCTGCTCGTGCTGGGCCTGCTGATCAGCATCCCCCTGGTGGTTTTCGGCGCGACCATGCTGATGAAGCTCATGGAGAGCTATCCAGTGATCATCACGGTCGGGGCCGCGCTGATCGGCTATGTGTCGGGCGAAATGCTGGTGACCGACCCGGTCGTGGTCGAGTGGTTCAGGGTCAAGGCCCACTGGATGATCGACTTCGAGCTCTTTTCGCTCTTCGGTCGCAAGTTCGAACTGTCGGTGGCCGGGCTGGTCGGCGCGGTCCTGGTGGTGGCGGTCGGAAAGTGGCTCGGGAGTCGAGCGCCAGCCGACCCCGGGACAAGCTGAGTCCGCCGCGCGGCCTTGACCTCAGTCAAGGTTGCATAAGGAGCTTGTGGCGATAATCGACGCGCGAAATGCGGCAGGTGAATAAAATAGATGGAACCGCCGATGCTGATGGGGGGTCCATTCCGTTGGGTGTCTTGGCAATAGGAGGAGAGCGATGCGCAACTTTACCAATCGCGATTGGCGCGGAACCGCCGCGCTGACGCTGTTCGCTGCTGCGGCCGTACCGGTTCAGGCGTTTGCGGCCTGGGAACCCACGAAAACGGTGGAGTTCGTCGTTCCCGCCGGCACCGGCGGGGGCGCCGACCAGATGGCCCGGGTTGTTCAAGGCATCATTGCCAAGAACAAGCTGATGAAGCAGCCGATGGTGGTCATCAACAAGGCGGGTGGGGCGGGCGCGGAGGGGTTTCTCGACGTGAAGGAGTCCAAAGGTGATGCGCACAAGATCATCATCACCCTGTCGAACCTGTTCACGACCCCGCTTGCGACTAATACGCCGTTCAACTGGCGCGACCTGACGCCGGTGCAGATGATGGCCTTGGACAACTTCGTCCTCTGGGTCAACGCGGAGACGCCCTACAAGACGCCCAAGGAATACCTCGACGCGGTCAAAGTCGGCGGCGGAAAGTTCAAGATGGGCGGGACGGGTTCGAAGCAGGAAGATCAAATCATCACGGTCGCAATCGAGAAGCAGACCGGCGCGAAATTTACGTACATCTCTTACCGCGGCGGTGGCGAGGTCGCGGTTCAACTGGTGGGCAAGCACGTCGACTCGACGGTCAACAATCCGATCGAGGCCGTGGCCCAGTGGCGCGCGGGGTCGCTGCGGCCGCTGTGCGTGTTCGACGGGAAGCGCATGCCCTACAAGACCAAGATCACCAAGACGATGTCCTGGTACGACATTCCCACGTGCAAGGACGCCGGCCTCGACGTCGAATACCTGATGCTGCGCGGGATTTTCATGCCGGGCGGGGTGACCGCCGAGCAGGTCGAGTACTACGTAGACCTGCTGACGAAGGTGCGTGCGACCCCCGACTGGACGAGCTTCCTCGAAACGGGGGCATTCAACCAGACGACCTTGAGCGGAAAGGAATACGAAGCCTGGGTGGCGCGCGAGGAGGCGCGGCACATCATGCTCATGAGGGAAGCGGGATTCCTGGCGAAGTAGGATTGGGCGGACGCGAGGGGTGGTGTGCACCCCACGCGTCCGGAACCCCGGATTTGCGGCCGGGTGGATCGAGGAGGGGATGGAAAGCGAGCAACAACGTTCGGCCGCATCGGTCAAGGCGGTGGAGGTCGGCGTCGCCGTCGCCGTGTTCCTCTTCGGCGCCCTGGTGATTTTCGACAGCTATCGCATCGGCGCCCAGTGGGGCGACGATGGACCGCAGGCCGGTTATTTTCCCCTCTACGTGGGTCTGCTGATCTGTTTCGCGAGCACGGTGATTTTCGTGCGCGCCCTTCGCAATTCCGCGCTTGCCGCCGAATCTTTCGTGTCGCGCGATGAGCTGAAGAAAATACTGACGGTTCTCGTGCCGACGGTCGTGTATGTTTCTCTGATCGCGTATCTGGGCTTCTACGTCGCGTCTACCCTGTACATCGCATACTTCATGTGGCACCTGGGCAAGTACCCGTGGTTCAAGATCGCGCCCGTCGCAATAGGTGTCAGCGTCGCATTTTTCCTGATCTTCGAAACATGGTTCTCGGTGCCCCTTCCCAAAGGGCCGCTCGAGGCTGCATTGGGGCTCAATTGAGCGCCGTGCCGGCGGATTAGCTCGCCGGCGCTCACGCCGGGAAAGGGAGGCTGAGTGGAGGAAATCAACGCGCTGCTGCAGGGGTTCGGGGTCGCGCTGTCCCCGCTCAACCTGCTGCTGATGTTCGTCGGCGTCATCCTGGGGATCATCATCGGCGTGCTGCCCGGCCTGGGCGGCGCGAACGGCGTCGCCATCCTGCTCCCCCTCACGTTCTCGATGGCGCAGCAGCCCGGCGGCACGACCTCCGCGATCATCCTGCTCTCGTGCATTTATTGGGGCGCGCTCTTCGGCGGAGCGATTACCTCGATCCTGTTCAACATTCCCGGCGAGCCCTGGTCGGTCGCGACTACTTTCGACGGCCACCCGCTCGCGCAGCTGGGGCGCGCGGGGAGCGCGCTGACGGCGGCCTTCACCTCCTCGTTTTTCGGGGCGCTGGTCGCGGTGATCATGATCACCTTCCTCTCGCCCGTGGTGGCGGGGTTTGCCCTGCGCTTCGGCCCGCCGGAATTCTTCTCGGTGTACCTGCTGACCTTTTGCGCCTTCGTCGGCATGAGCGGCGGCAACGCCGCCAAGACCATCGCTTCCATGATGATCGGGTTCGCGCTGGCCGCGGTCGGCCTGGACAGCGTTACCGGCACCTTGCGGCTCACGTTCGGATTTACCTCGCTCCTGAAAGGGTTCGATTTCCTGATCGCGGTGATCGGCCTTTTCGGCATCGGCGAAATTCTGGAGACGCTCGAGGAAGGCCTTGCGTTCAAGGGAGCGAGCGC
>Ga0210382_10000445_pt1 | contig 14775 bp, 12 predicted proteins | sample PLMedo_FD_155452 | JGI IMG/M metagenome (GOLD analysis project Ga0210382, IMG submission 155452) | Groundwater sediment microbial communities from an aquifer in East River, Colorado, USA - PLM0_60_coex redo | ecosystem: Environmental > Terrestrial > Soil > Riparian zone | place: USA: East...
CATCCCGAGGGCGCAGAGCTGAGCCGCGTGACGCTCGAGCTTGCAGCTGACGAGGTGCCTGCGCCGCGCATTTCAATTTCCCCGGAAAGCTGACACAATTGAACCACGGGGAGGTCGATTGCCATGACAATACACCGGATCGAACTGTGGGCCGCGCTTTTCGTCTTTGCCTTTCTTCCCGCGCTCGCGCAGGCACAGAGCGGCGTATTCCGGGTATACGCCGGCTTGGCACCGACAACCTACCGCATCACGCTTGACATTCCCGCCGCCTTCAACGCGACCGCGAAATCAAGCTATGCCGCCGCAAATCTCGGCGCAACCTGGGTATCGCCCCGCGGTATCTACGTGGACGTGTCGGGGCAGAAAAGTCTCAACGCCAAGCACGACCTGTGGGAGATCACTGGCGACGGGAAGCAGAAGTTTTCGCGCGATTCCTACACGCTTACCGGAGGCTACATTCATGTACTTCCCAGGGGGGTCAGCATCTCCGGTTTTGGCGGCTACACCTATGGGAAGACGATTTTTTACACGCCGCCAGGCGTTGCGAACTCAAAGGACATCTTTGAGAGCAAAGGAATTTTCGTAGGCGCGGGAGCGGGTGTTCCCGCGTTGCGCGGTCAGTTCAGCGGCAGCCTTGCCATTGCCGGCATGAAGGGTAACCAGAAGGACGACGCGGGGTTTGACATCAACGCCGACACGACGTTTGGCTTCAGCCTGGGCGGCGCCTATACCTACAAGCTATCAGAAGCATTGGGAGTCACCGCGGACCTGCGCTACCAGCAGTACAAATACGATTTCGACAAGCAAATACCCGGCTATAAGGTCACCGAAAAAATGGCCAGCCTCGGGGTCAAGCTCGGCTACCAGTTCTGATTCGCCGCTAGAACGTCGGCGGGACGATGATCGTCGACTTCTTCTTTTCCCCTTCTTTCTGCTTCTTCGCGGCCTCCTCCAGCCGGGCGCTCTCCAATTCAAGCATGCGCTGGCGCGCCGGGTTCGCATACTGACCGTTCGGGTACCGGCTGAGGTATTTCTGAAAGTCGGCCGCCTTGCGGCTCGACTTGATTGAATCCCAGAGCGATGAATCCGCAGCGAGCTTGGCCTTGCTCTCGGCTTCGCGTTGCGCGGTTGCCTTCGCTTCGCGCTGGGCCTTCTCTTCGGCCTCGCGTTGCGCCTTTGCTTCGGTTTCGCGTTTTGCTTGCGCTGCCGCCTCCCGTTTTGCTTTGGCCTCGCCTTCGCGTTTCGCTTGCGCTTCGGCTGCGCGCTGGGCTTCCGCTTCCCGCTTCGCCTTGAGCTCAGCCGCGCGTTGGACCTGTGCCTCGGCCGCCCGCTTCGCTTGTTCCTCGCCGTCGCGCTTCGCCTGGGCATCGCGCTGCTTCTGCATCTGGGCTTCGCGTTTCGCTTGCGCCTCGGCCTTTGCCGCTTCGGCCGCATCGCGCCTCGCCTTTGCTTCCGCCTCGACCTTCTGGGCGGTCGATTGCTGGCTCGGCTTCATTACGACGAAATAAGTGGCGGCACCGGCCGCCACGAGCACTCCAAGTATCGCCGGTACGAGCAGCGAGCGCCTCTTCCCCTCCCGCGCGGGTTCCGGCGACGGCGCGTCTGCGAGCTTGATGGTCTTGTCGACCGCCGCTCGTGTACTCTCGTCGCCTTCGGCACGCGGGACACTCCTCTGAACCCGCGTCCTGTCGGCTCCCGCCATGGTCCGGGTGCCGCTGTCATCGGCAGGGGAGCCGCTGCGCAGTTTTGCGGCCTTGCGTGCCGCGAGCGACGCATACACGCCCTGCGGAAACTGCCGCACGTAGAGCTCGAAGTCGTTCGGGTCGTTGCTGTCCTTGATCGAGCGCCAGAACTCCAGTTCCATTTCCCCCGATCGCAGGGCCTCCGGATGGGTGGCCTGAGAGACGGCGGGCTCGCGCGGCACGACGAGGGTGGCTTCGACCTCCGGTATCGCCGGCTTCCCTTCCGCGGCCCGCTTGAGCGCCACCGCAAATTCGCGCGCGGTGGCAAAGCGCTGGTCGGGATTCTTCGCCAGCGCCTTCGCCACGACCCGGTCGAACTCCGGGGACACAGCCACATTGAGCGAGGACGGCATCGGGGGATCGTCCTGGATGATCTTCTTCGCGACGGTCCAGGCGCCCTCCCCCGTAAACGGCTTCTGGCCGGTCAGGAACTGGTACAGGATGACACCCGCCGAAAAAATATCGGTGCGCCGGTCGATGCGCAACCCCTGGATTTGCTCGGGCGACATGTAGGCGGGCGTACCGACCATCGTGCCCGCCTGCGTGCGCTCAGCGTGGGTGCGATCGGCATCGGTGACGCGCGCTACGCCGAAGTCGGTGAGCTTGGTCCGGCCCTGGCTGTCGAGCATGACGTTGGCGGGCTTGATGTCGCGGTGGACAACCCCCGCTTCGTGCGCAAAGTCTAGCGCATCCAGCAGCTCGCACATGATGCGCACGCATTCCTTCCGGTCGAACTGCCGACCCGTTGTCAGAGTGGATTTCAGCTCATCGCCGCGGATGAACTCCATGACGAGGTAGGCGATGTCGCCTTCTTCGCCGAAGTCGTAGACCTGGACGATGTTCGGGTGATTGAGCCGGGCCACGGCGTGCGCCTCGCGCACGAACCGCATCGAGAAGTCCTTGGCGGTCTCCTCGTCGAGCTGGCTGATCAGAATGGTCTTGATCGCCACCTTGCGGTGGAGCTTGGGATCGAGCGCCTCGTAGACGATGCCCATCGCCCCCTTGCCGAGGACACGCTCGAGTTGGTAGCGACCGAGGGTTTGCGGTCCGGCGGCCATGCTTCAACGCGAAGCGATGCGCTCGTACGAGGGCGCGGGATAAGCGCTCAAAACTGATCCTCCGCCAGCGCCATCACGCCCGCCGCGCCGTGCACGATCGCGTTCCGCAGCCCCGGCGCCTGCGTCAGGACGTGATCGGCGTAGAACCGCGCGGTCTTGATTTTCGCCTCGTAGAAGGACTTGTCGCCCTTTCCCTCGGAGAGCCGCTGGCGCGCGACGAGCGCGGCGCGCGCCATCTGCCAGCCGCCGCAGACGATGCCCATGAGCTTCAGGAAGGGGACAGCGCCGGCGTGCGCCGCCTTGATGTCGTTGCCGTAGGTGATGACCATCCAGGAAACGCATTCCTCGGCGGCGGTCAGTGCCGCGGAAAAAGCCTCGCGGGTCGCCGCCATGTCCTCCCCCGCCGCCTTGCCGAGCTCCGCTTCCACCGCGCGCATCACTCCGATCACTTCCTTCGCGGTCGCGCCGCCTTCGCGCGCGACTTTGCGGCCGATGAGGTCGTTTGCCTGGATGCCGGTCGTGCCTTCGTAGATCGTCGTGATCCTCGCGTCGCGCAGGTGCTGGGCCGCGCCGGTCTCCTCGATGAAGCCCATGCCGCCGTGCACCTGGATGCCCGTGGACGCCACGTCGATGCCGGTCTCGGTGAACCAGCCTTTCACGATGGGGATCATGAGGTCGACGAAAGCCTGGTTGCGTGCGCGCTCTTCCTTGTCCGGGTGCCTCAGCGACTTGTCCACCGCCGCCGCGACGACGTATCCCAGCGCGCGCATCGCCTCGGTCTGGGACTTCATGCTCATCAGCATGCGGCGCACGTCGGGGTGGTGGATGATGGTCACGGCCTTGCCGCCGCCCCCGACGTCGCGGCTCTGGACCCGCTCCTTTGCGTAGGCGAGGGCCTGCTGGTAGGCGCGCTCGGAGATCGCGAGGCCTTCCATGCCCACCGCGAATCGCGCGAGATTCATCATGATGAACATGTATTCGAGGCCGCGGTTCTCCTCGCCGACCAGGTAGCCGACGGCGTTTTCGTAGACGAGGACGGCAGTCGGGCTCGCGTGGATGCCGAGCTTGTGCTCGATCGAGGCGCACTGCACCTCGTTCCTCTGCCCCGGCGACCCGTCGGCGTTCACCAGGTACTTCGGCACGAGGAACAGCGAGATGCCGCGCACGCCCTCGGGCGCGCCCTCGACGCGCCCGAGCACCAGATGCACGATGTTCTCCGCCAGATCGTGCTCGCCGTAAGTGATGAAGATTTTCTGACCCGAGACGCGGTAATGATCACCCTCGCGGACCGCCTTGGTGCGAACGAGCGCCAGATCGGAGCCCGCCTGAGGCTCGGTGAGGTTCATGGTACCGGTCCAGCTGCCCTCGATCATCTTCGGGAGGTATTGTCTCTTCTGTTCCTCGGTGCCACGCAGGATCAATGCCTCGACCGCGCCCGCAGTGAGCATCGTGACGAGCGAAAAAGAAAGGTTCGCCGACTTCCACATCTCGACGACGGGCGTAGAGACGATCTTCGGCAGCCCCTGTCCACCGTGCTCGGCGGGCGCCTGCAGCGCGTTCCAGCCGGCCTCGACGAACTGCCGGTACGCCTCCTTGAAGCCCTTGGGCGTGGTGACTTTGCCTTTGTCCCACTTCGAGCCTTCCTTGTCGGCCGGCTTGTTGAGCGGCGAGAGCACGCCGCTTGCGAACTTCGCGCTCTCCTCGAGGATCTGGTCGACCAGCTCGGCGTTGATCTCCTCGCAGCCGGGCAGCTTCGCGACCTCGGCCAGGCCGGCCAATTCCTGCAGCACGAAGTGCATGTCGCGAAGCGGTGCTTTGTATTCGCTCATAGGTGCCTCTGCAAAAGCCGTTTTATCCCAGCTCTTTCACCAATTCCGGAACGATCTTGAACAGGTCTCCTACGATCCCGTAGTCCGCCACCTGGAATATCGGCGCTTCCTCGTCCTTGTTGATGGCGACGATGACGCGGCTGTCCTTCATGCCCGCCAGGTGCTGGATCGCGCCGGAGATGCCCACCGCGATGTAGAGCTCCGGTGCGACGATCTTGCCGGTCTGCCCGACCTGCCAGTCGTTCGGCACGAACCCCGCGTCCACCGCGGCGCGCGAAGCCCCCATCGCCGCGCCCAGCTTGTCGGCGAGCGGTTCCAGGATCTTGAAGTTGTCCCCCGAGCCCATGCCGCGCCCGCCCGACACCACCACGCGCGCGGAAGTCAGCTCGGGGCGCTCGGACTTGGTGAGGGCGCGGCCGACGAGCGACGACAGGCCCGCATCGACGCCCGCCTGAAGAGTTTCCATTGCGCCCGAGCCGCCGTTTGCGGAAACCGCGTCGAAACCCGTCGTTCGCACGGTGATGATCTTGATCCTATCCTTCGATTGCACGGTCGCGAGGGCATTGCCGGCATAGATCGGGCGAACGAAAGTGTCGGCGCTCACGACCGCGACAATGTCGGAAATCTGCGCCAGGTCCAGCAGCGCGGCGACGCGCGGCGCAAGATTCTTCCCGAAGGAATTCGCCGGCAGGAGAACGTGCGTATACCCGCCCGCGAGGCCTCCCACCAGCGGCGCGATGTTTTCCGCAACCTGGTCCTTGTAATGCGGCGCATCGACCGCCAGGACCTTCTTGACGCCCTCGATCGCGGCGGCCGCCTTTGCTGCCGCGCCACAGTTCGAGCCGGCAACGAGGACGACGATATCACCGCCGATCCTCGCCGCCGCGGCCACGGTATTGAGCGTCGCCGACTTGACCGATTGGTTGTCGTGCTCGGCGATGACGAGCACGCTCATGCAATCACCTTGGCTTCGTTGCGGAGCTTCGCGACCAGGGTCCTCGCGTCGGGCACCCTGGCCCCCGCCTTGCGCTTGGGCGGCTCCTCCACTTTCAAGGTCTTGAGCCGCGGCGCGACGTCCACGCCGAGCGCGTCTGGTTTCAGCACCTCCAGGGGCTTCTTCTTCGCCTTCATGATATTGGGCAGCGTGACGTAGCGCGGCTCGTTCAGGCGCAGGTCGGTCGTCACCACGGCTGGCGTCTTGATCGATACCGTTTCGAGTCCTCCGTCCACCTCGCGCGTCACCTCTGCCCTGCCGTCCGAAATTTTCACCTTCGAAGCGAAGGTCGCCTGCGACCAGCCGAGCAGCGCCGCGAGCATCTGGCCCGTCTGGTTGCAGTCGTCGTCGATGGCCTGCTTGCCGAGGATGACGAGCTGCGGATTCTCCTTCTGTACGATCGCGCGCAGGAGCTTGGCCACCGCGAGCGGTTGCAGCTCTACCTCGGTCTCGACGAGGATCGCGCGGTCCGCGCCGAGCGCGAGCGCCGTGCGCAGAGTCTCCTGGCAGGCCTGCATCCCGCAGGATACCGCGACGATCTCGGACGCGGTCCCGGCTTCCTTCAGGCGTATCGCTTCCTCCACCGCGATCTCGTCGAAGGGATTCATCGACATCTTGACGTTGGCCGTCTCGACGCCTGAGCCGTCGGCCTTGACGCGCACCTTGACGTTGAAATCGACGACGCGCTTGACCGCAACCAGGATTTTCATTCACCGCCTCTCGTGGAAATACAGGCGGATTATAAGCCATGGCATGCATCGCCCCGGCTCCGGCGCTCACCGATATAATCCGCCGGTCCGCGATCGCTCCCGCCATGCCGCGCCCGCTCTCACACATCCGCGTTCTCGATCTCTCGCGCGTTCTCGCCGGGCCCTGGGCATCGCAGAATCTCGCCGACCTCGGCGCGGAAGTGCTCAAGATCGAGCGTCCCGGGTCCGGCGACGACACGCGCAGCTGGGGCCCTCCCTTCCTCAAGGACAAGGACGGCGGGGAGACGCGCGAGTCGGCGTACTTCCTTTCGGTGAACCGCGGCAAGAAGTCGGTGACGCTCGATATCGCGAAGCCCGAAGGCCAGCGCATCGCGCGCGCGCTCGCCGCGAAGTGTGACGTCCTGCTCGAGAACTACAAGGTCGGCGGTCTCGCGAAATACGGGCTCGCCTACGAGGACCTGAGGAAAATCAATCCGCGCATCGTCTACTGCTCGATCACCGGGTTCGGCCAGTCCGGGCCCAGCGCGCACCGTCCCGGCTACGACTTCATCTTCCAGGGCATGGGCGGCCTGATGAGCATCACCGGCGAGCGCGACGGCGAGCCGGGAGGCGGTCCGCAAAAAGTCGGGATCGCCGTCACCGACGTCCTCGCCGGGATGTACGCGAGCCTCGCCATCACGGCCGCCATCGCGCACCGCGAGCGCACCGGCGCAGGGCAGTACATCGACCTCGCGTTGTTCGACGCCATCGTCGCCTTCGGTGCGAACCAGATTCTCAATTACTTCACATCGGGAAGGATCCCGGGCCGCTACGGCAATGCGCACGCAAACGTGGTCCCCTACGAAGTGTTCGCGACCGCCGACGGCCACCTCATCCTCGCCGTCGGCAACGACAGCCAGTTCGCGAGCTTCTGCAAGGTCGCCGGCCGGCCGGAGTTCGCCTCCGACGCGCGTTTTCGCACCATGCCCGATCGCATCCGCAATCGCAGCGAACTGATCCCGCTCGTCCGCGAAATCATGAAGCAGCGCGCAAGTAAAGACTGGATCGAACGGCTCGAAGCGGCCGGCGTTCCCTGCGGCCCGATCAACGACTACCAGCAAGTCTTCGAGGATCTGCAGGTGCGGCACCGCGGACTGAAAGTCGAGATTCCCCACCCGACGGGCGTCCCCTGCCCTACGGTCGCCAGCCCGATGCGGTTTTCCGGCACCCCGGTCGAATACGAGCTGGCGCCGCCGCTCCTGGGACAGCACACGCGCGAAGTCCTCGGCGACCTTCTCGGCATGCGCCGCGAAGAGATCGATCAGCTCGCGGCGATGAAAGTAATTTAGCCGGCAGCGGGGGACTTCAAGCGGAGCGAACCAGCGCGCGCGCCGCGGCAGTGATGGCTTTTGCCATCGATCCAGCGAGCTGCGTGAGAGGAGTATCGGCGCGCGTGAACATGCCGACGATGAACGACGGCATCGGTTCGGCCACCGGGATTTGCTGGAGAAAATCGCGCAGGATCGACTCGCCCAGCGTTTGGCGCGACAGGAAACCGAGCATGTCGGTTTTCGTGATCAGCCCGATCGCGGTGTTGTAGGACTCGCACTGGATCACCTGCTGAGGGACGGGCAATCCGGCCGGCGAGAACACGCGATCGAGCGGCCCGCCGGGGGTATCCGGCGGGAGGAGCGAGATCCAGTTCGCTTCGGTAAGCTGGTCGAGCGAGCGTGCCTTCTCCAGCGGATGACCCTTGCGGGCGACGACCACGAAGTCGTTGCGGAACAGCGGCCGAAACGCCAACCCGGAATCGAGCTTGACGACGGCCCGACGGCAGATCGCGAAATCGAGCGTCTCGTCCCGCACAAGCGGAAGCAGCAGCTGGGGAAGGCCTTCGGCGATGTGAACCCGGGTTTGCGGGAACTGTTGCTGGAAGCGGGTGATGGCCTCGGGCACCAATATGGCCGAGGTCGGTGAAACGCCGAACGCCACCGAGCCCGCTCTTTGATCCAGTCGGTCGACCTCTTCTTCGGCCTTGCGCAACTCGGCTTGCGCAGCCCGTGCTCGGGCAAGGAAAGCGCGTCCGGGCTCGGTCAGCACCACGCCCGTCGGGGTCCTCTGGAGGAGCCGGGCGTGCAGCTGCGCTTCCAGTCCCCGCACGCTCCGGGTGATCGCCGGTTGCGACACGCCCAGTTTCCGTGCGGCGGCACGAATTCCGCCGGACTCCACGACTGCCACGAAATCCCGGATTTGGCTCAGCCGCATGGTGATAACCGTTCGGTATCGCGCCTATGACGTTGTCATCTTACGCACGAGGGGCGCGCCATGGTCATATCTATTCGACCGAGCGTCAATTTTTCCCTACACCGGGCGAAAAATGTTCTACACCAAGCGACCGGCGGCGCTCGAATCTCACATTGCTGACCTGGAGGTAAGCGATTATGAAAGGCAAACTCGCAGTATCGCTGTCGTTGGCAGGGTCGGTTGCAGCACTGTTCTTTTTCCAAGTTGATTTTGTCTCCTCTCAGCTGTCTTTGGGAGGCGGCACGCTATTCAGCGCCAGTGATCCCGGCGTGCGCGGCGGCGCCGCGGGCGCTGGCGGGCGGCTCGCGGGATTGAGCGGGACCCAGGCCGAGTTTTTCAGCGCAGGTGCGGCGGAGTTCGTCGAAGAGGACAATGTCGGCGACGGCCTCGGGCCGAGGATGAATCTCGACAGCTGCGGCGGGTGCCACATTCAGCCCGCACTCGGCGGCACGAGCCCGTTCGTGAATCCTCAGGTGGCCTTCGCCGGCAAGGACGGCGGCACCGACCGGGTTCCCTCGTTCATCGCGGCGAACGGCCCGGTGCGCGAGGCGCGCTTCGTGCTCAATCCGAACGGAACCGCCGACGGCGGCGTGCATGCATTGTTCACCATCACCGGTCGAACGGGTGCGAATGGTTGCACGCTCGCGCAACCGGATTTTGCTTCGCAGCTTGCGACTCGAAACGTGATCTTCCGGATTCCCACCCCGACCTTCGGGGCAGGATTGATCGAGCAGATTCCCGACGCGGCGATCGCGGCGAATCAATCGAGTAACGCGTTTCAGAAGCAAACCTTGGGGATCGGCGGCAAGCCGAACTACTACGTCGCGGGCCGCACCATCACCGGCATGACCAACAATAACGGCAACGACGGAACGATCGCGCGCTTCGGCTGGAAGGCGCAGAACAAGTCGCTGCTCCTGTTCTCGGGCGAGGCCTACAACGTCGAGATGGGCATCACCAACGAGCTGTTCCAGACCGAGCGGGAGGAATCCGCGAACTGCCAGTTCGCGACCGTTCCGAACGACGTCACCGACACCGACGCCACGACCCCGACCGAGGTGATCAGCGGAATCGAGAAGTTCGCGTTCTTCATGCGTTTCCTCGATGCGCCGCAGCCCTCTCCCGATTCACCGGGAGGGGCCACGTCGATCGCGAACGGCAGGCAGAAGTTCGCCGACATCGGGTGCGCCCTGTGCCACACCCCGTCGTTCACGACGGGCACTTCCACCGTCGCTGCGCTGAGCGGGAAGCCGGTCAACCTCTTCTCCGACCTGTTGGTTCACGACATGGGGATAGGGCTGGCGGACGGAGTCAGCCAGGGTGAAGCCGGTCCGAGGGAGTTCCGCAGCGCTCCGCTGTGGGGTCTGGGGCAGCGCATCTTCTTCCTGCATGACGGACGGACTGCGGACTTGCTGCGGGCGATTCAGCAGCATGCGAGCCCCGGTTCAGAGGCGACCGCGGTAATCTGGAATTTCAATAACCTTCGCGAAAGCGACAAGCAGGACCTGCTCAACTTCCTGCGCTCGCTGTAGCGGTCCGGCTGATAGAGCCCGCGTCGAGGAACCCTCGACGCGGGCTTTTCCTATTCCTACAGCGGCTTTCTGATCAGCCGGCCGAGCTCGCCGATCACGCCGCGGCGGAAGGTGAGCACGCAGATCACGAAGATCACGCCTTGCACGACCGTCACCCAGGAGCCTATCTGGGCGAGGTAGTTCTCCATCGAGATGATGATCAGGGCGCCCACCACAGGCCCGAACACGGTCCCAAGCCCCCCGAGCAGCACCATCAGCACCACTTCGCCCGACATGGTCCAGTGCACGTCGGTGAGCGAAGCGAGCTCGAACACCAGCACCTTGGTCGCTCCGGCGAGGCCCGCGAGCGTTGCCGAGAGCACGTAGGCAAGCAGCTTGTAGCGGTTGACGTCGTAGCCGAGCGAAAGGGCTCGCGCCTCGTTTTCGCGGATCGCCTTCAGCACTTGCCCGAACGGCGAGTGCACCGCGCGGTGGATGAGAAGAAATCCGCCGACGAACACCGCGAACACCAGCGAATACATCGCCCACACGCTGTTGAGATCGAGCACCCCGAAGAGCTTCCCGCGCGGCACGGCCTGGATGCCGTCCTCGCCGCCCGTAAACGGCGCTTGCAAATAGAGGAAATACATCATCTGCGCGAGTGCCAGCGTGATCATCGCGAAGTAGATGCCCTGCCGGCGGATCGCGAGCAGCCCGGTGACGAGGCCGAGCAACGCGGAACACCCCGTGCCGAAGAGAATCGCGAACTCGGGCGGGAAGCCCCACGCCTTGGCCGCGTGCGCCGAGGCATAGCCGGCCGTTCCCAGAAACATCGCGTGCCCGAAGGACAGCAGGCCCCCGTAGCCGATCAGGAGGTTGAAGGCGCAGGCAAACAGCGCGAAGCACATCACCTTCATGAGGAACACGGGATACGCGACGAGCGGCGCGAGCGCGAAGAAGGCAATCATCACCGCGGTGGCGATGCGCTGATGCGCAAGCCCGTCGCCGCGCGCTGCGGCGCGGGGCGCCGGTTCGTGCACGGCCGACATGATCCTAGGACGCCCTCACCGCTGCGTGCCGAAGAGGCCTGCCGGCTTGATCATCAGCACGATCGCCATGATGATGAAGATCACCGTGTTCGATGCCTCGGGATAGAACACCTTGGTCAGGCCCTCGATCAGCCCGAGCGCAAAGCCGGTCACGATCGAGCCCATGATCGAGCCCATGCCTCCGATCACGACCACCGCAAAAACGACGATGATCAGGTCCGCCCCCATGAGCGGATTGACCTGGTAAATCGGCGCCGCCATCACGCCCGCGAACGCGGCGAGGGCGACCCCGAAACCGTAGGTGAGCGTGATCATTCTCGGTACGTTGATCCCGAAAGCCTGCACCAGCTCCGGGTTCTCGGTCGCCGCGCGCAGGTACGCGCCGAGCCGGGTCTTCTCGATCACGAACCAGGTAGCGAGGCACACGACGATCGACGCGAGGATGACCCATGCCCGGTAGTTCGGCAGGAACATGAAACCCAGGTTGCGCCCGCCGGCAAGCTCCTGGGGCATCGCATAGGGAATTCCCGAAGTGCCGTATTCATTGCGGAACAGCCCCTGGATGATGAGCGCGAGCCCGAACGTGAGCAGCAGCCCGTACAGATGGTCGAGCTTGTAGAGCCTCGCGAGCATCAGCCGCTCGATGACCATGCCGACGAAACCCACGGCGAGCGGAGCGATCACTAGCGCCCACCAGTAACCTATGCCGACCTTCGTGAGCAGGAAATAGGCGCAGAACGCGCCCATCATGTACTGGGCGCCGTGGGTGAAGTTGATGATGTTGAGCAGACCGAAAATCACCGCGAGCCCGAGCGAGAGAAGCGCATAGAACGAGCCGTTGATCAGCCCGATCAGCAACTGCCCGAACAGCGCCTGGGTCGGGATGCCGAAGACTTCCATTACCGCGATGTCATACTGAGGAGCCGAACCTCAGGAAGACATTCGGGCCTGCGCCCGAATGTCACCTCACCAGCGTGCAACCGCCCTCGTTCAACGGCCGGAAAGCCTGATCGGCGGGGATGGTCGCGCGGATCTTGTAGTAGTCGTACGGTCCTTTGGACTCCGAGGGTTTCTTTACTTCCACCAGATAGGCGGGATGAAGCGCGCGGCCGTCGATACGCACCGTGCCTTTGCCGAACAGCGGATCGTCCGTGGGCAGCTCCTTCATCTTGGCGATCACCTTGGTGCCGTCGTCACCCTTCAGCGCCGTCACCGCCTTGAGGTAGTGCGTGATCGCCGAGTACACGCCGGCCTGGACCATGGTCGGATACTTGCCGCTGTTGGCGGCGGCAAAGCGCCTGGCGAACGCCCGCGTCTGGTCGTTCAGGTCCCAGTAGAAGGTCTCGGTGAAGATCAGTCCTTGAGCCTTGTCGAGGCCCAGGCCGTGGATGTCGGAGAGGAACACCAGCATGCCGGCGAGGCTCTGTCCGCCTTTGACGATTCCGAACTCGGCCGCCTGTTTGATCGAGTTGGTGGTGTCGCCACCGGCGTTGGCGAGGCCGATGATCTTCGCCTTGGAAGCCTGCGCCTGGAGGAGGAACGAGGAGAAGTCCTGCGCGTTGAGAGGATGCCGCACCTTGCCGAGCACCTTCCCGCCGTTCTTCAGCACCACCGCTTCGGTGTCGCGCTCCAGGGCGAGCCCGAAGGCATAGTCCGCAGTGATGAAGTACCAGCTGTCGCCGCCGGTTTTCACGATCGCGTTGCCCGTTCCGTTGGCGAGCATCCAGGTGTCGTAAGTCCAATGGATGGTGTTGGGCGAGCACGCCTTGCCCGTGAGGTCCGAGGAGGCCGCGCCTGAAACGAGGAAGGCCTTGCCTTTCTCGCGCGTGATCTGGTTGATGGCGAGCGCCACAGACGAGGTCGGCACATCGACGATGACGTCCACCTTGTCGACGTCGTACCATTGCCGCGCGATGCTCGAGCCGACATCGGGCTTGTTGAGATGGTCCGCCGAAAGGAGCTCCACCTTCATGCCCTTCGCCGGAAAATCAGCGATCGCCATGCGGGCGGCCACCGCCGATCCGCCTCCGCCGATATCGGAATAGAGGCTGGACATATCAGTCAAAACGCCGATCCTGACGACGCCGTCGGAAATCTGCGCCTGCGCGAGCGAAGCGGCGAATGCGAGCGACGCCGCCGCGAATAGGCTGCGACTGGGAAACATGGGAGCTCCTCTTCGAGTTGATTGGAAATCGGGCTACACGCCCAGGTATTCGTGAATCTTCTCCAGATTGGACTGTAGCTCGGTGTTCGGGATCATGTCCACCACCCGGCCGCTCTCCATGACGTAGTGGCGGTCGGCGACGCGCGAGGCGAACCGGAAATTCTGCTCGACCAGGAGGATGGTAAACCCTTCCGCCTTGAGCCGCGAGATGGTGTGGCCGATCTGCTGAACGATCACCGGAGCGAGGCCTTCGGTCGGCTCGTCCAGAAGCAGCAGCCGCGCACCGGTGCGCAGAATGCGGGCGACCGCAAGCATCTGCTGCTCGCCTCCGGAGAGCTTCGTCCCCTGGCTCGCGAGGCGCTCCTTCAGGTTCGGGAACAGGCCGAAAACCTGATCGAGGGACAACCCGCCCGCGCGCACCACGGGCGGAAGCAGGAGGTTTTCGCGGACGTCGAGGCTGGCGAAGATGCCGCGCTCCTCGGGGCAGAACGCGACTCCGAGGCGGGCAATGCGATCGGAGGAGAGCGCTACGATCTGCGTGCCGTCGAAGCGGATCGAGCCCTCCCGGCGAGCCACCATGCCCATGATGGCCTTGAGAGTCGTGGTCTTGCCGACGCCGTTGCGGCCGAGCAGCGTCACCACTTCCCCGCGGCGCACCTCGAACTGCGCCCCGTGCAGGATGTGCGATTCCCCGTACCATGCGTTCAGGTCCGCGACGGAAAGCAGCGCCGTCTCAGGCATGCTCGGAACCCAGGTAGGCCTTGATCACTTCAGGATGACCGGACACCGACCGGTAGTCGCCCTCGGCGATGATCTCGCCGCGCGAGAGCACCGTGATGTAATCAGAGAGATTCTCGACGACGCCGAGGTTGTGCTCGACCATGAGCACGGTGCGGTTGGCGGCGACGCGCCGGATGAGTGCCGCGATCCGCTCCACGTCCGTGTGCGCCATTCCGGCCGTCGGCTCGTCCAGGAGCATCATTTCCGGATCGAGCGCGAGCGTGGTCGCGATCTCGAGCGCGCGCTTGCGCCCGTAGGGCAGCTCCACTGCGATCGACTCTTCGAACGCCGACAGGCCCACAGCGTCCAGCAGCTCGCGTGCGCGCGAATTCAGCTCGCGCAATATCCGGTCCGATCGCCAGAAATCGAACGAGCGGCCGCGCTTGCGCTGAAGCGCGATGCGCACGTTTTCCAGGACCGTGAGATGCGGAAACACCGCCGAAATCTGGAAAGACCGGACCAGCCCCAGCCTCGCGATCGCGGCAGGGCTGGAGCCCGTGATCTGGCGCCCGTTATAGAAGATCTGGCCGCGGGTCGGGGAAAGAAAGTGCGTGAGCAGGTTGAAGCAGGTGGTCTTGCCCGCGCCGTTGGGGCCGATCAGCGCGTGGATGCGTCCGCGCCTGACCTTGAGGCTGACGTCGCTGACGGCGACGAA
>Ga0210382_10000446_pt1 | contig 14763 bp, 12 predicted proteins | sample PLMedo_FD_155452 | JGI IMG/M metagenome (GOLD analysis project Ga0210382, IMG submission 155452) | Groundwater sediment microbial communities from an aquifer in East River, Colorado, USA - PLM0_60_coex redo | ecosystem: Environmental > Terrestrial > Soil > Riparian zone | place: USA: East...
ACGTGGACGACCACCGGAGAGTAGGACTCGAGGTCGCTCTCGTCGTAGGCGCCGAAGGAGGCGACGATGATCTTGTGGCCGGGCCTGGTCAGGTGGGCGGCCGCGCCGTTCACCTGCATGGTCCCCGAGCCGGAGTCGCCGTCGATCACGTAGGTGACGAAGCGGGCGCCGTTGTCGATGTCCCAGACGTGGACCTGCTCGTTGGCGATCAGGTCGGCGCTGGCCATCAGCTCGGTGTCGATGGTGATGCTGCCGATGTAGTCGACGTCGCAGTCGGTCACCGTCGCCCGGTGGATCTTGGACTTCAGCATCTGCCTCTGCATTGAGTCTGGGCCTCCGTGTCTCAGTTATCGGGGTTCAAGAATCAAGGTCGGATCAGGACGTTGTCGATCAGGCGCGCGCCGCCCACCTGGGCGGCGACCGCGACCAAGACCGGGCCGCCGTTCAGCTCGGCGGCCGGCGCCAGGCTCTCGGGATCGCGCGCCTCCAGGTACTCGGGCTCGACTCCGGCCGCCGACAGCTCGCGGCGGGCGGCGTCGAGGCCGGCCATGAGCGACTCGGCGCGGGCCGTCTCCTCGGCGGTGCGCAGCGCCCGCGAGAGCGCCGCCGCCCGCTCCCGGTCCTCGGGGACGAGGTAGGCGTTGCGAGAGCTGATCGCCAGGCCGTCGGCCTCGCGCACCGTCGGCAGCACCTCGATCCGGACCGGGAAGTCGAGATCGCGAGCCATGCGGCGGATGACCGCCGCCTGCTGGGCGTCCTTCTGGCCGAAGTAGGCGACGTCCGGCTGGGCGGAGTTGAAGAGCTTGGCGACGACCGTGGTGACGCCGCGGAAGTGGCCAGGGCCGCGCCGCGCCGGGTCGCCGCAGAGGACCCCGGTGAGGCCCTCCACCTCGACCCGGGTCGAGAAGCCCTCGGGGTAGACCTCCTCGACCGGCGGCGCGTAGACAAGGTCGGCGCCGGCTTCGGTCGCGAGCCGCAAGTCGCGCTCCTCGTCGCGGGGGTAGCGGTCGAGGTCCTCACCCGGCCCGAACTGGGTCGGGTTGACGAAGAGGCTGATGACGACGACGTCGCACTCGGTGCGGGCGGCGCGCAGCAGCGAGAGGTGCCCCTCGTGCAGGGACCCCATCGTCGGGACGAGTCCGATCGAGCGGCCTTCGCGGCGCGCCGGCTCGAGCGCGGCGCGCAACTCGTCCCTGTCGCGGACGAGCTTCACATTCCCTTTTGCGGGGGAGGAATCGACAAGTTCAACGAGGCTCATTGGGTCCATGCCCTTAGGTCACGGCCGAAGCCCGATTATAGGCACTCCAGGGCGACGCTTAGATGGTCTTGATCACATTCGCCGGAACGCCCGCGGCGATCGAGCGGGGCGGCAGGTCCCTGGTGACCACCGAGTTGGCGCCGATCACGCAGCGCTCGCCGATCGTGACGCCGCTGGTCACCACGCAGTTGGCGCCGAACCAGCAGTTGGCGCCGATCCTGACCGGGCCCTTCGAGGTGAAGCCCTGCCGGGTGATCGGGGTGTCCGGGTCGTCGAAGCGATGCTCGGCGTCGCCGACGAAGCAGCCGTTGGCGAACATCGTATGGTCGCCGATCTCTATCCGCTCGAGGGCGGCGAGCATCGTGTTGCGGTTGAGGAAGCAGTCCTCGCCGATCTCGATCCTCGCCTCCGGCGCCAGGGTCAGCCAGCAGCCGGGCTCCAGCAGGGTCCCCTCGCCGATCCGCAGCCGGCCCTCGTCGAGCGCCTCCAGCACCTCGCCCTCGACCGGGAAGCGGACGAAGAAGCCGCCCCGGGCGGCGTGGCGGTCGACCCGCCAGCGCCGCAGGCGGCGATGGTTGCGCTCGTACCAGCGCCGCTTCGCCCACCACACGCGCCACCCCCGTTGCCCACTCATAAGCCCTGCAACCCTACGAAACGAGGGCGGATGGGCGGAAATAGACTGGGTCGCATGGCAGCGCTGCGCGGCGGCATCGACCTCGGCGGGACGAAGATCCAGGCGGCGATCGTCGACTCCGGGGGCGATGTGTCGGGGCAGGCGCGACGGCAGACGCCGACCAGCGGCGGCCCGCAGGACGTGGCCGGCGAGATGGCCGCGGCGCTGCGCGAGGCGGCGGGCGAAGCGGGGATCGACCCGAGCAAGCTGGAGGGAGTGGGCGTCGGCTCCCCCGGCGACGCAGACGAGAAGACCGGGATCGTCTCCGGCGCCCGCAACCTTCCCGGCTGGGAGGGCAGCTTCCCGCTCGCCGAAGCTCTGCAAGAGGCCCTCGGGACCAGGGTGCGGGTGGGCAACGACGTCCAGGTGGCGACCGAGGCCGAGTTCCATCTCGGCGCCGGGCGCGAGTTCTCCAGCCTGATCGGCGTCTTCTGGGGGACCGGCGTCGGCGGCGGCCTCGTCCTCGACGGCAAGCCCTGGCTAGGTCGCGGCGCCGCCGGTGAGATCGGCCACATGGTCGTCAAGCGCGACGGCGCCAAGTGCCCCTGCGGGCGCAAGGGCTGCCTGGAGGCCTATGCCGGGCGCACCGCGATGGAGGCGGAGGCGCGCCGCCAGCACGAGGAGGGGGTCAAGACCGACCTCTTCAAGCTGATGCGCAAGCACGAGAAAGACCGCCTGACGAGCGGCATCTGGGAGCGTGCACTAGACCACGGCGACCACCTCGCCGGGAAGCTGATCGACCGGGCGATCGAGGCGCTCGGCGCCGGCGTCGCCTCCGCGGTCAACCTGCTCGACCCGGAAGCGGTGATCGTCGGCGGCGGCCTCGGGATCCGCCTCGGCGACCGCTACATGGAGCCGCTCACCAAGGAGATGGGCAAGCACCTCTTCGTCGACGAGCGCCCGCCCGCGGTGCGGGTCGCCGCGCTCGGCGACCTCGGCGGCGCGATCGGCGCCTCCCTCCTCTTCACGCGATAGCGCCGAACGAAAGCTCTGTTTTCCATTTCAGAGCTGGAAAACAGAGCTTTGGTTGGTCAGACGCGGCCGGCGGCTTGGCGCTGCTGGCGGGCGATCGCGTCGATGACCACGGCGATCAGGAGGACGCCGCCGGTGACCATGAACTTGACCGCGGAGGAGAGCGCGAGCAGGTCCATGCCGTTGGAGATCGAGCCGATCACCAGGGCGCCGAGGAGGGCGGTCCAGACCGCCCCCCGTCCGCCGAAGAGGCTGGTGCCGGCGATCACCGGCCCGGCGATCGCCAGCAGCAGCAGTTCGCTCCCGCCCGAGTTCTGGTTGACCGCGAGCAGCCGCGAGGCGGCCAGGATGCCGCCGATCGCGGCCATCGAGCCGGCGATCGCGAACACCGCGACCCGGACCCGGTCGATCGGGATGCCGGCACGGCGCGCCGCCTCGACGTTGCCGCCCACCGCATACACGTGGCGGCCGAAGCGGGTTCGCTTGGCGACGTATTCCATCCCGACCACGAAGGCGAGCAGGATCAGGAGGGCGAGCGGCAGGCCGCGATCGGAGTTGAGGATCGCGACCGTGACGATCGCGACGACCGCGACCAGCGCCACGCGCACCGCCAGCGGCGCCAGGCTCTTCCCGGCGAGGCCTGCGGCCACACGGCGACGATGGCCGCTCAGCGCCACAGCGGCGTAGACGCCGATCACGATCGCGGCCACGACCCAGCCGACGGCGTCGGAGTAGAAGGTGTTGGCGAGACCGGTGATCTTGGGCTCGGTGATGTTGATCGAGCCGGTTGATCCGAGCACCTGCAACAGGGCTCCCTGCCAGGCCAGCAGGCCGGCGAGGGTGACGACGAAGGAGGGGACGCCGAAGCGGCTGAACACCGCTCCCTGGATGAGGCCGATCGCGGTCCCGACGAGAACGCCGGCGGCGATCGCGAGATAGGGGCTCCAGCCGTGCCTGACGCCCAGCACCGTCATCACAGCGGCGGCGAGGCCGCTGACCGCGCCGACGGAGAGGTCGATCTCGCCCAGCAAGAGCACGTAGACGACGCCGATCGAGATCAGGCCCACCGCGGTGATCTGCAGCATCAGGTTGGTGAGGTTCTCGGCGGAGAGGAAGCGGTCGTTCTGAAGCTGGAAGATCGCCCAGATCACGGCCAGGCCGAGCACGACCCGCAGCGAGGCGAGGTCCCCCTGGACGAACCGCCTCAGGGTCTCGGCCCTGGTCCCGGAGACCCTGCCGGCATCCTCCGGCGCCGGACCGGCGGCGTCCTCAGTCGCGGCGCTCATCCTCCACCTCCCGGTTGTCGTCGCCGGCGCCAGCGCCGGTGATCGCGGAGACGACGTGCTCCTCCGTGGTCGATTCCGCTTGGAAGTCCCCGGCGACACGTCCCAGTCGCAGGACGACGATCCGGTCCGCGACCTCGAAGACATTGGCAAGGTTGTGGGTGATCACGACGACGCCGAGCCCTCGCTCCCGCAGACGCCCGATCAGCTCGAGGACCTGTTTCGTCTGCGGCACGCCCAGCGCCGCCGTCGGCTCGTCCAGCAGCACGACCTTGGGCTCGCCGAGAAGCGAGCGCGCCACCGCGACCTGCTGGCGCTGTCCCCCGGAGAGGGTCCCGACCTCGGTGCGGACGCTCGGGATCGTCACCGCGAGGCTGGAGAGCAGCTCCCCCGCCCTGTGCTCCATCTTCGTCTCGTCGAGCTGGCGCGAGACCTCACCTGGGCCCGGCGAGATCTCCTCCTGCCCGAGAAAGACGTTGGCGACGACGTCGAGGTTGTCGCAGAGGGCGAGGTCCTGGTAGACGGTGGCGATCCCGAGAGCGGTGGCATCGGTGGGACGCGAGATCGTCACCCGCTCGCCACCGAAGCGGATCTCGCCGGCGTCCGGCGAGTGGATCCCGGCGATCGTCTTCACCAAGGTCGACTTGCCGGCGCCGTTGTCGCCGACCAAGCCGACGACCTCCCCTTCACGGACCTCGAAGTCGACCCGGTCCAGAGCCTGGACCGGGCCGAACCTCTTGCTGACCCCGTTGACCTCGAGCAACGGGTCGTCAGAGCTCATCGCCGCCATCTCCCGGCCTAGGAGATGCCCGCTTCCTTGCAGGCCTTTTCATAGGCGCTCGTGCAGAGTTCGTCAGGCGTGATGAATTCGTCCGCAACCACCGTCTGCTTGATGCTGTCCTTGGTCACCGCGACCGGTTCCAGCAGGACGGAGGGCACCTTCGCCTTGCCGTTGTTGGGTTCGTCGGTGATCTTAGACCGCGGGAAGCTCTTCCCTTCGGCGAGGGCGACGGCGATTTCCGCGGCCACCTTCGTCTCCTTGTCCGTCGCCTTGTACACGGTCATGTACTGCTGGCCGGCGAGAATCCGCTGGACGCCCGCCACGGTCGCGTCCTGACCGGTCGTCGGCTTTTCCGCCGGTTCGATCCCGGCCGACCTCATCGCGGCGATCGCGCCGCCGCCGGTATCGTCGTTGGCCGCGTAGACGCCGTTGAAGCCGCCCTTGCCGAGCGCCGTGATCGCCTGCTGCATCTCGTTTTGGGCGTTCGTCGCCGACCATTCGGGCGTGTCGTATTCCTTCGCGACGTCGACGCCGCTGGATTCGAAGCCCTCCTGGGCGCCTTTCTTGAAGAGCGCGGCGTTGCTGTCGGCCGGGTCGCCGCTGATCATCACGATCGGCCCGCTCGGGCTACCGTCTTCTTTGAGCTTTTTCGAGAGCGATTCGGCCTGCAGTTTGCCCACCCGTTCGTTGTCGAAGGAGACGTAGTAGTCGACGTCGGCGTTTTCGATCAGGCGGTCGTAGCTGAGCACGGGCACGCCCTGGGCCTTCGCCTTTTCGACGATCGCGGCCGCCGAGGCGGCGTCCACCGGGTCGAGGACCAGCACTTCGGCGCCCTGGGTCAAGGCCGCTTCGGCCTGGCTCTGCTGCTTGGAGGCGTCCTCGGTCGCGTTGTTGTAGAGGATCTCGCAGTCTTCGCAGAGCTCTTCGACGTTTTCTTCGAATTCGGGGCGGTCGTGCGCCTCGTAGCGTGGCGTTTCGTTCTCCGGCAGGAGGTAGGCGATCTTCGTGCCTCCGCCCCCACCGCCTCCACAACCGCTCGCCACCAAGGCGAGCGCGAGCAGGACGCCAAGCGCGAGCGCGATCCGTCTAAACGCAGAGCGGGACATCTTCTTCCTCCTTCTTCCACCCCGGCCCACCTCGCGTTTACCCGCGAGGGGAGCTTTTTATGCAGCGGCGTGGACTAAGCCGCGACGGGCTCGCGGCGCCTGCGCTGGGCGCGCTTCGGCTTCGCCGGCTCGACGAGACCGGCGAGGAAGCGGCCCGTGTAGGAGGACTCGACCGCCGCCACCTCCTCGGGGGTGCCGGTGGCCACCACCTCGCCCCCCTCCTCGCCTCCCTCGGGGCCGAGGTCGATCAAGCGGTCGGCGGTCTTGACCACGTCGAGGTTGTGCTCGATCACGACGACCGTGTTGCCGGCGTCGACCAGGCGGCCGAGCACGTCGAGCAGGCGCTGCACGTCGGCGAAGTGGAGTCCGGTGGTGGGCTCGTCGAGGATGTAGAGGGTGTTGCCGGTGGCGACCTTGGAGAGCTCGGTCGCCAGCTTGATCCGCTGCGCCTCGCCGCCGGAGAGCGTCGTCGCCGGCTGGCCGAGGCGGATGTAGTCGAGGCCGACGTCGTGCAGGGTGCGCAGGCGGCGGGCGATCTTCGGCACGTTCTCGAAGAAGGAGACCGCCTCCTCGACCGACATCTCGAGCACGTCGGCGATGCTTTTCCCCTTGAAGCGGACCTCCAGCGTCTCGCGGTTGTAGCGCTTGCCGTGGCACTGCTCGCAGGGGACGTAGACGTCGGGCAGGAAGTGCATCTCGATCTTGATCTGGCCGTCGCCGCGGCAGACCTCGCAGCGCCCGCCCTTGACGTTGAAGCTGAACCGCCCCGGCTTGTAGCCGCGCGCCCGCGCCTCCTGGGTCTGGGCGAAGAGCTGGCGGATGTGGTCGAAGACGCCCGTGTAGGTGGCCGGGTTGGAGCGTGGCGTGCGGCCGATCGGCGACTGGTCGATGTTGATGATCTTGTCGATCTGGCTGAGCCCGTCGACGCCGTCGTGGGCGCCCGGCCGCAGCTTCGCCTGGTGCAGCCGGTTGGCTACCGCGTGGTGCAGGGTCTCGTTGACGAGGGTCGACTTGCCCGAGCCGGAGACCCCGGTCACGCAGCAGAAGACGCCGAGCGGGATCGCGACGTCGATCCCCTTCAGGTTGTGCTGGCGGGCGCCGCGCACGAGCAGCGCGCCGCGCGGCTCGCGCCGCTCCGCCGGCACCTCGATCGTCCGCTTGCCGGAGAGGTACTGGCCGGTCAGCGAGGCGGGGTCCTTGGCGACCGCGGCGGGCGTGCCCTCGGCGATCACGTGACCGCCGTGAGCGCCGGCGCCGGGGCCGAGGTCGACGATGTGGTCGGCGGCCAGCATCGTCCCCTCGTCGTGCTCGACCACGATCACCGTGTTGCCTAGGTCGCGGAGGCGGTCCAGGGTGGCGATCAGCTTTTCGTTGTCGCGCTGGTGGAGCCCGATCGAGGGCTCGTCGAGCACGTACATCACCCCGACCAGGCTGGAGCCGATCTGGGTCGCGAGGCGGATCCGCTGCGCCTCGCCGCCGGAGAGCGAGCGGGCGGAGCGGGCCAGCGAAAGGTAGCCGATCCCGACGTTCTCGAGGAAGGCGAGCCGTTCGGAGATCTCGCGCACGATCAGCCGCGCGATCGCCCGCTCCGTGTCGGTCATCTCCAGCGCCGCGATCCACTCCCCCGCCGCCCGCGCCGACATCTCGCTGTACTCGGCGATGCTGATCCCGCCGACCTTGACCGCGAGGCTCTCGGGCCGCAGCCGCGCCCCCTTGCACTCCGGGCAGGGCTGCTCGGCCATGTAGCCCTCGATCCGCTCCCGGTTGGTCTCGGAGTCGGTCTCTTCGTAGCGGCGCTGCAGCTGGTTGACGATCCCCTCGAAGCGCACCCTGTAGGAGCGGCGGCGGCCGAAGCGGTTGGTGTAGGTGACCTGGTGGCGCTCGCCGCCGGTCCCGTAGAGGAAGGTCTCTTTCTCCGATTTCTTCAGCTTCGACCAGGGCTTCTCAGCGTCGACGTCGTAGTCCTCGGCGACCGCGGAGATCAGCCGGCGCCAGTAGGCGGTGACGCCCCGGTTCCAGGGCTGCAGCGCCCCCTCGGCGAGGGAGAGGGTCGGGTCCGGGACGACCAGTTCGGGGTCGATCACCCGCTGGAAGCCCAGCCCGTGGCAGCGCTCGCAGGCGCCGTGCGGGGAATTGAAGGAGAAGATCCGCGGCTCCAGCTCGGGAATCGAGGTGCCGCAGCTGAGGCAGGCGAACTGCTCGGAGAAGAGCAGCGTCTCGCCGTCGACGATCTCGACTTGGACGAGGCCGCCGGCGAGGCCCGCAGCGGCCTCGACCGACTCGGAGAGGCGGCGACGCAGGTCGGGCTTCATCACCAGCCGGTCGACGACGACCGAGACGTCGTGTTTGAACTTCTTGTCGAGGACGATCTCCTCGTCGAGCCGGAGCAGCTCGCCGTCGACCTCGACCCGCGAGTAGCCCTCGAGGCGGAGCTGCTCGAACAGCTTCCCGTACTCGCCCTTGCGCCCCCGCACCACCGGCGCCATAACCATGAACTTGACGCCGTCCTCGAGCGTCATCAGCCGGTCGACGATCTGCTCCTGCGTCTGACCCGTGATCTCCGCCCCGCACTCGGGGCAGTGGGGCACGCCGATCCGCGCCCAGAGCAGGCGCAGGTAGTCGTGGATCTCGGTCACGGTGCCGACGGTGGAGCGCGGGTTGCGCGAGGTCGTCTTCTGGTCGATCGAGATCGCCGGCGAGAGGCCCTCGATCGAGTCGACGTCGGGCTTCTCCATCAGGCCGAGGAACTGGCGCGCGTAGGAGGAGAGCGACTCGACGTAGCGGCGCTGCCCCTCGGCGTAGATCGTGTCGAAGGCGAGGCTCGACTTGCCCGAGCCGGAGAGCCCGGTGATCACGATCAGCGCGTCGCGGGGCAGCTCGACGTCGACGTCCTTGAGGTTGTGCTCGCGGGCGCCGGAGATGACGATTCGCTCAGAAGCTGCCACTATCGCCGATTCTATCCAGGCGAACAGATGTTCCCCTCCGAGACCGCCGTGGAAGCTTCGGGGGGAGAGTCTCCACGAGATCGCACTTAGTCTCGATATGCGAGACGAACCGCACACTCACCACCTCGTCACCGACCTCGCGACAACGCAGCATGGAGTCATCTCGGCGTGGCAGCTTGCTGGGCTGGGCTACACCAGGGCCAGAATCTCTCGCGAAACCGTCGCTGGCCACCTGCATCAACTTCATCGCGGTGTTTATGCGGTCGGGCATTTAGCGCTTTCACGGCATGGTCGATGCCTCGCCGCGGTGCTTGCATGCAGAGACAGCGCCTTGTTGAGCCACCGTTCGGCCGCCTGGCTCTGGGGCCTCACAACGAGGTGGGAGCCACACATCGAAGTCACGGCAGCGAGCCCTCGGCGCTCCCGCTCGACGATCCGCGTACACAGCGCACGGACGCTCGCTTCCGAGGATCGGGATTCGTACGACGGGATTGCCGTCACAGCCGTCCCCCGGACGCTCTTGGACTTCGCGGCGGTCGATCCGCGCTTCATTGGTCGTGTGTTGGAACGTGCCGAGCGCCTTGGCCTGCTCGACCTCGCGGCGGTCGAGACCCTAATCGAGCGCAGCAGCGGATTCCGAGGGGTCGCGCGACTACGTGAGGCGCTCGACATCTACCGCATCCCTGCCTTCACACGCTCGGGATTAGAGCGTCACTTCCTCGCTCTGGTCTGCGATGCCGGTTTGCCGAAACCCTCGACCAACATCTTTGTCGAGGGATACGAGCTGGACGCGTACTGGCCAGCCGAGCGCTTTGCGGTCGAACTTGACACCTACGACTACCACGGGTCCCCCACCGCTTTCGAGACCGACCGGATTCGGCAGGAGGACCTGAAGCTCGCCGGTATCGAGATGATCCGAGTAACCGGCGCCCGAATAGCCCGGGAACCAAAGGCCGTAGCAAAGCGCCTCCATCGCCTCCTCACTCAACGTCGGCGCAGCCTCAACCCCACCTGGCCCCCAGAGTGAGTTCGCGTTTTGTCTCTAATACCGCGACAAAACGCGAACTCGGCCGTGGGCGGGATTGGGGAGCTGCTGGCCTAGGTTCCCGCGCGCATGCCGTCGAGGTCGCGGCGCAGCTCCTTGAGCTCGTCGCGGATGCGGGCCGCCTCCTCGAAGCGGAGGTCGTCGGCGGCGGCGAGCATCTCCTCCTCGAGCGAGACGATCGTGCGCTCCAGCTCGGCGGGATCGGCGAAGTCGGTGGCCCGCCCGCGGCGGCGCTTGCGCGGGGCCCGGTCCTCCATCGCCAGGAACTCGGCCATCTCCGAGATCCCCTTGCGGACGGTCTCCGGGGTGATCCCGTGCTCTTCGTTGTAGGCGACCTGGATCGCCCGACGGCGGTCGGTCTCGCGCATCGCCGCGCGCATCGCCGTGGTTTCCTTGTCCGCGTACATCAGCACCCGCCCGTTGACGTTGCGGGCGGCGCGACCGATCGTCTGGACCAGGCTGGTTTCGCCGCGCAGGAAGCCCTCCTTGTCGGCGTCGAGGATCGCGACCAGCGAGACCTCGGGCAGGTCGAGACCCTCGCGCAGCAGGTTGACCCCGACCAGGACGTCGTACTCCCCCAGACGCAGCTCGCGCACGATCTGGATCCGCTCCAGCGTGTCGACCTCGGAGTGCAGGTAGCGGACCTTGATCCCGTACTCGAGCAGGTAGGCGGTCAGGTCCTCCGCCATCTTCTTGGTCAGCGTCGTCACCAGGACGCGGTCGCCCGCCTCGGCCCGGGCCCGGATCTCGTTCATCAGGTCGTCGATCTGGTTCCTCGTCTCGCGCACCTCGATCTCGGGGTCGACGATCCCGGTCGGGCGGACGATCTGCTCGACGGTCCGGGTCGCCTCGGCCCGCTCGAACGGCCCCGGGGTCGCCGAGACCATCACCAGCCGATCGACTCGCCCGAGGAACTCCTCGAACTTGAGCGGCCGGTTGTCGATCGCCGAGGGGAGGCGGAAGCCGTAGTCGATCAGCGTCTGCTTGCGCGAGCGATCCCCCTCGTACATCCCCCCGATCTGGGGGATCGTCTGGTGGGACTCGTCGACGAAGACGACGAAGTCGTCCGGGAAGTAGTCGATCAGCGTGTGCGGCGGGCTGCCCTCGGGGCGCCCGTCGAGGATTCGCGAGTAGTTCTCGATCCCGGAGGTGAAGCCCACCTCTCTCAGCATCTCGATGTCGTAGGCGGTGCGCTGGCGCAGCCGGTGCGCCTCCAGCTGCTTGCCCTCCGCCTCCAGCTCGGCCGTGCGTGCGTTCAGTTCGGCGCGGATCTCCTCGACCGCCCGCTCCAGCGTCTCGTCCTTGGTCACGTAGTGGGACGCCGGCCAGACCGAGACGTGGTCGATCGTGTCGAGCACCTCGCCGGTCAGCGGGTCGAAGTGCTGGACCCCCTCGATCTCGTCGCCGAAGAGCGAGATCCGGTAGGCGGACTCGGCGTAGGAGGGCATGATCTCCAGCACCTCGCCGCGGACGCGGAAGCTGCCGCGGCCGAGGGCCGAGTCGTTGCGCTGGTACTGCATCTTGACCAGCTTGCGCAGCACGTCGTCGCGGTCGATCTCCTCCCCGACTTTGAACAGCTGCATCCGTTCGTTGTAGACCTGCGGCGAGCCGATCCCGTAGATGCAGGAGACCGAGGCGACGATGATCACGTCGCGTCGGGCGAAGAGCGCCGCGGTGGCGGCGTGGCGCAGCCGGTCGATCTCGTCGTTGATCGAGGAGTCCTTCTCGATGTAGAGGTCTTGGGCCGGGACGTAGGCCTCGGGCTGGTAGTAGTCGTAGTAGGAGACGAAGTACTCGACCGCGTTCTCGGGGAAGAACTCGCGGAACTCGTTGCAGAGCTGTGCGGCGAGCGTCTTGTTGTGGGCGATCACGAGCGAGGGACGCTGGACCGCCTCGATCGTCCCGGCCATGGTGAAGGTCTTGCCCGTCCCGGTCGCGCCCAGCAGCGTCTGGAACCTCTCCCCCGCTCCCAGCCCCTCGGCCAGGCCGGCGATCGCCTTCGGCTGGTCCGCGGTCGGCGTGTAGGCGGGGTTGAGCTTGAACTCGGGCATGCGAATCACCTTAGAGTGCGCGACCGATGAGCCGCTCCCAGATGACCTGCGTATTATAAACGCGCGATTTTGTCTGTAGGTGTTTTGTCTGTAGAAGTTCTGTCTTCGCAGACAGAGAATTGCCATATGGAACCACGCGAGCGTTTCGCCATCAATCTGCGCAAAGCACGGCACAAGAAGGAAATCTCCCAGGAGGAACTGGGTTTTCTCTGCGACCTGCACCGAACCGAGATCTCGCTGCTGGAGCGCGGCGGGCGCGAGCCGCGCCTCGGCACCATCGTCAAGCTCGCCAGCTCACTCGGCACAACCCCCGAAGCGCTCTGCACCGGCATCCGCTGGATGCCCAAGCAGGAACGCTTCCAGATCAAGCGCTGAGCCGGGCGCCGCCTCCTCCGCTCCCGCGAGGGCCTGAAGAGTCAGATATGGACAGGCCCTCGCTCCCACGTCCGGGGGCGGCTAGGGCAGGAACTGTTCGAGCAGGGTTTCGGCTGGGCCGAGGAAGCTCTGCAGGTTGTCGAGCAGGGAACGGGCGTTTTGGATCAGCTCGATCGCTTCGTCGACCGGGATTCGCCTCAGCGCTTCGCGCAGGGGGACCGCGACGAGCGGGTTGAGCGCACCCGCGTCTTCGGCGTCGTCGACCGCGCGCAGCAGTCCGGCACGGATCGCCCGGGCCAGCTCCGCGTCGCCGATCTCGTAGCGCTGCGTGAAGCGCTCTCGCGACTCCGGCGTGGCCAGCGCCCGGGCCAGGGTCTCCCGCGTCACGCCCAGCTCGCAGGCCGCGCCGTCGAGCGCCGAGAGCGAGAACTGCTCGGCGATCTGCTGGATCCCTTCCGGATTGCGCCAGGGCCGGTCCCGGCACGGGTCCTGGGTCTTGGCCGGCGTGTACGAGGAACCGCCCGCGGCCAGGTAGATCCCGACAAGGGCGACCGCCGCCGCGACTGCGCCGCCGATCAGAACTCGAGACCTCCGCCCAGAGCTCACGACACAGCCTCGCGCTTCGCTCGCTGCGCGAAGAGACGGAGATGGCTCATCGCGCTCATAGATCCACCCTCCGCGCCAGGCCGATCGGGACCAGGGCCAGCAGGCCGAGCAGGGCGGCGAGCCCGAAGGAGGGGCTGAAGGCGTGGGTGGCGCCGCGGTCGAGCTGGTCCTCGAGTTCGCTGCGCAGCTGGACCACGTCGGCGCGATCGGCCGGATCGTCCGGCAGCGGCTCGAAGGCGGGCCCGATCGTCGGCACCCGCCCCCGCTCTTCCTCGAGACGGCCCTCGATCCGCTGCGCCAGCTCGATCTTCAGCAGCGGGCTGACGCGGGAGTCGAGGACGACGGCGGTGCCGGCGTCGATCGCGTCGCGGCGCTGCTGGGCGATGTCGGCGGTGAAGATCGGGGTCAGCGCAAGCAGCCCGACGACGACGCCGGCGTGGCGGGCCGAGATCGTCCAGCCGCCGTGGAGCGCCTGGGGCGCGCGGCCGCCGAGCGCCGTCTCGGTCAGCGCGGAGAGCACCAGGGAGAGGCCCACCCCGACCATGATCTGGGGAGGCAGGGTCAGCGCCACCTCCGCCTTCGGCAGCAGCGCCAGGCCGCCCAGCCCGCCGGAGACGAGGATCGCCCCCGCGGCGGCGCGCGCCCTGGCGCTGGGCGCCAGCGAACCGAGGCGACCGCCCGCAAGGGCCGAGAGCGGCATCACCGTGACCACGATCGCGGCGACGATCGGAGTCAGCCGCCAGCCCTCGATCAACAGCAGGACGAGCAGGAAGAGCGCCGCCGCTATCGCTGCCGAGACCATCGCCAGCGCCAGGTTTGCGAGCACGTGCGGGCGGGCGGTCCGGCGCAGCTCCACGGCGACGATCCCGGTTGCCGCCTCGTGCCTGGCGACGGTGAGGATCGGTACCGCGGCGGCGATCGCCACCGGCGCCTGGAGGAGGAAGATCGACTGCCAGGAGACCAGCTCGGTGAGCAGGCCGCCGACCGCCGGGCCCAGCGCGGCGCCAGTCGCGCCGGCGCCTACCCAGAGCGCCGTGGCGCGGCGCTCCGACCCGACCGTGGCGGGCAGCAGCTCCAGGGCTGCGGTGACCGCGGCGGCGCCGCCCAGCGCCTGCACGCAGCGGGCGGCGATCAGCGTGATCAGGTGGGAGGAGAGGCCGCAGGCGAGGCTCGCCCCGGCGAAGACGGCGAGGCCGACCGCGGCGGCGCGGCCAGGGCCGACCCGGCGCGCGGCGTGCGCGGCCGGGATCGCCACCAGCGCCATCATGAGGTTGAAGGAGACGAGCACCCAGGTGACCCCGGCGACGCTGGTGTCCAGCTCGCGGTAGATCTGCGGCAGCGCCAGGACGACGATCGAGGAGTCGGCCAGGACCAGGCCGACGGCGAGCGCGAGGGCGGCGACGCGCGGTCTTGGAGGGGCGGCGGTCAGTACCCCAGCTCCCTCGCGTACTCGTCGCGGTAGGAGCGCTGCTTGTCGAGCACGTCTTCGACGTATGCCCGCGTCTCCGGAAATTGGATGCCGCCGAGCTCTACGGCGCTTCCCCCCCAGCGGTCGACGTTGCCCGACCCGGCGTTGTAGGCCGCAAGCGCGGCGATCTCGTTGCCGCCGTAACGGTTGAGCAGCGCGCCGAGGTAGAAGGTCCCGTAGCGGATGTTGAGTTCGGGATC
>Ga0210382_10000447_pt1 | contig 14761 bp, 9 predicted proteins | sample PLMedo_FD_155452 | JGI IMG/M metagenome (GOLD analysis project Ga0210382, IMG submission 155452) | Groundwater sediment microbial communities from an aquifer in East River, Colorado, USA - PLM0_60_coex redo | ecosystem: Environmental > Terrestrial > Soil > Riparian zone | place: USA: East River...
GCGCAATTACGCTCGTCTCGCCGCCAACCGTAATCTTCTTTTTTGGTACCGCGAACTTTATCGAGATCAGTTCAAAAATCTTCCGGATCCTGCGGCGCTCTCGATTCTTGAAATAGGCAGCGGCACATCACCCCTGAAACAGTTTTACTCAAACATCATTACGAGCGATGTCATGGATCTTGACTATCTCGATCTTGTGTTTGACTGCCACGAGATCGATAAACTAGACGCGATAAAAGACAGCAGCCTTGACGTGATTACGCTCACGAATGTGTTGCATCATCTAAGGAGTCCAATTGCGTTCCTTAACTCTGCGGCCGCCAAGCTGAAATCCGGCGGCAAAGTAATCGCGACGGAACCTTTTTTGTCGGTGCTCTCGAGTGTAATTTTTAAGTATCTGCACCACGAAGCGCTCGATTGCGGCATTTCTGAGCCGCAGTTGAAAGAAGTGCATGGTCCATTAGCATCGGCCAATCAAGCACTGCCCTGGTTGATTTTTTTTCGAGAACGACAGTGGTTGCAACGTCTCAATGAAAAGTTCGACCTCGCGAGTCTCTCAATTCGGCCCTTCACTGCGCTATCTTACATGATTACTGGCGGGATATCGCATAAGCTAGCAGTTCCGCGTTTTCTTTATCGCGTGTTATTTCCGATTGATCTTGCTCTCAGCCGCCGTTTCCCGCGATTATGCGCGTCTTTTTTTACGGTAACTCTGGCGCGTCGCTAATATCAGCAGCTTTCATTCTTCATTGGAGGCGCGCCGCTTCCGCAAACCCCGCCAGCGACGGCAGAGCGACTCCAGTGGCGGCTGGTATTTCGTTGGGTGACTCCGTCATAGAGGTGTGCCATGTAATTCGGCCTTCAGCCAAGTGGCAGGAAACGGGTCAAAACGCGCAGGACCTATTTCGCGATGATCTTCCATCCGATCGTTTCGCGTGGTCACAATGCTACTTTTTTTTTCTGAGCAGCATGAAACGACCGCGACGATCAACGAGTGTGTAGTCGTCAATGCGCAGCATGCAACGACCCGAGCGATCAACCACCACAGAATCTTTCACGCGGACGTCGTCGAAGCCGTAGTTGTCGGTGCCGTCGCTGAGAATCCACATCGGTGCAGGCCGGCCGATCATTCGATCCAGCCAGAAGAGGTTTCGGTCGTGCGCATAGCGGAAAAGCATCGGGGAGGCAACCACAGGCTCATCGGACTTGGCTTCACCGCGATAGCGCGCGAATACCGCGTCTGCTTGTTGTCGTTCAAGCGGCGAGTAGGAGCTTTCGGAGTGAAGGAGGTACGCCCCCCGTACTTTTGAGAGGAAGGCAAGCTGGACAGATGCCGACATCGCTGCGATTATGATCGCGACGCCGAGCGTTACTCTCCGCGTCCATCTGCCGCCTGATGTTAGGACGCGTACAAGCGACGCAAAACCTACAAGGGTGACACACCAGAGAAATGACTCAGTCAAAAAAAATCGCGGCGTCCACAGCAGGTCGTTGATGTTCTTGAGCCAGGCGACCACAGTTGTTACGACACCAAAAAGCAAATAGTACGGACGCAAGAAGATCATCCCGAAGCTGCCCACGATCATGATCGCTAGCCACTGACGGACGGCGCTGCTGCCAAGCCATTTGGTGACATTGGAGGCGATGAAAACGAAGAGGGCTCCAGGGCCACCAATGGTCCCCGGCCGGACAATACCTAGCCAGTCAACCGAGTGTACAGCGTACATTGTCGGAGGTTGCGACCAGGAAATGGCCAGCAAAAGAGGGATTGCGAGAACTGACAGAAAGAGTGTGATGAGGGCAGGCCAGTTGAGGCGCTGGCGGGAATCTTCAGCTGCTGACGAAATCCATGTCTCGACGAGTGCTACGATCGAGATCACGGCCGCGGCGATTGGTGCGTCCTCCTTCACGCTGATGACAGCGAGCGCCGTTATAATCGACGCGATCATCCGCCTCCGAAGCAGAGAATAAAACAGGATTAAACACAACGCTGGGGCGAGGGTCTCGACATAGAATCCGTAGAACGAGACTTGATAGAACCAAACCGAAAGCGGCGAAACAAGGAGTGCGCCGGCCGCGGCTAAAGCGAGCGGTCCATGCACGCCAAGAAGACGCAGGACACGCACTGCCCAGAAGTAAGCCGCTCCGGCCGCAGCGGCGAGCACCACCAGCAAACCGGGCGCGCCAAACGGCTTTGCAATGAGCCCGAGGGGTATAAGGAGAAAATAGGTATGAAGGACAAGCATGTTACCAAAGCAGTTGTCCTCGAGCAAACCCCGCCCATCGAGCCAACTCCGCGCGAGCTGCACTTGTGCGAACAGATCGGACGTGTAACCCAGATCGTAGAAGGTTTTAAGTTTGAACGTCGAGAACCAGATGACGACAAACACGGCGAAAAGCAAAGCGACAAGATCACATCGATCCCATTGCACGGCCGCGTCCACCTTTTTGCAAGGCGCGGAGTAAATCGCAAAAGGCCGGGCCAACTCTTAATCACCACCTCTGTTGGCTACGAAGCTTCGCTGGATCGACGGAAGACTCACGTTTCGGTCTTTGCCCGGAAGAGCAAAAGCGTCGGGAATGGATAAGTCATGTCTGGAGGGAAGTGTGCGAGCTGAAATTCTCGTCCGAAAACCTGTGGCCGAACAGTATAGCTTTTCTCATATCTAAACCTTCCTTGTGCTTCAATTCTCTTAATACTGGCGTCCAACCCGTTCGGATCAATTGGACGTGTAAATCCAACTACGAAGAAGTCGGCCTTTTCGCCTGGGTCCTGCAACTGAATTTCCACTTTGTCGCTTCTTAGTGGCTCAACGGCGGGAATGACGGTATAAAAAAATCCTCCATTACGCAGAATGCCGATCGTTGCCGGCGAGTCGTCAATCAACTTTTGCAGATCCTCGCGAATTGCGAAGCGCGAGTCCTTTCGCTGCATAGCCTGAACGTACGCTACATCGAAAACGATCGAAGGTACCACGAGTAAAAAGAAGATACTTGTCAAGAGAACCACGGCAATCCGTTGTTTTTTCAGGCGAAGTAATAAATCCCCGCAGGCCAGGCCAAGGAGGATACAAAATCCCGGAAACAGAAGCATCGTAGGACGAGCAAAAATGGGAACGAGATATCCCTTTGCCATGAAGTACAAGTAGAGCAAAGAGAAAAGCAGAAGAGGAAGGCTTTTAGCGAAGAGTTCCGGTCTAAGGCATAGATAGCAGATCGCGACATATGGAAGGAGCCAAAGGACGGGATACATCGCCACGGGTATTAATAATGATATATACTTCCAAAGCGTCGAAAGATTGAGCAGTTTGCCCGGCATGAATTCACCCAGGGACGCATATGATAGTTGCGATCCCTTAACAGCGTCTATTACGCTCCGCGGCTCCCAAAACAGCATTGGATGACCTACCAACAAGCCTAGGACAAATCCCAAGCCGAGTAGCCAAACCGCGCCTGAAACGAAGCCTTTTGCGCGCTCCCATAGTCCAGTCTTCCAGTCTGGTAAACCAACATAGCAGTCAAAGAGCAAGTATAGGCACGGAATGATAACTATGATTCCAACCGGATAGCGTGTCGCCAAGCCTAAACCGGAAAGAAACCCAACTGTTAGCAGCATCCACCACCTCCGGCGTTTGCACAGTTTCAAAGAGAACCAAATAACCAATGCGCAAAGCAAATTGCTCAAGAGGTGTGGCCTCATAAAATGCGAATAAATCACCTGCATCGGCAGGACGGCATAACAAAGAGCTCCCAGGAGAGCTGGATAAAAATCCTGGGTCGCTTCTCTGACCGTAAGAAACACAATGATAAGCGTGCAGAGGTCGAACAAGACTGACATCCACCGGCACGCGTACAAAAGACTGGCATGATTTTCCATGTTTCCTAAGGAAGTGGAGGAGGCTTGCGTTTTGTTGGAGAGCTTGAGCGCCGCTTGTGGCAAAGCCCAAAGATAATAATTAAAGGTACCTTCAGAATACGCTCTGGGCGCTTTGATCTGACCCTTTAGTAAATCAAGCTCGAGGACCCCGCTTAGACTAAGGAATTCGTCCGGGTGAAAATTGCGGTAGATACCGAAGCCGCTCGTCAGACCCCAAGTTAACCCAGTTGTTCGAAGATAAGTTGCGAGCAAAAGCACCGCACAAAGAAGAGCAAGTCGAATCGGTTTCTGCATGAAACTAGATTCTGGTATTAGTGTTTCGGGAAAGAAACGCGAATCGCACTTGGCTGATAACATGCTCTCTCTTCGGTCACCGTTAAAGCAAGCTTTAGAATTACCGCGTTCGGATCCAAGTTATCGATAATTGTCCACTGATACCCGGGAACGACAGGGAGGCGCGACTGCTGAGCCATCATCTCTTCCCTCGAAACGAACAGGGCGTAAACCGGAAGCGATTGATCCAAGCCGCGTTTGACCAGGGCAAACGCCTCCGGCTGATCGTAGTGCCAAATTGTGCTGAACCGATAATTGTGCTTTCCATCGATAGGCGCTGCGACAAATGCATCAGGCAAGAGCGCGCTCAAGTAAACGGGATTGATATCGGAAAGGACGATACCGGGCTGATCGCCGACGATTTCGAGGAAGCGCTTTTGTGCAAGAAATTTCATCGATTGGAGAGGCGGAATCGTGAAATGGAGAGCGTCCCACGCCTGAGATCGATTGATTTGCCTTGTGTTATAGCCGGAGCGTGAAGGAAAGCCCAGACAGGCCGCGGCAAACAAAACAAAGATGGCAAGGGCGGAGAGGATTCGTTTTCCCGCGACCAGATTCTTTGCCGCCCACATCACTGGCAGCACTGCAACCGCAACCAGTAAGATCAGCAGCGGCAGGTAAAACCGTACATCCGCGAGTCTGTAGGTGTAGCTCATGGTCACAGCAAGGAAACTCAACCCGGCCAAAAAACCGCAGATAACGAATCGGCTCAGGCGGACAAAGAATAACCCGATGCAAATGAGAAGAATAAAAGGAGGGACAAAGGAGGTGCCCGTACCAAAGATATTCGCGACGTGATATCCTTGCGGGTGCAGAATGAATTCCATGAACAGGATGGCGGCGTTGATTGGGATGTAGAAAGGAGAAAAGACCACGTGCTTCTGGATTAACTTCGCAGGAAGCCAGAAGTCGTATCCTGTTTTGAAGGGCGAATGAAACTGGATCGTGTTTAGCACCAGAGCCGGGCTGGCTGCCAGAGCAAAGACGATCGCAACCGCAACACAATGAAAAACCCAGCGGAGGCGCGCTCCCTTGGCTGGAAACAGGGCCATCGCCAAGAGCAACGGCGCGAAGAAGAGTGATTGCGCCCGGATATTCAACGAAAGGCCAAGGAAAATCGCCGATAGATAGATTTTCCAGCGCCGTTCCTCTTCCAGGCCCAGGTACGCAAACATAAAGGCTAATACAAACAAAGCCGCCGCACTGATTTCACTCATTGATGAACGGCAGAAAGTGAAGAAGCCGGGCAGAGTAGCCAGCAAAAGCGCGGCAAACCCGCCCGTCAACGGCTTGGCAAGATACGTGTAAAAGCCAAACACAGCCAGAAGCAGAAGCAAACCGAGGCTTTGATTCGTCCTAAATGGCGCGAGAATGGAAGTTGCCTCCGGCAGGACCTTTAGCCACGGGAGCATCAGGGCCGGATAACCAACCGGATAGCGCGATGGCAGTTTATCGTATCCGATCCGTATGGAGGGCGACCCATCCTTCAGTAGTGCTTTCGCCTGCGCGAAATATTCCACCGAATCAATAGGAGCGGGGTCCAAAAGTGTCGTCTTGAAGTAATCGATTCGAATAATTGCAAAATAATAGAATGTTAATGCGCAGAGAAGAAGTAGCACTCCGGCAAAAAACGGCATGGTTGCAAAATCCTTCCGTGGAACTGCTCTCATAGGAGTTATGGCGGAAGGCACCGATTGGCCTGATCCGAAGAGGAAGCCGCTAATTGATGCTCGGGTACTGTGCCGATTGACATACCAACAGAACGCTTTTTACTCACGGTTTCGCCGGCTCGGTGGGCGGAATCTGCACAGCAATCGCCTCCTCCGAAAGAATCCCATCATCTGCGCTTCGAACCGCGTACTGCAGTTGCGGGTCGTAGTCCCGAATATAACCCAGAAACCCGTCGGGAGGAGACTTACCAAGGTAAAATACGCGATTGATAAACGGACTCGTCATCGAAGAACGCGCCACTCCGCGGATGACTCCGGTTGGATCGACTATTACTAAGATGTTTGGAATTGAATTCCCCTCTTCCCATGCTTGACCAAGAACCCGCGCTGCTGGCGCACCCTTATCGCCCTGAGTCAAGGCCACAACACTGCATTGGCCCTTTAGTCCCCGAGGCTTATGCCGCCCCGCAAACAAACTGACTTCATCATGACCTATCCAATCTTGTAAGCCATCTGCGAACATATCCAATCGGCGGGCGCGCAGCTCCTCCGCTACGCGATACATCTTTTTCGGATTGTAAAACAGAATTCTTGTTATCTGCTCGTCACGCACCCCATTAACCAAACTGACCGCGCCGGCTCCAGCCTGGCTCATGACCCGTCTGCGACTGAGACCTTCTTTGTAGTGCTTGGGGAAAAACAGAACGGGTAAGGCAAGAGCAGCGAGATATATTGGCCAGCGCAGCCATCGCCTGGATTCGGCCCGCTGAATGGCGACTAAGAACAGCCCCGTCCAAAAGAGCGTGCTCCAGAAGAGATACCGGGGCGCGACGGACAGAGAGAATGGCTCCCGAGCCGAACGGCCAGCAGTGACAAGAAGCAACGCGAAAATATTAAAAATGACCAGAGCGAGCCCTGTAAATTGGAGAGTACTTTTCTGTATATTGCGCCGGATAATCTGCGGCAGCACTGCGAGGGCTGCCAGTGCTAATCCGATAGCCCCCGACCATAGCGCCAACCCTGACGACTCGATCAGGTGGCGGTAGAATTTGTCCGGCCCCCAAGCGAACACGGCATAAGAAAATGGGCTGCCTATGAGCCGACAGAGCCAGATGACCGTGGTATAGGCGACGGAAGGCAGCGACCAATAGGCCGCTTGAAGATCCGCGTCGTGCGGCGGAAGTAGAACGAAGAGGACAGCTGCCGTTATGCCCGCGAGAGCCAGCAGCAGAACGGAATACCTCGGCAGGCGTAAGCACCATCCCAGACACAGGACCGTTGGCCAAATCGCCAAGCCGGTGGCGAAGCTGAAGGAGGCGACAAACCCGGCAGATATCACGATCAACGCTGTTGGCAAAACCCGCGGCGCATTGTCAGACATCATCGGCAGGAGGAGGAAAGCAAGAGCCGCTGCCACCATTACCGAAGAGTTTATGCAATTATATCCACCCGAGGCGATAATAGTAGCGCGTCCCATCCAAAAATTTCCCACGATTACGACAAGAGTGGCCATGATTTTGGCAGTCATACTCACTGTTTTATCACGCCAAACCGGAATCAGCAGCAGCAACGCGGTGATAGAAAGGAGGGTAAGCCCGGCAAAGAAAAGCGGCTGCTGGTCGCCATGAAAAAATCGAAGATTGGCGAGCCACAAAAAGCTCGGGAAAAACAATGAATGGTTATTGAATTTAAGCAGCGCGCTTTCGAGCCATGTATGGTTCAAGCAGATGTCGTAAATCGCCCAATAATCAGTATGCGTTACCTTCCATCGACCCAGATACATATAAGCTACGCCGGAGACAAAAAAGGTGAATATCGCCAAAGTCGCGCATATCTGGACGGCCCTTTCGGCGATCGCGGCAAGCTTCTGCATCCCCTCAATTCCTTCCGACAACGCGTAACATTTTCTTTAATCTTATCGGCGGCTCCCAGCGACTGGCTTTTCGGCAACTGCAAAAAGTGCCACACCAAACGGCAGGGAAAACTTTTTTAACAAACGGAGTTCGAACGACATGATTTTCGCAAAAATATGTTGGGTAAATCCAAACGGCCCTCCGGCGGTATGAAAATCGCGTCCCCTTTTCGAGCCCCCCAGGGTGCGGGCCAGAACTGCCAGCGGAAAAAGGAACGTCGTCCAGTAGGTCAAACGTCGAATCGCGAAGCCATTCTCAACAAGCAGCGAGCGAATCTCTTTCTTCCTGAACCGTCGCGCCGTCATCACGGCCTCGTCATGAGCACTATGCAGGAATGGAAAAGCTGGGAGATTTACGAGCAGTATTCCGCCTGGTCTTAAGACGCGATGGATCTCATGGATTGCGCGAGCAACAACCTCCACCCATTGATGGTAAAGAACACTTGAGCAAATAACGGCGTCGAATGAAGCATCGGCGAAGGGCAGTGCGCAGATATCGCCTTGTCGCACATTGTCTAAACCGCGCTGCCGGCAGAAGGAAATGGCATCAGGCGCAAGATCGACACCGATGTTTCCTTCTCGGTTGCCGAGCTCTTTCAGAATCGCACCCGTGCCGCAGCCAGCATCGAGAATCGTCTTCTCGCGCCAATCAGGCAGTTCTCTGTCCAGATTCTCGAAGATCAGTCGGTGCAGCGCGCGGTACCACCAATGCGTCTCCTCGATGCGAAACATGGTTGCGTATTCATCAGGACGCATTGGACGATCTTTCGCGACAAAAAGCCGAGGTACGGCTCACCGTCCGTTGAGCCCAGAGGATGTTTTCATTTGGGAATCGGCCCGCGTGACATAGCGCACGATATATTGCGGCGCACCAGTCTGATCGAGATAGAGCCGCCCAAGATATTCACCAACAAGGCCGAGGATCATCAGCTGAACGCCGGCAAAAAATACGATGCTCCCAAGAACGGTCGGAATACCCAGGGTCTGGTTCTTGGTGATCCAAATCTTGTCTATCAAAATCAATACTAGCGCCAAAATGCTCAAACACGAGGTGAATAGCCCGACGTAAACCGACAACCGGAGCGGTTTGACGGAGAAATTTAAAAACATGTTCAGCCAGAGCCTCACCAGTCTTCGAAATGTGTAACGCGACGGCGCGCTGATGTTGGCGTGATGTTCAACTGGGATTTGTCCAACCTCGTGAGTCGTGCGGTAAATCAAACCGTCGATGTAGGGAAACGGCCCCCGATACTTGGTGATTTCATCCACAACGAAGCGGGTCATTACTTTGAAACTCGAAAGATAAAGATCCTTCGGCTTGCCCAGCATTAAAGTGGCCATACGGTCATTGAATCGGCTTCCCGCGTTGCGAAACCACGAATGTCTCTTCTCGATATAATGGCCGTAAATCACCTCGCAGTCCCTGCGCTTCAGTTCATTCAGCATCGGCACTATCTCCTCTGGCGGATTCTGCCCATCGTCATCGAGCACGGCGACATATTTGCCGCGCGCATGGTTTAGTCCGGCGAGGACGGCGCTGTGCTCGCCGAAATTGCGGCTCAGTTGCACAAACGTCACGGTCTGCGGGAATTCTTTGGCGAGCTTCGCGCAAACGACCTCGCTGTCGTCCTCCGATCCGTCGTTCACCAGCACGATTTCGTGTAGCGTCGACCTAAAAACTGCCTGAATCCGCTCGACAAGCTGGCTGACGCTTCGGCTCCCGTTGTAAACTGGAACCACCAGCGATAACTCGGGAATGAGTCCAGGCGTTGTTCCTTCGGCGTTCATTGGAGAATCTTCATGATACCAGTATGGCGGAACCTTCGTAAGAAAACTGCCAGGTAACAACGGCCCGGTTGCAAAATTCGCTTTGGAACTGTTCTCATAAACAGTTTTGCTCACGGTCCCGCAGGGTTAATGGTTTCCGCCTGTACTGGAATTTGTTCCTCCGAAAGAACCCCTTCGTCCACGCTGCGGATTGCGTAGTGTAGTTGCGGATTGTAATCCCGGATATAACCCAGAAATCTATCGGCGGGAAATTTACCCAGGTAAAACAGACGATTCAGGAACGGGCTTAGCGGTAAAGAGCGTGCCACTCCGCGAATGATTCCGTTCGGATCGACCACTACTAATGTTTTCGGGATTGAGTGCCCGTATTGCGATGCTTCACCGACAACGCGCGCTGCTGGAGCCCCGTTATCGCACTGAAGTAATGCGCGAACACGGCACTGACCGTTTAGTCCTTCAGGCTTATGCCGCCCCGCAAACAGATTTGCTTCATCGCGACCGATCCAATCTTGCAAACCGTCTGCGAACATATCCAATCGGCGCACTCGCAGTTGCTCCGCTACACGATAAACCTGTTTTGGGGCGTCTGGAAACAGGACATTTATTTGGTGGTCGTCACGGACTCCGTTAACCAAGCAAGTCGCCCCGAATTCCATCATTTGTCTCGCCCATCTGCAAGTCATCCCAGCATAACAGTGCGTCGGGAACGCAAGAACAGGCACGGCTAAAACGATAAGATAAACTGGCCACCGCAGCCGCGGCTTGGATTCGGCGCGCTGAATGGCGACCAGCAGCAGACCTGTCCAGAAAAGGGTGCTCCAGAAAAGATAGCGCGGTGCCACAACTTCGAACGGTAGTGCACGAAAGTGGCGTGCTCGGCCCATTACCACGATGGCCATCGCAATAAGGTTAAAAATCATCAAGGCCGTTCCAATTAATTCAAGGCTGCTTTTAGTGAAGTCGCGACGAACCATTGTGAAAGCGATTGTAATCAGGGCAATCGCTAGACCGACTGTACCGCACGAAAACGCCAAGAATGAAGACTGGGCCGCTTGAATTGCGAAGATGGCAGTCGGCTTGTACCAGCAGTATGTTGCATAAAAAATTGGTGCCCCCAGCATCCGGCATAAATCGCGCAAGCCAATCGTTACAAATGATGGATGCAGCTCCGTGGCCGGTAAGCCGGGAGAGGGCAGCATTTCGAAGATGATGACCACGGCGAGGGTTGCGACTACCAATACGCTAATCGCACGCCTGGGTGGACGCAGGCACCACATAAGGGCGTCAAATGCCAACGCGCTAACTGGCCTCCTCGCCGACCGTAAGCACCATGCCAAAAACAGTAGCGTCGGCCAAATTGCCAGGCCGGTCCCGAAGCTAAAGGAGGCGACCAACCCGGCGCCGACGACGACCAGCATTGCTGATAGCGACTGCCGCGAGTTGTCGCACATGGTCGGCAGATAGATAAAAGCCAGCGCAGCGCCCCCGATGGCAAGAGAATTAATACAATTGAATCCCCCCGATGCAATAATCTCAGATCGCGTCATCCAGAAACTGCCTACGATCACGACAACGGTGGACACGATTTTTGCCGTCAGACCCACCGTTTTATCACGCCAAACTGGTACCAAAAGCAGAGAGACGGTGATGAAAAGCAGAGTAAGGCCGGCAAAGAAGAGCAACTGCTGATCGCCCCGAAAAAAGCGAAGATCCGCCAGCCAGACAAAGCTAGGAAAGAACAGGGAATGACTATTATATTTCAGCAACGCGCTTTCGAGCCACGTGTGCTTGAAGCAGAGGTCGTAAATCCGCCAGTAATCCTGCAAGGTCACAGTCCAGCGGCCCAGATAAAGGTAAACAAGTCCCGAAAGTAGAAAGAGTGCGCCGAGCACCACCGCACATACCCGTACGGCCCACTCAGCCGCGGTAGAAAGCTTGAGCATTCGGGGAAGGGCGGGCATTCTGACGAGGAAGATTGAAGCTGCAGTCAAGCACAACCCATTCCTTTCTCCAGCGAATATCCTGGCAACGAGTCACTCAATCGGATTCTGCCGGATTATCGTAAAAAAAGCGCGAAAAGTTATAGAAAAAAAATCTGTCTCTCACTTACAATTCACCGTGGGCTTCGACGACAAAATCTTTTCCGGATCGGATATTCTCGTAACAGGCGGACTCGGGTTCATTGGCTCTTCGCTGGCCAGGCGTTTAGTTGCCATCGGAGCAAAGGTGACGCTGGTCGACAGCTTGATGCCGGAGTATGGGGGCAATCCGTTTAACATTCATGACATCCGCGACCGGGTGAAAGTGACTATCGCCGACGTTCGCGACTCACGCGCGATGGATTCGCTGATCAAAGGACGCAACTTTCTCTTCAATCTCGCCGGACAGACCAGTCATCTCGATTCGATGACCGATCCATTGACGGACCTAAATATCAACGCCGCGGCGCAACTTCATATTTTGGAAGCGTGCCGACGGCATAATCGCGACGTGAAAATCGTTTTTGCCAGCACACGCCAGGTTTACGGGCGGCCACAACATCTGCCGGTCGATGAAAAGCATCCGGTCAATCCAATTGATGTGAATGGCATCAATAAACTGGCCGGCGAATGGTATCACTTGCTTTACAACAACGTCTATAATATCCGGGCTTGCGCATTGCGGTTGACTAACACATATGGCCCCGGCATGCGGGTCAAAGATGCCCGCCAGACATTTCTGGGCGTCTGGATTCGTTACCTCATCGAAAGAAAACCCATTCAGGTCTTCGGCGATGGACGCCAGCGTCGCGACTTCAATTTCGTGGATGATGTGATCGAGGCGTTGCTCTTGGCTGCCGCCGCACCCGCGTCCGAAGGACAGGCCTTCAACTTGGGTCACACCGAGCATATGAGTTTGGAGGAACTGGCGGCTATGCTCGTTCGTTTGAACGGAAGCGGGAACTACGAGCTCGTTCCGTTCCCCCCCGATCGCCAGGCCATCGACATCGGAGATTACTATGGCGACTTCCGTAAAATCGACAATGCTCTTGGCTGGTCACCGAAAGTATTCTTACGCGAGGGGCTGGCGCGAACGCTCGAATATTATAGGCAACATCACGCCCATTACTGGGACGCGACGCCAGGATGCCCTGAGCCAAAGCCTACTTCTTCGTCTTAACGCCGCCTTTCGAGACGAGCCTAGGCAAGATAGGCTTGGAGAAATACCTCCATGATGTGATGCAGGGCAGCGATCTTTACATGGATCAGATCGGACTCCCATACAGCCGAGCGGTCGGAGTTTTGCACGATCTCGTAACTGGGAAAGTAATGCACGTTTTCATGCGCGGCGGCCCATTCCTGCGCCACGGCTCGTAAAAGCGACTTGGCGTAAGTGTTGGCCAGCACAATATCCATCGTCGAGAAGGTGTTCAGCAACGGCACCGGAGAAACGGTGACCACAATATGAAGGTCGGGATGGCCATAGCGGGACAGCAGTGTATATATCGCTTCCAGATTCGCCCAGTTTTCGGCGAAGCTGGTCAGGTGGAACTCGTATCGGTCGGGCTGCGTTTTGAATAAAGATGGAATCGGAGTGTGGTTAACGTACACGTCCGCTTGAACATCGCGCCAGACCTCGACCAGTCCGAGGGTGAGGATCACTGCGCGGCAGTTCGTTATACGCTTTGTAACTGTTTGCATTAACAAACGGCGCTCCAGCGTTTCGTCGAAGCCAGCCAGTTTCAATGTTGGATTAGCGTGCGGATCAAACCAGGCCGTTTTGGTCACTTGTGCGATCGAATTGACAGGAAACACTGCATCCGGATCGAGTGCCCAGCGCAACTCGTTTAGGATCGAAAAGGTGTTGTACTTGTTAATAAATCCCAACCCCGTCGGCTCCTTATTGGCTGGTTGGAGTCTCGCAAATTCCGGAGCTGCGCTCTCGACAGCGATTTTGCGGCTCATCAGAGTGCTTTCCAAGCCGCGCGCGAAACATGAGCCGATAGCGTAAACCTTGTCATCACGCTGCAATTTAAATCGTGGATCGATCTTCGGTGTAAACCAAGTCTGGCGCAGCCGCTGAAAGGCGTAGTTGCCCGACGTATCATTCGGATCGGCCTCCTCTCTGTACCAAGTCCTTGCATAATTTGCGTGATAATTTTTGACCGCTTCAGTCGCCATCACGACGTAAGTCGATTTCGAGGACGGCTGGCGATCGGTCGACAAATCGGGCGCGACTCTTTCGTTAAGATATGCTTCAGACATGGATCAAAATGATTTCTAAAACAGAGGAAGAACCAGATTGCGCTGGCGCGCACCGCTATTAGTACTTTGCGCAGCCATTTTGACAGCGAATACCGAACCTATCAAGTCAAGCACAACGGCTCTTTTTCTCCAGCGGCCTCAGCCGACGATAAGGGATATCATTCTCCAACTCCAGGGATTCAGGCACGCCTTGAGCGAAAAAACCGACTTTGAAGAAGGCGCCGCTGGCGAATCGAGCTAGTTTCGGCGATAAAGCTGCTACGAATGGAAGCGGCATCCGGCAAAACTATCCTGATCGTCGAGGACGAACGCGACGTTGTCGATCTTCTCACGCTTAATTTACGTAAAGCGGGTTTCGTGATCTCGATGGCGAGCGACGGCGCGCTTGGATTGCAAAAGGCGCGCAGTGAGAAACCAGCTTTTATTATTCTCGATTTGATGCTGCCGAAGATGCCTGGGCTGGAAATCTGCAAAATCTTGAAAAGCGATCCCGCGACGCGCCGGATTCCAATCATGATGTTGACTGCGAAAGCGGAAGAGATCGACCGCATCGTCGGCTTGGAGTTTGGCGCTGACGACTACGTGACGAAGCCGTTTAGTCCCCGCGAGGTGGTGCTGCGCATTCGGGCGATTATGCGTCGAGGGGACGCCAAACAAGAAGAAGAACATCTCGCCGCCGGTCCGATCGTGATCGATCCAGCGCGGCACGAAGTTTCTGTTAGCGGCAAGCGCGTCAATCTGACCAGTCTTGAATTCAAACTTTTGCGCACACTGATGCAGCGGCGCGGTCGCGTCCAGGAGCGGGACCGTCTGCTCAACGAGGTTTGGGGATACGAAAGCATCATCGACACGCGGACAGTCGATACCCATGTGCGACGGCTGCGTAAAAAACTCGGCAAAGCCGCCAACGTGATCGAAAGTGTGCGCGGTTTCGGTT
>Ga0210382_10000449_pt1 | contig 14739 bp, 8 predicted proteins | sample PLMedo_FD_155452 | JGI IMG/M metagenome (GOLD analysis project Ga0210382, IMG submission 155452) | Groundwater sediment microbial communities from an aquifer in East River, Colorado, USA - PLM0_60_coex redo | ecosystem: Environmental > Terrestrial > Soil > Riparian zone | place: USA: East River...
GTGACGTCCGCCGTGATCATCGAAACTTTTGGTCTCACTCCCTCACCCTCAGCACCTGAACCCTGTCGTTGTTTTTCGCCACTACGATCAACCGTTCCCCCCCCGCGCGCCGCACGAACGCCAGGTGCCGCACCTGTCCCTCAATCGCGAGCCCGGTCGCCTCGAGGTCGACAGCCTCGAACCGCCCCGTTCCGTCACCCCGCAGTAGCTGACCGTAGCTCGCGTCGTAGCGCCCCTGTACGGGCGTGACGCCGTAGAAATTGCCGCCGAGCAGCAGATCGACGTGCCCATCGCGATCGAAGTCGTCCGCTAGCCCGGCGTACACGGGAGCGAACTGCGCCTCGGTGGGGAGGGGGTGGAGGTCGAATGCGCCGTTCTCCTTATTGATCGCGACCGAGCTCGCGAACTCGCGGGCCTCGAGGACTGTGGCGCGTTTCAACTCGGTGGCCGGGATGATGTCCTCGATGCGGCTGGCGCCGAACGACGCGTACGACGGGTACTTGCTGCGCAGCTGCGGTATCAGTCGCACCAGCTCGTCGCGTCCCGCGATGGGATAACTCACGCCGTGCTTGTAGAAGGTCAGGATCTGCTCGAGCGTGCCGTTTCCAAAGAAATCGTTGACGTAGAGTCGAGCGGGCTCGGTTTGGGATGCTCTGATGTAGGAATTGAGGCCCAAGTTGCCGAGCACCAGGTCTGTGCGGCCGTCGCCGTTCACGTCGGCGGCGGTGATACTGTTCCACCAGCCGGTCGTGCCGGCGAGTCCTGCCTCGGCGGTGCGATCGACGAACTTGCCGTTCTCGCGGCGGAACACCCGCACCGGCATCCATTCGCCCACGACGATCAACGCGCCGTCCACCCACGCCGCCGCAGTGACCATGCCCGTTTCGGCGAGCCCGGGAGCCTGATCGGCGGTCACGTCGGTGAAGCGTCCGGTGCCGTCGTTCTGGAGCAGGTAGCTGCGCGGGGTGCGGCCGTACTGTCGTGCCACGACGCGACTGCCCACAAACAAGTCGATGTGACCGTCGCCGTTGAAGTCCCCCGGGACCACGCACGATCCGTTGTGAAAGAAGTCGGGCAAAGCGTGCTCGGCGCGGAGAAACCCACCGCGGCCGTCGTTGATGTAGAGCCGGTCCCGGAGCGCCTCGTCGTTGGCCCAGAACTCGTTGCCGCCGCTCACCACGTAGAGATCCGGGTGCTTGTCTCCGTCCGCATCGAAGAAGACCGCGTCGACGTCTTCCGAGAGACTGTCGGCGGCGATGGCGGGCTCGCGCTGCGCGCGAAACGCCCCGTCTCTCTGCTGTATGAAGAGCCGGCCCGGCTGCCACTTGGCTCCCCCCACGTAGATGTCGTCGAGCCCGTCGCCGTTCACGTCGCCGACGGCGAGCGCGGGCCCTTCGGTCGACAACAGGTGCGGCATCAGGGGTTCGCGGTTGTAATCGTAGAACGTGTTCTCTTCGTGCTTGAAATCGATCTTGACCTGGGCAGTGACGTCGGCGAATATGGCCGCGCGGCTGCCTGGATACGCGAACCGGCCGGCCGCGTCCCTCTGCGAGAGCGTGATCGCTTGATCGGCCGCGACGTCCGTCAGCACCTGGAAGCGGCGATCGGGCCAGATCACGATCAGGGAATCCACCCGTTGGGACGCGCCGAGCCCAAAGTGGAGTAGCGGATCGACCGACGACTCGAAGCCGCGCGCCGGCATCTGTTCGAGGAGCTGCGTCCTGCCGCCCTCGCGGATGATGACCTTGGCGCCGATCCCGGCGGAATTCGTGCCGGCGCCCTGGAGCCGCACCCGCAGGTACGCACCGCCCATTTCGCGCGCGCGGTTCCGATAGATGGAGGCAGGGGCGTTAATGTGGCTCACGATGAGGTCCAAGGCCCCGTCGTTGTCGAGATCGACGTAGGCGGCACCGTTCGCAAAGCCGGGCCGCGCCAAACCCCAGGCAGTCGCCATGTTCGTGAACGTCAGGTCGCCGTTGTTGCGAAAGGCGTAGTTGGCCAGAGGGACCTGAGGCAGCGGCTTCTGATAGGTGATGTAGTCGAGGTCGTTGGGGCGGCGATAGATGCCGTTCGTGATGAACAGGTCCTTGTAACCGTCGTTATCCAAGTCGGCGAACAGCGGCGCCCAGCTCCAGTCGGTGGCGTACACGCCCGCCAGGTACCCGATGTCGCTGAAGAGTCCTCTACCGCGATTGAGCTGCAGCGTGTTGCGCGCGTACTGCGCGTGGTAACCGGCCTGCAGCTTCAGATTGAAGACGTTGAAGCTCTCGGCATTCGCCGAGGTCTTGAGGATCTCCTCGCGGTCCGGGAGCATGTCGAGGACGACCAGGTCGGGCCGGCCGTCGTTGTTGAAGTCGGCGGCGTCGACGCCCATCGAGAAGCGGCTGGTGTGCGGCGCGGCGCTCGCGATCGACTCGGTGAACGTGCCATCGCAGTTGTTCCAGTAGAGAAAGTCATTCTCCTGAAAATCGTTGGCGATGTAGAGGTCGGGGCAGCCGTCGAGGTTCAAGTCGCTGGCGACGACGCCGAGGCCGTACCCTTCCACGCCGCCGTAGATGTGCGCCCGTTCGCTGACGTCCACGAAATGGCCGCGGTCGTTGCGGAAGAGTTTGTCGCCGGCCCGCGGGTGTCGCGGGGTGCGCTGCGGGTGGGCGCTGACCCCCCGCTCGGTGTGGACGGAATGGTTGAGCAGGTACATGTCCAGGTCGCCGTCTCCGTCGTAGTCGAAGAAAGCGGCCTGAGTCGAATAGCCGACGTGCTCGAGTCCGTATTCCTTGGTCCTGTCGGTGAACGTCTGGTCGCCGTTGTTGATGTACAGGACATTGCGGCCGTGCATGGTGAGGTAGCTGACGCCGGAGACGTAGAGGTCGAGCCGTCCATCGCCGTTGACGTCGGCCATTGTAACACCCGTCTTCCATCCCACAGAATCGGCAACACCCGCCTTAGCGGTGATGTCGTCGAAGTGGAAGTTGCCGAGGTTATGATAGAGGCGATTTGAGCCGAGGCTCGAGGTGAGGTAGAGGTCGGGGAGCCCGTCGCCGTCGATATCGCCGGCGGCGACGCCGCCCCCGTTGTAGTAGTAGAGGTAGTTCTGGATGTTGAACGCCGAGTCTTCGGGCAGGGCGTTGACGAACGCCACGCCCGTCGACTCAGGCGGCTGCAACACGAACAACGGCGGCTCGGGGCGGCGGCACCCCGCCACCACCAGGACGCCGGCGACGAGGACGACTCGCACTACTATCGCGCCGGCCGGATGCGAATCGCCTGGCCGCCGCCGCGCGCCAACACGAGATGCAGCCGCGTCAGCGAGGTGACGGGGCGCTGTGAGATCGTGACGGGCAGCGGGTTCGTCACCCAGTTCGCTCCCGGACCGTCGGCGTAGATCTCGGCGACATAACGTCGGCCCGGCTCCAGGAACGAGAGCGGGATGTCGAAGGTGCGCGCCTCCTCGTCGGTGATCGCGCCGACAAACCAGCTCGGTCCGCCGCGCTCGCGGCGCGCGACGATCACGTAGTCGCCGATCCGGCCGTCGAGCACGCGCGTCGTGTCCCAGTCGACGGCGACGTCGCGAATGAACTGGAACGCCGGCTTGCGTTGGTAGTTCTCGGGCAGGTCCGCCGCCATCTGGAGCGGCGAGTACAGCACCACGTAGAGCGCCAGCTGCTTGGCGAGCGTCGTGCGCACGCGCGACTCCCACAGCTCACGCCGCGGACCGGTGTGCTCTCGGAGAATGTCGAAGATGCCCGGCGTGAAGTCCATCGGCCCGGCGAGGAGCCTGGTGAAGAAGAGAATCGTCTCGTGCTCGGGGGGATTGCCGCCCTCGCCGCCCCAGGCGTTGTACTCCTGTCCTCGCGCTCCTTCTCGGCTCATCATGTTCGGATAGGTGCGGCGCTCACCGGTGTCGTGGATCGGCTCGTGGACGTCGAGCATGATGCCGTACTGCGCCGCCTTCTCGATTACGTGGCGGTAGTGCCGCACCATGTATTGCCCGTGGTGCGAGTGCCCCTCGCTCGTCAGGTCGGTCACGTACCCGGATTTGATGGCGTCGAACCCGAGCGAGTGATACAGCGAGAAGGCGCTGTCCATCTGACGCTCGTAGTTCTGGATGCCGCCCGACGTCTCGTTGTGGACGATGATCTTGACGCCCTTTTCCTTCGCGTAGCGGGCGACTTCTCGCAGGTCGTAGTCCGGGTAGGCGTTCGTGAACGAGAAGGCATTCCGGTTCTGGATCCAGTCGCCGTCCCACCCGACGTTCCAGCCCTCGACCAGGACCCCGCCGAATCCGTTGGCGGCGGCGAAATCGATGTACCGTTTCGTGTTCGCGGTGGTCGCCCCGTGCTTTTCCCCGGAGCTCCAGGTCATCGTGCCGATGTGCATGCCCCACCAGATCCCGACGTACTTCATCGGCTTGATCCAGCTCGTGTTTTCGATCACGCTCGGCGGATTGAGGTTCAACCCGAGCACCGACGGCGACAGATCGGTGGCGCGGTCGGCCACCTGGATCGTGCGCCACGGCGTCATGAACGGTGTGCGCCCCACTACTTTGGTCCCGTCGGCGTAGGGCGCGAGCGCGGCGCGCAGGGTGCGATTCTCCATGCGCGGACCGCGCAGGTTCATGCGCGCGTAGTCGACCAGGTTCGCCTCGTGGATCACGATGAATGTGCCACCGTCGCGGGTCTGCATCGTGAGCGGCGTCTGGATGCTGTCGATGACGCTGACCGGTGAGGACGAGTACAGCATCTCCGACCGGTCGAGGCGAGGACGATTCGACGGGATCCACCAGGCGCGCGCATCATCCGCCAGCGCGAACTCGGTCAGCTCGTCGGTGATGACGAAGTCGCCGAGGTTGGCCTGCGCGGGCAGCTCGTAACGGAACCCCACGCCGTCGTCGAAGACGCGGAACGTCACGCTGAACTGGCGGTTGGGCGCCGCCGTCTCGGTGACGGCGATCTTCAGCTCGTTGTGATGATCCCGCACGCGGGCGACTTCGCCCCAGGGCTGCGTCCACGTCTCGTCAACTGTCTGCCGCGTGGTATCGCTGATCCGCAGGCCGTCCCGCAGCGGCGGCGCTCCGCGGAACTCGAAGCCGAGCAAGGAGGGAGTGAACAACGGGCGCCCGTCCCGCTGCACGCTGTAGGAGAGCTTGCCCTCACGGGTTTCGACCGTGACTTGAGTGCGGCCATCCGGCGAGGCCACGCGGACTTGGGCCTGAGCGGTGAAACTCAGGAAGATGAGCAGTATCAAGGACAAGCGGGCCTTCTTCATGCGGATCTCCATGTACGGGTCAGCGTGCTATATTCTCGGGACAAAGGGGGGTCCTATGACCTCAACCCGGTGGCGCGTCCTTCCTGTCGGTCTTCTTGCCGGAATCATCGCTTCATGCTCCCACGCGGCGGCGAACTCGACCGCTTCGGAACCAATCCCTCCCCGAGCCGAGTCGATTGCGCAGATGCTCTCGGGCCGGGTGTCCGGCGTGGACGTAGCCGCCCTTCCCGGCGGGGGCATCTCCGTGCGCATCAGCGGCCCGCGCTCGTTCTTCATGTCCTCGGAGCCGCTGTACGTGGTCGACGACGTCGTGGTGGAGTCGGGGCCGCACGGCTCGTTGAGTTGGCTCAATCCGGAAGACATCGAGTCCATCAAGGTCCTGAAGTACGAGTCCGACACGGCGATGTACGGACTGCGCGGTGGCAACGGTGTCATCAAGATCAAGACAAAGGCAGCCCACTAGGCGTCGCACTAGGCGTCAGCCGAATCGCGTCGTGCGCCACAACGCCACGCCACCCACGACGAGAAACGCGCAGATCGCGAGGGTGAGCGCCGCGGCCCACCCCCAACCGATGTGAAGCGCGGGCACGCGGGCGAACGCGGCGGCCCCCACGAAGACCGCGGTCGCGACGAGTAGGAGCAGCCAGTCGAGGGCGCCGTGGCGGGTGGCGCCCGCGTCGTCCCCAGCCATTCGAGCGGCGACGTAAGAGGGATCCACACCGTAGCGGGCGCTCTCCCGGGCTCCAGCCTCTTGCCAGCGGCGATACTCCCGCCCCGGCGCCGACGCGAAGGCGATCGCGCCCGCCCCCGCTGCCATCAACAACGATCCCGCAATCACGGCACCGCGACCGGCCCCGGCCAATTCGCCGAACACGAGCATCCCCCAGAGCAGCCCCCACAGCTGATTGGTGTTCGAGAGCGGGATGCCGCGGCTGATGCCGACGTACTTGGCCGCATACTGCTGGAACAGATCGCCCACCACCCACACGAAGCCGGCGATGAGCAGCCAGAAGAGAATCTCGCGGCTGGCGGCGAGCTCGTGCCACACTTGCCCCGGCCCACCCAAAAAGATGAGTGCCAGCATCGTCATCATGCCGAGCTCGCCGATCGTGAAGAAGGCGACGAACGAAAGCGGGTGCATTCCGGTGAGATACGCCTTGCGGTAGGGGATGTACATCGTACCCCACAAGGCGCCGGCGGTGAGCGCGGCCACAACGCCGCGCAACGCATTGCCTCCCGGCGCATGAGCGGATGACGTCACGGCCAGCAGCGTGGCCCCAGCGAACATGACGACCGCGCCGCCGAGCACGGCGATCCAGCGCGCCCGGCCGGCATCCCGCAGCTCGTTGAACAGCAGCGCGCCCCAGAGGATGCCGAGCAGGCTGTTCGCGTTCCACAGCGGGAACGCGATGGCGAGGCCGATGTCTTTGATCGCGAAGATCGTCAGCGTGTTGGCCACGGCCCAGAGGCAGCCTCCGAGCGCCGCCCAGACCAACAAGTGAGGAGCCTGCCGCACGTCGTCCTTGAGGGCGGCGGTGCCGCGCACCAACGCCGGGAGGCTCCAGCGCGCGAGGAACACGCCCAACACCATCATGAACGAGATCAGCACCGGCGAGGCGCCGAGCGTGACGAGCTTCGTGGGCGCCTCGGCGGCGCCGAGCCACGCCCCCGCGGCGAACCCGGAGAGGATCCCGACGCGCTGCAGTTGGCGCAGCCGCGCCGGGTCGAGCTCGCTCACGCGATCCACCACAGCACCACGAGTCCGATGGCAAGCACGGCCACGGGAATCCAGAAATGGACGTCGCCCAGAGTGGCGTGCCAGCGGGAACGGGGTGGGGGGGGTGGGGCGGGGGAGTCCATGGAGAGTGAAAGAATGGCGGCGAAACCGCGGGCCAGCTAGTATGGCGTTCACATGAAAGACACCGTCGGCGTAGGACTCGTCGGGTCGCAGTTCATCTCTACGATCCACGCAAAGGCGCTGCAATCGGTCGCCAACGCCGAGATCGTGGCGGTCACGTCGCCTACCGGCGGCCATGCCAAGGATTTCGCGAGCCGGCAGAACATACCCAATCACTTCACGTCGCTCGATCAGATGCTGGCCATGGACGACATCGACATGGTCGTCATCGGCGCACCCAACTCCCTGCACTGTGACATCGCGCTCGAGGCAGCGAAGGCCGGCAAGCATGTGGTGGTCGAGAAGCCGCTGTGCATGAATCTGGACGAGGCGGACCGCATGATCGAGGCGTGCAAACGGGCGAACGTGAAACTGATGTATGCCGAAGAACTCTGCTTCACGCCCAAGTATGTCAGGTTGAAGGAGCTGCTCGATGAGGGTGCGCTGGGCAAGCCTGTCTTGCTGAAGCAATCCGAAAAGCATGACGGGCCGCACGCCGATCATTTTTGGGACGTCGAGCGATCGGGTGGGGGAGTCACCATGGACATGGGGTGCCACGCCATTCAGTTCTTCCGGTGGTTGAATGGCCGGTGCCCCATCGCCACCGTCTATGCGCAGATGAGCACCAGTGTTCACTCAGCGAGGACCCGAGGCGACGACAACGCCATCATCATTCTCGAATTCGCCAATGGCGTTACCGCGATCGCCGAGGAGAGCTGGACCAAGCTGGGCGGCATGGACGATCGGGCAGAGATCCATGGCTCAGAGGGAGTCGCCTATGCCGATGTCCTGCAGGGCAACTCCATCCAGACCTACAGCAAGCGCGGCGTGGGGTACGCGGTGGAGAAGGCCGGCGATACCAGCGGGTGGAGCTTCACGATGTACGAGGAGATTTGGAATTACGGGTTTCCGCAGGAATTCGCGCATTTCGTGGACTGCGTCAAGAACGACAAGCCGCCACTCGTGACGGGGGAAGATGGACGAGCGGTGCTCGAGGTCATACTGGCGGCGTATGAATCCGCAGGGACAGGCAGGAAGGTGCGGTTGCCCTTCAAGACCGACGTCGACAAGCCCTACAAACTCTGGAAGAAGTAGGTCCCCCCCGCCTTGATGGGCCCGCTCACCGTCTGGCGTCGACCTGACGGCCAGCGGATCTCGATACTCTCGGCGTGGTCGGCGTCGCCGAGCCCAAAGTAGAGGGGCAGATCGCTCTGCGAGAGGTATCCCGACTTTCCGTCATGCACCTTCAGGATACGGCGCCCGTCGGGTAGCAGGACGGTGACCTGCGCCCCGAGTCTCACGCGGACTTTGATGAAGTGGAGGCGATCGGGATGACGTTGCGCCAGGTCGCTGATGAGCACCTGGGGGCGCCCGTTGAACTCGTTGGTCACGAGGTCGAGATCGCCGTCATTGTCGAGGTCGAGCGCAATGGCGGAGCGTGTGCCGAGCGCGCCCATCATCGTCAGTTGGCGTGCGGCATCGATCGTACACATATGGGACGCCGCTGCCTGGGAGCAGGCGCTACACAACGGACTGGCCGCGTCGGCTCCCGCGCAGTCGAGGGTGAACCAGACCTGCTGCGTGGCGCCGTTCGGTCGCGGCTCGACCCCCACCACGAATTCGCTGGGCAGGAAGTGGCGACCCCCTTCGTTGAGCAGGAGGGAGTTGATCCCGTATCTGAAGGGGAAGTTCATGCCGGCGGCGATGAAGATGTCGTCCCAGCCATCGCCGTTGAAGTCGTCCACACTCGGCCCCCACGGCCAATAGGTTTCGACTCGGGCGGAGTCGGACACCTCCTCGAATCGGCCGTCACCACGCTTCGCGAACAGCTCGTTGCCGAAGATGAATCGTCCTTTCCCTTCTGGAATCATCCCGGCCGCCACCTTGGACGAGTCGGCCTTGCGACCCTCGGCCACCCAATCGCCCGGGGCGATGTCGACCCACATGTCCGGGTGCATGCTGGTGACGAAGAGGTCGAGCCGCCTGTCCCCGTCGAAGTCGAACACCTTCACGCCCATCGAGCCCCAGGCGCTTTTCGGGAAGTAGTGTGCGGTCACATCGCGAAACCGCTTCCCGTTCTCATTGCGCCACAGGTGATCGCCGCCTTGCATGTCGAGGATGTAGAGGTCGGGGAACCGATCATCGTTCACGTCGAACGCCGTGGCGTCGCCGCTCCAACTGCGATCCACCAGCCCGACCTCGCGCGTAACGTCGCGGAACCGGTTGCCGCCCAGGTTGTGGTAGAGAATGCTCGCTTCGGCGCGGTCGGGGTGGAGGTGACCCATGAACGCGTCCTGGAGACCGAGGTAGTACCCACCGGGCCCTAGTTGGTCACTCGTGTACCTGCCCACATTGGTTACGAAGAGATCGAGCAACCCGTCTCCGTCGTAGTCGAAGAACACCGCGCCGGAGGAGTGGCCGACGTATCCCACGCCGGCCTCGCGGGTGATGTCGCGAAACTTTCCATTCCCGACGTTTTCAAAGAGCCGATTCCCGTGGCGCACCGTGGTCACGAAGAGGTCGGGATCGCCGTCGTTGTCGATGTCGGCGAACGCGCATCCAACCGCGATGGCGTCGGGCATCGTCAGCCCTGCCTGCTCCGTAACGTTCACGAATCGATCGTTGCCCTGGTTCCTCCAGAGCTCGTTCGTGCCGAGCTGAGTGGTGAAGTAGGCGTCGGGGAACCCATCGTCATCGACGTCCGCGGCGCACAGCCCGGATCCGTGGTCGTAGTGCACCAGCTTGTACGTCTTGCCCGCGTCGTCCACGACCCGGTTCTCGAACGTGATGCCGCTGGCCTGCCTTTGATCGGTGAACCGGAAGTCATGCACCACCGGCGACCGAGCGGCCAACTCGCCTTCCTGGCGGGCGCGCTCGACCAGCCAGGCCGGCGCCCGGGGCGAGCCGCTGCACGAGGCCAGGATCGCGATTCCGCAGAGGAGCGCTATATTGCGAGCAAAAGGGGGTCCCATGACCTCATCCTCATCGCAAGGCCTGCCTGTAGCCCTGTTGTTTGTCGGATGTGTCGCCGCCTGTGCGGGGAACAAGACGCCGGCCGACAGCCGCCCCGCCGATCCGAGTGTGACCTCGGCGGACATTGCCCGATCGCCCGGCCAGCCGATCGAAGAGCAGCTCATGAGCCGCTTCCCGGGCGTCACCGTGACGCGGACGTCCACGGGGATCGCGGTCCACATCCGCGGCGCCACGTCGTTTCGCGGCGAAAGCGAGCCGCTCTACGTGATCGACGGCATGAGGGTCCGACCGGGGCCGGACGGAGGCCTGACCGGGCTCGATCCGCACGACATCGAGATGATCCAGGTCCTGAAGGACGCGGTCAGCATGGTCACGTACGGCGGAGACGCAGCGAACGGGGTGATCGTGATAAAGACGAAGCGTCCTCGTTAGTCCGGACGCGCTGGACGACGAGCTCGCCGACCTTGCGCCCCTGGCCGATCCCTTCCTCGATCGCCATGCGATAGTGGATCCCGCCGTATAGCCGGCTGATCGCCGCCTCGGCGCCCGCTTGCTTGAACGACGTGAAGGACCTGGGCGGCAGACCGAAGGCGATCTCGACGCTGTCGGTGAAGGCGAACCCATCGCCGAATTCATCGGTCAAGACCGTAGCCGCCGCGGTCGAAATACCGCTGTGCCCGCTCGTGTACTCCGGGAATGGCGGCGTCTGCAGGAACGGCTGCCAACGCTCATCCAGATACTGATTGATCACGGTCTCCGGCCGGATCAGGTTCGAGCGGTACTTCTCGTCCCAGATTGTCAGGAACCCGTCGGCCAAGGCGATCGCCGTCCGCGCGTAAACCTGGGCCGACCGCATGAAGTCGGCGTGGACTTTGCGGGAGGCCTGGCCGGCGATGCCCATCCAGTGCCCACCCGGCGAGATCTTCTTCGTCGCGAACATCGTGTGCCCCTGCACGTTCATCACGAAGGGATTGCAGTCCCAGAACGCCGCGATGGCGCGTTGCTCGTCGGTCAGCCGTTTCCCGGTCTCGTACACTTCGTACGCCTGCCGGTAAAATGGACTCCCCGGCTTCATGTCGAAGCGGTAGGGCGGCTTGGGCCGGAACTGGCCGGCCGAGTCGAGCACGAAGGGGCGGATGTCGTCCCAGTGCGGCTCGACGGCGTCCATATACGCCGGCGGCGTCGGGCGCCACCGGCCGGGCTGGGTCGTCACCGTGTACTTCGGATAGCCGCGCGTCTGCAGGTAATGATCCTTCGACGCCCAGGCCAGGATGTGTTTCGCCACCGTGTCGCCGTAAGCGATGGAGCGCTCGAAGACCGGCGCAGGGATCCCGGTCTGGCGCAGGCGCTGCTCGAAGGCCGTGCGCAACGAGTCCATCCGATCGCGCGAAAAGGTCATCGCTCGACCCACCGTCAGGAAGGCATGCATCGCGGCGACCGGAAAGGAATACTCGACGCCTGCCTGCGGCTCGGGCGGCGGCGTGAGCCCGTTCAGTTGCCCCGCCAATGACCGTTGCGCCGGATATCCCGGCCGCGCGGCCTCGTAGGCGGCGACACTCGCATAGGTGTAGACCCGAGCCGCCTGCGGCGGATTGAGGATGTCGTACACGATGACGCCGGTCAGCTCGCGCATCGCGGAGTGGAGCAGCTCTGGATCGGCTGCCCGAGTCCGATAGTCGGCGGAGGTGCTCGCGCATCCGGCCGTCAACATCAAGACAAGCAGTGTGCGACGCATCGCCTTATCTCCTACCGGCCACATGCCGCGCTGGAGCGGCGCGGAAGAACAATGGGCGGTCGTTGTTTCGAGTCACGACGTACAGGTCGCCGCGCCGGGTCCTGAGGCGCTGGATGTCGCGCGCCTGGCCGTTCACCACGAATCCACTCTCGGCAGTCCGCACGGCGGCGAAGCCTCCCTGGCCGTCTCCCCGCAGGAAGAGACCACGACTCGCGCTCATCCGGCCAATCTCCGGCTTGACACCGTCGAAATTGCCGGCCGCGATCAGGTCCAGATGGCCGTCGCCGTCGAAGTCGGACGCGAGGAGGCCATAGATCGGCGCAATCTGCGCTTCGCGCGGCAGCGGGATGAGCGTGAACGAGCCGTCGCCGTTGTTTTTCGCCAGGGCGGTAGCGAAGGTTTCGGCGCGTTTCACGACAGCGTCCGCCAGCCGCTCCCCGAAGATATCCTGCGCGGTCTGACCGGCGTAATCGGCATACTTGAGGTAGCGCGCCTTGAGGTAGGGCAGGGCCCGGATGAGATCGTCGCGCAGGGCGAGCGGATAGCTCACCCCGTCCGTGTAGTAGCACACGATTTGGTCGGCGGACCCGTTCCCGTCGAAATCCTTGACGTACATCGTCGCCGGCTCGACGGCGGTAGCATGCAGGCGCGTGTTGAGCCCCAGGTTCCCCACGACGAAGTCGGTACGGCCGTCGCCCGTGAAGTCCGCCGCCACGATCCGGTTCCACCAGCCGGAGCTGTGCTCGAGACCGGGGGCGGGGGTCGCCAGGCGCTCGAGCTTGGTGCCGGTGTTACGGAAGATCGCGATCGGCATCCACTCCCCCACCACCACGAGGTCGAGGCGGCGATCGCCGTCCACGTCGATCCACAGGGCGTCGGTCACCATGCCGGCGTGCGCCAGGTCGGGAGCCACCTCCGCCGTGACGTCGGCGAAGGTGCCCTTGCCGTCATTGCGAAGCAGGGTGCTCGGCGGGTCGATCCCATAGCGCCACGGGACGACGCGACCGCCGACGAACAGATCGACGTCGCCGTCGCCGTCGAAATCCGCGGCCGCCACGCGTGAGCCGCTGTTGAACAGGGGCGGCAGTTGGCCGTTCGTCTTTCGGAACGTGCCACGCCCGTCGCTCTCGTACAGCCGATCCTCGAGCGCGGGTGCCTGGTCGGAGTACTCGGCGCCGCCCGTCACGACGTACAGGTACCTGTCGAAAAAGACGGCGCCCAGGTCTTCGGAGATGCGGCTCTGCGCGAGCAGCGCCTGGTTCGTGGCGACGAAGCGGCCGTCGTCCTGCTGCACGTAGAGCCCGCTCGCCTGATCCTTCGCGCCTCCGATGAAGAAATCGTCGAGGCCGTCGCCGTTCACGTCCCCGACGGTCAGGAACGGCCCTTCGGTCGACACCATCTTCGGGATCAGGCGCTCGCGGTCGAAATCGACAAAGCCATTCTCATGGTGCACGAAGTCGAGCGCGATGCGGTCGGTGACGTCGGTGAAGAGGGGCGGATGGGCGGACGGGCGGATGGGCGGTACGGCCCTGGCATCCTGTTGCCCGACCGTGATCCGCTGGTTGGCGGCCACGTGTGTCAGCGTGCTGACGCGCCCGTCGGGCCACTCGACGGAGACGGAAGCGCTATCGACGGCGCCGAGACCGAACGTGAAGATGTAATCGACGCTCGACTGGAATCCGCGCGTGGGCTGCAGCTCCTGGAAGAAGCGTCCATCCACGGTGACCTTCGCGCCGACGGCGAAGGGGTTCGACCCCACACCGTCGAGCTTGACCTGGAGATAGTGATTCTTGGGCAGCTGGGTCCGAGCGTTGTTGCGGTAGACGAAGGCTTCGTCGTTGACGTTGTTCACCACCAGATCGAGCGCCCCGTCGCCGTCCAGGTCGCCGTAGGCGGCGCCGTTCGAGAAGTTTGGCGTCGCGAGGCCCCAGGCCGCGGCCTGGTTGGTGAAGGTCAGATCGCCGTTGTTGCGGAACGCGTAGTCGGGGAGCTTGGTCCGGCTCATCGCGCCGACGAGCCCCAGGTAATCGACGCGCTCGCCGCGGATCGCCCCGCGCATTGTCTCGTCGTTCGCCAAGAACGCGACGTAGTCCTGCGACGTGACGTCCCGGGCCAGGCCGTTCGTCACGAAGATGTCCTTCCGGCCGTCCAAGTCGAGGTCGGCGATCAGCGCGCTCCAGCTCCAGTCCGTCCGCGCCACGCCGGCCATCTGGCCGATGTCCGTGAACGTGCCGTCGCCGTTATTGTGCTGGAGCATGTTGCGCATGAACTGATACTCGTAGCCTTCGCGTAGCTTGGCCTGGTACACGTCCCAGCCCTCGAACGACGAAGTCGTCTTGAGGCGGTGGTCGTCCTCGGGCAGCATGTCGGTCGTGTAGATGTCGGGCCGGCCGTCGTTATCGATGTCCGCGATGTCGAGACCCATCGAGAAGTAGCTGCCGTAGGCCATCCGCCGTCCGCTCGACTCGGTGAAGGTGCCGTCACGGTTGTTGATGTAGAGGTAGTCGTGCTCGAAGAAGTCGTTGGCGACGTAGATGTCGGGCCAGCCGTCGAGATTCACGTCGCTCACGACGACGCCGAGGCCGAACGACCCCGCGCTGCCGTAGATGCCGGCCCGCTCGCTCACATCGACGAAATGTCCCCCATCGTTGCGATAGAGCCGGTGGCCGTCGTAGGGATCGCGCACGTTGCGCGTGTTGTGCGACGGGAAGCTCGCAACCGGCTGGGGCGAGTTGTTGACCACGTAGAGGTCCAGATCTCCGTCGCGGTCGTAGTCGAGGAACGCCGCTTGGGTCGAGTTGCCCGAATCGGCGATGCCGTAGGCGGCGGCCTGCTCGATGAAGGTGGGCACGCCGGCTGAGTCTTGCCC
>Ga0210382_10000450_pt1 | contig 14722 bp, 11 predicted proteins | sample PLMedo_FD_155452 | JGI IMG/M metagenome (GOLD analysis project Ga0210382, IMG submission 155452) | Groundwater sediment microbial communities from an aquifer in East River, Colorado, USA - PLM0_60_coex redo | ecosystem: Environmental > Terrestrial > Soil > Riparian zone | place: USA: East...
CCGATCTTGTCGAGCAGCCAGTTGGCCAGGCCGAAGTTCTTGTCGAACAGCCACAGGAACATGATCCCGGTCGCGATCGTGGACGTGACGACCGGGATGAACACCGCGAGGCGATAGAAGCGGATCAGGGCGATCTTGCGGTTGAGCGCGTGTGCGACGAAGAGCGACAGCAGGATCGAGATGGGCACGAACAGCGCCGAGTAGTAGACCGTGTTGACAGCGGCCTGCCTCGCCTTCGGATCGCTCATGATCCGCGCGTAGTTCTCGAACCCGACCCAGTCGCGCTCGGGCGAGATCAGGCCCGCCTTCTGGAACGACAGGATGAGTCCCCACACGATCGGTACGAGTCCGAAGAGCCCGATCAGGGCGACGGATGGCAGGATGAACGTCCAGCCGGCGAGGTGATCCGAGACCAGGAATCGCCGGAACCGCGTCACCGTTCCCCCGTGACTCGCCGCCACCGCTGCGAGCGCCTCTCGAAGCCTATCCGGCGCCGAGAGCCAGGGCGTCGTTGGACTGCGCGGCGGCTTCGTCGAGGGCGGCCTTGGGTTCGCTTTCTCCCAGCATCGCCGAGACGATCGCGAGACCCATCGCTTCGGAGATGCTCGGATACGCGGCGAGCACCGGTCGAGCCTGCACGACGTTGGCGAGGTTCTTCGCGAACACGTCCACCCCCGGGAACGCTGCTCCGAAATCGTCGAGGAACGCCGCGTCCTCCGTCACCGAGAGGCGGATCGGGAGATGGCCTGTCGCGAGCGCCTCCTTCTTGATCTGCTCCGGAGCGGTGAGCCAGTTGAGGAATCTGAGGGCAGCATCCTTCCGGCCTCCGCCATTGTCGAACACGCACCACATGTCGGGACCCGCGATCGTCTGGTGATCACCGTTGAACCCCGGCAGGATCTCCACGCCGTAGTCCACATCCGGGAAGCTCGAGAGGTCCCACGGGCCGGTCATCAACATCCCGATCCTGCCGCTGTTGAACACGTCGGTGTAGGCGGAGTTCTGGATGTCGAGGAAGACCGACTTGTCGTCCACGGCCATCCCGGTCAGGACCTCGAGCGCCTGGAGGCCCTCGGGTGAGTTGAACGCCGCCTGCGACTCGTCTTCATCGAGGATCGAGCCCCCCAGCTGCCAGAGCAGCGGGTCGTAGTGCCACACCGAGTCCTCGGAGGCGTCCATCGGGTAGGCGAACCCGAATCGCTTGTCCGCCCGGTCGGTCAAGGCCTTGGCCGCGGCGCGGAGGTCGTCCCATGTCCACTGGTCGGTCGGGTACTCGAGTCCGGCGTCGTCGAACAGCGTCTTGTTGTAGACGATCGCGAGGTCGTCGATCAACGCCGGCAGGCCGAGGACCTTGCCGTCGAAGGTCGCCGCGGTGCGCGCGCCCGGGATGAAGTCCTCCCAGTTCACGTCCGGCTCCTTCACCCAGTCCGTGAGGTCGACGAGACCGGGCGCCTCCGCCAGTTGTGGCAACGACGATCCGTACTGATACGTGATGTCGGGCGGCTCCCCGCCCTGGAGCGCGACGGTGAGCTTCTGAAGGGCTTTGTCGTTGTTGACGTACAACGGCTCGACCTGGATGTCGGGGTTGTCCGAGTTCCATTCTTCGAGCAAGGCGTTCAGCGAATCAGCCTCAGCATCAGAGTAGCCGTGCCAGAAGGTGAGCGTGACCGGTCCGGATGGCGACTCACTCGGCGTGTTGTCGTCACCCCCGCCGGTGCACGCGGACGCCAACAGGCCGAACGCAACGAGGAGAACGAACAGCCGCTTTCTCACGAAGAACACCTCCAGGTCGGGGGATCGGAAACGGGCCGGTACGGAGATCGGGGTTCGGTCATGGCAAGAGGACGGAACGTGTGAGATGCGGGGGATGATCGGGATCGAGGCCCTTGGCCTCTGCCAGAGCGACGGCCGTCCGGTGAACCAGCACCAGCTCGGCCATCGGGTCGAGGCTCGCCACGCGAACGGTCGCGCCCGTCGAACGGACATCGTCGGCCACGGTGGGGTCCGCGGACCCGACGATCCACACGAGCGATCGAGCATCGGCCAGGCTGATCGGTCCGTGTCGATATTCCATCGCGGGGTATGCCTCGCTGTACGTCTGCGACGCCTCTCGCAGCTTGAGTGCCGCCTCCTCGGCGATCCCGACCGTCCAACCGTGTCCCAGGAACACGACGTGCCCGAACCGGGTCGGATCCGGATCGAGCGGTTCGATGAGCGCGCGCTCGGCGTCCTCGATCGGCCGATCGAGATCCTCCCCGAGGTGTGCACGGAACATCGCGAGGGCGGACGTCGCGAAGCGCGTCTGCACGACCGAGCGTTCGTCGGCGAAATCGAGGACGATCGAAGTCTCGGCGAGCTGGGCCACCGGCGAGTTGGCGTCGGCCGTCACGACGAGCCGCGGCACGCTGTCGTGCCGTTCGAGGAGGTGAACCACCTCGGTGGTGGTGCCGCTCCTGCTGATCGCGACGATCCGGTCGTAGCGGCGGGCGCTCGGGAACTCCGAGGCGGGGAAGGCATCGGTTTCGCCGCCGCCCTGCGCTTCTCGCAGGGCGGCGACGGCCCGGGACATATAGAAGGAGGTGCCGCAGCCGACGATCACGACGCGATCGCCGGGCTGCGGGAGCTCCTCCCGGACCGTGAGCGCCACCTCGGCCGCTCGTGCCCAGCACGCAGGCTGGCTGGCGATCTCGTGCGCGATTTCGCTCACTCGCGCGAAACTAGACCAGGAACGCTCACACGGTCAAGCTGAGGACGAACGGAAACGAGCACGGTGGAGGTATGCTCGGGCCCTCATGCGCCAGGCGGAGCGGCTGTCGTCGATCCTCGAGATGCTCGCCACCGGGGGTGCCCTGGACGTGACCGGCCTGGCAGGTGGACTGGGCGTCTCCGCCGCCACGGTCCGACGCGACCTCCATCTGCTCGAGGAGCAACGGATGCTCACGCGCACCCACGGCGGAGCGGTCGCCAACGACGTCCTCTACGAGCTCCCCCTCCGATACAAGGCGGCGCGCCATCAGACGGAGAAGCTCCGGATCGCCGCGGAGGCCGCGACGCGCGTCTCCGATGGAGCCGTCGTGGGACTCACCGGAGGGACCACCACGACCGAGGTCGCTCGATCCATCCTGGACCGCCATGGCATCACGGTCGTCACGAACGCGCTCAATATCGCGGGAGAGCTCGCGATCCGCGCGGACCTGAAGCTGGTGGTGACGGGCGGCACCGCACGACCGGAGTCCTACGAGCTCGTCGGGCCCGTCGCCGAGCAGGCGCTCGAGGGACTCAACCTGGACGTGGCGTTCGTCGGCGTCGACGGGATCACCGTCGACGCCGGCCTCACGACCCACCACGAGGTCGAAGCCCATACGAACCGCACGTTGATCGACCGCGCGCGTCACGTCGTGGTGGTGACGGACAGCTCCAAGCTCGGGCGTGTCGCCTTCGCGCAGATCTGTCCGGTGAACGTGATCGACGAGCTCATCACCGACGACGGCGCGGGAGCGAGCGCGATCCACGAGCTCACGGACGCCGGTGTCGTTGTGACCGTCGTTGACGGTTCCTCAGCCGACTAGGTGCGCCTGATCGCCTCCGGGATCAGGTCCCCGTGGGCGTCGATCAGATCGTCGACCATATCGACGATCTGATCGACGCTGAGCGTGGCGCTCGTGTTCGGATCCACGAGCGCCGCCTGGTAGACGAGCTCGCGCGAGCCCTCGACGGCTGCTCGGACGGTCAGCTCCACGACGTTCAAGAACGTTCGATTCAAAGCGAGGCATTGCGGTGGCAGGACTCCGATCCCCGTCGGCCGGACACCGTCCCCGCCGGCCATCACCGGCACCTCGACGCACGCATCCTGAGGGAGCTCGTGGATGAGGCCGTCGTTCCGCACGTTCCCGTAGAGCTCGACCTCAACACCGGTCTCCAGCGCATGGATGAACTGGCTTGCCAGCTCGTCGTTCCGTTCCACCTCGAGCTCCTCACCGGCATCGAGCGCGCTCTTGAGGTCCTCCCACTCGGCGAGGTTCTCCTCGGAGCGACGGAGGTACTCGTCGACCTCGATCCGATAGCGAGCGACCTGGTCGTCATGAGGCAGGAACCAGGGCACGTACTCGGCGCTGTGCTCCGAGGACTCGGTCGGGAAGTACCCGAACCGTCTGAAGAGCTCGACGCGGACGCGCCGGCCGAGGCCCTCGGGGTCGGCCTCGACGACCTCCCGCAACCTCGGGTACAGGTCCTCGCCCGTCCCGCGGTCGCGGAACACGTAGACGAAGCATTGGTGATTGAGACCGGCCGTCCGGAATTCGACACGCTCGGAAGGCAGGCCGACCGTCCGCGCGAGGAACGCGTGCGTGTCTCGGACGCTGTGGCACACGCCGACCACGTTCGCCGCGGGGAGACGCGAGCTCGCCCAGATCCCCCAGGGAACCATCGCCATCGGGTTCGTGTAGTTGAGGAGAAGTCCGTCGGGGCAACGCTCGGTCATCTCGTTCGCCATCTCGATCATCACGGGGATCGTGCGGAGCCCGCGCATGATGCCGCCGATCCCGATCGTGTCGGCGATCGTCTGGCGTACCCCGTACTTCTTCGGCACCTCGAAGTCGGTCAGCGTCGCGCGATAACCGCCGACTTGGATCTCGTTGATGAGGTAGGCGGCGCCGTCGAACGCAGGCGCCCGCGTCTCGTGCGCGGAGACCTCGTACCCGGCACCCGATCGTTCGACGAGCTGCACCGCGGCACGAAGCGCGTACGCGAGACGCTCGGTGTCGATGTCGTGGAGCGCGATATGCAGCGATCCGTGAAGTTCCTCATAGGCGCAGAGATCCGCGAGGATGCTTCTGGTGAACTCGACGCTCCCCGCGCCGATGATCGTGACCTTGGGCACGGCCGGGAGTCTGACAGTGGACGGAACGAGGCGTCGACCCCGACTCGATCAATTCCTTCACCTCGGCGATGACTTTCGGCCTCCGTCGGATGCATCCAGTGGTCGGCCGTCCTTCCCTCGGTGAAGCGCCGGCCGGCGCTGGTCAGACGGTGCCAGCGGGATTGACGTGAAGTTGCCATTCCCCGAGCTCAGAACCCCGTTCTACCCTGATTCAGGTAGGAAGCCTCCGAACGAGAAAGGAGATCCGATGTTTCAGCGTCCTCGCATCATCCGGCTCGTCGTCGCCGGCATGCTGCTCGCAACGACGATGCTCGTCTCGGCGCCGTCGGCACCAGCGAAACAGCGCTGCACGCTGAGGGGCACCTCCGGCGACGATCACCTGATCGACACCGCAGGCGCCAGCAGGATCTGTGCCCTGGGCGGCAACGACATCGTCGAGGCGGGGGCTCAGAACGACGTCGTCCTCGGCGGCCCGGGAAACGACCATCTGGAAGGGAACGAAGGGAAGGATGTGGTGAACGGCGGCCGTGGCGCGGACACGATCGTGGTGACGGACGGCGCGGCCGGCGATCGAGTCTTCGGTGGTCGGGGGAAGGACACGTGCTACCTGGATCGGGGCGATCGGGCGAGAGGCTGCGAGACCAAGACCGTCCTCGGGTGATCTGAGAACCAGATGGATGGATCGCCGCATCCGGCGATTCCACCACTCAGCCTTGGCCTCGAGCCCGCCGATAGAGAGGTGGTGAAAAGAGAAACAGGAGTGGACGCGACCGACCCGTCGGTCGAGGAGATCAAGCGCGAAGCCCGGGTCGTCGGGCTCCGAGGGGTCTCGACGCCTTCGCTCGAATCCATCGAGCGAAGGCGTCTCCAGCTCTGGGCGCTCACCGTCTTCATCCTGCTGGCGGTTTCGATCGGCGTCGCTCTCGTCTCGACGTGGCGCCCGGGAACCAAGTCCATCGTCACGCCGACCGCCCTGCGGATCGGCGTGGTGCTTCTCGCGATCGGCTTCGGCGTGTACGCGATCGAGAAGGAGCTCCACCTCCACCGCCTCGCACGCCTGCTGACCGACCAGCGGGTGCTCACCACCGCCCTCACGAACAGGCTCCACGAGATGTCGCTGCTGCTCGAGGCGGGCAAGGCGATGAACTCCGTCCTGGAGCTGCCGGCTGTTCTCGAAACGATCCTTCGCAGCGCGATGGACCTTCTCTCCGGTGAGAGTGGATCCATCATGTTGTTGGAAACATCCGACGACCTGGTGGCCGTCCTCGCGCGGGGTAACGACATCGCCGTCGGGATGCGAGTGCGCGTCGGTTCAGGGATCGCTGGCCGTGTCGCCGCGACTCGAGAGGCCCTCCTGATCGAAGGACAGGCAGATCCGTTGCAGTTCCCCGGCCTCACTCCACGCGAGCAACAGGTGGTGAGCGCGCTCAGCATCCCGCTTGTGAGTCGGGACAAGCTCTTCGGCGTGCTGAACGTGAACGCCGGCCCTGACCGCCGCTACACGGTCTACGACCTGCAAGCGGCGTCCCTGTTCGCGGAGCAGGCGGCCGGCGCCATCGCGAACGCCCGCCTCTACGAGACCGAGCGCATGCACGCCCTCCGAGCCGAGCTCGGAAAGGAGTTCGGAGCCCTCCACGCAGAGGCGGCCTCGGACCTCTGAGATACGGATCTTTTCCTGCCGCCCGAGCAGGAGGGCTTCTGACAGCAGTACGAGCATTTCCTACAGGTCCGGGCGCCTTGCGCCGTAGGTACTACGCAGGGACAACCATGAGATCCACGCAACGAGGAAGACGAGGAGTGACGTGGTCGGATCGTCGGAGCTCGTGAAGGCGTTGCAGATCCTCCAACTGGTGGTCTACATCGGGCTGTTCCTGGTCGCCCTCATCAACTGGCGTCGACGGCCGGGGCAGGCGAGCGCGTGGCTCGTGGCGACGTTCGGCGTCCTGGCCGCCGTGGTCGTGGCGGGCCAATTCCTCTCCGAAGACTCCGCCAACCCGGCGGCCCACTGGGCGACGAAAGCGCTCCTCGCGACCCTGGTGCTGTTCCCCTATTTCCTCTACCGGTTCACGACGTCGCTGATCAAGCCGATCGCATGGGTCAACCTGGTCGGCACGGTGCTGACCGCCTCCGTTGCGATCGTCGCCCTCTTCCTGCCGCCGTTCCCGGCGCAGGACGCGCCGAAGCCCCTTTGGCTCGAGGGCTACCTCGCGGCGCTCCTCGTCCAGTGGGTCTTCCTCTCCGCGGTCGTCGCGGTGCGACTCTGGCGCGCGGGGAAGGGCCAACCGACCGTCGCACGTCGCCGGATGCGGACCTTGAGTCTCGGAGCAACCGGCCTCGCGCTCGCTCTGGTGGTCGGAGGCGAATTCTCCGGTGGCGGCATCACGGAGGTCCTCGTGCAACTGCTCGTGCTCGCGGCCGCGCCCCTCATGCTCATCGGCTTCGCGCCCCCCCGGATCGTTCGCGTGATCTGGCGCCAGCGGGAAGAAGCGGCGCTCCGTCAGGCCGGGCTCTCGCTGATGGAGGCGACCACGACCGCGGAGGTTGCGCGGACGCTCCTTCCTCACGCACGCAAACTCGTTGGCGCCGCTCTCGCGATCCTCGAGGACTCGGACGGAGCCATCCTCGCGAGAGACGGTCTCGACGGTGAGGCCGCTCCGGGGCCTGACGAACCTTCCGACCATCAGGCGATCGAAGCGCTCAACGGGGCGGTCGTCAGCGTCCCACTCCGCACGGGGCGGCTCGTGGTGGTCACGAGCCCGCTCACGCCATTCTTCGGTGAGGACGAGCTCTCAGAACTGAAGGGCCTCGCGGCTCAGGCCGATCTCGCTCTGGCGCGAAATGAACTGCTCGCGAGTCAGCAGAGGCTCGCCGCGATCGTCGAGTCCTCCGACGATGCGATCATCTCGAAGACGCTCGACGGAACGATCACGAGTTGGAATCGCGCGGCCGAGCGGATCTACGGGTATCGCCCGGACGAGGCGATCGGGCAACCGACGTCGATCCTGGCACCCCTCGACCGCGACGACGATCCGACGATCCTCGAACGGGTCGCCTCGGGACAGAGCATCGAGCAGTACGAGACGATCCGACGCACCAAGGACGGCCAAACGATCGATGTCGCCCTCACGGTCTCTCCGATCAAGGACGCAGACGGACGGATCGTCGGGGCGTCAACGATCGCGCGGGATGTCAGCGAGCGCAAGCGCTCGGAAGTCGTACGTGAATCCGCGCGCCAGGCCGCCGACCGAGCGAACCGAGCCAAGAGCGAGTTCCTCTCACGGATGAGCCACGAGCTCCGCACGCCGATGAACGCGGTCCTTGGGTTCGCGCAGCTGCTGGGGATGGATCACCAGACCCCCGAGCAAGAGGAGGCGACCAAGGAGATCCTGAAGGCGGGAACGCACCTCCTGGAGCTGATCGACGAGGTCCTGGACATCGCCCGGATCGAGGCGGGGAAGCTGCGGCTCTCTCTGGAACCTGTCGACGCCGTCCAGGTGGTGGAGGAATCCATCTCGTTGTTGCAGCCCCAAGCGCGGCAGGAGGGTGTGACCTTGTCGATGGACCCGCGCGACCCCGCGGATCCTTCGGTCCATGTCGTCGCGGATCGACAGCGCCTCAAGCAGGTGCTCCTCAACCTCATCTCTAACGGCGTCAAGTACAACCGACAGAACGGCACGGTCCGCGTTTCCATCGATCGCACCAGCGGGGGCAACCGGATCAGGATCGACGTCACCGATACCGGCCGAGGGATCCCCGTCGAGCGCATCGAGCGACTCTTCGCGCCGTTCGACCGCCTGGGCGCTGAGGAAACCGGCATCGAGGGGACCGGTCTGGGACTGGCGCTGACGAGGCCGCTCGTGGAGGCGATGGGCGGGACGATCTTGGTGACGAGTGGGTTCGGGAAGGGCAGCACGTTCTCGATAGACCTCGCCTCGGCGGACGACGCCGCGAGTGCGAACGGGGACCGCGCCCCTTCGGACGAGGAGATCGCTGCAGCGGCGATGACCGCGAACGCTCGGACGGTGCTCTACGTCGAGGACAACCTTTCGAACCTGAAGCTCATGGAGCGGGTCCTCGCACGAAGGCCGGGGATCAGGCTGGTATCGGCGATGCAGGGCAGCCTGGGTGTCACATTGGCCCGAGATCACCTGCCCGACCTGATCCTCCTCGATCTGAATCTCCCCGACATGCGGGGTGAAGAGGTGCTCGCCCGCCTCCACGCGGATCCGGCGACGGCCGAGGTCCCGATCGTGGTGATCTCGGCCGACGCGACCCCAGGTCAGCGCGCCCGGCTCGTCGAGGCGGGCGCGAGTGACTTCGTCACCAAACCATTCGACGTCGATCGCCTGTTGCAGATCGTGGACGAGTACTGCGGAGACCCCGTCGCGGCATCCCCCGGCGGCCTCACAGGGCGATCCTGATGACGGTCACTCAACCCTTCGACGCCGACCCGGAGAACAGCGGGCATCACATCAGGGCCCGCGAAGATCTTGCGGACGCCCCGATCCTCATGGTCGACGACGAGCGCGCGAACATCCTGGTCCTCGAGCGCCTCCTCCAGAAGGCCGGATATCGCAACGTCCATTCGACGACCGACCCTCGAACGGTGCTCGGGTTGGTCGCCGAGCTCCGGCCGGACCTGCTACTCCTCGATCTCAAGATGCCGGGTCTCGACGGCTTCGAGATCCTCGAGCTCCTCCGTGTCGGAGCGGCGGCGTCTTCAGAGCCCGGCCTCCCCGTCTTGGTATTGACGGCCGACGCCACGAAGGAAACCAAACGACGGGCCCTCGCCGCCGGCGCCACGGATTTCTTGACCAAGCCGTTCGACCTCGACGAGGTGCTTCTCCGTATCGCGAACATGCTGGATCTCCGATCGCTGACCCTCGAGCTGCGAGCGAAGAACGCGTCGCTCGAAGATCGGGTCTTCGAAAGAACCCGGGAGCTCGAGGAATCCCACATCGAGACGTTCGAGCGACTCGCGCTCGCGGCCGAGTACCGCGACGACGACACGGGGCAGCACACCCGGAGGGTCGGGCGGATGGCGGCGCTGCTCGGCCAAGAGCTCGGAGTCGGGGCCGAAGTCGTCCAGCTGCTGGAGCGAGCGGCAGGGCTCCACGACGTGGGGAAGATCGGCGTCCCGGATGCCATCCTGCTCGCACCGCGGAAGCTCACGGTCGAGGAGTTCGACGTCGTGAAGACCCACACGGTGATCGGCGCGAAGATCCTTTCGGGAAGCCGATCACCGCTCATGAGGATGGCGGAAGAGATCGCATGGTCGCACCACGAGCGCTGGGATGGACGCGGCTATGGCGGCGCCGTCGCGGAGGAGATCCCGCTCACGGGGCGGATCACGACCGTCGCCGACGTCTTCGATGCGCTGACGCACGCGCGTCCGTACAAGGACGCCTGGCCGCTGGAGCGGGCGATCGAGGAGATCGCGCAGCAGCGAGGCGACCAGTTCGATCCCCGCATCGTGGACGCCTTCGTGTCGATCCAAGAGCACATGGCGGTGGCGGCGGTCGGCGCGGAGGCCGGATCCACCATCGCGCCTCACTGAGATCCCCGGCCGTTCGGCCTCTCTCATCCTTGTTTGCGAGACTCCAACGAGGGGAATCCATCCGCCATCTTCGAACCCAGCCCCGATGCCCTCGCAGAACGCCTCGGCGGACATCTTCGGACACACCGTCCGGTCGTCGCCGGTGGTTTGGTTGTCCTCGTCGGCTACCTCCTGATGACCGCGCTCCTCATCGGGCTCGGTCTGCTCATCACACAGGTGCTCGTCGGCGGCCCGGTGGAGGCTTGGGACCACAACCTCAACCAGTGGTTCGTCGACCAGCGAACGCCGACGCTCAACCCCGTGGCCAACATCGGCTCAGAGTTGGGTGCGACCTTCACGATCATCGGGGTCGCCGCCCTCGCGTGCGTCATCCTCGCGATCGAGCGTCACTGGCGCGAGCTCGGATCGATCGTTGCGGGCCTCGCCGTCGAAGCATCCGTCTCGTTCACCACGTCGACCTTGATCACTCGAACCCGCCCGAAGGTCCCTCGACTCGACGCAGCTCAGCCGACCGGCAGCTTCCCGTCGGGCCATACGGCGGCTGCGATCGTCCTCTACGTGAGCCTCGCGATCGTGATCACCCTGCTCGTTCGCAGCACGTTCCTCCGCGCCGTCGCGTGGCTCCTCGCGATCGCGCTCCCGATCTTCGTCGGTTCCTCCCGCCTCTATCAGGGTATGCACCACCCCACCGACCTGATAGGGAGCGCTGTGATAGCCGTGGGATCCCTGCTCTTCGGGCTGCTGGCCTGCCGCACCGCCGTCGCGGTCACTGGCCGGCGCACCGACGTGGCTGATCGAACCCATCCCGCTCCGACCGAAGCGAAGGCGGTTCCGTGACCTCGGTGGGAGTCATCGCCCACTCGGCCAAAACGCTCGGTGGCGGTCTTGTAGAGCTTCGCAAGACGCTCTCGACGAATGGGATCGACGATCCGATGTGGATCGAGGTCCCGAAGACCCGGTTCATCCCCAAACAGGTGAAGAAGCTGCTGGAAGACGGTGCCGAGCTGATCTTCGTGTGGGGCGGAGATGGAACCGTGCAGCGCGCCATCGACGCGGCGGCGGGCGCTTCCGCCGCTCTGGCCGTTCTACCCGCCGGCACCGCCAACCTCTTCGCGACGAACCTCGGCATCCCGAAGGATCTGGATGAGACCGTCAAGATCGGGCTGAACGGGTCCCGACGTAAGCTCGACGTCGGGCGGATCAACGGCGAGCACTTCGGCGTGATGGCGGGGACGGGTCTCGACGCGTTGATGATCCGCGACGCCGATGCCGGACTGAAGGACAAGGTCGGACGCTTCGCCTACGTCGTCACCGGCGCCAAGAACGTGGGGAAGTCCTCCGTCAAGATGCGCATCGAGGTGGACGGGAAGGCGTGGTTCAAGGGCAAGGCGAGCTGCCTGCTCATCGGCAACGTCGGTGATGTCATCGGTGGGATCTCGGCGTTCCCCGACGCCCGGCCGGACGACGGTCTCCTGAACATCGGCGTCGTCACGGCGTCCGGAGCGATGGACTGGGTTCGGACGCTGGGGCGCTCGGCGGTCGGGGCTGTCGAGGGGTCTCCCTTCGTGGAGACGACGAGCGGGCGCGCATTCGACATCCGCTTGGACAGGGCGACCCCGTACGAGATCGACGGAAGCGTTCGGAAGAAAGCCAAGCGACTGAAGTGCAAGGTGGTACCTGGAGCGATCACCGTCTGTGTCCCTCAGGAGGAGGGACGATGAGCACGGCGAACCATGTCCCGGAGACGTGGGGCCTGACGGGAGATGACGCGCTGGAGGCCTTGGAGCGCACCGGTCGCTGGGCCCTTGTCCGAGATGCGTTCAAGCGGCTCCGGTACGCCGACGGCTTCAGCCACGCGAGATCGATGGCGTACCTCACAACCCTCGTCTTCCTCCAGGCCGTCATCGCCCTCGTGGGTCTCGCCAGCGCGCTGAGCTCCGGAGGCGTGAGCAACGTCATCGTCAAGACGCTCAGGCAGATCGTCCCCGGGCCCGCGGGAAGGGTTCTGACGGACGCGGTCCAGCAGGCTCACAAGGCCGGCTCGTCCCACCGGCACCTTGCCCTGATCGTCGGGCTGGCCGGTGCGTTGATCACGGGAACGACGTTGATGGGTCAGATCGAGCGGGCACTGAATCGCATCTACGGTGTTGAGCAGGATCGGCCCACGGTGCACAAGTACGGGCGCGCGTTCGTCCTGACGATCACCGCCGGCATCCTGTTCGTGGTGGCTTTCGCCGCTCTCGCGCTCGGCCGCGCCATCGGCTCCTCGCTGAGCAACCACACGGTATCGAGCGTGTGGAACGTGGCGCGGTGGCCCATGGCACTCGGCCTCTTGATCGCGGCGATCGCGTTGCTGTTCAACTGGTCTCCTCGAAGACACCAGCCGGGATGGTCATGGCTCGCCTTCGGCGCGATCGTCTCGGTCATCTTGTTGGCGATCGTGACGGTCGCCCTCGACGGCATGTTCCAGATCAGCTCGACGTTCGGGAAGACGTACGGACCTCTCGCCGGGATCGTCGCGCTCATGATCTGGGCGGTGCTGGCTTCCATCGCCCTGCTGTTCGGCGCGGCGATCGGCGCCCAGCTCGAGGCGGTTCGAGGCGGTCGTCCCGATCCGCAAAGCGCGAGGAAGGTGAGGGAGTCCGAGCCCGACATGGAGTCCGCTCGGTGATCGAACGCGACGGCGATCAGAACCGGCGGGTGCGTCGGAGACGGAACGGACGACCGTCAGGGTCGACGATCGTTCGATAGAGCGGCCACGCCCATACACGCTGCCAAGCGGCCACCGGTTGAGGGGAGTGGCGCCGAACCCGGCCGGAGGGTCGATCGCCACGCTCTCCGCCGTCATGCCAAGCGTCCAGCGCTTCCGCGGCTTCGCGCCAGCGGTCGAAGCCTGCATACGCGTCGACGAGACCCTCGTCCGAGCCGACGCCGAGGTGCTCCCGCCACAGACGCAGCCGAAGATCCCGGGCGAATCTCCGGGCGCCATCGCCGAGCCCGGCTGGGTCCACTGGCGCTCGCTCGTCGTTCTCCTCGTCGAGAACGGCGATCGACAGCTCCGAGTCGTGCGTCCACGACCGACGGTTCATGTTGTCCGAGCCGAGCATCACGAACACGTCGTCGATCACCACGGTTTTCGCGTGGACGTAGATCGCGTCACCTCGTTCGTTCTCGAGGTCGTACATGGCGAAGCGCTCGCCGCCGGCTTTGGCGAGCCGGTCCATCATCGTCAGTTGCCCGAGCCTGTTCGTCGGTCCCGAGAGCACGCCGTTGCGATCCGGGTGCCGAGGCACGACCACGATGAGCCGGAGTTCGGCAGAGCGGGTGAGTGCCGCCTCGAACAGCCGCGCGATCTCCTCGGACCAGAAATATTGATCCTCGACGTAGATGAACGAGCGAGCCCGGGCGAGCGCCTTCGAATACATGCGGGCGATGCTTCTCTCACCGTCGGGAGCGAAGGGGTACGGGGGCCGCTTGGCCGGATACGTGCGAAGCACCTGGACCGCATGCGTGCCTTTGGCCTGCGACGGCGTGCGGTACGGGGGAAGGGGGTCGGGACGCTCCCGCTCACCGGTAGCTTTGACGGTGAGCCCGCCGAGCCGCATGCGGGTCCGCTCCAGCGGCGTCTCATCGTTCCAGCGCTCGCGGAACGTCTCCACGAGATCGGCCACGGCGGGCCCGTGTACCTCGGCCTGGATGTCATGCCACGGCGGTCGCGGGCCGAACGCGGGGTCGAGCGCCTCCGCCTGCGGGTCGCCTTCATGACCCTCGTCGTCGCGACGCCCGTGGCAGAGGTCGACGCCACCGACGAAGGCAAGATCCTCATCGTGGCGACCGTGGTGCAGGAGCAACACCAGCTTCTGATGATGCGACCCGCCGCGTCTGATACGCGCATCCAAGAGCAGGACTCCGCCCGCACGATTCACGATGTCGGCAAGATCGCTGGCCTCCCCTTCGCTGAAACCGAAGATCCCGGGATGAGAGCGCCAGAGGAGTCCTCGGACGTCGACGCCTCGGCGCGCGAGCCCGGAGACCGAGTCCCCGAGTGTCGGGCCACTGGGGCCAAGGAGCTCGTCGGAGTCGCCCCGCCAATCGGTGAGTAGCACCTGGTCGCCAACACCGAGTGTGCCGAAACGACTGACGAGCCGAGAGAAGTATGTGGCGCCGTGGATCAGCGGTTCGACACGGTTCCCGACGGTCCAGGCGAGGTCCGGTCGGTTGAGGCCGGTCGCGGGATTGCCGCGTTCCTCGGTCGAGAGGAACCAGTCGGACGCCCCTTGCATCCG
>Ga0210382_10000451_pt1 | contig 14707 bp, 13 predicted proteins | sample PLMedo_FD_155452 | JGI IMG/M metagenome (GOLD analysis project Ga0210382, IMG submission 155452) | Groundwater sediment microbial communities from an aquifer in East River, Colorado, USA - PLM0_60_coex redo | ecosystem: Environmental > Terrestrial > Soil > Riparian zone | place: USA: East...
CGCCAATCGACAGACCGTCGCCGTCGCCCGTCATCACCCAGACGTCGAGATCGGGATTCGCGAGCTTGATGCCCGTCGCAATCGCGGGGGCGCGCCCATGCACGGTATGAAAGCCGTACGTGGACATATAGTAAGGAAAGCGCGCCGCGCACCCGATGCCGCTCACGAATACCGTGCGCTCGCGCACGAGCCCCATCTCGGAGCACGCCTTCTGCACCGCCTTCAGAATCGCGTAGTCGCCGCACCCCGGACACCAGCGGACTTCCTGGTCCGAGGCGTAGTCTTTGGGCGCCAGCTGCGCGTCGGTGATCGTGGTGACTGTCATCCGTCCTCACCCCCTGACCCCCTCTCCACGTCGTGGAGAGGGGGGACGATCTTCCTGATCGCCTGAGCGATCTCGGTCACACGGAATGGCTTGCCGGTCACCTTCGGAAGTGATTCTGCGGGAGTCAGATACTCCGCCCGGAGCAGCTTCACGAGCTGGCCGTTGTTCATCTCCGGCACGAGGACGCGGTCGTAGCGTTTGAGCAAGTCGCCCAGATTGCGCGGGAAGGGACTCAAGTACCGCACATGAATGTGCGCCACGTCCCGGCCCTCATCGCGCGCGATCTTCACGGCCTGATGAATCGCGCCGAACGTCGAGCCCCAGCCGACCACCGCCAGCTTCCCGTGATCGTCGCCCAGGGAGACGCCCTGCAGCGGAATGTCGTTCGCGATCCCCGCGATCTTGTCCGCGCGCGCCTTCGTCATGCGGGCGTGGTTGTCGGGATCGTAGGAGATGTGCCCGGAGTCATAATCCCGCTCGAGACCGCCGATGCGATGCTCGAGCTGCGGGGTTCCCGGCTTGACCCACGGCCGCGCCAGCGTCTCGGGATCGCGCAGGAACGGATGGAATCCTTCCGGCTCCGTGCGGTACGTGACGGGGAATCGCGGCAGCTCCGCCTCTTGTGGGATGCGCCACGGCTCGGCCGCGTGCGCCAGATAGCCGTCGCTCAGGACGATCACCGGGGTCATGTACTTCGTGGCCAGGCGGACGGCCTCGATCGCGATGTCGAAACAGTCGGCCGTTGACGTCGGCGCGAGTACCGCGAGCGGTGCGTCAGCGTTGCGGCCGTGGACCGCCTGAAACAGATCCGACTGCTCGGCCTTGGTCGGCATGCCGGTCGACGGGCCGGCGCGTTGCGAGTCGATGACGATCAGCGGCAGCTCGGTGGCGATGGCGAGACCAATCATCTCGGTCTTCAGCGCGATCCCGGGTCCAGAGCTCGACGTCACGCCGAGCGCGCCGGCGTAGGACGCGCCCAACGCCGCGCCACTCGCCGCGATCTCATCCTCGGCCTGGAAGGTGACGACGCCGTAGGACCGCAGATTGGCGAGCGTGTGGAGCAGCGCGGACGCCGGCGTGATGGGATAGCCCGCGAACACCATCTTCTCGATCCCCGCCGCGCGCAGCCCCGCGACGAGCCCCCACGCGAGGCCCTCGGTCCCGCTGACGGTGCGGTAGCGTCCCGCCTGCACGGCCGCCTTCGGGACGACGTAGCCGACCATGTGCTCCGTCATCTCTGCCGTCTCGCCGAACGCATGCCCGGCGTTGACAGCCGCGATATTCGCCGCCGCAATCTCCGGCTTCTTCGCGAACTTGCGCTGCAGCCACTCGATCGTTGCCGTCCGTTCGTGCCCGTACATCCAGAGCAGCAGCCCTAACGCCCACATGTTGCGGCAAAGGTGCGCTTCTCGCGAGGACAGCCCGTGCGGCTTTACCGCATCGGCGGTGAGCTTCGTGATGTCGAACTTGAGGACCTGATAGCGGGCGAGGGAGTCATCCTCGAGCGGATTCTTGGCGTATCCCGCCTTCCCGAGGTTGCGCTCGTTGAACGCAGCCGTATCCACGATGACCGTGCCGCCCACCTTTAGATCGTTCACCTCGACGGTCAATGCCGCGGGATTCATCGCGACGAGCACGTCGACGGCGTCCCCCGGCGTCATCACGTTGGTGCCGCCGAAGTGGATCTGGAACGCCGACACACCGAACGTCGTGCCCGTCGGGGCCCGAATCTCGGCGGGGAAGTCGGGGAAGGTGGAAAAGTCGCTACCGGCGAGCGCCGTCTCGAGCATGAACTGGCTGCCGGTCACCTGCATCCCGTCGCCCGAATCGCCGGCGAATCGGATCACAACCGAGTCTCGCGTTTCGCGTTGGCGGCCGGAAATGACGGAAGTGACCATGGCTCTAATCTATACGACGTTTCTCAGCACGAACCACACGTTCGCGGGCCGTTCGGCAAGTCGCCGCATATACCAGGCGAACCAGGCGCTGCCGTAGCTGATCAGCACCTTCACGACGTAACCGGCGTCCGCGAGCGCGCGCTGCGCGTCTGCCTGGATGCCGTACAGCATGTGGAATTCATACCCGGAGCGGTCGACCCGCTTCGCATTGGCCGCCTGCTGAATGCGACCGATCATGCGGGCGTCGTGTGTTCCGAAAATCGGCCGCGCGCGCTGGCGCACCGACTCATCCAGGAGTCGCTCCGCGAGCTTGAAGTAGTTGTCATCCACATCCTGCTTGCTCGGGAAGGCGACCTCGGCCGGCTCGTTATAGGCTCCCTTGACCAGCCGGATCGTGGGCGAAAGCGGAAAGAGCGTTTCGAGATCAGCCGCCGTGCGTCGCAGATACGCCTGCATCGCCACGCCCACGTCCTTGTATTCCGCTTTCACGCGCCGGTACACTTCGAGCGTGTCATCGGTGTAGCGCGATTCCTCCATGTCAATCCACAGGACCGAGCGCGCCTGCTCGGCGCGCGCCGCGAGCTTGAGCACATCCTGGACACAACCTTCCTTGCTTGCCTCAAGACCGAGGTGCGTCAACTTGACCGAAACGTGCGCCGGCAGTTTGCGCCGCTGAATCTTTTCGAGCACTCCGAGGTAATGATCGCGGACCGCGGCTGCTTCCGCGCGGTTCGTGACCTGCTCGCCCAGCTCGGTGAGCACCGAGCCCATGCCGGCTTTGGCGAATTGATTCGCCGCCTCCAGCGCGTCCTCGAGCGTTTCGCCGGGCATGAAGCGCTTGACTGCGCGCTGGAAGAAACGGCGCTCGCGCAGCTGACGTGCCAACCATTGGCTACGAGATGCCTTGAGGAGGAGACTGCGTGCGAATCCCATGGGGAGATAGTGTAGTGTATCGTTACTTCATGCCAGCGCGTCAGGTAACGCTCATCGCCTTTGGTGCCTTCCTCGCAGCCTGCCATCCCCGTATCGGCGGCACCGGCACCAGTGTGGGCGGGGGCGAGACGCGCGCGGCGCCCGACGAGAGCTGCCTCCTCTCGACCGGCTCCGTCTCGACTCGATCTCCCACGATCACGATCGGGCTCAACGACCCGGTCGACCCGCGGCACGCGCCGGTTCCGCGCAACGACGCCGAGCGGATCGTGTTCCGCCACCTGTACGAGACACTGGTGCGGATCGACTGCGACGGTCATGTCCTTCCTGAGCTCGCGGACCAATGGGCGAAGGACGACGGCGGCCGGCACTGGACGTTTCGCCTGCGTGACGGCGCGCAATTCTGGGACGGCGTGCCCGTCACGGCCCAGGATGTCGTGTTCGGCAAAGGCGGCGTCGGCTACACCCTCGGCGCGCTCGAGACCCGCGTGGTGACGGTGACGTTTGCGAAGGAGAAGGACGACGTGCCGCCGCTGCTCGCGGATCCGGGCTTGGCGGTCACCAAGCCGGCCCCCGATTCGAGCTGGCCGATCGGCACAGGCGCGTATTGGGCCACCAGCGCCACGACGACGGCGCAAGAGATTCGCGCGCACACCACCCACGGCGACACCCTCGTCTTCAAGTTTGCGGCGAGCGGTGATGCGCGGGACCTGCTCGACGCCGGTGTGGATTTGCTGGTCACGCGCGACCGGGCGCTGCGCGACTACGCGGCGACGCTGCAGAATCACACGGTGGTCGCGTTGCCGTGGGACCGCACCTATGTCTTCGTCACTGGCGACGCGGGTGCCACGCGGTTCGACGCTGGTGGTCTGGAGCAAGCGGTGCATGCGGAGGCGCGGCGCGCCGAGGGGGACTTCTGGTGGCGCGATCTACGAGCCTGTGGCATAGCGCGAGACACCGCACCGCCCGCACCGCCCGCACCCACGAGTAAGCGCATTCTGTACTCGCGCGGCGATCAGACCGCGCGTGAGCTGGCGGGTCGCCTGGCGGCGCTGACGCACGCGGTCGCCACGGGCCGCGCGCCGGACGACTTCAGCGCGGCCCTCGCCGGGGGCAAAGACTGGGGGTACGTCGTCGCCCTGCCCCGGGTGACGGCCGATGCCTGCCGCTCCGCCAGGGATCTGTTGCCGACGTGGCCGGCCGCCTTCACGGGGCTTGTCGACACGCGTCCCACCGCGATCGTGCGCCGCGGGGTCGCGCGCTGGACCGTGGATCAGGATGGGGCGGTTCACCTCCCCCCATGAAATTCCGCACCCGCCTCCTCATCTCGTTCGGGGTGGTGGTGCTGATTCCGCTGCTCGTGTTTGGCCTCGGCATCCGCCGCGAAATGTCGAAGCGCGTCACCGCGGAATACGAACGGCGGGTCGCGGCGCTCGTCAACGTGATCAGCGCCGATATCGCACGCGAGGACGACCGCATTGGGGCCCGCCTCGCGGCCCTGAAGAGCTCGCTCGCCGGTGACGACCGCTTCCGCGGCTGGGTGGTGCGCGGCGAGTATCGCGCCTACGTCCTCGACTACGCTGGCGAGGCGATGCGCCTGGCGGGGCTCGATTTTCTGCAAATTCAGGACGACGAGGGGCGTGTCGTCTCCTCCGGCCACTTCCGCAACGAGTATGACCGCCTGGGTCCGGCGGTGCCGGGCGGAGGACCCGCTCTGGTCCGGACGGCGACCGCTGAGGGGGCATTTCTCGCTCTCGTGACAAGCGATACGCTGCGCATTCCTCCCCGCCGTTTCCGGCTCATCGGCGGGATCGCGGTCGATTCGCAGTTTCTCGCCCGCCTCGCCCGCGATCCGGAGCTTCGTGTCAGGCTCGTCCTGCCCAACGACACCACGAACGCCGATTCGGGAAAGCTCGTCGTGGAGCTGCCCTCCCTGCCCTCGCTGCCCTATGTGGATGCGACCGAAGGACCGGGACGCGTAGAGCAGGCGCGCATCGTGGTCACCCGCTCATCCGCGTTCCTGAGCGCACTGCAGCGCGACGTGAATCTCTGGTTTGCGGCTGCCGTCCTCATCGCCGCACTCGCGGCGTTGCTCTTGGCGGCGTGGCTCTCCACGCGCATCAGCGAGCCGGTCGAAGCTCGCATCGCCATCGGGGACATCGCCCGACAGGTCAATCACGACATCAAGAACGGCCTCGCGCCGCTGCGCAACGTGTTTCGCCATCTTACGCAGGTGGCGCACGATAAACCCGCGGAGTTGCCGCAGGTTTTCGCCGAACGCCAGGGGACGGTGGAATCGAGTATCAGCTACCTCGAAACGCTCGCCGCGAACTACGCGAAACTGTCGCCGCAGTCGGAGCGCAAGGCCACGGACGTGAACACCGTCGTGCGGGAGACGATTGGGGCTTCGGCAGCTGTGCGCACCAAACTTGCCGAGGGACTGGCGCCCGTCTCCGCCGACGCGCTGGTGTTGCGGCGCGTAATCGAGAATCTGGTGAGCAACGCAGTAGACAGTCTCGACGGGAAGGCCGGGACCGTAACGGTCACCACGGAAAGCGGCAGGGGTATCGTACGGATCTCGGTGAGCGACACGGGACGCGGCATGAGCAAATCAGAGCTGGACAAAGCATTTGACGACTTCCACACGACTAAACCAGGTGGCACCGGACTGGGCCTGTCGATCGTGCGGCGCCTGGTCCTCGACTCGAGCGGCTCGCTCACAGTCGAGACCGAGCCGGGGCAGGGCTCGACGTTCATCGTGGAGATTCCCGTACTCTCATGACACTGGTCCTCATCGTCGATGACGTGCCGGCCATGGCCGAGCAGTACGCGTACGACCTCAAGCGCCTGCGCGGCTACGAGACTCTCGTTGCCAAAAGCGGCCGCACGGCGCTCGAAAGCCTGACGCGCGATGCGGTGGACTGCGTCATTCTCGATCTCGAGATGCCGGTGATGGACGGGTTCGAGGTGCTGCGCTCCGTCGAGCGGCTGGGACTGCGCGTTCCCATCATCGTCTATACTGGAACGGGCGACTACGACCGTTGCGGGCAGGCGATTCGCCTCGGCGCGTACAGCTTCATCGATAAGGCCGAGCCGATGGAGCGCGTCGCGCAGGAAGTCGAGAACGCGATCGAGCGGCGCCGCCTGACCGCCGAGGTCACGTTGCTGCGGCACGAGTTCGGGCTCGAAACGCCGCTCGTCGGCACGAGTCCCGCGCTTGCGAAGCTCAAGGAAGCGATCGTCCGGGTCGCGCCGGTGCCAAGCCCCGCGCTCGTGGTCGGCGAGAGTGGGACGGGCAAGGAGTTAGTCGCGCGCGAGCTGCACCGGCTCGGTGCGAATCCCAAGGGTCCATTCGTCGCGCTCAATAGCGCGGCGCTGCCCCACGAGCTGGTGGAAAGTGAGCTGTTCGGCCACGAACGGGGCGCCTTCACGGGGGCCAACGCGACTCGCAAGGGCGCGTTCGAGGCGGCCAGCGGCGGGACGTTGTTTTTGGACGAAATCGGCGATCTGCCGCCCGCCGCTCAGGCAAAGCTGCTGCGCGTGCTCGAGGAGCGGAAAGTCACACGGCTCGGCGGGAACAAGACGATCGAGGTGAACACCCGCGTCGTGGCCGCGACGCACCGCGATCTCGAGAAGGAAGTCGCCGAGGGGCGCTTCCGCGAGGATCTGTTCTATCGGCTCAACGTGCATGTGCTGCGGGTGCCGCCGCTGCGCGATCGTCTGTCGGATGTGCCGGCCCTGGCAGAGTATTTGGTCGCAGCGACGTGTGCTCGATTCGGCATGCGACTCAGGAAACTTTCCCCCGATGCAATCGCTTCGTTAATGGGCTACGACTGGCGGCGCAACAACATCCGCGAGCTGCGCAACGTCGTCGAACGAATGCTTATCGCGACCGATGGTGACGCGCTCACTCGAGAAGCGGTGCCGGCCGACATTCGCGATTCGCACACGCCGCACGCCGCACGCCGCACGTCAGACGCACGCAGTTTCGAAGAGCAGAAGATCGAGGCAGAGCGCCAAATCATCGTCCAGGCTCTCGAGCGGAATGCGTGGCACGTCACCAAGACGGCGAAGGAGCTGGGGCTTTCAGATCACGCGAGCCTGCTGAAAATCATGCGGCGTTTGGGTGTCCAGCGGGACACGTAGCGAAGCCGCAAGCGAGTACGTCGAACCACAGTCCTCGAAATACGACCTTGTAAGACAAGGACTTAGGTTCTGGTCCGACACGTGCCTTTCCTCCGGGCGAACCCCTGCTCCCGGAGGAGCCATGTCGTACCAATTCGAGCTGAATCAGTCCAATCGTTCATTCCGCTTCCCGGTCATTCTGATGGCCGCGATCGTGAGCACCGTGATCGCTGCCTACAGCTTTGCCGCCTGCGGTGACCGTAACCCCGATCAGGCGCGTGCCAGTGAGCCCGTCGGATCGACCTCGTCCACGACGGTACCGGTCAGCAATGCCGGCACCGGCAGCACCGAGAAGCCGGCGCTCGTCATCAGCGGTCCGGTCACGTTCGAGATGGCGGATTCCGCCTATCGCGGGCACCGCTACGATGACGCCACGGTGCTCTTCAAGACTTACACCGAGAGCCGGCCCAGCAATGCATGGGGCTTCTACATGCTCGGCCTGGCGGCGTGGAAGTCGGGCGATCGCGCGCAAGCGGAGAGCGCGTTCGTGCAGGCGCTCACGCTCGATTCGACGCACGTGAAGAGCCACCTCAACCTGAGCCGTGTGTTGCTGGAGTCAGATCAGCCCGACAGCGCACTCGTGCACATCGAAGCCGCGATCGCGCTCGACTCGACGTCGAGCGAGCCGCTGCGGCTGCAGGGACGGGCGTTCGAAGCGCAGGGCAAGACCGATGACGCCATCGTTGCCTACAGCCAAGCCATCGTGAAGAACGACAGCGACACCTGGGCGATGAATAACCTCGGCGCGCTCTACATCCGGCTGGAGCGGTTCGAGGATGCCATCGGTCCGCTGGCCCGCGCCAACGAGATCGAGGACAAGGTCGCGACCTTCCACAACAACCTCGGCATGGCGCTCGAGTTGACCGGCCGCTACGAGCAGTCAGTCGAACAGTACCGGGCCGCGCTGGCGATCGAGGGGACCTACGGCAAGGCTGTGGCGAACCTGCAGCGCGTCGCGCTGGTGAAGCAGGATCCGTCGATCACCCCGGTAGATCTCACGGAGCGGTCGAAGCAGTTCCAGGAAGAGATTACGAAGTGGTAATGAAGTGCTAGTTGTCAGCGAGCCGCTTCAAGAATCGGTTGAGGCGGCTTTCGCTGCTATGCGGATCGTCGCCGATGTAATCGACGCGCGCCTCGATCAGCGCGGCATGCAGCTCGGTGTTCGCCTCAGCGGCGCGGGCGCACAAGGCAGCCTCTTCGGGAGCGGCGGACTCGAGCAGATCGGCCGCGAGCGCGAGCATGCGGCCGGCGAACGTGACGTACGCGCGCACCATGCCGCGACCCGCGCCGCCGCGCTCCACCCACTCGGGGAAGCAGCCAGCCCACCACAGCGCCAATGCCGCCGTGTCGGCGGCGGCTTCGGCCTGCGCGACCGTGCCTTGCGGGAGCGCGGCCACATGACGCCACCACTCGGACATGCCGTTTTCGCCCCGCGCAATTGCGCGCTGCGACTGCGACGTCGCGAACACAACGGGGAGCGTGGCGGCGTAGTCGGCCAGCAGAATGTCGGTCACCCCGCGGGTCCGCAGCTGGGCTCGAATGGGGATGTACCAGAGCAGGGTGAGGGGCAGCGGAGCAGGCGCGCCGCCGCGGCCGAGGACCGCCTCGAGGGCCGCGGGGGAATCGAGCACGGCGTCGACGGCGCCGGCTTGCAGCGCTGCGTCGGCTTCGCGTCCTTCCGAGACATCCATCCGTGCGATCTCGTCCACCAGACAGGCGAGGTCGCCCCGGGTCAGTTGGCGATGAATGATGGGCCTGATCATGCTTCCCTCCCTTCCGGCGACTTTAGAGGCAAGCTTGGTGCCGCTCATCTATCTGGCTATTGCTCAATGCCTTACGCTAGAAACCTCGCCGCAACGGTGTTGCCACACTGCTGCGGAAAGCTGCAATCCGACACGAAAAAGGGGTGTGAGGCTGCTCACGCTAGTAAACGGCCCCTTGTCAGGCAAGGGGATAGCACTCGGGGTCTTGGAGTGCCAAGCCGGCCGGTTTATGTTCCCGCTCGCATGAAAGCCACAGACATCCGCAAAGGTCACGTCCTCATGATCGACGGCCAGCCGTGCCGCGTCATGGACTTCACGCACCGCACGCCCGGCAACCTGCGTGCCTTCGTACAGGTACGTTTCCGCAATCTTGTTTCGGGCAACACGTTCGATCAGCGCCTCGCCGCGACTGAATTTCTCCAGGAAGCCCGTCTCGACACGAAAGAGATGCAGGTCCTCTACCAGGACCAGGGCGGCGTACACGTGATGGACCAGCAGACCTACGAGCAGTTCACGCTCGACGAGCGCGCCGTGGGCGAGGACACGCCCTGGCTGCAGCCGGAGATGGTGGTGCAGGTGGAGTGGCTGGATGGACGGCCCATCGCGATTGAGCTGCCGGGGGTGATCGAGCTGAAAGTCGTCGAGACGTCGCCCGTGATGAAGACGGCGACGAAGACCGCCAGCACCAAGCCCGCGAAGTTGTCCAACGGCGTGACGGTGCAGGTGCCGGAGTTTATCAGCCCCGGCGAGAAGGTGCGCGTCGACCCGCGATCCGGTCAGTATTTGGAGCGGGCGAAATAAGCTCGGTGTAGCGATAGCAGGTCACGAGGTGGTCATTGACCATCCCGACCGCCTGCATGAACGCGTAACAGATCGTCGGCCCCACGAAGTGAAAGCCCCGCTCGACCAGCGCCTTGCTCATCGCCGTCGACTCTTTGGTCTCGGCCGGCACCCCCCGGAGCGTCTTCCAGGAGTTTACTTTCGGGGTTCCGCCGACGAACTGCCAGAGAGACTGATCGAATGACTCGCCCGCGTCTTTCATCTTCAGAAAGGCGCGCGCGTTGCCGACCGCTGATTTCACCTTCTGCTTGTTGCGCACGATTCCCGGATCTCTGAGGATCTTGGCGACATGCCGGGCGTCGTAGCGCGCCATCTTGTCCGGATCGAAACCGTCGAAGGCGCGCAGAAACGCGTCGCGCTTGCGCAAGATGATTGCCCACGACAATCCAGCCTGAAATCCATCGAGCACCAGCTTGCCGAACAGTTGGCGGTCGTCGTGGACCGGCACACCCCATTCGGTGTCGTGATAGGCGATCATCTGCTCGTTAGATGTGGACCAGCCGCAGCGATTATCCATGCTCTTAAAAGTATCACCAAATAAAAGAGGCCAGGGGTTGCCTGGCCTCTTGGACGTCCCGTCTGCACAACGCTTCTAGTGACTCACCACTTGATCCTCTGAGCTTCGCGAGACCCCGTCAGCCACCCGGGTCGACGCTCCCTCGCGGATGATGATCAAGAACTTCGAGGTCCGCCAGAAATCGGCCGGCGACGTGATCGTGAGGCTCGGCACGCCGGAGTACTTGTTGTGGCTGCTCTCTTCGGCGACGTACGAAAGATCCTGCAGCGATGCGATGCGGTACTCGGCGCTGGCGCTGGGCAGCGGAATCTGCGTCACCTGGCGCGTGTCGATCGCCGTGAACAGACTGGGGTCGAGGTTACGCGACGGCTGGAGCGTCTTGCCCGTGCGCCACAGGATGAACAACACCCGGCCGCCGCCCTGCTCGGTGAGAATGCCCATCTTCTTGAGCTGGTCCCGCGTGCCGACGATGTAGTAGCCCGTCGCCAGGCTGTCCTTCAGCGCGACGTTCTCTTCCGTCAGCGCGTTCACGCGGTCGGTGAGGAGGTCGATCGTGGTCTTCTGTGACGCGATTACCGCCTGCAGGTTGCCCACGGTCGAGTCGAGCGTCGCGCGCAGGCTGTCCGACAGCGACGTGAGGTTCTTGATCCGCTGGCGGCTCTCGTTCAGCGCGTTCTCGGTTTCCCGGACGCGCGTCACGACGTAGCGCAGCTTTGCGATCAGCGTGTCGTTGGACGCGGTAATCGGGCTCTCGCTGGAGACGCGAAGGCGATTGTTGCGAATCTTGGCCTTGGCGAGCTCGGTGTTGACATCGCTGATGAGCCGCGAGCTGATGGCCACTTCCTGCATCAGGCTATCTTTCTGCGCGTTGGCCGTTTCCAGCTCGGCCAGCTTGCGCTCGGTTTCGGCGGAGGTTCCGCAGGCGGCGAGCGCGCACACCAACGCAACGGATGTGAACTTCAGCATCTTCATACGACGACTCCCCGATCGAGAATGGTGAGACTAGTTTTGCCGCCATGGCGCGGCTGCACGTCGGTACGTCCGGCTACAACTTCCCCGAATGGAAGGGAAGCTTCTATCCACCCAAGCTCGCGAGCGCGAAGTGGCTCGAGTACTACGCCCAACAATTGGGCACGGTGGAGATCAATTACACTTTTTATCGCATGCCCAGCGCCAAAACGATCGCCGGTTGGGATGCGGCGACCCCGGCTGGCTTCACCTTTGTTCTGAAGGCGCCGCAACGTATTACCCACTTCATGCGCCTGAAGAATATTGATGAACCACTCCGCTACTTCTGTGATACAGTTCGCAAGCTTAATGCCAAACTGGGTCCGATACTATTCCAGCTACCCCCCAATTTTACGAAAGACGTCGACAGACTAGGGTGCCTCCTCACCCAATTCCCGGCGGATGTCCGCGCGGCGTGTGAGTTCCGTCACGCATCGTGGTGGTCAGACGACGTTTACGAGGTGCTGCGGAGCACGAACACGGCGTTGTGCATCGCGGATACAGAGGAAGGGACGACCCCGCTCGTCACGACCGCCGACTTCGGCTACGTGCGGCTGCGGGATGCGGGCTACTCGGCGGACGAGCTGCGGGACTGGCTGCGGAAACTGCGGGACGTCGGAGCCGGCTGGACCGACGCCTTTGTGTTCTTCAAGCACGAGGAGCAAGGCGTCGGTCCCAAGCTCGCGGCTGAGCTTACAGCGTTGTCCCGGTCGGCGGACCCTGATACTGCGCATCCCCCCACGCCAGAATCGGAAAGAAAATGATCGGCAAGAAGATGAGGCCCAGCGCAAAGCCGACACCCTTCCCGAAGCTCTTCGCAAAGTCGATCATGACGATGATGGCGATGATGATGTTGACGAGCGGGATGAGGTAGAGCAGGATCCACCATATCGGCCGCCCGGCGATCTGCAGCATGACGATGCCATTGTAGATCGGAACGATCGCCGCCCAACCAGGTTGACCCGCCTTGACGAACGTCTTCCAGATTGCCGCGATTTCGACAACGGCAAAGGCGATGCAGACGACCCAGAACACCAAGCCAGGCCCGTTCGCGGTGTACGTGTCCTGCACTGGGATCCCCTCGGGTGAAGTCTAGCGCCCGCCCGCGACTTTCTTCCGCTTGGCAGGCCTTGTTGCCGGTTTGGCTTCCGCCTTCTCACTTTCCAGGCTCTGCTTGAGTGCCTGCATCAGGTCGAGCACCTTGGTCTTCGGAGCTGCTTCCGGCTCCTCGGTGATCTGCTTGCCTTCGACTTTGCGCTCGATTTGCTCCTGCATCCGCTCGCGCACGTTGTCCTTGTACTTCTCCGGATGGAATTCGTCGGTCGCGGCCTGCTCGATCAACTTCGTTGCGAGCTCGAGCTCCGGCTTCTTCACTTCGGTCTTCGGAATCGGCACTTCGGCGATATTGCGGATTTCATCGGCGTAGCGCAGCTGCTCCATCACGAGCCCGCCGTTCATCGGGCGGACCATGATCAGATACTGTTTGCCGCGCGCGGCGTACTGCCCGATCGCGACGCGCTTGGTCTTCTCGAGCGCCTCGGCGAGGAGCTTGTAGGCGCGCTCGCCGCCCTTGTCGGGCCCGAGATAGTAGGTGCGGTCGAGCCAGATACGGTCGACTTGTTCGGCCGGCAGGAATTCCACGATATCGATCGCGCCCGTGGCGCGCTCCTCCAGCGCTTTCAGCTCGTCGGGCGTGAAGGTGACGTATTGGCCTTTCTGGAATTCATAGCCTTTGATCATATCGGTGCGTTCAACTGTTTCGCCGTCCTTGGAGCAGACGTACTGCTGCTTGAGGCGGGACCCGTCCTTCTTATGGAGCCAGTTGAACGTGATCGAGGCCTTCGACTCGCCGGCGGCGTACAACTGCACGGGCACGGACACGAGGCCAAACGAGACCGTGGCGGAACCGATGGAATGGGCGGCCATATCGGAGTATGATACGCGCTCATGCCCACCCGTCGGAAGGCCCGCCCGGAGGAAGGCGACGCGCTCAGCACGTATCGTGCGAAGCGCGCGTTCGACCAGACCCCCGAGCCTGGGGGGTTGGTTCCGAAGCCGGCGCCGAAGCAGGGCGGGTTACTCATCGTCCATATGCACGACGCCACGCGCCTGCATTGGGACCTGCGCCTGGAGATGGATGGCGTCCTCAAATCCTGGGCGGTTCCCAAGGGACCGTCCGCCAACCCTGCCGACAAGCGCCTCGCGGTAAAAGTCGAAGATCACCCCCTCGAGTACGGCGACTTCGAGGGGATCATTCCGGAAGGCAACTACGGCGCCGGAACCGTCATCGTGTGGGATCGCGGAATCTGGGTCCCCCTCGAGGACGTACGCGAAGGGTTCGAAAAGGGGAAGCTGCTGTTCGAGTTGCGGGGCTATAAGCTTCACGGCCGCTGGACGCTGATCAAGCTCAAGAAGACTGAAAAGGAATGGTTGCTGATCAAAGAGCGTGACGAGTACGTCTCCACGGAGCCGTACTCGAACGAGTCGGTGCTCTCGGGGCTGACCAACGACGAGCTGGGTAACGCCAAACAGCGCGCCGAGCCGATTAAGAAGGAGCTCGCCAAGCTCGGCGCCCCGAAGCGGGCACTGCGCGTCGAAGCCACCGAGCTAATGCTGGCGGAGACGCGTGCCGAGCCCTTCAGCAAGGATGGGTGGCTGTTCGAGGTGAAGCTCGACGGTTACCGGATGCGCGCCGCCTGTCAGGACGGCGACCCGATGCTGTATTCGCGTAAGGGACTCGACTACACCGAGTCATTTCCGGAGATCGCCCGCGCGGTCAAAGCAATCCCGTTTGAGGGCGTGATCCTGGACGGCGAACTGGTGGTGCTCAACGAGTCCGGTCACCCGAGTTTCAACAAGCTTCAGGCGCGAGCCAAGCTGGGTGCGCGCGAAGCGAAACGCGCCGCGATCGAATCGCCGGCAACGCTCTATGTGTTCGACCTGCTCGCGTTCGCGGGCTACGATCTGAGGAAACTGCCGCTCATCGAGCGCAAGGAGATTCTGCGGAAAGTGCTGCCGCAGACCGGCCCTTTACGGTACTCCGAGCACTTCGAGAAGGACGGCGAGGCGCTGTACGAGCAGGTCGTGAAGCTGGGACTCGAAGGTATCATGGCCAAGAAGGCGGACAGCCCTTATCGCAGCGGCCGCTCGGGCGACTGGCTGAAGATTCGTGCTGATCGCATCGACGACTTCGTCGTCGTCGGCTTTTCGAAGCCGAAAGGCTCGCGCGGCGGATTCGGGT
>Ga0210382_10000452_pt1 | contig 14690 bp, 9 predicted proteins | sample PLMedo_FD_155452 | JGI IMG/M metagenome (GOLD analysis project Ga0210382, IMG submission 155452) | Groundwater sediment microbial communities from an aquifer in East River, Colorado, USA - PLM0_60_coex redo | ecosystem: Environmental > Terrestrial > Soil > Riparian zone | place: USA: East River...
GCGTCCAACGGGCACCGGCCGCCACAACTTAGGGAGCCGCGACACGCGGCGCAAAGCCGACGAAGCCCCGCAGTCGCACAACTGGCTGCGGGGCCTCGCTTTTCGTCCGTGGGCCTGAGTGGAGTTGAACCACTGACCTCACGCTTATCAGCTAGGGTCGCAGTGCGAGCACGGTGGCGAGCCACGTGCGCGGTGGTGAGTTGAAGAACCAGGTCCATTGCGGATCGACGGTACCCGCGCTTCCCTGCACGGCGTACGCCGCGTCGCTCTTGATGGACGCATCAGAGCCCGTGCCGAAAGCCGTGAATCCCGGCGGCCCCTCGAGACCGACCAGAGCGTTCGACAACGTGCTGGTATAGGCCAGCGCGCCCGCTCCGATGCTGATCGATCCGGGATCGGCCACGGTGGTGCCTGACCCCGAACCAGTCGCCGACCGGTGCGCACCTAGCGCAGCGGCAAATGTCGGCGCAACGCCGGTGTACGCGGCGATTGCGATCCCGCCGGTCACCGAGTCTGAGAGGTTGGCCCGCACCACGTAGATGTCGCCCGTGCCGGCATCCTCGAAGTTCTGCACGTTGGTCGCGATGTAAGTGGCCATCGAGATGCCGTTCGCGGTGACGTACTCCACCAAGTGGTACGTGTTGCCGACGGGCGGAAATCCGAGCGCCGAGGTGTGATCGGTCACGGAATCGATGATGTTCGTCGAGCCGACCCAGTAGAACGTGGCCACGATCGCGTCACCCACGTGCGGGTTGGTGGGGTTGAACCCCTTGATCAGGACTCTCCCGCTCTCGTTGAACGTGCCGTTCGACTGATCGAGCGCGATCGGCGGCGGTGGCGGCGCGCGCTTCAGCGCGAACGTCGTGGCGAGCCATGGGCGGCTTTGGCCATCGAAGAACCACGTCCAGGCTGGATTGACGGTACCCGCGCTTGCCTGCACGGCGTACGCCTGGTCATCCCTGATGAAGTCGTCCGAACCCACGCCGATGCTGGAATACCCCTGCGGCGGAGCACCGTTGAACAGGCCCGACATGGTGACAGTATAGACGAGCGCATCCGCGTCGACTGCGATCGGGCCGGCTTGTGCGACTGTGGTGCCCGAGCCCGAGCCGGAGCTCGAACGATGGTTACCTAACGCAACTGGGAAGTTGTCCTCAACGCCGGTCCACGACGAAATCGTCACCCCGCCGTCAGCAATCGAATCCGACAGGTACGCCCCCACGGCCAGAATGTCGCCGTGGCCGGGATCCGTATTGGGGTCAGGGAAGTTCTGCACATTCGTGGCGACATACGTGGCCATCGAGTATCCGCCGGCCGTCACGTACTCGACCAGCGTGTAGTGGTTGCCGACCGGCGTATACGGATTGGTGGTTAGAACGTCGACCACGGAGTCGATGATGTTGGTCGAGCCGAGCCAAAAGAACGTCGCGACGATCGCATCGCCATGGTGGGGATTCGTGTTGTTGAACCCTTTGATGATCAGCCGCCCGTGATAGCCCGGCGCGCCGTTCACCTGGTTTTTGGTGATGCCGTTCGCCGAGTAGGAGAACAGGGGAGTGCCGGGCCCGCCCTGCTCGGGCGGATTGACCGCGTCCCTACAGGCCGCGGCGAGAACCGTGGCTCCGATGAGTGCTGCGACTCTTGTGGGTCTCAACATGATGCGCCTCCTTGGTGGATGTCCGCACCTCGCCTGGGGGGCGCATCCCAGCGAGAACTTCGAGAATCGTGGTCGCTGTTTTGGCAAGGTTCGCGCCAAAGCCAGACCGGAGCGGTGTTCGCGAGCAATTCCACTGACGCAGGTTAAGCCCGCACCACATGAAGGGTACGAATCGAACGGGGTGACCGGCGGGCTGGTGGTCGCGGCAGCGCAACACGGGCCGTTTCGTTTGCAAACAGCACTACTCTTCGATCCCAAACGCGGCACAACAAAGCCCCGGCAACCGCGCAACTGGTTACCGGGGCTTCTGTTTCACACTATGGGCCTGGGTAGAGTTGAACTACCGACCTCACGCTTATCAGGCGTGCGCTCTAACCACCTGAGCTACAGGCCCGGCCACCCACCACCACCCCTCACCGTCTCACGACGCCAAGTCGCCACGCCTCATACCGACCAGCGCTTTCGTCTAACGTGACGTCTTGGCGTCGTGGCGTCGGCTTCAGTCCCATTCCCGCTTCGGCCCCTTCTTGGGCCGGAACTCGTCCTCGTCCCCCTCGTCGAACTCGTCGTCCAGATCGTCGTAATCGTCGGCGTCGTCGCCGTCCTCGTCGTCGAGCTCGTCTTCATCCAGATCGTCGTCGAAGTCTTCGTCGAGATCCTTATCCTCTTCGAATTCTCCGAACTCCTCGTCGACGTCGTCGCTCCTGCGCTTGAGCGACCAATCCGTCGACGTCTCGCGGGCCAGCATTGCCACCTCCGGCTGGGGTTCGAGTCGAACGACCCTCCTGCACTGCCCTACTCCTCCGATGCGGCTCGCTTCTCGCTGCGGGCCACCTTGCGGCGGTCGGTGCCGCCCAACAGGCGCTTGCGGAGTCGCAGGGACGACGGCGTGATCTCGATCAGCTCATCGTCCTCGATGTACTCCAGCGCCACCTCCAGACTCACCGCGCGCGGCGGCTCCAACATAATCATCTCGTCGGACGCCGTGGTGCGCATATTCGTCAACTTCTTCTCTTTCGTGGCGTTCACATCGAGGTCTCCCGACCGCGCATGCTCCCCCACGACCATCCCCTCGTACACCGCATCCCCCGGTTGGACGAACAGCGTGCCCCGCTCCTGGAGATTAAACAGGGCGAACGCCACCGCCACCCCCTCCCGGTCCGCCACCATGACCCCCCGGCTCCGCCCCGAAATCGGCCCCGCCCAGGGGCCATACTCGAAGAAGCGGTGGTGGATGATTCCCGTTCCCCGCGTATCCGTCAAGAACTCCGACCGGTACCCCAGCAGCCCCCGGGCCGGCACCTTGAACCGCATACGGACCATCCCCAAACCCGGATTCCGCATGTCCAGCATCGTCGCCCGACGAGGCCCCAGCTTCTCCATGACCACCCCCACGTACCCCTCGGGGGCGTCGATCATCAGCTCCTCGTACGGCTCGAGCCGCTCCCCGTCAGGTCCCTCGCGCGGGATGATGCGCGGCCGGCTCACCTGGAACTCGTACCCCTCGCGCCGCATCGTCTCCATCAGGATGCCGAGGTGCAGCTCGCCTCGCCCTGACACCGTGAAGGCGTAGGGCGTGTCGGTGTCCTCTACCCGCAGCGCGACGTTACGCTCCAGCTCGCGGTATAGCCGCTCCCGGAGATGCCGCCCGGTCACGAACTTCCCCTCGCGACCCGCGAAGGGTGAGTTGTTGACCAGGACGTCCACCGAGATCGTCGGTTCCTCAACGGCGATGCCCGCCAGCCGGTCGAGGTGATCGGGTGCGGTGATCGTCTTGCCGATCTCGACGCCCGCGATCCCCGCGATCGCCACGATCTCGCCCGCGGTGGCCGCTTCGACCTCGGCGCGCTCCAGCCCCTCGAACGCGAACAGCTTCACAATCCGTGCCTGCTCGAACGACCCGTCGCCCACCGGACCCGGCGCACCGATGGGCAGCAGCGCCACAGTGTCACCCACGCTCACCTTGCCGCGCTCGATCCGCCCGATCCCAATGCGGCCAAGATACGACGAATAGTCGAGCGTCGAGATCAACATCTGGAAGGGCCCGTTCAGCTCCGCCGCGGGAGGCGGGATCGTCCCGAGAATCGTTTCGAACAACGGCTTCAGGTCGGGGCCGGGCACCGCCAGGTCCAGCGTCGCCGTGCCTGCGCGGCTCGACGTATAGAGGAACGGGCAGTTGAACTGCTCCGGCGTCGCCTCGAGGTCCATCAGCAGCTCCAGCACCTCGTCGTGCACGCGCATCGGCTCGGCGTCCTGGCGGTCGATCTTGTTCACGAGCACGATCGGCTTCAGCCCCAGCGCCAACGCCTTCCCCGCCACGAACCGCGTCTGCGGCATCGGCCCCTCGGCGGCATCCACGAGCAGCAAAAAGCCGTTGACCATCCGCAGGATCCGCTCCACCTCGCCGCCGAAATCGGCGTGCCCCGGCGTGTCCACGATGTTGATCTTCGTGTCGCCCCACCGCACCGACGTGTTCTTGGACAGGATCGTGATCCCGCGCTCGCGCTCCAGCGGGTTCGAATCCATGATGCGCTCCGCCACCTGCTGACCGGCGCGGAATACCCCGGCCTGGCGGAGCATCTGGTCCACCAGCGTGGTCTTGCCGTGGTCGACGTGGGCGATGATGGCGATGTTGCGGATCTTCAAGGAGCTACCTGGGTGATGGTGTGTGCAATGAGGGGCGCAGTATAGGGAGGGGGCCGCGAAAATACAAGACGGCAACGGGCGGCAGAGGGCGGCAACGGTCGGACCCCCAATGCCGTCCGTTGCCGCCTATTGCCGTCCTAGTCACATGTCTGATCCCGCTCCATCTGCACGGTCACATGATTGATCCCCAGCGCCCGCATCCGGTCTTGCACAGCCTCCAGCACGGGCTGGTTATCGGTCGGGTTCTTGACGACCAGGTGCCCGCTCATCGCGACCACTCCGCTGGTGACGGTCCACACGTGCAGATCGTGCACCGAGTCCACCCCCGGGACCGACGCGATCCGGTCGTGGACGTCCCCCAGGGCGATGTGGTCCGGCGTCGCCTCCATCAGGATGTCCGTGCTTTCCTTGATCAGGCGCCATGCGCTGCCGAGCACGAGCAGCGTGATCAGCACCGAAATGATGGGATCGGCCAAGGTCCAGCCGGTCGTCAAGATCAACGCGCCCGCGGCGAGGGCGCCGACGGAGCCGAGCAGGTCGCCCAGCACGTGCAAGTAGGCGCCGCGCTGGTTCAGTGAGTGTTCGTGGTCGTGATGGAGGATCTTGAGGGTCGCGAGGTTGGCCACTAGGCCGACGCCTGCCACGCCCAGCAGCAGAGGGCCGTCGACGGCGGTCGGCGCCTTCAAGCGATTCCACGCCTCGATCCCGATCCCGATGGCGATCGCGATGAGCAGCGCGCCGTTCACCAACGCCGCGAGGATCTCGAGCCGTAACAGCCCGAAGGACCGCTCCGGCGTGGCGGGGCGCTGCGCAACGCGCGCGACGAACAGCGCCAGCCCGAGGGCCGCGGCGTCGGCGAGCATGTGGCCTGCGTCGGCGAGGAGGGCCAGGGAGCCGGCGAGCCACCCGCCCACCGCCTCCGCGACCATCACCGCGGCGGTGATCCCGAGCGCGAGAGCGAGGCGGCGCCGGCTTTCGGCGCGAAGCGGCGCGCGATGTACGCACTGCGCCGGTGCGGGGAGGAAAGAGCTGTCGGTCACGCTATTTGACAACATAGCCAAGGGTGGCGCTTGAAGTCGAGTCACCACCGGCTAGGTTCTTCTCGAACCCCATGAACGAGCCCGCCGTCCAATCGCTTGGCCTCCGCCTCATCGCGGTGATTCTCCTCCTCGCGGCCAACGCGTTTTTCGTCGCGGCGGAGTTCGCACTCGTCGCCGCCCGGCGCACCCGCATCGAAGCGATGATCCGGCGCGGTGACCGCAAGGCCAAGACGGTGCAGAAAGCCCTGCAGGACCTGTACCGCCAGCTCTCCGCAGCGCAGCTCGGCATCACCGTCGCCTCGATTCTGCTCGGGTACGTCGCCGAGGACACCGTCGCGCACCTGTTTCGGGAGTGGTTTGCCTCGCTCCCGCCCGCCTTGAGCTTCCTCACCCGTGGTGGGGTGGCATCGGTCGTCGCGGTCGCGGTCATCACCTTCCTGCACGTGGTCTTCGGGGAACAAGCGCCCAAGGCTTGGGCCATCACCTATCCCGAAGGCACGAGCCGCTGGATCGCCGCGCCGCTGATCCTCTTCTCCTGGATCACCCGACCCTTGACCGACCTCCTCAACTGGAGCGCGAACGGCGTCGTCCGGTTGATGGGCATCAAGAGCACCAACCCCGAGCACGACCGCGTGCACTCCCCCGAAGAGATCCGCATGCTCGTCCAGCAGAGCCGCAAGACGGGCGGCTTGAGTAAAGCCGACGCGCGGATGCTCGAGGGTGTGTTCGAATTCAGCGAGAAGAACGCCCGCGACGTGATGACTCCGCGCACCGACATGAAGGCGCTGCCCGCGGGTCAGACGCTCGCCGAGGCGGCCGACGCGGTCGCCGCGGCCGGACGCTCGCGTTATCCCGTGTATGGGGAATCGCTCGACGACATCGTCGGCACGGTGCACGCCAAAGACATCCTGCGTGGGCTGCGCGCCGGGGCGGCGGCGACCCTGAAGGAAATCGCGCGGCCCGCCTTCTTCGTCCCCGGCACCCGTGAGGTCGAAGACGTCCTCGCCGACATGAAGCGGCAGAAAGTGCACCTCGCCATCGTGCTCGACGAATTCGGCGGGACCGCGGGGCTCGTGACCATGGAAGACCTCCTGGAGGAAATCGTCGGTCCCATCTACGACGAGTACGACCGTCCCGTCACGCCGTCACCCAAGGGCGACGCCGGCGCTGGAGGCACGCCGATGATCGACGGCGGCACCGAGATCCGCGACGTGAACCGCCAGTTCGGTCTCCATCTGGACGACGCCGACTACACGACGATCGGTGGCCTGTTGTTCGGCACGCTCGGTCGCCTCCCGAAGGTCGGGGACCGCGTGACGGTTGGGGGCGCGGCGTTCGAGATCGTGGCAATGGATGGGCGGCGCGTCGGCAAGGCGCGCGTCTGGCTAACGCCGGCTCGCCAAACGCACCGCGAGCTCTAACGCCGCGCGCATCGACCCCGCATCGGCCTTCCCCGTCCCGGCGATGTCGAACGCCGTGCCATGGTCGGGCGCGGTGCGAATGAACGGGAGGCCGAGCGTCACGTTCACGCCGCGCCCAAAGCCTGCAACCTTCACCGCCGTCATCCCCACGTCGTGATACGGTGCCAGGACCGCATCGAAATCGCCCCGCATCGCTTTGACGAACACAGTATCGGCCGGGAGCGGACCGGCGGCGCCGAGCGTGGCGGCCGCGGGTCGCAGCACCCGGTCGTCCTCGTCGCCGAACAGACCGCCTTCGCCGGCATGGGGATTGAGTGCGCACACGGCGAGCCGCGGGGCGGCGATCCCCCACCACCGGCGGAGCGCCTCCGCGGTAATCCGCCCCGCCTGCACAATGCGATCGGTCGTCAGGGTCGCCGCCACGTCGCGCAGCGGTAGATGCGTCGTCACCAGGACAACGCGCAGCTTGTCCGCCAAGAGCATCATCGCGACGGGCACGTCGCCCGCGAGGTGTGCGAGGAATTCCGTGACGCCGGGATAGCGGTAGCCTGCGGCGTGGAGCGCTTGCTTGTGGACGGGGCCGGTCACGATCGCGTCAACTTCGCCACGGAGCGCCAGGCGGGCAGCCTCTTCAATCGCTTGACCGGAAATCCGGCCTGCCTCCGTCTCGGTCAAACCGCTCCCGGCTCCATGTCCTTTAGGGCCCGGCTCCAGGCTCCCGACGACACGGACCTCGGCGTCGAGGGACTGAGCCAACGCCTTGCCGACCACCTCCGGACCAATCCCTCGCGGATCGCCCAGGGTGACGGCTAGGCGAGGCCGGGTGGGGGCCGAAGAGGGAACCACAGACTTAGAGACGGACGTCGATGTACGTCTGGCGGCGCAGTTGGTCGATGTAATGCCGGATGGCGAGGTCGTTGCTGAGGATCTCTTTGATCCGAACCTTCACGTCATCGAAGGCCAGCTCCCCCTCGGGGTGGCGCCGCGTGATTTCGAGCACCACGAACTTGGGCCGCGCCGACGCCGCACCGATGGTGACGACCGGCTTGAGACCGACCGTCGTGTCGCTCGCCAAGACCTGCTGGTACTCCTGCGGCACCTCCGTGATCGGCGCGTCTTCGGCCAGCTTGGGCTCCTCGGGATCGGCGGCGATCTTTGCGAGCGAGTCGAACGACGCTCCGCGCGTGAGCGCCGCGTGGACGGAGTCGGCAAGGCGCCGCGCGATCGCGATCTGGGCAGGGGTCACGTTCGGCATGATCAAGACGTGACGCGCCAGAATCTCGGCCGGTTGCGCGCGCTCGAGTTTGATGATGTGGAATCCGAACGGCGTCTCCACCAAGTCGGAGATCTCCCCCGGGCGAAGGCGGAACGCCACATCCTCGAACTGCTTGAACATCACGCCGCGGCGGAACCACCCCAGCTCGCCGCCCTGCTCGCGCGAGGCGGTGTCGCCCGAGAAACGTTTCGCGACGGCCGCGAAGTCCGCGCCGTGCCGCAGCACGACGAGCAACGACTCCGCCAACTGGTACGCGCGCGCCCGGGCAACCGAGTCGGGCTGCGGCTTGATCACGATCTGTCGGAACGAGACGGTCGCGGGACGCTTCGGCTGCTGGGCCCGGTTCGACTCCCAGAAGTCACGCATCTGCGCCTCGGTCGGCGGGATCGGCTTGAGCTTCCCCTTCTGGCGGAGCGCCTCGAACAGCCGATCCTGAAGAATGCGCCGGCGTTGGTCGTCGGACAGCTGCCGGCGCCACTCTTCCACAGTCCCGAGCCCCACGGCGCGGAGCTGCGTCTGGAACTCGACTTCCGACGTGAACTGCTTGCGGGCGTTCTGATAGGTCTGCTCGACCGCGTCGAGCACTTCCTGCTCGGTGACCTTCACCGTGGTGTCACGTTGCGCCTGCTGCACGACCAGCTCCTCTTCGACCATCCGGTCCAGGATCTGGCGCCGCAGCTTGGCGCGCCCCGTCGAATCAGTGGGGAGCTGTCCACCTTGGGCCTGGAACCGGACGATCTCCTCGTCGATCTGCGAGGCGAGAATAGGCCGGGTGCCCACCACCGCCACGATCCGATCGATCGGGCGAGGGAGCTGCTGCTGGCCGGCAGCGCCCGGCGGCAGGGCCCCCCCCGCGACGACGAGTGCGCCGACGACGAGCAGGCGGCGCACGGCTACCGCGACCGGCGGCGTGACGTGTCCACGCCAGGCGGCGTCGGTGCCGGCGTCATCCGCGGCACGCCCGGTGCCCGCGACGAGTCGGCGGACGCCCGGAGTTCCTGGGCGCGCTCGAGGGCACGGCGCACGCCGGCTTGATCGACGTTCCAATCGCCGCGCGCCCGCAGCGTCTCGCCTAGGAACGGCGGCACGGGATAGAAGCGGGCCCGCCCGCGCACCACGCGGTCGAAATAGTCCTGCACGCGCGCCATCGCGAAAACCACCCGCGCCTCCGGCGTGGCCGCGGAGTCCATCAGCATGCGGGGGTTGAGGTTCAGCACCGAGCCCAGGATGCCGATGGCGGAGTCGTGCTGCGCCCGCATCAGGCGCCAATCATCATCCGAGAGCTTGATGCCCGCGGCGTCCGCTTGCTCGAGCAGGAGCTGCCGTTGAACCACGACCTTGAGGAACTGATTGATCTGCTCGTCGGTGGCCTGGGGCAGCGCCTGCACGACCGATGGGTCGAGCGCCGCGAGCCAGCGCACCAGGTCTTTCACCGTGAACGTGCCGCCGCGGTACCGCACGAGCGCGCGCGTGCTGCTCCGCGCGTCATCGAGATCCTGCGCCGCAGACCGCACCAGCGCGGCCGCGCGGCCCACCGGCTCGATCCGGCGCGCGGTCGTCAGACTGTCGAGGTACACGGAGTCGAGCCGGAACGTCAACCGTTCCTCGAGGCTGGTGCGGAACGAGTCGCGCACCTCGGCGAGTGGCGGCCGCCGGATGATGTGATAGCCGAACGGGCTTTTCACGACCGGGCTCACGCTACCCGGCGACAGCTGCCACGCGGCGTCTTCGAACGCCGGGACGAACTGGCCGCGCTCCGACACCCCCAGGGAGCCCCCACGTTCCTTGGAGCCGGGATCCTCCGAATAGCGCGCGGCCACCTGGCCGAATCGGGCGCCCGCCGCCCTCGCCTGCGGCCATACCTGGTCGGCCAGACGGTGTTTCTGCGCGTCGATCGTCGGTGCGGCGCTCGACGGCACTTGGAACAGGATGTGCTGGAACAGACGGGCCTCGCCCGCCTGGAACGCCGAGTCGACCTGCGTGGCGGCGAGGTGTGCCCGCGGAGCGATGAGGCGCTCGTGGAACCGCTCCCACTTGAGCTGGGACACGAGCGGCCACATCGCTGCGCTCACCGTCGCCGAGTCGCGCAGGTCCTGACCCTTGGCCAGCGCCTGGGCGAAGAGCGCGTAGTCGACCCACACGTGCGCCAGCCGGCTGAGCGCAATCGGATCGAGCGGCACTTGCTTGCCGCTTCCCGCGAGGTCCGCGAGGCGGTCGACCGCGAGCGTCTGGCCGTCGGCGCGAGCGACGATCTCCGCCCGGGCCGAAAAGGCGTCCCGCAGGGCGTCGCACCCGGCGACCGTGAGGACTAGCAGCACCAGACTCAACCGTCGCATCCCGTTTCCCCTTCTCCTAGACATGGTGGTCTTGCAGGACGGCCGTGAGCGCCCGGACCAGGCCGGGGCCGATCGTCTCTCCGCCGAGCCGGCGGAGCCTGAGCGAGAGCGGCACCGCGCGCCGCACGTCGGCCTCGAACTGCACCCGCTCGAGGGCGATCTGCAATCCCGCGAGCCGCGGCGAGGCGTCCCGCCGAAACGTGAGCCGCGCCTCGTCACCCTTGATCAGGACCGTTTCCAGACCCGCCTGGGCACCGAGCGCGCGGAGCTCGGCGACGAGGAGGAAACGCTCGGCTTCGGGCGGTAGCGGGCCGAAGCGGTCGCGCAGCTCCTCGCGCACCGGCTGAATCTCGCACGGTTGCTCGGCCCGCGCCAGCCGCCGGTACAAATCGAGCTTCGCTTCGTCGTCGGCGACGTACGAGTCCGGCAGATGCGCGGGCGCGTCGAGCGTCACGTCGGGCGGACTCCACTCCCGGCGCGCGGCGCTCCCCCCGCCGGGCTCGCGCTTCAGCGCTCGCACCGTCTCCTCGAGCCACCGCAGATACATGTCGAAGCCCACCGCCTGCACGTGCCCCGACTGCTCGCCACCGAGCAGGTTGCCGGCGCCACGCAGCTCCAGATCGCGCAGCGCGATCCGGTACCCCGACCCCAAATCGGTATGATGCTCGAGCACCCGCAAACGTTCCTCCGCCTGCGCGTCCATCTGATCGGGGACGAGTAAATAGCAATAGGCCCGCCGGTGGCTCCGCCCCACGCGCCCGCGCAGCTGATAGAGCTGCGCCAGCCCCAAGCGGTCCGCGCGGTCCACGATCATAGTGTTCGCGTTGGGGACGTCGAGACCCGACTCCACGATCATCGTCGAGAGCAGGACGTCCACCTCCCCGCGGACGAAGCGCGCCATCACCGCCTCGAGGTCGGCCTCGCGCATCTGCCCGTGCGCCACGGCCACTCGCGCCCGCGGCGCCAGCGCCTGCACCCGCCCGGCAATCGTCGCAATCGTCTCGATCCGGTTGTGCACGAAGTACACCTGGCCTCCCCGGTCCAGCTCGCGCGCCATCGCCTCCTCGAGCAACGCATCGTCCCACGGCTCCACGAACGTCAGCACCGGCGAGCGATCCTTGGGGGGCGTCTCGAGCAACGTCAGGTCACGCAGCCCCGCCAGGGAGAGGTGCAGGGTCCGGGGAATGGGGGTCGCCGTGAGCGTCAGCACGTCCACGACCAGCTTGAGCGCCTTGAGGCGCTCCTTGTGACGCACCCCGAAACGATGCTCCTCGTCGACGACGAGGAGTCCGAGGTCCTTGAACGCAACATCGCGGGACAACAGACGGTGCGTCCCGATCACGATGTCCACCTCGCCGCGCCCGATCCGCGCGACCACGTCTCGTGTCTCCTTCGGACTCCGAAACCGGGATAGCACTTCGTTGCGCACGGGATAATCGGCTAGGCGCTCGCGGAACGTGCGGCCGTGCTGCTCGGCGAGAATCGTGGTGGGAACGAGCACCACCACCTGCTTGCCCGCCTGCACGGCCTTGAAGGCCGCCCGCACCGCCACCTCGGTCTTGCCGTACCCCACGTCGCCCACGAGGAGCCGGTCCATGGGGCGCGCGCGTTCCATGTCGCGCTTCACCTCTTCCGAAGCACGCCGCTGATCCGGGGTGTCTTCATAGAGGAAGGCCGATTCGAGCTCTCGCTGCCACGGCGTGTCGGCGGGAAACGAGTAGCCGGTCGCGAGCTGACGACGGGCGTACAAATCGAGCAGCTCCGCCGCCATCAGGTGGATGGCCGCGCGCGTCTTGTCGCGCTGACGTTGCCACGTCGTCGCTCCCAGGCGGTGCAGGCGCGGGGGCGGCGCGTCGCTGTCGTCCACCGTGCGGTATGGCTCGAGCTGGTCGATCCGGTACAGGGGCACGTTGAGCCGGTCGCCACCCTCGTACTCGACGACAGCGACCTCGAGCGTGCCGCCGTCCGCGCCCACCGCGATCGTCTGCAGCCCCCGATAGATCCCGATGCCGTGCTCCAGGTGCACGACGTACCCGCCCAGCGCCAAGGGCCGCTGCGCTGCGGCCGACACGGCGCTCCGGTAGCGCCGCGAGCGCCGCAGCCGCCGCGCGCGCCGGAAGATCTCGTGGTCGGTCAGGACCCGCAGCGTCGGCAGCACGAACCCACCGTCGAGCGCGCCGACGGCCAGCGTCACGCGGCCCTCGCCGAGCAGCTCATCGAGCCGCTCCAGCTGTCCCTCGTTGTCGCACAAGATGATCGTCGCCGGCGCACCCGCGACGAGCTGCCGCAGCCGCTTCAGGTCACGCTCGACCGGCTCCGGCGGCGCGAGCGGGAAGCGCTGGTCCGTTTCGCCAGCACCCACCGCCACTCGGCCCAACTTGCCGAGACGCTCCCGCCACCGCGCCGGCTCGACGAACAGATCCTCACGCGCCGGCGGGTCCTCGCCCAGCCGACGTGCCACCTCGAGGTGGTGCGCCGCGTCCTTCCACGCGCGGTCCACCTCCCGCTCCACCGCGGATTCCTCATCCACTACCAGCACCGTGTCGGCAGGCAGGAGCTCCAGCAACGACGAACGCACTTGTCCACCGCCAGGTCCTTGAGGGCCCGTCGCCCGTTCGTCGGTCTTCACCGGGAGTACCGTGACCCGTTCGATCGCCCCCCCCGACCGCTGCGTGTCGAGGTCGAAGGAGCGTAGCGAGGCGATCTCGTCCCCCCACCATTCGACGCGTGCGGGTGCTGCGATGCCGAAGCCGTACAGGTCGAGGATCCCGCCGCGAACGCTGAACTGTGCGACCTCGGTCACCGTCGGCACGCGCTCGTAGCCCATCCGCTCGAGCCGGCCGACGGTTTCGACGAGGCTCGCCGGCCCCGGTTCCAGCGTCAGCCGCATCGCCGCGAGCGCTCCAGGCACACCGGTGCGCTCCGCGGTCGCACGAGCGGTCGTCACCAGGATTCGCACAGCGCCGCGCAGCAGCCGTTCGAGCGTCTCGATCCGCTCTCCGGCGATTTCATAGTGCGGTTCCTCCGCACCCAGCGATTCCCGTTGCGGGTAAAGTGCCGCCGCGCCGCCGGCGAGAGTCTCCAGATCGGCGAGCCACCGTTCGGCATCCGCGGGCGTCGGCGCCACGACGCAGAACACGCGCTGGGGCAGGCGCCGCGCGAGCGCCGCGACGAGCACCGCCGGACTCGACCCGAACAGCCCGCCCACGCCGAGGCGCCGGCCGGCCCCTGGGAGGTCCGCCGTGAGCGCCTTCGTGGCCGGGAGGTCATCGAATCGATCCAGCAGGAAATCGAGTGGCATCAGCGGGTCAGGGTCGCCACTCCCAGCTCGGCGGCGGCGAGGAGCAACGCCATGGCCAGTAGCAGCGCGCTCGCGTCCGCCCGGCGCGTCCCCGCAAACCGTTCGGCGGCGAGGCGTGCGTCGTTGAGAACCAGGGCGTCCGGTCCGAAGGCTGCGGCGACGAGCTCCGGGGTCGCGGGCGTGAGATCGGACTCGCGTGCGTCGAGCGCGAACACCGTCGCGCCAATGGTGTCGGCGCCGCGCACGTGGAACTCCACGCGCGGCGTGCCCTCAGCCACCTCCACTGCGGCCGCACCGGCAACGACGCGGTTCACGAGCGCGTCTACGAACGGCACGAACCCGGGCGCGGCGGGGAGGCCCGTCCACGCCGTATCGAGGCGGCTTCCCAGCAGCACAACATCGCCCGCGCGTACCAGCCAGGGCTCGCCGTTCACGGTTGCGAGGACGTCACCGCCTCCGCCCCCTCCACTCCCCGTCGGCTCCAGACGGTAGCGCCGCGTCACCTGGGTGCCCGCGATCTGTTCGAGTTCTCGCGACACGAGCCGGCCCGGCGTCCCGGCGGCCCCCCAACGCCAGGGCACGTCACGGGCGGCGAGTGCGCGGTTCGCCTGGCCGATGAGTGCGGGATCCGCCGACGGCTGGACCACCCACCGTCCGGTACTTCCCGCCGGCACCTCTCCGACGATCACGTCGCGGCCCTCTCCGACACGCCGCGCGTCCCGCAGCACGCTGAGCGCCGCCCCGAGGAATGGACCCGCTGCCGGTCCCGATGCGACGCGGGCCGGCGGCGCGACCCGCCAGACAAAGGGCCGCCGGTCGTCGGCGCGCAGCTCGTCGGGCTTGAGGGCCGCTTCGCCCACCCACCACCCGGTGCGCTGCGGCGGCAAGGCAACCGAGACCGCGGCACCTGCGCCGGGCGCGGCGAGCGCACGCCCCACGTCGCGCGTTCCGATGCGCACCGTCAGCGGAGCCGCCTCGCCGCCGTCCGAGCCCGTCACCGCCACGAGCACGGC
>Ga0210382_10000453_pt1 | contig 14655 bp, 12 predicted proteins | sample PLMedo_FD_155452 | JGI IMG/M metagenome (GOLD analysis project Ga0210382, IMG submission 155452) | Groundwater sediment microbial communities from an aquifer in East River, Colorado, USA - PLM0_60_coex redo | ecosystem: Environmental > Terrestrial > Soil > Riparian zone | place: USA: East...
AAGCGCTCCAGGTTCATGTGCGTAGAGCTGCCGATTCCGGCGGTCGTGGCGACGACCGCCCCGGCCTTGGCCTTGGCCGCGGCGACGAGATCGGCCACGGTCTTGTAGTTCTTGGCGGTCGAGACCACCAGCACCGTGGGAACCGTCCCGAGAGTCGCGACCGGCGTGAGCTCCTTCGGATCGAGCGGCCCGGGGGACAGGAGCGGCGCCACCGTGAACGCCGAGGTGTAGATGCTGATCATGTGCCCGTCCGGTTCGGCCTTCGCGACGTAGGCGGCGCCGATGAGGCCGCCCACGCCGAGCTTGTTCTCGACGATCACCGACTGACCGAGGCTCGCCTGCAATTTCTCGGCGACGATGCGCGCCGTCGTATCCGACGCGCTGCCCGGGGTGACGCCCGAAACGAGATGAATGGTCCTGGTGGGAAAAGTCTGGGCGGCGGCAATGCCCGATGCGAGCGACACCGCGGCAAGCGCGATCCAGCAAACGCGTTTCAACATGGTTTTCTCCTCTTTCGGCCGTCAAATCCTGGGCAGCCCCAGCTGCCCGGCAAGCCAGTCGGCCGTCCGGCTTCGATAGCGATAGGGGCGATTGTTGGCATTGTGCCCGCCGTCCTCGACGATCAGCAACTCTACCGGACCCGAGACAGCCTTCGCCAGCCGCTCTGCATGCGAAGCCGGCACGAGCCGGTCCTCGCGCCCGGTCACGATGAAGATCGGACAGGCGATCTTCGCCGCCGCCTCATTCATCGACAAGGTCGCGGCGTGGCGCAAGGCATCGGCTTCGGTCGCGCAGTGGCTGCGCACGCGGAACGCCTCGCGCGTCAGCACCGGCAGCGCGGCCCAGATCTCCTTCCATTCGAACGGCCCGGAGAGCGCGATACAGGCGCGGATGCGCTTCTCGTGCGCGGTCGCGCGCGGCGCGTAGTAGCCGCCGAGGCTCACGCCCCACATGGCGATCTTCGCCGCGTCGAGATCCGCGCGCTGCTCGATCCAGTCGCACACCGCGCGCGCGGCACGCTCGTAGTCGCCGCAGATCGGGATCTCGTACTCCGCCTCGCCCTGCCCGGGCCCGTCGATCGCCAGGATCGCGATGCCGCGGGCGAGGAAAGGCTCCGCGTAGGCGTGCAGCTCTTCCTTCGTGGAATCCAGGCCCGGCGCCATGATCAATATGGGCGGCCGTCCTGTCGCACCCGCCGGTCGCCGCAATACTCCATAGAGCGTCTTGCCCTCGAACGGTATCGCGACTCGCTCCCCCGCCGGGCGCATCAGCGGAAGCGCGGCCTTGTAGCAATCGACCGAGCGCAGGTGCGCGTCGCGCATCTGCTTCTGATCGTGCACGAAAACGAACTTGGCGAAGTGGTAGTACATCGCCGCGCGCACCAGATGCTCGCCGGCGGTGAGCTTGTGCCCTTCCGCGAGCGCTTCGCGCCCGAGCGTCTCGTGCACCTTGCCGCGCTCGCACCAGGCGCGGCACCAGTCCTCCCAGCGCTCGATCCCGGCAGTGACCTCCTCGAAATCGGCGAGCAGCACGCCGTTCGACACGAAGCGCGGCGCCCAATGCGCGATCGCCATCGCGACGCGCGGGTCGGGGGATCGCGTTTTAGTTGCTCCTTCTACCATCTCGCTCAAGCCGCCGCCCTCGCTCCCGACGGCGCGAGCGGCACGCCGCTGAGCCGTTCGAGTTCGTCGAACCCGAGCCCAGGGACGAGGTCGCGCGCCACCAGCCCTCGCGGAGTAAGCTCGATCACCGCAAGATCGGTGTAGATGCGCTTCACCACGTCGATTCCGGTGAGCGGATAAGTGCAGCGGGACACGATCTTGGATTCGCCGCTCTTCGTGAGATGCTCCATCATCACCCACACGTTCTTCGCCCCGACCGCGAGGTCCATCGCGCCGCCTACGGCGGGGATCGCGTCGCCGCCGGTGGACCAATTGGCGAGATCCCCAGCGACGGACACCTGGAACGCGCCGAGCACCGCGATGTCAAGGTGCCGCCCTCGCATCATCGCGAACGAATCGGTGTGGTGGAAGTACGCGCCGCCCGTCAACAAGGTCACGGGCTCTTTTCCCGCATTGATCAGATCCATGTCCTCCAGCCCGGGCGCAGGCGCCGGACCCATTCCCAGGATGCCGTTCTCGCTGTGCAGGAAAATCTCGCGGCCCTTCGGCAGGTAGTTCCCGACCAGCGTCGGCATGCCGATGCCCAAGTTGACGTATGCCCCCTCGGGGATGTCGTTCGCGATGCGCTGCGCGATCTGCTCGCGGGTCAGCCTCGCGTAGCTCATGCCGCCTGCTCCCTAACCTGCGCCGCTTGCTTCTTCCGCGGCACCTTGACCACGCGCGTGACGAAAATTCCCGGCGTCACGATGCACTCCGGATCGAGCGTGCCCAGCTCGACGGTCTCGTACACCTGCGCGATGGTGCACTTCGCCGCGCTCGCCATGGTCGGTCCGAAGTTTCGCGCGCTCTTCCTGTAGACGAGATTGCCCCAGCGGTCGCCGCGCTCCGCCTTGACCAGCGCCACGTCGCCGCGGAGCGGGTATTCGAGCACTTGGCCCTCGCCGTCGATCACCCGCGTCTCCTTCCCTTTTGCGAGATCGGTGCCGTAGCCGGTGGGCGTGTAGAAGGCGCCGATCCCGGCGCCCGCGGCGCGCATGCGCTCCGAGAGCGTCCCCTGCGGCACAAGCTCCAACTCGATCTTGCCCGCGCGGTAGAGGCGCTCGAAGACGTAACCGTCGGCCAGGCGCGGGTACGAACACACGATCTTGCGCACGCGCCCGGCCTTGAGCAGCGCCGCGACGCCGACCTCGCCGTTGCCGGCGTTGTTGTTGACGATGGTCAGGTCTTTCGCCCCTTGCGCGATCAGCGCGTCGATCAGCTCCTCGGGAACGCCCGCGCCGCCGAACCCGCCGACGAGGACCGTCGAGCCGTCGCTCACGTCGGCGAGCGCGGCTTCGAGCGAGGGAACGATCTTGTCGATCATGCCGGTGCTCAATCGGCCTTCGCGCCCGAGTCCTTCACCGCTTTCGCCCACTTCGGGATTTCCTCGCGGATGAAGGCGGCAAACTCCGCCGGGCTGTTTCGCCTGGAGGTCAGGCCGTTTTGCGAAAGCCTGTCCTTCACGTCGGGCAACTCGACGATGCGGTTTATTTCGGCGTTCATCCGGTTGACGATTTCGGCAGGCGTGCCCGCGGGCAGGAAAAATCCGATCCAGGTCAGGTCGTCGAAGTCCTTGAAGCCCTGCTCGTTCACCGTCGGCACGTCGGGGAGTGCCGCAGAGCGCTGCGCGCTCGTCACTGCGATGGGGCGGAGCTTCCCCGCCTTGATCTGCGGCACTGCGGGAGGCATGGAGGTGCTCGAGATCTGCGTCTGTCCCGCGACCGCGGCGGTCACGGCCTGGGCCGGCTGATAGGGAACGTGGGTGATGTCCACGCCCGTCGCGGTCTTGATGCGCTCCATCGAGAGATGCGTGGTCGTGCCGATGCCCGATGATGCGTAGGCGAGCTTCTCCTTGCGCGCGAGGGCGATCAGCTCCTTGAGATTGTTCGCCTGCACCGAAGGATGCACCGTGATGATGTTGGGCGTGCTGGGTCCCAGTATGACCGGCGCGAAGTCCTTCAGCGGATCGTAGCCCGCGCTGGCGTAAAGGCTCGGGTTGACGGCGACCGCGACGCTGATCACGAGCACCGTGTAGCCGTCGGGCGCGGCGCGCTTGACGAACTGGGCGCCGATGTTGCCGCCCGCGCCCGGCTTGTTCTCCACCACGACGGACTGTCCCAGCGATTCGCCGAGCTTCTGGGCCACGATGCGCCCGACGATGTCGGTCGTGCTCCCCGGGCCGAAGGCGACGATGAACTGCACGGGATGCTGCTTGGGCCATTCCTGCGCGAGGGTCCCGATGGGCGCAAGAGCACACAGCGCTGCGACGGCGAAGATCCTGTTCATGATTTGCACGCTGGCCCTCCTCGGGTCGCGGCCGATTCGCTCCGCGAGAGCAGGGAGGATATCGCGTTTGCCGGCGAAAAGCAGCACGCGCCTCGCGGATTGTCCGGGTAGAATTGCAGCTCAAAACCAAGACCGCTCGAATGCCCGCAAGAAAACGCCCCGAAGAGCTGCGCAGCCACCGCTGGTACGGCGTGGGCGACCGCAAGACCTTCGATCACCGCTCGCGCACCGCGCAGATGGGCTACGACAAGAGCGACTACGCGGGGAAACCCGTGATCGCCATCATCAACACCTGGAGCGACATCAACCCCTGCCACGCGCATTTCAGGACGCGCGCCGAGGAAGTCAAGCGCGGCGTGTGGCAGGCAGGCGGCTTTCCGATCGAGATGCCGGCGATCGCGCTCGCCGAACCGTTCCAGAAGCCCTCCACCATGATGTACCGCAACTTCCTCGCGATGGAGACCGAGGAGCTGCTGCGCTCCTATCCCGCCGACGGCTGCGTGCTCATGGGCGGCTGCGACAAGACGACGCCCGCTCTCGTGATGGGAGCGCTTTCGATGGGGCTGCCGATGATCTACCTGCCGGCGGGGCCGATGCTGCGAGGCAACTGGCACGGGCAGGTGCTGGGCTCCGGCAGCGATTCGCGCAAGTACTGGGCCGAGCTGCGCGCGGGCACGATCACGGAAAGCGACTGGGAAGAGATCGAGGAAGGCATCGCGCGCTCGCCCGGCCACTGCATGACGATGGGCACGGCATCGACCATGACTTCGGCCGCGGAAGCGCTCGGCCTCGCGCTTCCAGGTTCGGCGTCGATTCCCGCGGCCGACTCCCACCACGCGAAGATGGCGACTGCGACCGGCAAGCGCGCGGTCGAGATGGTGTGGGAGGACGCCACGCCGAAGAGCCTCCTCACGCCGTCCTCCTTCGATAACGCCGTCACCTGCGTTCTCGCCTGCGGCGGCTCGACCAACGCCGCCATTCACTTGATCGCGATGGCGCGGCGCGCGGGCGTGCCGCTCGACCTCGAGCGCTTCGACGCGATCTCGCGCAAGACCCCCGTGATCGCCAACCTGCGCCCCTCCGGGAAATACCTGATGGAGGATTTCTACTACGCGGGCGGTTTGCGCGCGCTGCTCGCCTCGATCGGCGACCTGCTCGATCTCGATGCGAAGACGGTGACCGGGAAAACGCTCGGCGAGAACCTCGAAGGCGCGAAGATCTACAACGCCGACGTGATCCTGCCGCGCGAGAAGGCGCTGATTCCCTCGGGCGGGCTCGCAGTCCTGCGCGGCAACCTCGCACCGGACGGCGCGATCGTCAAGCCCGCGGCCGCCGAACCGCGGCTCTTGCAGCACAAGGGCCGCGCGGTCGTTTTCGAGGATTACAACGACCTACAGGCGCGCCTCGATGATCCGGCGCTCGACGTGGACGCGGATTCGGTGATCGTTCTTCGGAACGCCGGACCAATAGGCGCACCCGGCATGCCGGAGTGGGAGGTGCCGATCCCGAAGAAGCTCCTGCAGCAGGGCGTGCGCGACATGGTGCGGATTTCCGACGCCCGAATGAGCGGAACTGCCTACGGCTGCTGCGTGCTGCACGTCGCGCCCGAGTCCTGGATCGGCGGGCCGCTCGCGCTCGTGAAGAGCGGCGACACGATCGAGCTCGACGTGCCGCGCCGCCGCCTGCAGGTCATGATCGACGACGCCGAGATGATGAAGCGCAAGCGCGCGTGGAAGGCTCCGGCGCGCAGGTTCGAGCGCGGCTACGGCGCGCTTTTCTCGCAGCACATCCGCCAGGCGAACGAAGGCTGCGATTTCGATTTCCTCGAAGGCACCGCGCCCACGCCCGACCCTGAAATCCACTAGCACATCGCGATGAAACCATGACCTCCATGATCCGCCGCCGGCTCCTTGCCGCCGCGGCCGCGCTTCCGGTCGTTCCGGCCTTTGCTCAGATGCGTCCGCTCACCTGCGGCGAGCTGACCGCGCAGCAGACCGAAGGGCCTTTTTTCAAGACGAACACGCCGCGCCGCGTTTCGCTGGTGGAACCGCAATCCAAGGCTGCGAGACTGCTCGTGACCGGGCAGGTCCTTTCGGCCCAGTGCAGACCGGTCGCGAACGCGCTCCTGGATTTCTGGCACGCGGACGAGGACGGCGAGTACGACACCCTTGGCTTTCGCTATCGCGGCCACCAGTTCACCGACCCCGAAGGGCGCTATCGCCTGCAAACTATCGTTCCGGCGGAATACCCCGGGCGCACGCGGCATATCCACGTCAAGGCGCAAGCGCCCGGAAAGCGCATTCTCACAACGCAGCTCTACTTCCGGGACGAGCCTGGGAACCGCCGCGACGGCCTCTACCGTCCGGACCTCGAAATACGCATGGCGGGTAAAGGCGCCGGCGAAGGAAGGTTCGATTTCGTCGTCGAGGCCTGACGCCGGGGTCGGATCATTTCCCCGCGACCAGCGGGCAGTTGCCCTCGCTCAGCGGCCGGAACGCCTGCTCCGCCGGAATGCTCGACACGATCTTGAAATAGTCCCAGTCGCCCTTCGACTCCTCGGGCGATTTCACCTGCAGGAGATACATCGGGTGGATTTTCCGGCCGTCCTCGCGGATGCGGCCTTTGCCGAACAGCGGATCGTCGGTCGCCATGGCTTTCATCGCAGCCACCACGGTTCTTCCGTCGCCCGCGCCGCCCGCCTTGTCGACCGACTTGAGGAAATGCAGCACCGACGCATAGACTCCGGCCTGCATGTCGTTCGGCATGGCGGCGTTGTGTGCGCGCTTGCGAAAGCGCTGCGACCAGGCGCGCGTGCCCTCGTTCATGTCCCAGTAGAACGGGTTTACGGTAAGGGCTCCCTGCGAAGCCTTGAGCCCCAGCGCCGGCACGTTGTTGATGCCGAAAATCAGCGACACGATGCTTTGCCTGGCGGGCAGCCCGAACTCCGCCGCCTGCTTCATCGAATTCGTGGTGTCGCCGCCCGCGACCGCCAGAGCGACCACCTGGGCCCCGGATGATTGCGCAGCCAGCAGGAAGGACGAAAAATCGGCTGTCGCAATCGGCGTGCGCACGCCGCCCAGGACCCTGCCTCCGTCCTTCACCAGCTGATCGGTCGCCTGCCTCTCCAGGTCGTGGCCGAAGGCATAGTCGGCGGTGATGAAGAACCAGGTCTTGCCCCCGCGCTGAACCACGGCCCTGGCGAGCGAATGCCCGTACGACCAGGTGTCGTAGGTCCAGTGCACGGTGTTCGGCGAGCACTTCGATCCGGTGAGCTCCGCGCTTCCCGCGCCCGAGCCGATCAGCACCTTGTTCTTCTGCCGCACGATCTCGTTGACCGCCAGCGCGACCGCCGAGTTCGGAATATCCACGATGAGGTCGACGCCGTCCTGATCGAGCCACTTGCGCGCCACGACCGAGCCGACGTCTGGCTTGTTCTGGTGGTCCGCGAAAACCACCTCGACTTTGCGTCCCGCGGCTTTGCCGCCGTAGTCTTCGACCGCCATCTGTGCGGCGAGCACCGAGCCGCGCCCCTGAAAGTCCGCGTACACGCTCGACTGGTCGTTCAGAACGCCGATGCGGATCGTCTGCTCCTGCGCGACGACCGTGACGGCAAAGGCAAGCGATGCAAGAACGGCTGATCGGAGATTTGTCATGGATGGACTCCTCATTCGGCGGTGACGATGACTTCGGGGGCCGGACTATCGGCATGCAGCTTTTCAACGATCGCCGCGCGCCGCTCGAGCACCGCGCGCTGGTTGATATAGCCCTTGTCGGTGATCTCGTTCGCGTCGATCGAGGGCGGTTCGCTCATGACAAGCGCGCGCACCGGGTGGGTGGAGCTGCCGGTGCCGGCTTCGGCGGCAAGCCTCCTCATCGCCGCGCGCAGGTGCGCGCACACTCCGGCGTCGTCGAGCCCCTTCGCTTTGACCGCCGCCGCGTTCAGGAACACGAGCGCGCCGACCTCGCTACGCTCGTGGCCGGTGATCACCGCGTCCTGGATCATAGGATCGCCCGCCGCGATCAGTTTCACGCGCGTCGCGCCAACGTGCACCCAGGTGCCGGTCGACAGCTTGAAATCCTCGGCAATGCGCCCGTCGAACGCGAGCCCCTGCTCGGGCTTTGCCGGATCGGCGAATTTCAGCGCGTCGCCGATGCGGTAGTAGCCTTCCTCGTCGAACGCGGCCTTCGTGAGGTCGTCGCGGCCCCAGTAGCCGGGCGTGACGTTCGGGCCTTTCACGCGCGCTTCGAGCTTGCCCGCGGCGGGAACGAGCTTGAGCTCGCAGCCGGGCACCGGCAGACCTATGATGCCGGCGCGATCGACCGCGTAGTGCACGCCCGTCGCCATCGGCGCCGTTTCCGTCGAACCCCACGCGGAAATGAGCGGGAGCTGCGCGCCGCGCTCGGTGACCGCGAGCTGCTGCATGCGCTCCCACAGGTTCTGAGGGAGAGACGCTCCGGCGTACACCATGCAGTCGAGATCGCGGAAAAAACTGCGCCGGAGCGCCGCATCCTTCTCGAGGAATGGCAGGAGCAGGTCGAAGCCGCGGGGCACGTTGAAGTAGATCGTCGGCGAGACCTCCTTCAGGTTCCCGGCGGTGATCTCGATGAGGCCGGGAGCGGGCTTGCCGCCGTCGATATGGAACGTGCCGCCGTTCCTCAGCATCATGCCGAAATTGTTGTTGCCGCCGAAGGTGTGGTTCCACGGCAGCCAGTCGACCAGCACCTGCGGGCGGTCCTCGAGGAAGGGCCAGACGAGCGCGTACTGCTCCTGATTGACGGTGAGCATGCGCTGGGTGTTGATCACTCCCTTGGGACTTCCGGTCGAACCGGAAGTGAAAAGGATCTTCGCGACGGTCCCGGGTCCGATTCCGGCGAAGGCTTCGTCCACCCTGGAGCCCGCTTTCGCCGGAAGCAGCTCGTCGAGCGACGTCGGCCTCGCGCCGACCGCGGCGAGCGCAGGCGCGAACTTCGTGGGATCGGCGGTCCACACCAGGCCCGGACGCAGCAGCTCGAAGATCGCCTTGAGCTTGGCGAAATCCTTCGACATCAGCGAGTAGGCGGGCGAGATGGGTGCGACCGGAACGCCGACGTGCATCGCGCCGAGCGCGAGAATCGCGTGGTCGACGGAGTTGTCCGAGAGGATCACCACCGGCCGCGAGCCATCGAGCCCCCGGTCGAGCAGGCCCTGGCCGGCGCGGCGCACCAGCCCGAGCGCCTCGCGGTAGCTCAGCTTCCTCCAGGCACCGTCCCTGCGCTCGGCGAGGAAAGCCCGTTCCGGCGTCTCGCGGGCCCAGCGCTCGAGCCACTCGCCGACCGCGCGCGCATGCCCCCCGAGCGCAAGCGGCGAGCGCAGCAGGATGCTGCCGTCACGCCGACGCTCGACTTCGACGCGCGGCGGCGCGAACCGCAGGCTCGACCGAAGATCCGTCCCCATGACCTCCTCCAGCGCGCGATGAACCGCTATCCTAGCTTCATCTTCAATTCCGCGGCGGCATTGGCGCGATCCCCGGCAGTGTAAAATCCGCTTTCCCGAAAGGAAAGACGATTTCCATGCCGCTATCCGAAGCCGAGCGCAAGAAGTGCATCGAGACGCTGCTGAACGCCGAGAAGGAGAAAAAGCAGGCGGTGCAGCTCTCGGTCACCTACCCCCACATCACCATCGAGGATTCCTACGCCATCTCGACCGCGGTGGCGCAGCACAAGATCAAGGCGGGCGCGAGGCTCATCGGCCACAAGGTCGGGCTCACCTCGAAGGCGATGCAGGCCTCCTCGCAGATCAACGAGCCCGACTATGGGCATCTGCTCGACACCATGATGATCGCCGACGGCGCGAAAGTGCCGCACTCGAACTACTGCGTCCCGCGCGTCGAGGTCGAGCTCGCCTTCATTCTCGGAAAACCCCTGAAGGGCCCGGGAGTCGGGCTCACCGACGTGCTGCACGCGACCGAGTACGTGGTACCCGCGATGGAGATCGTCGATGCGCGCATCGTGAACCCGCGCAAGATCTTCGACACCGTCGCCGACAACGGCGCGGCGGCGGGCATCGTCATCGGCGGCCGCCCGATCGGCCCGATGGAAATGGACCTGCGCTGGGCGGGCGGCATCATGTACCGCAACTCCGAAATCGAAGAGACGGGCCTCGCCGCTGGCGTGCTCGGCCACCCGGCGCTCGGCGTCGCCTGGCTCGCGAACCGGCTGGGAAAAAACGGCGTGACGCTCGAAGCCGGGCACCTGATACTCGCCGGCTCGTTCACCCGCGTCGTGTTCGCCAACAAGGGCGACACCCTGCACGGGGACTTCGGCCCCCTGGGCGGGATCGCGGTGCAGTTCGTCTAGGGGCCACGCTCATGACTGCCATCGGTTTTCGCATCCTCCCCATCCCGAAGCGCCCCGACAAGAAGCTCGTCGCGGAGCTCGCCAAAATGGTGACTCCTCATCTCTCCGACAGCATGGAGCGACTGTACGCGGGGGGCCCGCAGCTTCGCCCCATGCACAACGGCGCGAAGCTCTGCGGCCCTGCGTTCACGGTGCGCACCGCGCCCGGCGACAACCTGCTCGTCCACAAGGCGATCGACACGGCCGAGCCCGGCGACGTGATCGTGGTGGACGGCGGCGGATTCAACGACCACGCCCTGATCGGCGAGCTGATGTCGGCACGCGCGGAGCAGCGCGGCGTCGGCGGAATGGTGATCTGGGGCGCGATCCGCGACTCCGCGGAGCTCAAGGCAGGGAGCTTCCCCGTCTTTGCGAGCGGCGTCACGCACCGCGGCCCCTACAAGAACGGGCCGGGCGAGATCAACGTGCCCATCACCATCGGCGGCATCCCGGTCAGTCCCGGCGACATCATCGTCGGCGACGCGGACGGCCTGGTCGCCGTTCCGCAGGAGCACGCGCAGGAAGTTCTCGCTTCGGCGAAGGCGATCCTCGCGAAGGAAGAGGGCTCGATGAAGCAGATCCGCGCCGGCACGGTGGACCGCAGCTGGGTCGACAAGGCACTCAGGGAGAAAGGCTACAAGGTGTAGAAATGGAACTTCCCGTCAACAGCTTCAAGCACGCGCTGAAGGCCGGCAAGCGGCAGATCGGCCTGTGGTGCAGCCTTTCCCACCATTACGCGACCGAGCTCGTCGCAGGCTCGGGCTTCGACTGGATCCTGCTCGACACCGAGCACTCGCCCAACGATCTCGAATCGGTGCTGCGGCAATTGCAGGCGGCTGCACCCTATCCGACGCACGCCGTGGTCCGCGTGCCCTGGAACGACATGGTGACGATCAAGCGGTTTCTCGACATCGGCGCGCAATCGATCCTGATACCCTACGTGCAGAACGCCGACGAGGCGAAAAACGCGGTCGCCTACACGCGCTATCCGCCCGCGGGCGTGCGCGGCGTCGCCGGCGGGACGCGGGCGACGCGCTTTGCGCGCGTGAAGGATTACGCGAAGCGCGCCCACGAGGAGCTGTGCGTGCTCGTTCAGGTCGAGACCCAGCAGGCCCTGGACAACCTCGAGAAAATCGCCGCGGTCGAAGGCGTGGACGGCGTATTCATCGGCCCGGCGGATCTCCATGCCTCGCTCGGCTACCCGGGCGAGACGAACAATCCGAAGGTGATGCCCGTCATCGACGACGCCATCCGCCGTATCAGGAAGGCGGGCAAAGCGCCGGGAATACTCACCGGCGTCGAAGCCGACGCGCGGCGCTGGATCGAATGCGGGGGCCTGTTCGTCGCGGTCGGTGCCGACACCGGCGTGCTCGCGCGCGAGACCGAGAAGCTCGCGGCCAAGTTCAAATAAGCCAACTATTTCCTCTCGATCGAGCAGACGGGTGGGCCGCTGTTCCGGATGACCTATGGCCCGCTAATGCCAATGTCATTTTGGACGTCCATCGTTCCTGAAGCCGTCCGCGCCTTTGACCGCGGTTCGGCCTCGTCCCATCCGATACGAGGAGGAGCGAAAAATGTTTGCGCGCAGAACCATCGTTGCGATCACTGCCGTGGTCATTACCCTGCTCGGGTGCGGTTCCCGTACGGACCAGGCCGCTCCGGGCGACGCCCTTGCCGTCGGGCTGCCCGGGTCGGGGCCAGCCACCTCGGCCAACTGGACGCTTGGCGGGGTGCCGTGCGCCCTGATCCCGGTCCCGGCGGCGGCGCCGCTCGGCATCGGAACCTGCCCAGGGGTGCGTCCCGGCGCGATCGTGCGCTCCGACGTCGGGCAGTGCACGCTGAACTTTCTTTTCCAGGGATCCGACGGCAGTCTCTACATCGGCACCGCCGGCCATTGCATCCTCGGCACGAGCCCGATCGGAGGCGACGTAGGCGAGATGGCGTGGGATCCGGGCACCGGGCCGGTGGCGCGCGACGCCGGCGGCAATCCGATCGGCGAGTTCGCCTACGCGATTCTTCAGGACCCGAAGGACTTCTCCCTGATCCGGCTCGACTCGCAAGTGCAGGCGGACCCCGGCATGTGCCACTTCGGCGGGCCCACCGCGGTCAACGACGATAATCCCGGCGTCACTGAACCCGTGGTGCTCAACTGGTTCGGCAACGGTGTCGGGGTGGGCGCGGTGCTCCCCGCGCGCAGCGCGGTGGCGGCGGGAATGCCCAGTCCGGACCACGTGTTCGCCCAGGGCGCCGCGGCTCCCGGTGATTCGGGAAGCGGGGTCATCTCGAGCGACGGCCGCGCGGTCGGAGTGCTGGTAACGGTGGGAGTGCATACGGCCTCCATCGGCTCAGGCGGCCTCGACGCCGGCATGATCGGAATGACCCGGTTGACCCCGCAAGTCGAGCGCGCCCAGCAGGTTCTCGGCGTGGACCTCGTTCTGCAGCTCGCTCCGACCCAGTAGCTTCAGTCCGCACGGCCGGCGCTGCTCACCGCGCGGGCGCCGGACGCCCTCGCCCCCAAAGCGGGACGGGTGGCACAATGGCGCCCCCGATGAGTTTTCCCCTGTCCCGCGCGTGGCGCTCGACCGAGGCGGTGCTGTTTCCCTCCCGCCTGGCCGCGCTGCGCGTGCTCCTCGCAGCGTTTGTCCTGGTCAACGCTGTGGTGCGCCTCGCTCTCGCGGCCTTCAACGGCGAGCCGTCGTTTTTTCTTCCCTGGCGCATCGTTCCGGCGCTGCTGATCGGCGCCTTGTTCGATCTGGGCGCGGCGACTTTCTTTCTCGCGCCGCTCGCCGCGCTCCTCGCGTGGTGGCCCGCGCGCTACCCGGTCGCGCTCCGAATCCTCCTCGCGCTGCTGCTGCTGCCGCTCTGCGGCCTCGCGGTGCTGGTCGGGGCCGCCGAGCTGGTGTTCTGGAACGAGTTCGCCTCGCGTTTCAACTTCATCGCGGTCGACTACCTCATCTATACCAACGAGGTGATCGGCAATATCCGCGAGTCGTACAACATGCCGTTGCTGTTGTCGCTCGTGACGATCGTCTCTCTCGCGTTGTGGTGGGTGATCCAGAGGAGGGTCGGCCCGCTCGCGTCGCTGCCGGCGGGAGGGCCGGCCATTCGTTCTCGCGCCGCGCTGATCTGGATGCTCGCGCCGTTTGTCGCCTTCGGCGCGCTCGACGCGCGCTACAAGGAGTTCTCGGCGGACGCGCAGCTCAACGAGCTCGCCGGCGACGGCTACTACGATTTCTGGCACGCCTTTCGCACCAACGAGATCGACTACGAGCGCTTCTACAGGACGCTGCCCGTCGAGCGCGCGGCGCAGCTGCTCGCGCACGAGTTGGACCCCGCGCGCCCGGCGGCCGAAGTCTCGCGGCTGCCGTTCGAGCGTACCGTCGCCGCCCGCGGTCCAGAGAAGCGGCTCAACGTCGTCCTGATTTCCGTGGAAGCGCTGAGCGCGGAATTCCTGGCCGCGTTCGGCAACCGCGAGGGACTGACGCCGCGGCTCGACCGGCTCGCCGGCGAAGGGATGCTGTTCACGCGCCTCTACGCGACCGGCACGCGCACCGTGCGGGGGCTGGAGGCGCTGACGCTCTCGGCTCCTCCGATACCGGGCCACTCGATCGTGAAACGCCCGGACAACGGCGGGCTTTTCTCGCTCGGCGAGGTCTTCAGGCAGAAGGGCTATGAGCCGCTCTACCTGTACGGCGGTTACGCCTATTTCGACAACATGGAGGCGTTTTTCTCGGGCAACGGCTATACGGTCATCGACCGCACCGCGCTCAAGCCCGGGGAGATCAGCTTCGAGAACATCTGGGGCGTGGCCGACGAGGACCTCTTCAGGCTCGCGATCGGAGAGCTCGACAAGCGCCATGCCGCGCGCAGGCCGTTCTTCGCGCACATCATGACCGTGTCGAATCACCGCCCCTTTGCGTATCCCGCCGGGCGCATCGACGTTCCCTCGGGAACCAGCCGCGAGGGCGCAGTCAAGTACACCGACTTCGCGATCGGACAGTTCATCGACCGCGCCCGCGCCAGGCCCTGGTTCGACCGGACCCTTTTCGCCATCGTCGCCGATCACACCCACAAGGGGCGCGGGCGCACCGAGCTGCCGCCCGAGAACTACCACATCCCGCTCATCGTCTACGCGCCCGGGCAGGTCCCGCCGCGCCGCATCGACACGATCGCGTCGCAGATCGACGTCGGGCCGACGATCCTCGGGATGCTCGACTTCAGCTACCGATCGCGGTTCTTCGGGCACGACATCCTGCGCGAAGGCGCGGATCACCCGCGCGCCCTGCTCGCCAACTACCAGACGGTCGGCTACTACCGCGACGGCATCGTCGTC
>Ga0210382_10000454_pt1 | contig 14655 bp, 13 predicted proteins | sample PLMedo_FD_155452 | JGI IMG/M metagenome (GOLD analysis project Ga0210382, IMG submission 155452) | Groundwater sediment microbial communities from an aquifer in East River, Colorado, USA - PLM0_60_coex redo | ecosystem: Environmental > Terrestrial > Soil > Riparian zone | place: USA: East...
CGGGCACCGCCGCGCGCAGGCGCGCGGCGAGCGCGGGGGGTGCGACGTGATAGTCCGCGCGATCGCGGATCGCCGTGGACATCGCGCGCAGCCGCTCGCAGGCCGCGCGCGCGGCCGGGTTCCCGGCCAGATGCGCCTCGAGCTCGAGGCACTTCGCGGCATCGAGCTCGCCGTCCACGTAGGCATGCAGCAGTTTGCGGGCTTCTTCGTGAGTCATTTGTGCATCTGCGGTGCGGCAGCGTTCGAAATGGCCTGCAGCGATTCGGCCAGAAGCCGCCGCCCCCGCGCAAGGCGCGACATCACCGTGCCTATCGGCACGTCGGTGATGCGCGCGATGTCCTTGTAGGAGAGATCCTCGAGCTCGCGCAGGATCAGCGCCTCGCGGAATTGCGCTGACAGCGCGGCGAGCGCCTCGTTCAGCATGCGCCTGTCGCACTGGCGCACGGCGAGCGTCTCGGGACTGGTCTCGTCGATGGGCTCGGCCGCGCGGTCATCGAAACCGGCGAGCTCCGCGGGCCGGTTGACCTGCAGCCAGCTGAAGCAGGAATTGCGCACGATGGCGAGGAGCCAGGGCCGCGCCTCGCCGCGCAGTCCGTCGAAAAATCGGTAGGCGCGCAGCACCGCTTCCTGCACCACGTCCTCGGCGTCGTGATCGTTGCGCGTCAGCCAGCGCGCAAGATTGAACGCCGCGTCGAGGTGCGGCAGCACCTGTTGCTCGAATCGTCGCTTGCGCTCGCTCAAAGGTTCAATGCGGTTTCACGCGCGGCACGGAGTCGGTCTTGGCCGCCATGATAGCGCGCCTCAGGCCGTGACCCGGATTCTTCCCGACATCGTCTCGTGGCCCTCGCCGCAGAAGTTGTCGCAGAAAAAATCGAAGTCGCCGGCCCTGTCCGGTACGAGACGCAAGCGCGCGACCTGGCCCGGCACGATGTCGGTGCGTACCTTGAAGTCGGGCGCGTTGAAGCCCATCAACACGTCGGCAGTCGTGAATTCGAGCACCACCGGCTCGCCCTTCTTCAGCGCAATGTCCTCCGGAACGAACTCGAACTTGCGGGCGGTGACGCGGATCACTTTGTCCTGCGGCTGCGCGAGGACCGCGGCGCCGAACGCGGCGCCGGCGAGGGCGGCGACTCCCGCAGCGAGCACGCGGCGGCGCCCGGGTCTCATCGTTCAGGCCTTGATCACCGGGTACTCGGTGATCTCAAAGGCGGCCTTCTGCACTTCGGCGTCGACGCCGCGGAAACCGAGACCCCGGTAGGGTTGCGCGGGGTCCCAGGGCACGGGCTCGCGCTTGGGCTTGGAGCCCGGCGCGATCAGCGGGAAGATCAGCGACTTTGCCGAATGGTGCGCGATGTGGCCGGTCATCTGATGGTGCTCCTGGTGGATGTGGCCGTAGAACACGGTGACGTTGCGATAGGGCATCAGGAGCTCGATCGCTTGCGCGCCGTCGCGCGTCGCCCAGTCCCATTGCGGCATGAGATCGAACAGCGGCCGGTGAGTGAGGACGACGATGGGCGCGTCCTTGTCCTTCTTGGCGAGATCCGCCTTGATCCACGCGAGCTGGGCCTCGCCGATGCGCGCCGAGGCGTCGGAAACGTTGTCGATGGCGATGAAGTGAACGCCCTTGTGATCGAAGCTGTAATGACTCGGCCCGAACAATTCCTTCCACGCCTGGCCGTTGTCGAGGGAAGCATCATGCTCGCCGGGCATGAAGCGCACGTTTCGGTTCCTCAAGGCCCCGACGATGTCGCGGAACTCGGCGAGCCTGCGCCTTCTCTCCTTGGGGTCGTCGGTGGTGTGCGTAAGGTCTCCGGTGAAGACGATGAAATCGGGCTCGACCGCAAGCGCGTTCACCGCGGCGACCGCCTTGTGCAGCGTGCCGTCGGCGTCCGGGTTCAGCGCCGGCCCCTTGAATCCCCAGTGCGTGTCGGAGAGCTGCACGAAATAGAAATCGTCCTGCTTTGCGCCGGCCATGCTGGCGCAGCCCGCCAGGCCCGAGGCGAACACCGCGCCGCCCAGTCCCGCGAGCTGGAGAAATTCCCTGCGATCGATCGATTCGCCCATTGCAGTCTCCTTTTGGAATAAGCCGGCAGCCGGCCCGATAGCCGGTCCTACCTTGCAAGACCGAGGGAGCCGCGCTTTTATTCCCGAAATATTTTCTGGCGGGGACCGTTGTTGACTGCCCGACCGGCCGGAGTATCCTATCTGCACCTGCCCCGCCGGCACGGCGGACCATCATTTGGGGGAACGTTCATGGCTTCCGCGACCCGACCCGTTGTAAGGATTGCTCCCAACAACCCGGTGTTCGATCTGCCGGTCATCGTCGGCATCGAGGAAGGTCTGTTCGAGAAAGCGGGGTTGGACGTCAGCTTCTCCGCGACCTACGCCGACCGCGAGAGGGACAACGCGGAGAAGCCGGTTCTCTCGCGCTTGAAGGAGCAGATGTTCGAGTGCGGCTCGGCCGACAGCTACAACGTCTGCGAGTGGGCGAGCATCGATCGCCTCGAGCGCGGCAAGCGCGGCGGCAGCATCGCGGCCCTGCGCGCCGCGGTTGCGGCGCAGGCGATCCTGAGCTTCGACGAAAAGCTGCAGACTCCGCGCGACCTGTCCGACGTTCCCGTGGTGGTACAGGAGCTCACCGGATCGCACTACACCACGCTGCAAATGTTGGAGAGCGCCGTGGGACGCGAGCACGTCAAGATCCAGAACGGCAGCCTGCCGTACAAGCGCTGGGAAGGTCTCAGGAACGGTGACTACCGCGCCGCGGCGGTGATGGAGCCTTTTATCAGCCTAGGCCTGAAAGAGGGTGCGCACATCATCGCCGCCTCGTTCTATCGTGGCGGCGAGGTGGTGGCGGCCGATCTGACGGCCGAGCAGCGCAAGGCCTACTACGACGCCGAGAACCAGGCGGTCGATCTCATCAACGGCGACTTCTACAAATACGCGCATCACGTCGCCGCGGCCGCGAAGGGTGCCTTGCAGCCGCGCGAACTGCTGCGCGCCTTCGTCCACTACAAGCACGTCGACTACTACGACCCCGCCCTGTTCAACCGCGCTTACGACTGGATGAAGGCCCGCGGAATGACCGAAGGGCAAAGCGAGCACGCGGCCCTGGTCGTCGGCTGATTCAGAACTTCATCGCCCTCTGCACGGCCGGGCGCGCGGCCATCGCATCGGCCCAGCGCGCGACGTTCCCAAAACCCTCGACCAGAGCAGGCTGCGCGGCCTTCATGCGCGCGATCACGCCGTAGAGAGCGAAGTCGGCGATGGTGATCTCGCCGCCGGCGCAGTAGAGCTGTTTTGCCAGCCTGCCGTCCCAGACCTTCATGTAGTTGTTCCACATCGACTTGAACGTTTCGATCGCAGGCCCGTGCTGATCCTTTGCGCGAGACAGCGTGAAGATTGCGTTGACCATGCCGCTCATGTCGCTCGCGGCGCTCGCGAGCGCCTGCCAGAACGCCGGCCGTGCCGCCGGGTCCTTCGGCAGGAACTTGCCCGATTTTTCGGCGCAGTACATCAGCACCGCGACCGACTGCGAAACCGTCACGGGCTTTCCGCCCGGGCCCTCGCTGTCGACGATCACCGGGATCTGCCCGTTGGGGTTCATGGCGAGGAACGTGGGCGATTTCTGCTCGCCCTTCGTGAGGTCGATCGGATGAAGGTTGTAGGTGAGGCCGCATTCTTCCAGCCCGATGCGCGCGCGCATGCCGTTCGAAGTGCCGGCGGCGTAGAGATCGATCATGGTTGGCTCCGTAAGGGACGTCGAAAGCCGTAACTCTAAACCGAATAGGACTAAAATGCGGGGCTGGTCGGAGGGGATCCACAAGGGAGTCGTAAATGACAAGACACCTGTTTGCAACCGCCGCTCTCGCCCTGGCCTTTGGCGGAGGCGGCCCCGTGCCGGCCGCGGCCCAGACCTCCACCGCACTGACCGGGCGGGTGAGCTCGGCGGAAGAGGGCGCGATGGAGGGCGTGGTCGTCAGCGCGAAGAAGGCCGGCTCGACGGTCACGATCAGCGTCGTCAGCGACGATCAGGGCCGTTTCGCATTTCCTTCGTCGAAGCTCGGGTCCGGATCGTATTCGCTGAAGATCCGGGCAACGGGATACGAGCTCGACGGCCCGGGCTCGGTGGAGATTACCCTCGCCCTGCCCGTCGCGGTCGACCTGAAGCTGCGCAAGGTCCGGGACATCACGCCCCAGATGACGAACGCCGAATGGATCGCAAGCTTTCCCGGGACGCCCGACCAGAAGAAGTTTCTTTACGGCTGCGTGGGCTGCCACACCCTGGAGCGCGTCGCGAAATCGAAGCACGACGCGGCCGGCTTCCTGCAGGTCATGAAGCGCATGGCGACCTACGCCAACAACAGCCACATCGAGCGGCCGCAGGTGCGACTGGTCGCGCGCGACCCCATGCGCGATTTCGGACCGGACTCCGACAAGCAGGCCGCGTACCTCGCCACCCTCAACCAGAGCTCGGGCGCCTGGTCGTATGCCTTGAAGACGCTGCCCCGCGTCAAAGGCAAGGGCACGCGCGCCATCATCACCGAATACGATCTGCCGCGCCGGCCCCTGATGCCGCACGACGTGATCGTCGATCAGGACGGAATCGTGTGGTTGTCGCAGTTCGATCAGCAGTTCCTCGGCAGATTCGATCCCAGGACTCTGAAGTACACCGAGTTCGCGATTCCGGTGCAGCGGCCCGACTACCCGAAGGGGACCCTCGATCTCGAGGTCGATCCCGAAGGCAACCTGTGGCTCTCGCACATGTTCCAGTCGGGCATCGTCAAATTCGACAAGAAGACCGAGAAGTTCCAGGCGTTTCCCTTGCCGCCCGGGGTCGTCAACGAGAATTCCCAGCAGTCGATGGTCGGCCCGCAGCGCTGGACAGTGGACCGCAAGGTGTGGCTGAACGACGCCGGCATTCCGGGCATGCATCGCCTGGACATGGCGACCGGCAAGTTCGAGACCTGGAAGCCCTACGAGAACATGAAGGGGCCGCACTCGGTTTACGGCATCTACGCGGACTCGAAGAACAACATCTTCTTCATGGATTTCGGCGGAGAGAACGTCGGCAAGATCGAAGCCGCGACCGGGAAGCTGACTCTCTTCCCGACCCCGACGCCCCGATCCAGACCGCGCCGCGGCAGGATGGACAACCAGGACCGCGTCTGGTTCGCAGAGTGGCGAGCCGAAAAAATCGGGATGTTCGACACCAAGACGGAAAAATTCAGGGAGTGGGATGTTCCCACGCTTCATACCGCGCCTTACGACGTCGTCCTCGACAAGACCGGCAAGGTGTGGACTGCGGGGATGAACACCGACCGCGTGCTGCGCATGGACCTGGAGACGGGCGGATTCAGCGAATACCCCTTGCCGAGCCAGACCAACATCCGGCGCGTCTTCGTCGACAACTCGGCCACGCCACCCGCGTTCTGGGTGGGCAACAACCACCACGCGGCGATCGTGAAGGTCGAGCCGCTGGATTAGCGGTCGTTCGACTCGCGCGAAGGATCAGCTGCCTTGTTTCCTCCGGTTCAGCTCGTCGTGGTCTCTGAGCCCGAGCGGATGTTCTCTGGGGCCTTTGGCCTCCGCGGAGACAAGCTGCGTCAGCTTGCGCACCACGCTCGTGGGGATGTCGGGAGAGGGTTGGTTCGCGGCCCGCGCGTTGCGCAGCTTGCGCAACCAATCGATATCTTCGGCAGTCAGCCTGCGGTCCATAGCGGTCTCCCGTGTATTTTAAGGCGCAGATGCCGCCGCTCCCGCGCCGATGAGCTGATGACCGCAACCTCCGTGCCAGACCATCGAATCTGCGAACGATCAAACAGTTAGCACGTTATCGGGAGCCGGCAATCCCCTTGATTCCGTCGCCGCGAAGCGACGGCCGCGAGAGCAGGAGATGCTAGAACTCTGATCTGGCACAGCTTCGGCTGTCGTATACCGGCGACGGCCTAGGGAATTGCGGATTTCCCCCAGCTGTCTCTCAATGTCACGGTGCGATTGAATTTGGGCGCGCCGGGCCTGGAGTCGACGCGGTCGGCGACGAAATAGCCGTGGCGCTCGAACTGAAATTGCTGCTCGGCCTCTGCTTCCTTCAGCGCCGGCTCGAGCTGCGCAGTGACGAGCTTCTTCGAATCCGGATTCAGGCCCGGAACGAGCTCGCTGTCTCCCGCTCCGGGACGCGGGACTTTGAATAGCCGGTCGTACAGGCGTACTTCCGCCGGGTGCGAATGCTTCGCGCTCAGCCAATGGATGTTTCCCTTCACCTTGACCTTCTCCGCGCCGGGCGTGCCTGATCGGGTGTCGGGGTCGTAGGTGCAGCGCACGGTATCGGTCGCCTTGTCGTACCCGATGCACTCGACGACATAACCGTAGCGCAGGCGCACCTTGTTGCCGGGGAAGAGACGGAAGTAGCCCTTCGGCGGGTTCTCGGAGAAATCCTCACGCTCGATCCACAACTCGCGCGAGAGCGCCAGCTTGCGCCTGCCCCATTCGGGCTTCTGCGGGTGGTTGGGCGCCTCGCATTCCTCTTCTTTTCCTTCCGGGTAGTTCTCGATGACGAGCTTCACCGGATCGAGCACCGCGATGCGGCGCGGGGCGACCTCGTTCAGGTGCTCGCGCATGCAGTCCTCGAGAATCGAGAAGTCGATCCAGGAATCCGCCTTCGCCACGCCGATGCGCTCCGCGAAGAGGCGAAAGCCCTCGGGGGTGAAGCCGCGCCGGCGCGCTCCGACGAGCGTGGGCATGCGCGGGTCGTCCCAGCCCTCGACGTGTTTTTCCTCGACGAGCTGGACGAGCTTTCTCTTCGAGAGCACGACGTAGCTCAAGTTGAGCCGGGCGAACTCGATCTGCTGCGGCAGCGGCCGCTGCAGGAGGCCCGGCCTCTTCACGCCGTCGTATCCGGTCCAGTCCTCGGCGATGCGCTCGTTGAACCATTCGTAGAGCGGACGGTGGTCCTCGAACTCGAGCGTGCAGAGCGAGTGCGTGATGTTCTCGAGCGCGTCCGACACGCCGTGCGCCCAGTCGTAGGTGGGATAGATGCGCCAGTGATCGCCGGTGCGGTGGTGCGCGGCGTGGCGGATGCGATACATGGCCGGGTCGCGCAGGTTGATGTTGGGCGACGCCATGTCGATCTTCGCGCGCAGGACGTGCTCGCCGTCGGCGAACTTGCCCAGATGCATTTCGCGAAAGAGCTTCAGGTTCTCCTCGACGGGGCGCTCGCGGTAGGGGCTGTTCTTGCCGGGCTCGTTGAGCGTGCCCCGCAGCGCGCGCATCTGCTCGGTGGAGAGGCTGTCGACGTAGGCGTGGCCGCGGCGCACCAGTTCTTCCGCGAACTGGTACAGATATTCGAAGTAGTCCGAGGCGTAGTATTCGTGATTGCCCCAGTCGAAGCCGAGCCACTTCACCGCGTCGCGGATCGAATCGACGTACTCCGTTTCCTCTTTCGCCGGGTTGGTGTCGTCGAAGCGCAGGTGGCAGACGCCGCCGTAGTCGCGCGCGAGGCCGAAGTTGAGGTAGATCGACTTGGCGTGGCCGTAATGCAGATAGCCGTTGGGCTCCGGCGGGAAGCGCGTGCGGATCTTCGCCGGATCGGGCGGCGCCTGGTGAAGCGAGAGCACCGAACCTGGCTTGCCGTTCCACTTTCGCTTCGCGTACTTGCCCGCCATGAGATCGGCCTCGATGATCTGGCGGATGAAGTTCGAGTGCGAGGCTTCCTGCTGCTTCCTGGGAGAGGGTGCGGACATGGTGCTCACGGGGGATTCGCGCGATTCTACCCCAGCGCTCAGCCATCGCCCCCGATGGATCAGCCGGCTCTCGCCGAGGTGAACGCGAGAGCGAGGCAGATCGCCACGGCGGCGGAGAACGCCGCGGGGGCGATGAAGAAATATGTCCCGCTCAGGATCGTGAATCCCAGGAAAGCCAGAAACAGGGAGGCAACGAGCGGCTTCGCCCCGGCCGGGTCGCTTTTCGACAGCCGTGCGAGTTGCCACAGCAGCACGGCGAGCAGCAGCAGGGTCACGCTGAAAAGGAGGCTGAACCCGCGGTAGAACTGCCAGTGCGTGCGTTTTGCTCCCATGATGTCGAACGGATAGGCCTGCATGGCCATGAACACCGCCGCCTGTTCCGGGTCGACCGAGGAAGGGCCCAGGGTTCCGTAGGTGTGCCCGGCGCAGAAAATCAGGGTGAGCACCGAGGCGGCGCGCAGCAAGACGGACGGTTTCATGTAAACCTCGCGATGTGAGAAAAGTCTCCGACCCGGAATTCAGGTCCCGGCTCGGGTCCCGCATATTATGTGTTAGCATCGCCCGAACGACACGAAGCAGGGGGACAGCCACCTCTGCCGGTCCGAGCACCGTGGTACCGAGCACATTGCTGGGGATGAGTCGGGTTTCAGGGGCGCATGGGGGGAATCTGCCGCTGTGAGACCATGGGGTGAACTGGACGATCCACGCCGCCGCATCCTGATTCAGGCGCTGGCGGCGGGTTTTTTTTCTTCCGCCGGAAACGCGGCCGGCCAGCTCTTCGGCCGCGCGCCCGCAAGACTTCCCGCAGGGCAATCGATCTACCGCGTGTCGGGAAGCGTGACCGTCAACACCCAGCAGGCGACGCTCCAGACGCGGATCGTTCCCGGGGACACCGTGGAGACGGCGCCCAACGGGGAAGTCATTTTCGCCGTCGCCGAGGAGGCGTTTCTCCTGCGCGGCGGAAGCCGCATGGTGATCGAGAAGCCGCCTTCGGGGCTCACCACCGCGCTGCGGCTGATCACGGGCAAGGTCCTGTCGGTGTTCGGCAGGGGAAGGCCGACGCGCATCGTCACCGCCACCTCCACCATCGGGATCCGCGGTACCGGCGCGTATGCGGAGACCGACCCGGAGCAGACCTATTTCTGCACCTGCTACGGAGTCGCCGACATCGCGGCCAACAACGATCCCTCGAGCAGGGAAACGGTCTCGGCGAGCCACCACGACAAGCCGCTCTACATCCTGGCGAAAGGCAAGGAAGGCGGTGCCATCCGCCGCGCGCCTTTCTTAAACCACACCGACCAGGAGCTCGCGCTGATCGAATCGCTGGTCGGCCGCACGCCTCCGTTCGTGTTCCCCCTGGACACCTACAATGCGCCGCGGCGAGACTATCCCTAGCGGGTCGCGGGCGCATTCGGTGACCGGACCCAACAGACCCCCTGCAACTCACCGGCGCGAGCTGGGAAGCCTCGCCGCGGGGCTTGCCCTGTGGGCCGGCGCATCGGCGCATGCCGCCGGGTACTCCGAATTTCTCGACACTCTGGAGTTTCGCGGCTTTCGCGCCGAGGCGAGCTACACCACGGACAGCAACGTGACCCGCGCTCCCGCCGGCGACGCCTTGCGCGACCGGATACTGGGCGTGCGCGTCAGCGCGGGCGGCGTGATTCCCTTGTCCACGCGCACGCGCGCGGCGGTGCAGGGATTTGCGGGCATCCAGAAGTTCGGGACCTACACGGGGCTGTCGAACAATTTCATCGGGACGCAGGGAGACTTCTTGTTCCGCTCTTCGGGCGAATTCGCTGCGGCCACCTACGGCGCGTTCGCGCGCACGGCGAAAGAAGAGTACGAATCGACCCTGCGCGACGGCTACCGCCACGCGTTCGGCGTGACCGTGCAGAAGCCGCTGACCGACCGGATCCAGCTCTTCGGCGCGCTCACGCGGAACATCAGCGACGGGAAGAGCACCGTCTTCGACGCGCGCAGCACTTCCCTGCGCGGGAACGCCGACTGGTCGCTCGGCCGCTGGGAGACGGTGTATCTGGGGGCGGAATACCGGACGGGCGACTCGGTGTCCACCGTATCGCGAAACGATCCGATACGGACGCTGGGGTTCGTGAACACCGCCTCGAAAATCATTCAGGACGACGCGTTCAACGACACCACACGCGACGCCTATCGCCTCAAGGCCCACACCCTGATCGCGACGCTCGGCTACAACCGCGCGTTCGGCGAGAAGCACGCCCTGGATGTCTCCTGGCGCCGCGCGCAGTCGTCGGTGCAGAACGCGGTGCCGCCGGCGTCGGGTTCCGATCTCAATTACACCGTCAACCAGATTTCGGTGGCCTACCTGGGGCGTTTTTAGTCGACGATGACCGGCAAACCTCTCCTTCGGCTCCTCGCGGCGCTTGCGCTCTCGGCGCTGCTCGGCGCGTGCACGCAGAAAAACACCGCGGACCAGGGAAATCAAGGAAGCGCCGCCGGCATCGCTCTCGGGCTCGACCGCTTTCTGCTGTTTCCCAACCCGGTCGGGCTGGATCCGCTCGCGCAGGACGGAGGGACGTTCGAAACCAACACCAACGCGTACGCAGCCGCCTATTACCGCGCCATCGATCCGGGCAACGCCAAGGACACGATCGACAAATGGCGGGCGCAGAACGGCTTCACTGCCTACGCTACGCCCGCCCGCCCCGGCACCGAGCACCTGGCGCTATTCCGCGACGTAAAAGACCTCGGTTACGGCCGGCGCATGACCGGCCGCAGGAACAGCGATGACAACAGCGTCGCGTTCTACGTCGAAAACTACAACGTCACCCCTGGCGGAAGCACCCAATACTCCAGCGATCTCAACGTCGACGCTGCGATCCGACGCGACACCCAGTGGCACGTCGGCACCAACGCGATCGAATGGAGCACGACGCCATGCATCGCCGGCGTGGATCCGGCGGACTGCGTCGGGAGCAGCAACAATGTCAAATTCGCGAAGTACTACAACTTCTCCTCGGCGGACGGCACGCGCCAGCTTGCCGTCGACCTCGACGGCAAGGGGCCCAAAGCCATGCCCGGTCCCTGCGTCACCTGCCACGGCGGACGCGGCGATCCCTTGACCCCAGCCGATATAAGCGGCAACCCGCGCTTCCCCCTCGTCGAGAGCAGCCTGTCGAGAAAGCGCGGCGACGTCGAGGCGCGGCTGCACGGCATGAACGTCGACAGCTTCTCGTATTCCACGACCCAGCCGGGTTTTGCCAAGTCGGATATGCAGCCTTTCCTGAAAGACTTCAACCAGTGGATCCTGTGCACCTACCCAAGCGCGACGCCTGGGACGACAGTCTCAGGCAATTGGTCGGGGTCACCCTGCACTCGGCCGACCGCGGGTCAGAACGAATGGCAAGGCACGGCAGGGCCGATGATCGAGGCCTGGTACGGCGGCTCCGGCATGCCGCAGGCGACCTTCCAGGATACGTACGTCCCGAGCGGCTGGACCGCGAATGCAAGCCTCTACACAGGCGTCGTCGCCCCCTTCTGCCGCACCTGCCACATCGTGCGCGGCACCAAGAATCAGGACGACCTCGATTACATGACGCTCGCCAAGTTCCAAGGCTACGCGGACCGCACCAAGGTGCACGTGTTCGACCGCGGCAACATGCCGCTCGCGCTGATTCCGCACTCGGACTTCTGGAATTCCGCCGCGCCGCAGATGCTGGCGAGCTTCATCGACGCGCAGCTCGGCGCGGGCAGCGCGACTTCGGCGAGCGGCGCCGTGCTCATGCCGGGCCGACCTATTGCCGATCCAGGCCCGAATCGCATGGTGCGTACCGGAGCGAATGCCGTTCTCACAGCGGAAAACAGCCTCTTCGCGAGCACATTCAACTGGACCCTGGTTTCCGGCTCCGCGACGATCACCAACGCCAACGGGATGGCCGCGATTTTCAGGGCGAGCGGTCCTGGTAACCACGTCGTGCGGCTCACGGTTGGCAGCGGCGCGGGAACGGATGCGAAGGACGTAACGATCACGGCGGACGACAATTTCCCCGATCCGCTGAACATCAGGTTCGCGCACGTCAAGAACTTGCTGCAGAACGTTCTGTACAACGGGACGACGAAATGCACAACTTGCCACAACGTAGCAGCGGCGCCTTTACCCGCCCAAACCCCACCGATCTGGTACAACAACTTCGACCGGAACGCCAGCGGCGGCGCAGCCGACGCAACCGACGATGCTTGGTTCCTCAAAACTCTCGGCGGTCGCGTGAACCTCACCGAGATCGGTGCGAGCCCGCTGCTGCGCAAGCCCTCTGGTAATAATCACAACGGCGGCACCCTATTCAATCTCGCCGACACCTCAAGCAGCGGGGGGCTGAGCAACTACTCGATTCTCTACAACTGGATCCTCGCGGGTATGCAGCCGGGTGGCGTAGCGGCGAACCTCGTCGTCAATAACGGAACCAGCCTTCCCCCGGTCACTTTCAGCGGTCCCTTCGGAGGTCCTTACGCTTCTCCAGACATCCCCGTTGATGGCAGCACGAGCATCGGCGCGACCAACTTCTTGTGGTTCGCGTCCGCACCGTTATCGTTTGCGAACTCCCTTACTCCCATCACCACGCTAAAGGTCTTCAACGTCGGCACCTACGTCGTTCAGCTTCAGGTGGACGACGGCGTGCTGACTGATACGGCGCAGCGCACCGTCGTCGTGACCGAGACCCCGATCACCGCAAGTTTTACCCCGCCGACGGGCACGACGGTAGTCACATTCTCTGGGAACCCGGGTAGAGGAAATATCGCGCTTACCAGCACCAGCACTGGAAGTCCGGCGAGCTGCCAATGGCAGGTGACGGGACCCGCGAACGCAACACTGGATGGTGTCGCAGTGCCTACCTTCGCACCGCCGGCTACGGTCACGAAATCCTGCGGTACTGCGGCGACTCTCAACGTACCGGCGAGCGCGATTGGAGGCGCATACCAAGTTCAGCTCGCCGCATCGACCATCGGCTCGAGCACAACTCCGGTTCATGGCGTCACTGTTGGGAACGGCACGCCGGTCGCTGCGAACATCGTGGCGAATAGCGGAGTAAATCCTGCGGCCCGCAGCTTCGCCGGCGGGAATCCGGCGAACGGAACGGCGGCGACGGCGAGCGTGTCCTTGAACGGCAACGGCAGCTCCGGTGTGCAGCCGCTAACCTTCCTTTGGTCGATCACGAGCCAGCCGGACTCGACAAACGGCGCTGCTACCTTTTCGAGCACGACTGCCGCCGCGCCGACGCTGACCGTGCGGGCGACGGGTTCCTACACGGTGCGGCTGCAGGTGACAGACGCGGCGTCCAATACTGCCGCGACGACGAACACCTTCTCGGTGACACCGGCGAACGGCACGACATTTGCCACTATGACGGGGCTCTTTACCAGCCTTGGTTGCACTGGTTGCCACTCGGGAGGTGGCCCGAATCCCGCGAACAATTCGGGCACTGCACCAGATTGGACGACAACGATCGGGTCGGACGGCAGCACGCTATGGCGGCGTGCCTTCCAGCGGATCGTAGTCGGCGCCCCTGCGAGCAGCCTGCTGTTGCTCAATCCGGAGGATGTCAACAATGCTACGAATCCGGGCGGCCATGGCGGAGGCTGTCGGCCGGGGTTCGGATGCGATGCCACCGGGTCGGCGAATGCTACGACGTTCTCAAACTGGATCACCAATGGCGGGCCTCCGGGTAACTGAGCGGGGCGGGATTTATGTTGCGGATTTTTCTTACTTGCAGCGTGGAGGGCCAATGAAAGCACTTCGTGCAGTAACCCTACGTTCAGCCGTACGCTGTCTGGTTTCGGGTTTATTTGTTTTCACTTCGCCACGCGTGTGGCCGCTGGATCTGACGGTCCCCAACACATTCGTGCCGGGCACGCCCGCGGTAGCCGGGGACATGAACACAAACTTCAGCGCGACCGCCACCGCGGTCAACAGCAAGCAGAACCGCGTGAATGGTACTTGTCCGGCGGGGCAAGCGATTCAGTCTGTTCTGGCTAACGGGACGGTGACTTGCGAGACGGTGCCCTTCGGCGCTCTGATGAATGTCATCTCAGGCAACAATGGTTCCATTGCAGCCAACGCCACGGGGTATGTAAACATCGTCTCCAATTTTACGCCCGCCTTCGATGCCACGGCATTGGTGATGACGCGTTGTTCTGGCTCTGCGGGCGGCGCCGGTACCACGTTCTCCCACCGCGTTGCAATTCGCACACCGGCGACCAGCGGAGGCGTGACGATTGGTACCCAGTTCTATCACTTCCCGCAAACCCCCGCAGCGAACGTCATCATCATGAACACCAACAACGATACGTTCCTCCTTACCGCGGGTGCGAGCTATGACTTTGGTGTGAACATCCTCGATACTCTCACCATAGACATATGCTCAGCCGTCGTGATGCTTTTCCGGCGATAACTCCGATATGACTGTGCGCCTTCCGCCGCGCGCCTAAGCGAAGAAGGCCCCTGAAAGGAACTGCCATGCAACGTCTTTTCTCGCTCCTTGTTCTCCTGTCGTTGGTTCTTGCCGCCTGCAGCAAAGGTGGAGCCGGTAGCGGTAGTAGTGCTTCCGGAGGCTCGACCCAGCTCAGCTGGGACCAGGGCAATTGGAATCAGACTAACTGGCAATGACGACTAGTCCTCCCGCGCCGCCTTCACCGCGCGCGCGAGCGCATCGCCGATGGTGCGCGCTTCTTCCACGGTGATGTGCCGCGAGAAGAAGCGCTCGATTTCCGCCTTGTATACCGGCCACATCTTTTTCCGCATGGCGAGCCCCGTGCGGGTGATGACGCAGTCGTAGCCGCGGCGGTCGTGCGCAGTGTCCTCGCGCTCGATGAGCCTGGCGCCCTCCAGCCGGTCGGCGAGGCGCGTGAGATTGCTCCGCGAGAGCACGACGCGGCGCGC
>Ga0210382_10000455_pt1 | contig 14644 bp, 15 predicted proteins | sample PLMedo_FD_155452 | JGI IMG/M metagenome (GOLD analysis project Ga0210382, IMG submission 155452) | Groundwater sediment microbial communities from an aquifer in East River, Colorado, USA - PLM0_60_coex redo | ecosystem: Environmental > Terrestrial > Soil > Riparian zone | place: USA: East...
ACGGTGACTCCGGAGGCGTGAGCTGCGGCCGTGGTGCCGCCCACTCCTCGCGTGAGGCCGTTGAAATTCGTGCCGGTCTTGCTCGTGTAGTTGATCAGCTCGGAGTCGATCAGGACCCGCCCGTAGGGCGCGTAGAGGGCCGCGCTGGTGACTGGAACGGTCGTGGACGCAGCCGTAAGAGCGGCCGTGGTTGCAGTCAGTGTGAGAGGAGCGTACAGGGTCGGGGTCAAGGTAAAGGTGACGGCCGCGCCGCCCACCGGGACACCGGCGTTGTTCAGAGAGCTGCACGCGCTGCCGTTGAAGTACTGACCGCTCGAATATTCGATTCCCGACCGCGCGGCGAAGTACGCCCGCTCGGACTGGCCGTGCAGAGTGCCCGCGCTTTCGCCCGAAACGTAAAGATAGCCGAGGGTCGCGATCATCAGCGCGATCACCACGATCAGCACGATGCCCGCCACGAGAAACTGGCCGCGCTGAAGCTGGAATGTCTTCATGTCAGAAGCTCGCCGGCTTCACCGTTCCGCGGAATGTCGTGCTCGCGTTTTGCGAGGCCACGGTCACCGCGGCGGCGATATACCAGACCGTCGCGGCGGATGCCGCCGTAGTCTGGCCGTCGTTCTGCAGATAGATGAACGCCAGGCTGCTGACGTTGGCGGCCAGGGGCTGCGCCGTGCCGCCGTTCTGGCTGCGGGTCACCGAACCGGCCGAAAGGGCGTAGCTGATCGTATTCCCGTCGACATCGACAAAGGTGATGGTCGACGCGCCGATTGTGGTGAGGTCCGCGGCAGACCGTGCGGTACGCAGATCGCGCGTCATTCTCTCCAGCGCGAGCGTTCCCTGTGCCGCGTCCTGTGCTAATTCGCGCCCCAGGAAGTAGCTGCGAAAGCCGCTGCTCATGAGCGTCGCGCCGATAGTCGCCAGCACCCCGGCGATCACGAGGGTGATGATCACTTCGAGCAGCGTGAAGCCGCGGGCGTGCCGAGCGATGTGAGCGGATCGCGTCATGTTCAATAGTTCGCCACGACTGCCTCGCTTTGCGCGAGCTGTGTGCCGCCCAGGCTTACCGTAACGGTTATGAGCTTGAAATCCGCAGTCGGATTGCCGTTCCACGCCACTGGCACCGGCGGTGGCGCGTTGATGCCCGCGACCGTTACGACGTAGCCAAAGGTGGTGGTGCAGATAGCGGGCGGCGTGCCGCCTACGCAAGGATCGTTCAGCGCGGCGTAGCTGACCACGCCGCGGCGTCCGAGAATCAGCTCCATGCGCTCCTGCGCGAGTTGGGCGGCCCGGACCAGTTGCACCGGCGTCGGGCTGCGCGGAAGCGTCTGCTGGAACATCTGGAACAACGCGACCGCCGCAACGCCGACGATCACGATGAAAACCACCATCTCCACCAGCGTGAATCCGCGTCTGCGCACTATCGCCGGCCATGCCGTCATGGCGGCGTCACTTTCCCGGTCTCGGGCGTGACCGTGACCGACTGGTTCGCGCCTCCTTTGCTCAAGGTGATGGTTGCCTGCGCCGTAAGAGCCCCGTTGAAAGTCGCCGGAGTCGTGACACTGTATGGAGCCCCGCGTCCATCGAATCCCAGCGCATTGCCGGCCGGAGTGGTCGCCGCTAACGCAAGCGTTGCTCCGGCTCCCAGGGTAATCGCCGCGTTGGACCCATTGGCCGGATGCACGACGGGATTGCCCGCGGAATCGAGAAATCGGTAGCTGGTCGCGGAAGGGAAGCTGATGATGTAACGCTGGCCCTGCGTCATCGCGAGCGCCTGCACGTAACGGATGTCGCCCGCCAACTGATCGACCTGCGTCGACAGCATCACCGGGTCGTTTCCCGTCCTGGTCAGCGCGATCGCCGAAATGATTCCGACGATAACCATCACGATGATCAACTCCCGGAGGGTAAAGCCGCGTTCGCGAGCCAGCCCGCGGAGGCGCGGTCCCGACACGGTTTCGCCTGCCCCGCAGCCTGGAAAAGATAAAGGGCAGGCACCTTGCGGTACCCGCCCTTCCATTCGATCGGGTGTCGGTAGGTTGCAGCCGCCGGTCAGCAGCCGGTAGTCGCCGCCGTCCCGATGGTCGCGGGCTGGGTCGTGGATGCGGCGGCGGTGTAGATGAAAGCGCAGCCCGCCGGCGTCGGCGCGGTTGTGACCCGGAAAGTCATCGTGCCCGCAGTGCTGAAGGTCGCGGCATCGAAGCGTACTGCCGCATCGATACCGCCCGAGGCCTGGGACGGATAGTAGTTGGTCATCAGCACGGTAGTCCCTTCGACAACGATCGCCTGGTTGGCGCTGTTCCCTTGAGCGACCGTCAGCGCGTTCGCCAGCGTTGAGGCGGAACTGACCGCCGCGCGCAAGCCGTTCAACGCGGCTACGCGGGCCTGCCCGGTCAAATCGATAAACTTGGGCGCCGCAATGGCCGCGAGGATGCCGAGAATCAGGATCACCACGATCAGCTCGATCAGGGTAAAGCCACGCGTTTGATTCTTCATTTTCGTTTACCTCTCAAATTTAACAGCTTACAGGCCCAACTTAATGCCTGGTCTGATTATACACAAGCTTTGGAAAGGCTTCCTACCCTATGGCGAATCCCAGTGCAAGTCCTTCGAATCCCTAGCGCCCCGCTCACAATACCCTGCGAGCACGCAACTCCCATGCCTATCCCTTGTAGACCAAGCACATCGCACGTCGAGTTTCCGATTCTCTCTTCTCGTCCCTGTCAAAATCCTTACGCTCGAAATCCGGCGCTGCCGGCTCGACGCCGAGCTGCCTCAGAAACTCAGCAGCCGGTACTTGCCGCCGTCCCGATGGTCGCGGGCTGGGTCGTGGACGCCGCGGCGGTGTAGAGGAAAGCGCAGGCCGCCGGCGTCGGCGCGGCTGTGACCCGGAAAGTCATCGTTCCCGTAGTGCTGAAGGTCGCGGCATCGAAGCGCACTGCCGCATCGATTCCGCCCGAGGCCTGGGACGGATAGTAGTTGGTCATCAGCACGGTAGTCCCTTCGACAACGATCGCCTGGTTGGCGCTGTTCCCTTGAGCGACCGTCAGCGCGTTCGCCAGCGTTGCGGCGGAACCGACTGCCGCGCGCAAGCCGTTCAACGCGGCTACGCGGGCCTGCCCGGTCAGGTTGATGAACCTGGGCGCCGCGATGGCGGCGAGGATGCCGAGAATCAGGATCACCACGATCAACTCGATCAGCGTGAAGGCACGAGTTTGTTTCGTCACTCTAGTCTCCTCTAAAATCGTTTTCCCTACGATATTTGACAGCTTATAGTTCTAATCCAAATTCTATCTGCTATTTCCCTGAAACCGCGCTCTTCGGACAGAGTCACCCCCGATCGAACGCAATTCTCATGCCTATTGCCTGTAAAACCAGGTGTAGGGCGTCACCGGCTCGACCCGCATCCCAGAGAATCGCCTGGGTTCAGAATCCGGCTCTGCCGGCTCGAAGCTGAGCTGCACTCGAAAGCGGAGCCGTTTGCTTCCGTCCGCCAGACGCTCGAGGTGAGCGTCGAGATTGGGAACGTACACCAGTTCGTTCCGGGTCGCGTCAAAATACCAGCTTCCCCGCGGCACCGCGGGTTGCGGCGCGCGGAACTCTCCACGGTAGCCCACCGGGGGCTCCATCAACCAATCCACTGGGTTGGCACGGGCGAGCGTGCCGATTTTTTTTTCTTCGCCGCGCACGAGCATGGCCGCGACCTGCAGCTGCAACGCACTCTTGACCGTGGCGACGGTGTATTCCATGACCGCTTTTTCCGTGGCTTCCTGGTAGAAACGCAGGCGGTCGAGCAACAGCGCCGCGCAAAGCGCAACGATGCAGACGACGACGATCAGCTCGATCAGGGTAAAGCCCGGGCTGCCGCATCGGTGCTCGCGCGACCCTGAGCTCGGCATCGGGACTCTAACGGTTCCCGCCCGAAAGGGCAGCTCGCCCCAGATCCCACATGGGGAGGAATACCCCCAGCGCGAGTATCAGCACCATCACGCCGAGCAGCACGATCAGGATGGGCTCGATCTGCGACGAGAGCGTCTTCAGCTCGTATTCGACTTCGCGCTGATACATTTCGGCCACCTCGCGCAGCAGATCGTCCAGCTCGCCCGCTTCCTCGCCCACCGAAATCATCTGCAGCACCACGGGAGTGAACACTCCGGTGGTCACCGCGGTCCGCAGCAGGCTCTCGCCGCGCTCGACCCCGTCGCGGATTTGCCCGATCCGCTGCCCTACATATGCGTTGTCCACGACCTGCTCCACCACCGACAGGGCCTGCACGATGGGCACGCCGCTTTTCAGAGCGATCGACAGCGAGCGCGCAAACCGAGCCAGTGTCGCCTTGAGGACGATTTTGCCCGCGATCGGGATGCGAAGCTTCATCCGGTCCCAACTGTAGCGGCCCGCGGGGGTGCCGACCCAGACGCGGAACGCCACATAGGCGCCGGCAGCGATACCCAGCAGCGCCGGCCAGTAATTCACCATGAAGTCCGAAAATCCGAGCAACACCCGCGTCATCAGCGGCAGCTCGGCCTTGAAACTCGCAAAAATCCTGGCAAAGGCGGGAATGACGAAAACGTTGACGATGACGACCGCGACGCCCATCACGACGATTACGAAAATCGGATAGCGCAGGGCCTGGGCGACCTGGTCCTTGATTTCCCTTTCGAACTCGATATGGTTGAAGAGCCTGAGGAAGATCTCTTCCAGCGCCCCGGTCAGCTCGCCCACGCGCACCATGCTGATGTAGAACGGCCCGAATACCTTGGGGTGCCTGCGCATCGAGCTAGAAAGGTCTCTGCCGCTGTCCAGGCTGGCGCGTACGTCCTGCAGCATGTTCGCAAACCCGACTCGGGTCGCGGACTCCTGCAGCGCGGCCAAGGATTTGAGTATGGGAACTCCAGCCTTGAGAAGCGTGTACATCTGCCGGCTGAAAAGCAGCATGTCCTCGAGCGTCACTCGCTCCGTGCTCAGCCGGCGCAGCCATCCCTCTCCGGCGAGTTCCTTCGGGCCGGACGCAGGACTGATGTCTATCGGGGACACACCGGTTGTGAGGAGTTGATCCGCGACCGCGCCCGAATCGGAGTTCTCGAGCACACCGCGCACCAGTTCTCCTCTGGCGTTGCGGCCCGTGTAGGCGAAGAAGGGCACGCGCCGGCTCAGTCTTCGAGCTGAGCGGTCACGCGCATGGCTTCGGAAACCGTGGTCTTGCCGGTCAGCGCAAGCTGGGCCGCACGATCCCGCAACATCTGACCGGCCATCCGCTGCTCGGCTGCCGCGATGAAGCGGCCCGGGTCGTCCGAATTGGCAAGCGCCGCGAGCTCGTTGTCCATTTCGAGCATTTCGTAGATCCCGATTCGCCCCGCATAGCCGCTGCCGTTGCAGTGCTGGCAGCCGCTCCCGGCCATGATCCGCCCGGCGGCCGGATCGCACCCGACGGTGCGCAGCCATTGCACCTCCTGGGGGTCGGGTTGACGCGGCTTGTTGCAGGATTCGCAGTTGACGCGGAGGAGGCGCTGTGCCACGACCGCCTGGAGCGAGTAGGCGACCATATAGCGCGGCACACCCATGTCGGCCAGCCGCAGCGGCGCGCTTGCCGCGTCGCGAGTGTGCAGCGTCGACAGCACCATGTGGCCCGTGATGGCGGCGCGCAGACCGATTTGCGCCGTCTCGACATCGCGCATCTCCCCGATCAGGATCACGTCGGGGTCTTGGCGCAGAGCCGAACGCAGCACGCGGCTGAACGTAAGCTCGATCTTTTCGTTGACCTGGACCTGGTTCAAGCCTTCGAGACGGTATTCAACCGGATCCTCCACCGTGATGATCTTGCAATCCGGTTTGTTCAGTTCGTTCAGCGCCGCGTACAAGGTGGTGGTCTTGCCGCTGCCGGTGGGTCCGGTCACGAGCACCATCCCCGTGTAACGGTGGATCGCGCTGCTGAACCGCTGGAGCATTTCCGGCGACATGCCGAGATCGTCGAGTTGATGCAGGCCTCCGGCGCGATGAAGCAGGCGCATCACGATCGTCTCGCCGTATTGCGTCGGCATGGAGGAAATGCGTACGTCTATCGGATGATCCCTGACCTTGACGTTGAAGCGGCCGTCCTGCGGCAGGCGCCGCTCGGAGATATCGAGCCCCGACATCAGCTTGAGCCGCTGCGCCACCGCCGAGGATATCTTGGCGTCGGTCTCGGTCTGCGGCTGCAAAAGGCCGTCGATTCGGAAGCGGATGTGCAGCCCTTGCTCATGCGGTTCGATGTGAATATCGGACGCTCGTGCCCCGACCGCGTCCTCGAACATCGTCTGAAGCAGTTTGACCACCGGGGCATCCTCGGCGCCCAAGGTAAGGGTTCCGAAGTCCACGACATCGCCCAAATCCTCGCCCAGCTCCTTGGCGAGGGAACTGATCTGGTCGGTGCGCCGGTAGATCCGATCGACGGTCTGCAGAAGCATCGTTTCGGACACCACCGCGATGTTGACTTCCTTGCGGGTGAGCCGCGAGATCTCATCGAAGGCGAACAAGTCGGTGGGATCGACCATCGCGACCAGCACCGAGTCGTCCTGCTCCTCGAGCAAAAGCGCGCGGAAACGCCGCGCCTGGGCTTCGGGCAGTTTGCGGGTCACCGCGGAATTGAAGTTGTAATACTTCAGGTTGATGAACGGAACACCGAGCTGGCGGGCGAGCGCCTCGCCGATCTGGTCCTCCGAAAGATACCCGCTTTCGATCAGCACCCGGCCCAGCTTTCGACCCGAGCGGCTCTGATCCTCGAGCGCCCCCTTGAGCTGCTCCTGCGAGATGAGCTTCTGTTGCAGGAGCAGATCGCCGAGCCGTATCCGCTCGGGACGCTTGGTTCTGATTGCCTCGGCCACGATCTTTCGCTCCCGTCGCCGCTTGAGGGCGACTTCAGGTTGTCGTCGCGGGCACGTTACCGCTTTCCCGGCAAAGGCGCAAACTCCGCGTCGGCTCCACCGAGTTGAGCGCGCGCGGAAGCGAGCAGGCCCGCGAAACGCGCCGGCTGTTTGCGCGCGAGCTCGTCCAACTTGGGGAGCCAATTCCGGGTAAATTCCGGGTAGACCCTGACTGCGCCGCGCAAGGTGCGCGCCGCTTCGCCACCGCGTCCGGCGAGCGCGAGCAGCACGATCTGGCGATGCACCACCGAAGGCACGGGGTAGAGCCGCATCACCTGGGTGTTGAGCGCGAGCTTGTCGTCCAGGTCGCGTTCGTCGAGTTCCGTCGCCTCGGTCAGCAACCGCTCGAAATAAGGTGCGAAGAACGACCCTTTCTCCTGGAACGCCAACAAGGTTTCGAAGTCCCTGCCATCGAACGGATCCCCTCGCTTGCCCTTTGCTTCCAGCTTCAGATACCACTCCTCGAACTCGCGGTAGTCGGACCACACGCCTCGTGCCGTCAGGCCTCCCGAAACCAGAACGATCAGAAAAAACCCCCGGCGCACCCGGTTCAGGTCGATGGCCGCAAAAGCCGGCGACACGAGCCCGAAGAGCAGGGCAAACACGCCCAGGAAGTCTGCGTGCCATAGGGGAAATTCGAGCATGCTGTGGAGCCCCATGATCGCGAGGACCCCTAGCGCCCAGCACCGCGCCGGGGTGAGATGGCGCCATCCCATCCGGTAGAACCACGACGCCAGCGGAACGGCCACGCAGAGCAGGCCCACGATGCCCGTTTCGGCAAGCAGCTGAAGGAACAGGTTGTGGCTGTGGCGGTCGATACCCGCAGGCACGAAACCCGGCAGGTCCATAGCCAATTCGAATGCGCGCCAGGCGTATTCGCCGAATCCGGCGCCGAGAACAGGGTGCGAAAGAAAAATCAGCCACGCATAAAGGAAGAGCTGACCCCGCCCGGTCCCGCTGATCTCGAGGTTTTTCTCCAGCATCAGGCGCTGCCCGGAGGAACTCGCCTTGCCCTCAGGACCCGTGAACACGTCGGTATACAGGTTCATGAGCTGGACCGACACGAAGACGGCAAATGCAAGCAGTGCGAAGCGGAAGATCCTCTTCGCCTCCTCGGGGCTGCCCGCGCGGTACAACAGCGGGACCACAGCGAGATTGATGAGCATGTAAGCCCAGGAAGAACGCGAACCGGACAAAGCCATGCCCGTCGACATGAGCAAGGCCATGAGCAGAGCCGGACTCGCCCCCAAAGCCTTGCGCGAATACAGAAACGCGACGGAAAGCAACGCCGCACCGAGATAATTTGCGAAATTGTTCTGCTGACCGATGACTCCGAACATCGCGGTATTTGGCGGCGACACGAAAATCATGCCGGCGGGCAACGGCGTGTGGTAGAGCTGAAAAAACCCGCTGGCCGCCGCCAGAGCCCCGGCGATGGCGAGCCACCACTGGAGAGAATGCGAAACGGGACGCTCACCCATCTCGCTGCCCAGCCATGCGCCCAGCATCACGATGAACGCGGCCCAGATCGAATAGAGGGCCCCCAACGCGCTGCGCAGCGGGTAGGCCACTTCGCCGAGCGCCACCTGAACGACCAGTACGGCGGTAAGCGCGAACAAGCCGGGGGACATCGCAGGCACCGGAACCGCGTGCCGGGACGGGGCAAGACCCATCACACCGAGCGCCGCCAATCCGATGACGAAGGCGGACCACTCGGTGTAGAAAGTCGGAAAAGGGAAATAATGGTACGGATGGAGAAAAGGAACCGAAACCATCAGCCCGCACAGAACCAGGCACAGGTGGAGCGGAAACGGAGTGCGCGGACCGTCCATCACGTGCGCCATTATGGACGATATGAGAGACCCGGTCGTCTATACTCCGCCGATGCCTTCAAAGCCAACCGCGCGGAGCATGGTGCGGCCCCGATCCCTCAGGGCCCTGGTGTTCGACGCCTACGGCACCCTCTTCGACGTGCACTCGCTGGTCGAGCTGTGCGAGCAGATTTGGCCGGGGAAGGGTGCCGCCTTGAGCCAGTTTTGGCGCGCCAAGCAGCTCGAATACACCTGGCAGCGCAGCCTGATGCAGCGCTACGAGGATTTTGCACGGATCACCGAAGCCGGCTTGCGCTACGCCTGCGCCGCGCTCGGACTCCAGCTCGACGAAGAGCGCTGTCGCGCCCTCATGGGCGCCTATCTGAAGCTCTCGACTTTCCCCGAGGTCCGCGGCGCCCTCGCCGCGCTTAAGGCTTCGAAACTCAAACTCGCGATTCTCTCGAACGGCTCAGCGGCGATGTTGCGCCCCCTAGTGGCGAATGCCGGGCTTCGCAGCCTGATGGGGATCGTCATCAGCGTCGACCAGAAAAAAATCTACAAGCCCGCTCCCGCTGTGTACCGGCTGGCGACGCAGAGGTTGCGGGTGCCGAAGACGGCGATAGGCTTTGTTTCGAGCAACTGCTGGGACGCGTGCGGGGCGAAGTCCTTCGGCTTTCGCACCTTCTGGGTCAACCGCGGCGGCGCACCCGTAGACGAGCTGGGCGCGGCTCCGGATCACGTCATCAAGAGCCTTGACGAGCTCCCGGAGCTGCTCCGGCGCCCGGCATCATAAACGCGACTCATGCCTTTCCCTCCGCTCAATTTCTGCTCCAAGTGCGGCGCCAAGCTGGCGCTTCGCGTGCCGCCCGGCGATTCGCTCCCTCGCCACGTATGCGACAACTGCGGCACCATTCACTACCGCAATCCGCTCGTGGTGGTCGGTACGATCCCCGAATGGGAAGACCGGATCCTGCTGTGCAAGCGCGCAATCGAGCCGCGTCATGGGCTGTGGACTCTCCCCGCGGGATTCATGGAGCTCGGCGAGACCACCGCACAGGCCGCGCTTCGGGAAACACATGAGGAGGCGAAGGCGCGGGTCGAGTTGGGCGAAGTGTTCTCGCTTCTGTCGGTGCCCCACGTGGACCAGGTCCACGTCTTCTACCGCGCCCGGCTGCTCGACAGCGACTTCGCCCCGGGCGAGGAGACCCTGGAAGTCGGGCTGTTCGAGGAGGGCGAGATTCCCTGGAAGGAAATCGCCTTCCGCACGATCTCGACGACGCTGCGTCACTTCTATGCCGACCGCAGGGCGGGGGCGTTCGGTTTTCACGCCGGAGAAATCCTGCCGCCGAAGTAACTCGCTTGACACGGGCAACCGGCACCCCTTAGCGTTGCAACACACTTTGCCATGCAACGACGAGATTTCATGTTGGCCTGCGCCGCGTCGGCGCTCGGCGCATCGATGCCAGCGGCGCCGGCCGACGCGAGCCCGCGGTTGTATTCCCGCGCGCGGCTCGTCGACCCGGCGGGCCGGCCCCTCAGGGCGCGCGCGCTCCCCGCGAACCGGAATTTCATCTTCCACTACCCGTTTGCCGCGACACCCTGCTTCCTGTTGAACCTCGGCAGGCCGACCAAGCCTTTCGCGCAGCTGAAGACCGCGGACGAGCAAACCTACCAGTGGCCGGGCGGCGTGGGCGCGGATCACAGCATCGTCGCCTATTCGGCGATCTGCGCCCATCGGCTCACCTACCCCACCCGCGAGATCAGCTTCATCAGCTACCGCGACGAAAAGTCCGCCGGAAGCAAGTTCGCCCATGTGATCCACTGCTGCTCCGAGCACAGCCAGTACGATCCCGCCGAGGGCGCGAAGGTATTGGCAGGCCCTGCACCTCAACCGCTCGCGGCGATTCTTCTCGAATACGATCCGAAGAGCGACGGTCTGTCCGCGGTCGGTACGCTGGGCGGCGAGCTGTTCAACGAATTTTTCAGCAAGTACGAATTCCGCCTCGCCCTCGATCACGGTGGGCATGCCCATACGGTCGTCGAGAGCCGGTGCATAGTGAGCGAGCTGACGCAGTACTGCAGGCAGCAGGTGAAGTGCTGAAAGCGGGATGATTCCCTGGCTGGAGCATGACACGCCCTTCCCGCCGGTCCAGTCTGCGCTTGGGGAGCCGAATGGTTTGCTCGCGGCGGGCGGCGACCTGTCCACCGAGCGCCTGCTTGACGCCTATCGCCACGGAATCTTTCCCTGGTTTTCCGAAGGCGATCCGATCCTGTGGTGGAGCCCGGATCCACGCATGATCCTGTTTCCCGCGGAGCTCAAGATTTCGCGCTCCCTCGGGAAAACCCTTCGCAATCGTTCCTATGAAGCGCGCTTCGACTCAGCCTTCGACGAAGTCGTGGCCGGTTGCGCCGCGCCACGCAAGGGCGAGCCCGGCACCTGGATCAGCGGCGCAATGATCGAGGCCTACCGGGGCCTGCACCGGCTCGGATACGCGCATTCGGTCGAAACCTGGATCGACGGAGATCTCGCCGGAGGACTCTACGGCGTGGCGATCGGCCGAGTGTTTTTCGGCGAGTCGATGTTCTCCCGCGCCCGCGATGCCTCGAAGATCGCGCTCGCCGCGCTGGTTGCACACCTCGAGTCGGCAGGTTTCGGGCTCATCGACTGCCAGATGCGCACGCCGCACCTGGAGAGGCTCGGCGCCCGCGAGATTCCCCGGCGTCGGTTTTCCGGGTTGCTCGAAGAGTTGATACACTACCCGCACTCGCCGGGCAGTTGGTCCGGCGCATCTGTCGCGCAGGTGCAATGTCGAAGCTGAACGATCTGCCGCACGCGGTACTGCAGTTCTACGTGACTGCGCCCTACCCCTGCAGCTATCTGCCGGGCAGGATGGCGCGCTCGCAGGTCGCGACTCCCAGCCATCTGATCGGCACCGAGCTCTACGCGGACCTCGTGCGGCTCGGCTTTCGCCGCAGCGGCATCTTCACCTACCGGCCCTACTGCGACCACTGCCGAGCCTGCGTTCCGGTACGCGTCCCCGTCGAGGAGTTTCGCGCATCGCGCAGCCAGCGGCGGGCCTTCGCGAAGCATGAGGGGCTGCAGCACGCGGTGACGGGATTGCGCTTTCGCGTCGAGCACTACTCGCTTTACCTTCGCTATCAGGCGAGCCGGCACTCCGGCGGCGGCATGGACCAGGACAGCCGCGACCAGTACTCGCATTTCCTGCTGCAAAGCCGGGTCAGCACGCGGCTGGTGGAGTTCCGCGACAAGGGTAAGCTCATGATGGTGTCGATCGTCGACCAGCTGGGCGACGGGCTTTCCTCGGTCTACACTTTTTACGATCCCGACGCCGCCGGCGCGAGTTTCGGCACCTACAACATCCTGTGGCAGATCGAACAGTGCCGCCGCGCCTCCCTGCCCTACCTGTATCTCGGGTATTGGATCAAGGACAGCCGCAAGATGTCCTACAAGGCGCATTTTCAGCCGATCGAAGGCTTCGTCGACGGCAACTGGCGGCGACTCGAGGGGGACGAAATCGTCTCCTGAAATTGCGTCGCTGGAATCCCCGCTGCACGTAGTCGACGCCTTGACGCTTGGCTGGATACCTGAACCTACGCAGGAGGGCCGACCACACGCGCCGTAAACCAGTGATGCGCCTTTTTACGGGTTCCTTCCGTAGCGGTGGCAGGAGTTATCGTTGCCCTTGCTCCACTCCGTGACAGCGTTGATTAGCGTGTCTGAAAGAGGGCCGTGGTAAAGCGTCACCTTGGTAGCGCGCTCGAGGACAGCCAGGTGATTGCGGCGCGCGCCCGGTCAGCGTGGGCGCGATTGATCCACAAGGTCTACGAGGTCGATCCTCTGGAATGTCCCAAGTGCGGCGCGCCGATGCAGGTCATCGCGCTGATCGATGACGCCGAAGTCATCCGCCAGATTCTCGAACATCTGGGGTGCTGGACGCCGCGCGCGGTGCAACGGAATCAGCGCGCGCCGCCGAGGGACGGGAAGGGACTAAAATCACCGGCACGCGAACTGACCTATCATCCCGTTCCCGACATCGCCTGAGCTGCTGAACGAGGACAACGCCCCGGATCTACCGGGGTGTGCGACAGGCCATGCCTTGCTGCGGCGGCTGGAATTGACTGCCCAGCAATTTCGCACTAGAGTCGCTCCGATCGCCCCGCTTAGGAGCGCACAAGGTGGAGCGAAATTAACATAAGACCGATGTGGACCGTTCAGGACAGGTTCAAGCACCGGATTGCGGCGCGCCAGCGAGCCGCCATGGCTTCAGCGGCGAATTGATTCTACTATCCGTTATCCGTCGACTGAAAAGGAGGAAGCACATGCGCAAAGCAGCGATGTCAGCCGCAGTCCTCGTCATCCTGTTCTCGCTGTCGGCGTCGGTCCACGCGGCCGACTCGAGGCCGCTCTCGGCCGAGACGATCGCTGCCCGCCAGAAGTTCCTCGGGCTCGACAACGTCGATCCCAGAACCGGCGCGGTGCAAAGCGATCGCGTCATCCTGTCGTGGATCGGCGTCAGCAGCTTCGTCGCCGCGTTCAAGGGGCACGTGGTGATCCTCGACGCCTACGTCGCGCGCGCGGGAGGGTTCGCGTCGGCGCCGTGGCCGGGGATCCGGTACGTGGGGGCGACGGTCGAGGAGCTCGCGGCGGTCAAGCCCGAGCTCATCCTCTTCGGCCACGCGCACTTCGATCACGCGGGCGATCTGCCCCAGGTCGTGAGAGCAAATCAGCACGCCGTCGTCGCGGGCACGGCCGAGCATTGCCGCGACATCGAGAACGAGGTCCGGGACGTCTCGTTCCGCTGCATCTCGATGTTCCCCGAGCACGCCGACCTGGGCAGCGTCGCGGAGCTTCCGAAGGACGTGCTGCCGGGCGTGGGCATCACGGCCATCAAGCAGCCGCACTCGAGCGCACCGAAGAACCCGGTGGCGGACCCGCCCTTCCCGTTCGGATCGGCGGCCTGCAAGACAACCCCCGGCCTGGCGTTCTCGCAGTACCCCGTAGAGCCCGACGATCCGCTCTCCTGGGACTACCAGACCGCCGGACCTCCGAGCGGCATCATCGCCGTCGCCTGGCAGATTCGCGTCGGCGAGTTCGCGCTGCTCTGGGAGGACACCGCCGGATACATCGTCGGCGACTGCGCGGTCCGCGGAGAGATCGGGTGCGACCGCGTCCCGCAGGCCTTCGCGAACCTGCCCGCCCGGACCGACGTCCGCGTAGGGTCCATCGTGGTCGCCGGCCGCAGCGTGTTCTCGCAGCACACGAACGCGGTGCGGGAGAAGCTGTTCATCCCTATCCACCACGACGCGTGCGGGTACATGGCGAAGAAGGATCTCGATGCGGAGGTGGCAAAGCTGCCAGCGGAGATTCGTCCCAAGGTCTGGTTCCTTAACGACCCGGGCGACTATCTGCGGCCCATCGTCTTTGACCCGAACGCGAAAGCCTGGCGCGACGACGGCCGTCTCGACGACTGACCCAGCGTCGCGACAAGACCGCTGTAATTTTCCACTAGACTCGCTCCGATCGCCCCGCTTAGGGGCGCACAAGGTGGAGCGAAATTAACATAAGACCGATGTGGACCGCTCAGGACAGGTTCAAGCACCGGATTGCGGCGCGCCAGCGAGCCGCCATGGCTTCAGCGGCGAATTGATTCTACTATCTGTAGACAGAAGTCGGACTCTCGATCCTCACCACCTTCACCCTAGGAGGAACGCATGACCCGTCATCCGTTCACGATCACCGCGCGATCGGTCGGCATCGCGCTCGCGATCGCGGCCTTCGCGACCAGCGCCCGCGCGCAATCGAACATCGACGCCGACGAGCACCGGACCAGCCCGGTGCCGCACCGGTACATCCACGGCGTCCTCGGCGACGCGAAGTTCCAGATCGTCCTGCCGGACAGCTGGAGCGGCAAG
>Ga0210382_10000456_pt1 | contig 14642 bp, 12 predicted proteins | sample PLMedo_FD_155452 | JGI IMG/M metagenome (GOLD analysis project Ga0210382, IMG submission 155452) | Groundwater sediment microbial communities from an aquifer in East River, Colorado, USA - PLM0_60_coex redo | ecosystem: Environmental > Terrestrial > Soil > Riparian zone | place: USA: East...
ACGGGTGCCTCCCCCAATTCCCGCTTCAATTCTTCCTTGCGCTGCAGTTCCGCCAGCTTCGCCAGCTCCCCGCTCGGAAGCTTCAAGAACTTGTCGATCCGGGCATAGATGTCGGTGCGGTTCGGCGCGGGGGGCGCCTTCTTCCGACTCAGTAACTGCGATATGTAGGAGTCGGTCACACGGGCCGCGCGGGCGAGCTCCTGCTGCTCCAACCCCAATTCCTCCAGCCGGTGCCGGATCACAAATGGGACATCCACGGGATTCCTCCTCGGGCCGATTTGGGTCATTAACCGTACTAGATGAACCATTGGGACAGACACTGGCAAATCAATTGGTGTACTTGACAAGTTAAGTACATGAATATACACTCAGAAATCTGCAACTTCTACTGGTTAACTGAGATTCGCGGCTAGGCCACTTGGGCGGGTCCACTTCAAGGTAGGGGCGGAGTCCATCGCGGGACTGCTCCTCACGACCGAGTGCGTCGTCGTGGAGAAGAAGGAGAAGGAGAAGGCGCCCTCAATGCCCGGCGGCGGGGGCGGGGGCGTGGGCGGGATGTACTGAGCGGAGAGACGATGTAACACCCACAGGCACGCGTAGTGGTCACGTAGGTTCACGTCGGAGTAGCCAAGGAGTCGATATGTACGCACGCAATGTGTCCATGCATCTGAAGGCCAACACGGCCGGTGAGTTTAGCCAGACGCTCGAGAAGGACGTCCTGCCCCTGCTGCGGAAACAGAATGGCTTCAAGGACGAGATTTCGTTCGTTGACGCGGACCGTTCCGAAGCGGTTGCGATCAGTCTGTGGGATCGGCGAGAGGACGCGGACAATTATAGCCGCGACATCTATCCGCAGGTGCTGACGAGCCTGGCGAAGGTGGTTGAGGGAACACCGACGGTTGCGGCCTTCGAGGTTGCGAACTCGACCTTCCACAAGATCGCCGCAAGGAACTAGGGCCGACCGGTCGGCGCGGCCGCTCGTAGCTCCGGTCTGTTTCAACGCCGACCGATCTGTTCAGAAAAGGGGGCGGCCGAAGAGTCCGCCCTTCTTTCTCGTCCGTAACGCCGGGTTCAGGTATGGCACGACCCACCGTCGTGGTAGACGGCTCCATCGGGAAGGTTTATCCCACGGGCCGCATCACCGTTTATGGGAAGGATGAATTTGGGTTGCTGTTCGAGCTGGGGACCGGCCCCGAGCGCAAGCGCCGCTTCACTCGCTATTCGCCTCTGGGATCGAAGAGTACCGACGCATCTCTCGCTGAACTCACTGAGCGGCAGCTGCTGGACCTCTTCCACCAATCGCAGCCCGCGTGGACGTCGCCCGAGGGGGGATACGGGGTGGGCTGTGAGTAATGCCGCTTGACCGGCTGCCTTGGTCACCGGCGCTTCGCGCCGGACGCGTCAAATCCCGCCGTCCCGACTGAGTGAAGAGCAAGTTGAATCAAGACCAAGCCTCACAGTGACTTTACACGGTCACGAGCGGCAACGTCCGGTAACGCTTGCCGGTCAGTCTCGTCAGGGCATTCACCACTGCCGGAGAAATCACCGGCGTCGGTGGCTCGCCGCATCCCGTCGGCTTTTCGGCGCTCGGCACGATGTGCACGTCCACCGCGACCGGCGCGTCCACGATGTAGGGCGGCGTGTACGCATCGAAATTACGTTGCTCCACCCGTCCGTCCTTCAATGTGATGGCGCCGTTCGCCATGAGCTGCGATACACCGAATGCCAGTCCTCCCTGGCACTGACTCTCGATGGTCAGCGGATTCACCACCAGCCCCGCGTCGATCGCGACGGTCGCCCGGTGGATCCGGGGACGCTTGCTCTCGATGGAGACATCCACCGCGCAGGCCACAGCGGTCCCGAACGATTCATGACAGGCGATCCCGACGGCATGATTCCTGGGTAGCCTGCGCCGCCAGGGCGCGCTCTTTTCTTCCATCAGGTCCAAGGCGGCCCTCAGCTTCTTGGCATCCGGCTGGAGCAGCCTGCGACGATAGGCGATCGGATCTATGCTGGCGCGGGCCGCCAGCTCGTCGATCAGCGTCTCCATGACAAACGCCGTGTGGGTATTTCCTACCGACCGCCACCACAACACGGGGACGTTCACTTTGGGATGATGGACGGTGAGATGGAAGCTCGGGATCGCATAGTGCGTATCCGAGACACCCTCGACGGCGGTCTCATCGACGCCATTCTTGATCATGACTGCGAAGGGAGTGCCGGCGAGCAGCGACTGGCCGACGATCACGTGCCGCCATGCCGCCGGCAGGCCATCCCTGCCGACGCCGACTTCTACGCGATGCAAAAACATTGGGCGATAGTACCCGCCCTGGATGTCGTCCTCGCGCGTCCAGATCAGTTTCACGGGAGTGCCACGCCCGCGCTTCGCGATCTCGGCTGCTTCGCGCTGGATGTGAGAATCGGTGACAGCCCGCCGGCCGAAACCTCCGCCCGCCATCTCGGTGTGAAAGGTCACCTGCTCGGGCGTCAACCCGAGGACCTGGGCGACCGCTGCCTGGTCGATCGTCTGAAACTGGGATCCGGCCCACGCTTCCGCGCGGTCGCCATCGAAGCGCACCGTGGTATTCAACGGCTCCATGGGACTGTGCGCGAGGAAGGGAAATTCGTATTCGGCCACGAGCCGATCGCCGGCGGCGAACCCCTCGATCGCCCTCGCGTCCCCACGGGTGACCGCGACGTTACCCGGCGTGCGCGCGAGTTGTTTATACGTCGCCCACAGCTGCGCAGAGTCGGCGCGCTCTACCGTAGAGAGATCCCAATCGATCTTCAGCTGGTCGCGGGCCTGCTTCGCGGTCCAGAACTTGTCAGCGACAACGGCGACCGCGGTGCCTCCGCTCACCGTCGGAATCTCGAAGACATCCACGACGCCCGAGATGCCGCGCGCCGCCAGAGCGTCGACGGTGTGGGGCCGAGCGCCGAACACGGGAGGGTGCGCGACGAGAGCTACCTGCATTCCGGGCAGATCGAGATCGAGGCCGAATTTCTGCGTGCCGTCGCACTTGGCTCGGCTATCGAGGCGGCGGACGCTCTTGCCGACCAGCCGAAAATCAGCCGGCTGCTTGAGCTGGACCGTCGCCGGCACGGGGATGCGCGCGGCGTCGGCGGCCAGTTCCGCGTACCGTGCGGACTGTCCGGCCGGACCACGGACGACACTGGCTTCTGTGCGACACTGATCCGGCGCGACCTTCCATCGGTCGGCTGCCGCCGCGACGAGCATGGCGCGCGTCCGCGCGCCCAACTCACGGTACTGCTGGAACGATGTGGCGATCGATCCCGACCCGCCGACCATTTGAATGCCTCGGACCGGATCCCGGTAGATGTCGTTTGCCGGCGCAAGTTCCGCGACGACCTGCGACCAGTCAGCGTCCATCTCGTCGGCGAGGAGCATGGGCAGGGCGGTCTGGACACCTTGTCCGAACTCGAGCCGGTTGACCTGAATGACGATCTTGCCGTCAGGTGTGATGTGGATGAACGCGTCCGGTGGATAGACCTTGGGGTTCTGTGCGGGCACTTGCTGCGCACGCAGCGGACGATCGAGGTACAGCGAAACGAGCAAGCCGCCCGCGGCAGCGGAGACGGCGAGGAACGTGCGACGAGAAACTGGTCGTGGCTGTCTCATGACTTCGTCTCCAGTCACGCGAGCCGCAGCGCCGCCAGCTTGATGGCTTCGCGGATACGGACGTAGGTGCCGCAACGGCAGATATTGCCGCCCATCGATTCTTCGATGTTCTTGTCTGTCGGCTTGCGATTGCTCTGGAGCAGTGCGACCGCGCTCATGATCTGACCGCTCTGGCAGTATCCACACTGCACCACATCCTGAGACACCCAGGCGTCTTGAACGGCGCGGCCCACCGGGTCCTGGCTGATCGCCTCGATGGTGACGATGGGGCGGTCGCCGATCAGCGACACGGGAACAACGCAAGAGCGAGTCGCGACACCGGCCACGTGTACGGTGCAAGCACCGCACGCGGCGATGCCGCAGCCGTACTTGGTTCCGGTCATCTTCAAATCGTCGCGGAGGACCCAGAGCAATGGCGTGCCCGGATCAGCGGTGACAGACCGTTTCTGACCATTGACGGTGAGCTCATACGTGGCCATGGCAGATCTCCAGTTCTACATCTTCGGACACGGCATGCCGGCTTCGACCCAGTGGCGCGTGGCTTCGGCGAACTCTGTGCGCGAAAGTGGAGGCAACGTACGCGGCATACCGTGGATGTCGCGTCCGGGCTCCCACGCCCAACCCACGAGCTTGTCTTCGGCGTTGTGTTTCAACAGCGCGGGGCCATCCATGTCGTGGTTCTTGCGGCGGTCGGTGATGGCGCGGCAGATAGCGGCACTCGATAGCGGCTGGTCGTTGCGGTCCTGCCAAGCCATGGACAGTGGCGCGAGATGCCAGTTGTGGCTGCCCGGGATACCGGTGCTATTGGCGTTCGATTCCTGGTGGCATGTCGCGCATTGCAGGCCAGGCACGCCGCTGCCATCGGGACCTCGCACGACGTTGGCGAAATGACGCCGTCGTGCGTCGCCTTGCTGCGGATAATCGACGGCCGTGTGGCAATTGATGCAGCGCGGATGGATGAGGACGGAGTGGACCTGCTGCCAGGCGGCGAGTCCGTCGGCTCGGCGCGAGGCCGTACGGTCCGGACTTTGCTGGGCGGAAGTGGCGAAAGCACCGACGCTCACAATGAGGAGGAGCAAACCAAGTCCGACGGCCATGCGACTGCGCGACATGGTTAGCCTCCTAACGGCTCAGAACCTATCTCGAACCAGACACTTTTTTCGTGTGTCTGTCAAGCGCCTCGATCGTCACTCCTATCGGGCCAGGCACATCAAACGCCTGCGAGGCTATCCGTTGCTCCCGAGCCGTTCGAAGCGATACGCGAGCTCCGGACCCTCGTCACCCTCGTACGCGAGCTGAGCGATGAGCAGCGTGAACGGCTCCGTGTACCGAGCGATGCGTAAGGGCCCAGCGTCGACAGGGTCGAACCCCACGTCGCGGATCAGCTCGGCGGCGACCTCTTTGCTCTTCGCATCATCCCCGCAGTAAACGAGACTCGGCCTCACCTTTTTGCGTCGAGCCTCGAAGACGCCAAAGAACACTTCGCTCGGCACCGTCCCGAACGCGGAGACGACCCGAGCCTTGGGTACCCTCTTGGCCAACGCCTCCGCGCCCGAGGAGGTGTGGGCGATCGCGAGATCGCTATCGTCAGCATTCATCGGGAGAGAACAGCTGACGATTGTTTTCCCCGACACGTCGCCTGCTTGTCTCAAGACGTCGTCGACTCGGGACCAGTGCACGGCTAGTAACAGCGCGTCTGCGTCGCGCGCAGCGTCACTCGGCGTCCCCGCCGTCGCGTTTCCCTTCGCCTCGCGCGCGAGCCGCTTCAGCTTCTGCTCGCTGCGCGCGTAGCTGAATACCACGTCATGGCCAGCTCGCGCCCAGATCGTGCCGAGCTTTCCTCCCATCAGCCCCGAACCGAGAATTCCGATGCGCATGTTTACTTGCCTTTGCGGGGGTCACATGTGTGTGTCAAACCACTCCAGCACCAGTTCGGGGTTTTTCCCGAAGTAGTTGTATCCTTGGAACCGAAGATCCGTCCCCTCATGGCCCGTGAGTTACGGTGAGAGGAAGACCTCATACGAGTGTTTGGTGTCGATGAACTCTCTGATCTCTACGATGCGCCCGTCCTCGACGTGGAATACCCAGGCCGAGTGGGGCTCGTAGACTCGTCCGTTCCGCAACTCGGCCCGTCCCGACGCCTCAGCGAACACCCACTCGCCCTCTGCGATGAGTGTGGTCGGTGCGAGCCGAAGCGATCCGCCGACGTAGAGCTTGCCGACGCCCGCGAGCACTTCCGCGAGCTGCGCCTTGGTCTTCACGCCCGAGAACCCCTGCACGCTGCCGGAGACCCAGTACGTCGCGTCATCCCGCATCAGGGCGAGGATGTCCGGGACGTTCCCGGTGGAGAAGACGCGGTAGAACTCGCGCACGACGCCCTTGTTGCGTTCGGTGGTGCCTGGAGCATTCGTGGCGCACCCGTGAGCCGCGACTGCCACCAAGAGCGCAAGAGCAGCGTTCGAGCCGATTGATCGGTTGTTCTTTCTCATCTGGTTCTCCTTGTGACGTGGTCAGCGATCGATGACGGCCATGTTCCCTGCGTCGTGGCGCTCGCCGGCGGCGGGGGTGAGGTCGTTCAGCCGTTCGATCTGCGCGGCGCTCAGCTCGACGCGGTCGGCGGCCGTGTTCTCCTCGACGCGGGCGACCCGCTTGGTCCCGGGGATCGGGGCGATGTCGTCGCCCTGCGCGAGCAGCCAAGCCAGAGCTACCTGCGCGGGCGTCGCACCCACCTCGGCGGCAACCGCCTCGACCTCGGCGACGATGCGCAGGTTGCGCCGGAAGTTCTCTCCGGTGAAGCGCGGGTTGGTCTTGCGCCAGTCGTTGTCGGAGAGATCCTCGGGCGATCGGATCGTCCCGGTGAGGAAGCCGTGGCCGAGCGGCGAGTAGGGAACGAATCCGATGCCGAGCTCACGCAGCAGCGGCAGCAGTTCGGCCTCGGGGTCACGGGTCCACAGGGAATACTCCGTCTGCAGCGCGGCAACCGGGTGTACGGCGTGGGCGCGGCGGATCGTTGCCGGGGCGGCCTCGGACAGGCCGATGTAGCGGACCTTGCCCTCGGCGACCAGCTGGGCCAGGGCGCCCACGGTCTCCTCGATCGGCGTTTGGGGGTCGACCCGGTGCTGGTAGTACAGGTCGATGTGGTCGGTGCCGAGCCGCCTCAGGGAGCCCTCGACCGCGACTCGGATGTTCGCGGGGCTGCTGTCGATCACCCCGGCGCCACCACCGGCGTGCGAGACGAGGCCGAACTTCGTCGCCAACACGACCCGGTCACGACGACCCTTTATGGCGCGGCCGACGAGTTCCTCGTTGCCATAGGGGCCATAGATCTCTGCGGTATCGAGGTGCGTAACCCCCAAGTCCAGCGCGCGGTGGATTGTGCGGATCGACTCGGCATCGCTGCCTGCTCCGATGTTGTAGTAGCCGGACATCGACATTGCGCCGAGTCCAATGCGGGAGACGTCGAGTCCGCCGATCGAGATGTGCTTCATGACGAGGTGCTCCGTGAGCTAGGAGATCGAGGGTCGAGGCCCTCATGTCGGTTGAACAGAACTCCACGAACCTAGGCCTCGGGACCCTCTGGACGTAGAGTAAAACTGCTGAGGTCTTGCACAATCATGTAAAGACGGACAGAAGTGTGATAGCTTGTGGTTCAAGGAGGAGCGGCCAGATGAGAACGACGCAGCGCGTAACAAAGCCCGACCGGGCGCGTGCCGAGGCATGCCGGAAGGAGATCGCCGGGCGGATCCAGGCGCGATCGAAAGGTGATGGGGAGCGTGAGGCAGCCCCCGGGCTATTTCTGTACCACTCGTCGGGGCCTGCGGGCCCGCTCTACGGTGTCACCGAGCCCTCCTTGTGCGTGGTGGTCCGGGGGAGCAAGGAGATCTTCTTGGGTGGAGAGCGGTATCGCTACGATGCCGATCGGTATCTCTTGATCTCGGCCGGCGTCCCGGTTGTCGGTCACATCGTCGAGGCCACGGTGCAACGTCCCTACCTTGCCGCGCGGCTCGTCCTCGATCCCGCCACCGTCTCGGCGGTCCTCGTCGAGACCGGTCTTCTCTCGGCAGAGCCCGATGACGACATCAAGGCCCTGGCCGTGAGCCACATCGACGCCGACCTGCTCGACGCGGTGGTGAGGTTGACCCGCCTGCTTGACACGCCGGAGGACCTCCCCGTGATGGCGCCGCTGATCCAGCGTGAGATCATTTACCGCCTGCTCCTCGGCGAGCAGGGTGGGCGGCTCCGTCATATCGCCGCGGTCGACGGCCGCACCCATCGCATCGCGCGCGCGATCGAGCATCTGCGGGCGCACCAGGGCAAGCCCCTCGGCATCGAGGGGGTGGCCCGGCAGTTCGGGATGAGCGTCTCAGCGTTCCATCACCAGTTCAAGGCGGTCACGGCGATGAGCCCGTTGCAGTTCCAGAAGCAGATCCGGCTGCAGGAGGCCCGACGGTTGCTGCTCGCAGGGATGGCCGACGCCGCCAGAGCCGGATACCAGGTTGGGTATGACGACCCGGCGCATTTCAGCCGGGAGTACAAGCGGATGTTCGGAGCACCGCCAATGCGTGACGTGGAACGGCTACGGGGTACGGCGTCGGGCGGGGCTGAGCGCGTGGTGAGGGCAGGCCATCGTTAGCCCCATCGTCTCTCACGGAACGCGGGGCGCATCGTCACCTGCACCGAACCTCTTCGAGCGGTACTTTGGTGCGCGTACGTGCCGATAAAACAACGGCCCCGCATGGGGGCCGTTGAATTCAAATCCCGCCGTCCCGATTGGAGTTAGCGGCTTCGCAGCAGCCGCTGGTAATGGGTCTCGGTAATAGTTCCGCAGTTCGTTAAGGCCCTCTGTTCATACCTCTATGGTATGGAGAGGGCCTGTTTAACACCCACTGCAACCCTGGGTCACGCCTTCGTATCCAACCAGGTGTCGCGCCCCCAGCCCGCGTTCTGCGAAGGGCCACGGCGCCCCACTTGGGAGATTCTCGATGCCACTGGAGAATTTCATCCAGGATCTCCGATACGGCGTTCGGATGCTGCGCCGCAACCCTCTCTTCGCCGGGGCGGCAGTTATCACGCTGGGACTTGGCCTCGGTGCCACGCTCGCCGTCTTCAATGTCGTCAACGGCGTCCTGTTACGACCTCTCCCATACCGGGATCCGGAGCGCATCAACATCATCTGGTTTGCCTGGCGCGGCGACGATGGCAATGTGTGGAAGCTGCCGCTGAGCAGCGGCTCCTACTCGGACATCGAGCGTGACTCGCGCAGCTTCGAGGCGTTGGCAGCCTTCCGGGCGTGGCCCTACGCAATCGCCGAGTCCCCCGACGCCGAGCGAGAGCCGGTTGCTGGCGCACGCGTGTCCCCGGCGCTCTTCGACGTGCTGGGTGTCTCGCCAGCGGTTGGCCGCGCATTCACGCGCGCAGAGGCGGTGCCGGGTGGACCTCAAGTCGCGCTGATCAGCCACGATCTCTGGCAACGCAAGTTCGGCGGTAGTCGCGACATCATCGGAAAGCGGATTTACCTTGGCGACGTTCCCTTTACCCTCACCGGCGTGATGCCGCCCGGGTTCGGGTTTCCGCGCGGCGCCGAGCTACCCGCGCCATTCCAGTTCGGCCTTCGCACCGATGTGTGGACTCCGCTCGTGTTCGACGCGTCGGATGTACGCAACTACGACGTCCAGAACCTCGTGGCCATCGGCAGACTGCCGGAACGGTGCGGGAATGGCGAGTGCTCGGCGTCCGTGGCGCAAGCCGAGCTCACCGCAATGCTCAGACGCAACATTCCTGTGAACGACCAGCCGAAGTCGGCCTACCAGCTCGTGTCGATGGTGGATCAGGCGGCTGAACGTGTCCGGCTGCCCCTCTTCATTCTCCTGGGCGCGGTCGCCTTCGTGCTCGCGATCGCGGCAGCGAACGTCACCAGCCTCCTGATCGGTAGAGTTCATGCACGCGAGCGCGAGCTTGCGGTGCGATCGGCGTTGGGAGCAACGCGCGGGCGCCTCGCTCGACAGCTCGTGACCGAGACTCTCGTGCTTTGTCTCCTGGGCATGGTGGTCGGGCTGACGCTCGCATTGTGGGGAACGAAGGTCATGCTGTTGCTGGTGCCGGGCTCGCTCCCGAGAGCCGATGACGTCGGGTTCGACTGGCGGGTGCTGTCTTTCGCGGGCCTCCTGGCGCTGATCGCGGCGCTCGGCTTCGGAGTGGCAGCGGCGTATGCAGCGCGTTTGCGCTTCACTCGCGCCGCGGTGTCGGTGTCGAGAACGCGGCGCGTTCTGGCCATGACCGAGGTGGCGCTGTCGCTCATACTGCTCATCGGCGCTGGACTGTTGACCCGCAGCTTCATCAGCCTGCAGCAGGTGCGGCCTGGCTTCGATCCTTCGAACGCACTGACGGCCCGCGTGTCCATCCCTCTCGTGGGGCGCCCCCAGCCACTCGTCGACGGCGCGCGCTGGTCCGCGACGTTCGATCAAATCATGGCCCGTCTCGCATCAGCGCCCGGTATTGTCGCAGCCGGCGGCGTCGTCACCCTGCCGATGAGCGGGGCTGTCGAATACGGCGGCGTCCGTCCAGTCGGCAAGGTGTACGAGAACGGCCGGAATCCCAGCGCGCAACTCCAGATTGTGGCCGGCGACTACTTCGGTGCGGCGCGCATTCATCTCGTCGCCGGCCGTGTGTTCGATGGCTCGGATAACGAGCCGGGACGTGCGTCCATGATCGTCAATCGGAAGTTCGCGCGCGAGCACTATGGCAGTGAGGCGGACGCCCTCGGGCGGGAGGTAACGGCGCTGTTTGAATTCGCGCGCGATCGGCCGCCCCGCGTCATCGTCGGCGTCGTGGATGACGTGAAGACCGTGTCGTTGGACGCCGACCCTTCGCCCCAGATGTACGTCCCTCTTTCGCAGTTGCCCGCGTTTGCACTGACGCTGGTGGTGCGCGTGTCCGGCGCTGACCCGCTCGCTGCGCTGCCGCTGGTTCGCCAAACGGTGCACGAGGTGAACTCGTCGGCGACGCTGAAGGAGATACGCACGTTCGAGAGCGTGGTCGCCGGTTCATTGGCGCGGCAGCGCTTCAACATGACGGTCATCGTAACGTTTGCCGTCCTCGCGCTGGTGCTGGCTTGCGTGGGCTTGTACGGCGTGCTGGCGCTCATTGTGGGACAGCGGCGTCGCGAAATCGGCGTGCGCCTCGCGCTCGGCGCAACTCCCGAAAGCATCGTGCGAGCTTTGCTGGGCGAAGGCGCGCGTGTCGTCGCCATGGGAGTCGCGATCGGGCTCGCGGGCGCCTTCGCGGTGACGCGAGTGCTGTCATCGATGCTGTACGGAGTCAGCACGACGGATGGATCTACGTTCGCCGGCGCTGCCGCGTTCGTGGGCCTGGTAGCCGTCCTCGCAACATGGATCCCGGCGCGTCGCGCGTCGCAGGTGGATCCTCGAACGGCGTTGGCCGCTGAATGAGGAGGCGAGCCGGAGAACACCACAATCGCTGAGCATGTTTGCCGTAATGTTTGCCGGTCAGTGCCTGCCCGATGGCGTAAAATGCGGTCAGTACGCGACAATAAGGGACAATAGAACAACGGCCCCGCATGGGGGCCGTTGCATCAAATCCCGCCGTCCCGATTTTTTAGGGAGCAGCGATCAGCAGCGGCTTGTTTGACGCGACGCCCATCAGCCCGTAGGTTCCGATCGGGCCGCAGCCTTCGGGCTGACGATAAGATTTGCGTAAGGCCCTGGATGGACGAGGTCCGATGCGCATCGCAACTCACACGCTGCTGTTTCCTCTCTCCCGTCGCGCTCTCGTGCGCTTCTGTGTCACCGCGAGCGCCCTTGCGTTCATGTCCTGCGGCGACGACCAAGTCACCGGTCCCGCGGGCGTCGCGTCGGTCGTCGTCACCGGCGTGCCGGTCACGCCGGTGATCATCGGCGACAGCTTCCAGCTCGTCGCGACAGCGATCAACGCCACGGGCGGGATCGTCTCGAATCAGAGGTTCATCTGGCGCACGAGCGACGCCGGCGTCGCCGTGGTGAGCTCGAATGGCCTGGTGCGTGCCATCGGGGCCGGTCCGGTCACGATCACCGCGTCCACGGGCGGCAAGGAGGGAAGCGCCGCCCTCCGGGCCTGGGGGGGCGGCCCGGTCGGCACCGCGGGCGCCACGCTCACCATGGGGAGTGGCAGCAGCACGGTCACGCTCACGATCCCCCCCTTCGCGGTGCCGCAAACGGTAATCGTGCTGCTCGCGCCCGCCTCGAGCGCCCCGCCGAGCAGCCGCCTGGTGACGGGCACGGCGATCGAGCTCGGGCCGGATGGTCTCCAGTTCTCGCGGTTCGTGACCATGACGCTCGGCTACGGCGCGGACAAGGTGCCCGCGGGGACCGGAGAGGCGAGTTTGCAGTTGTACCTCGCCGGCGGGTCCAGCTGGTCGCTCGTGCCCGGGAGTACGGTCGACGCCACCGCGCGCACCGTGTCCGGCGGGATTTGGCGCTCCGGTACGTACGCCGTCGTCAGCACCGCCGTTGGCCGGCTGAAGGTGGGCGGCGGCTACGTCAACGGCGCGCTGTACGTCGGACAGTCGGGCCAGCTCACCGTGACGGCATACGACGCCGACAACAACGTGCTCAGTGGGCGTGAGATCACGTGGAGCAGCTCGGACCCGGCAAGGGTCCAGGTGGACGGCACCGGCAAGATCACCGCGAAGTCCGCGGGCTCGGCGACGATCAGGGCCACGAGCGAGGGCACGTCCGACTCGACCACGATCGCGTCGCTCGCGCGTCCCGCCGCCGACTGGAGCAACGTGACGGAATGGGTGACGTATCAGGGGAATCCGAGTCACACCGGGTACGTCGACGTCACCGTGGATCCGGTGGCGTTCGCCGAGGCGTGGACCGTGACGATCGAGAACGCGGTCGCGTTGAACCCGGTGACCGCGGGAAACGGCTCGGTGTTCGTCTCGACGGACTCGTATTTCGGGACGCAGGCGCTGCGGAGCGTCAACGCGCAGACGGGCGCCGTGCGCTGGACCAAGACCTTCACCTCGGCCACGTTCGGCTCGGTTCACGGCGTGCATCCGCCGGCGTACGGCAACGGCAGCGTCTACGTCACCACGAGCGGGCACCAGGATTCGTTCCTGTGGTCCTTCGACGCGCTGAGCGGCGCACCAGGGCTCAAGTCGCCGTACGGGAATCAGTGGTCGACGTACAAGGCGCCCGTCGTCTTCAACGGCGCGGTGTACATGGCCGGCGGATACTACGATGGGATCTACGGGTTCAACGCGACCACGGGGGACGCGCTCTGGTTCCGGCAGCTGCCGCAGGTGAGCGGATGGACGCCCGCCGTCAAGGACGGACGGGTGTACGCATACGGATTGCTGAACGACTACTACTCGGTCGGCGTGAGCGTGTTTGACGCAACCTCGGGCGACACGATCTGGACGCTGAAGGACAATCGGCTCCTGGCAGGCGGCACGCCCGTCCTTGGCGGGAGCAACGAGCTGATCACCGTTCGCGGTGACAGGCTCGTCTCCGTGAACCTCGGCACGAAGCAGGTGCAGTGGGAGCAGAACGGATCGTTCTTGGGCACGGCGGCCGTGGGCAACGGCACGATCTACGTAATCAGCGGCCAGGATCTTCAGGCGCGCTCCGAGTCCAACGGCACGCTGCAATGGTCGTGGACACCACCGCAGGGCTCACCGACCGGGGAGATCGTGGTGACGAGGAACGTCGTGTTCGTGAACACGTCCATGTACACGTATGCTGTGGACATCGCGGCGCGGCGGCAGGGTTGGTCATACGCGGCCGGAGGCTATTTGGCACTGAGCGCGCAGGGCTATCTGTTCATTGCGCAGCAGGACGGGAAGCTGACGGCGATCGCCGCGCGATAACACAGGGCGTGGCGCGGCGCAAGTAAGTACCGATAAGCCAAACGGTCTTGCATGGGAGCCGTTGCGTTCAAATCCCGCCTCCCGATTGAGTAAAGATGAAGCCCTACAGCGACTTTCCCTGTGGGGCTTTTTCTTCGATTGCATGGAGCCGGCGCCGGGAACCCCCGCGCCGCCCCCCTGGTTCATGATATGCAACCAAGAGGTTGCATATTTACCGGATCGCCTACAGATTCCTTCAGGGGAGGGCACACAGCGTATGAAAATCGCAGACAGCGTAGTTCTCGTAACCGGGGCCAATCGCGGGATCGGGCGGGCACTGGTAGAGGAAGCCTTGAAGCGAGGCGCCAAGCGCGTGTATGCCGGGACGCGCCAGCCGTTGGACCACCCGGATTGGCGCGTCACGCCCCTGACCCTGGACGTGACCGACGCGGCGCAGACGCAGGCAGCGGTCGATAAGGTCGCGTCACTCGATATCCTCATCAACAACGCCGGCGTGGCGCTGTTCGATGACTTGACCGATCGCGCTGCGCTCGAACGGCACCTCGCCGTCAATCTCTTCGGCATGTATGACGTGACGCAGGCATTCCTGCCGCTGCTAACCCGCTCCCGGGGCGCCATTGTCAATAATCTGTCGCTGGCGGCCTTCGCCCCGCTGCCCATCATTCCGGCCTACTCGATCTCGAAGGCCGCAGCCCTTTCCCTGTCCCAATCGTTGCGAGCACTCCTCGCGGGACGGGGCGTCAGCGTTCATGCCGTCCTGACGGGGCCGGTGGACACCGATATGAATCGCGGCTTCGACATCCCGAAGAGCTCGCCGCAGTCCGTCGCCAGCAACATCCTGGAAGGTGTGGAGCGAGGCGAGGAGGACATCTTCCCCGATCCGATGTCGGCGTCCATGGCGGAGAGTTGGCGCGGCGGTGCGGCCAAGGCGCTCGAGCGCCAAAATGCGGCGTTCGTCGCTGGGAGCGCGAACTCTTGACCATGCACGGCATGGACATGGGCGTCGCCACGCAGCTCGGCTCCTTCGCGTTCTTCGTCGCCCTGTGGGTGGCGATGATGGCGGCGATGATGCTGCCCGGGGCGGTCCCGGCTGTCTTGCGACGCGTACAGGCCAGCGGTCGAGTGGACGTGGTG
>Ga0210382_10000457_pt1 | contig 14631 bp, 14 predicted proteins | sample PLMedo_FD_155452 | JGI IMG/M metagenome (GOLD analysis project Ga0210382, IMG submission 155452) | Groundwater sediment microbial communities from an aquifer in East River, Colorado, USA - PLM0_60_coex redo | ecosystem: Environmental > Terrestrial > Soil > Riparian zone | place: USA: East...
GAGGTCCGGTCGTTGCAGCCCCTCACCGCTGCCGACGTACAAGGTGCGAGGGTCGGAGGGGGCGATGGCGATCGCGCCGATCGATCCCGTCGACTCGGCGTCGAAGATCGGCGTCCACACGCGCCCGTAGTCGGTCGTCTTCCACACACCACCGTTGTTCACGCCGATGTAGAACAGGTTCGGCTGACCCGGTACGCCTGCCGCCGCGACGGTACGGCCGCCGCGGAACGGGCCGATCAGCCGCCACCGCAGCCCGGCGAACAGGTTGGCGTCGTATCCCTGCGCGCCGGCAGGGGATGGAAGCAGGGCCGTAAGCGCGGCAAGCCAGACAATCGATACAATCGGGGCGAGACGTTTCATGAACACCAAACTATCCCGGCATTCCGCTTGACGCATCCTTGACGGCGCCGCCGTTTCATGGGGGTGTCCCGCACCGGAGTCGCCATGGATCGCCGCGTCCTCCTGCCTCTAGCGTTCGTGTTGAGCGCCTGCTTCATCTACCGAAACGTGCAGGTTCTCTCTGTCGACCGTCCGGCCACGACCGGCGATTCGGTGACTGTGGCGACACCCGTCAAAGCGCACCTGATCGACGGTTCGACGGTCGTGTTCCGGCGTGGCGTGCGCGTCGTCGGCGGCATGGTGTCGGGAGAGGGCACGCGGTACAGTCTGACGCTCCAGGACTCCACGGCCGTGACCGGCCTGGCCCTCGACAGCGTGGTTGGGATGGAATCGTTCCAGACCGTGATCGACGGCCCAAAGACCCTCCTGGTCTCGACGCTCGCGACGGTCGGGGCAGGGCTTGCCGCGGTCGGGATCGCGTGCGCCATCGACCCCAAATGCTTCGGGTCTTGTCCCACCTACTACTCCGACAGCGCGGGCACCCTGGTACTCGAGGCCGAGGGGTTCTCATATAGCGTCGCGCAACTGTTCGAGGCCCGCGACGTGGATCGGCTGCGGTTCAGGGCGGGACCGGACGGGATCATGCGGCTCGAGGTGCGCAACGAAGCGTTCGAGACGCACTTCATTAATCACCTCGAGCTGCTCGAGGTGCGGCACGCGAGCGATGAGACGGTCCTCCCCGACGAGCTGAATCGCCCGCTCGTCGTGCGCGACTTCGTCTCCGCCGCGAGCGCGCGCGACCGCCTCGGGCGAAACGTGCGCGCCATCCTCGCCGCGCCCGATGGCAACGTGTATCGAACCGATACGAGGGTTTTGAGCCGCGCGCGCGTAGGCGATCTGGAAGACGCCATCGAGCTCGCCGTTCCGGCGCCGGCTGGGGCTGACAGCGTCGTGGTCGTGCTGCGTCTCCGGAATAGTCTCCTCAACACGATTCTCTTCTACGACATCATGCTCGGTGATCCGGGGGCGCGCTCACTCGACTGGGTGGGCCACGATCTCCGGCAGGTCGGCCCGGCGGTCGAGCTTGCCCAGTGGTACCAGAAAAAGATGGGCATGCACATCGCGGTGCGGGACGGCGCCCGGTTCCGCGAAGTCGCACACCTGAAGGACACCGGCCCCGTCGCGTGGAAGGACGTGGCGATTGTCGTCCCGGTCCTCGAGGGCCACAGCGTCAGAATCCGCCTCAGCTTCCCCGCCGACAACTGGCGCATCGATCGCGTCGCGGTGGCGACGCAATTCCGCCGCCCGCCGCCAGTCGTACACGTTCTGACCGAGGTCCTCGACGCCGCCGGTCAGCCCGATACGACCGCGCGCGCGAATCTCGCCGCCGCCGACGGCCGTTACCTGGAGACGACAGCGGGACAGCGGTTCACCGCGGCGTTTGAGGTCGGGTCGGCGCCGCCGGCAGGCGTTGCCCACACGTTCCTGCTTGCGTCGCAGGGCTACTACACGGAATGGGTGCGCCGCGGTTGGCTCGTCGCGCCCCGCGCCGCTCGCACGTTCGTCCCGTCCGACACCGCGCTCGCCGACGCCATTGCTCGCTGGCGCGTCACGCAAGACACACTGGAAGCGCGGTTCATGGCGACCCGCGTTCCAGTGCGCTGAGGGGGGGGCTTATGCGCCGCTCTTGGATTGTCCCGGCCCTCATCCTCGGATGCGTGGGATGTTTTATTGGCCCCACCACGCGGAGCTTCGGCCCCGCCGCCGGGCCTCAGGGGATCGCAGCGGATCTGCGGGTGAGGTGGGGGCAAAGGGGGGGGGGAAGAATCCAGGGCGAACTGCTCGAGGTGCAGGATACGGCGCTGGTGTTGCTCAGCGACAATCGCGTGGTGTTCGTGCCGATCCGCGGCATCTTTGTAGGGAAGTTCTCGCGTCGCGGCACGCTCATTGAGGAAGGTCGCGCCTCGCGGCGGTCGCTTGCGCGGCTGAGGATCGTGAGCCGTTTCCCGGCGGGCCTGACCCCGGAGCTCAGAGCGAGGCTGCTCGCAACCTACGGCCAAACCGCACCGGACGGGCCCCCGTGAGACTCCTACTCCTCCTGCTGGTTCAGAACCCGGACTTCATCGTCGCGGCTCGCACCGGGACGGCTGTCTATCGTGACGTGGAGGTCGCGCGCGCGGCCGGGTATCGGCCGGTGGGTCCCGATTTTCCGGGGATGGGCCGGCATTGGGTCCACCCCGCGCTGATTCTGCGCGACACGCTCGACCCCGCCGCCCCCCCGATTCTCGAATACGCGGAAATCGCCGGCCGGCCGACGCTCGTCGGGGTCGCGTACGCCAAACTGGTGCGCAACGACACGCCGCCTCGCGGGCTTCCGGTGCCCTCGGCAGCCTGGCACTTCCATCAAGGGACCGTCGAGGAAGAGAGCTTCCTGCGAAGCCATGCTGGGTTAGGGCACCTCATGCCAGGCCCGCGCATCGCGGTGCTCCACGCCTGGATCTGGCTCGAGAATCCCGATGGCCTGTTGGCCACCGACAACTGGGCGCTCCCGTATGCGCGGCTGGGATTACGCCTGCCGCCGGGCGCTTCACCGGACGCGGCACGCGCCGTGGGCCTAGCGGCGGGGGACGCTGGGCGCGCCTACGTGGAGGCGTTACTGCGAGCGGTCGGGCGGCCCAGTCCCGCCGAGGAGCAGGCGCTCGCGCACCTCGTGGAACGGCATCAGGCGGCGGCGCGTGCACTCCTCCCGGGCGATGCGCAGACGCTGGCGCGCTGCTGGACAGAGCTGTTGGAGGACGTGCGAGCGGCCGTGCGGCCGGAAGTGTGGGAGCGCCTACAGGTGCTGCACTAGACGAGAGACTACTCGCTCGCCATCCGCTCGACGGCGAAGCGCAACCGCAGCATGGCCGTGTCGAGCATGCGCCGCTCCTCGTCGTTGAGGGCGGCCGAGTCCGAGAGCTGCAGCAGCAGCCCCATCGCGGTTTGCAGTTGGCCCGCGGCCGACTGTAGCGCGAGCCGTCGCTCGATGCCCTGGCGGCGCTCGCTCCTGCGGCGCTCGGCGGAGACCGCCATGTGCTCGATGCGCTTGTCTTCACCACTGCGGCGGTCCGTGTCACGGCGCTCGAATTTGGGCGCTGTCATTAGCCCTCCACCACCCAGGTCCGCTCTTTCCGAAGCAGCACATCGAGGTCCGCCGGTCCTTTTTGCGCGCCGGCCTGCGCGTAGAGGTCTCGCTCGTACGACAAGGTCGGGTTGCAGTACAGCACGCCCATCGCCGTGGGAAACGGCGGCTCGAGTGCCGCCAAGTGTTGCGCCAGGGCGCGATTGGTCTCGTCGTGTACGAGGATGTCGGCCGCGGTCACGCCGTTCTCGCCGAGCGTCACGACTTCCAGCTCAAGTTTGCCGGGCACGAGCCGCAGCCCCTTCTCCTTGTTCTTGCCGAACAGCAGAGGCTGGCTATGCTCCACGACGATCTGGGCGTCGGGCGCCACGGCCTTGCCGGTGATGTGCTCGAACACCGCGTCGTTGAATACGACACAGTTCTGTAGGATTTCGACGAACGACGCCCCCTGATGGGCCCGGGCCCGCTTCAGCACGGCGACGAGGTGCGGCTGCAGCGTGTCGACGGAGCGCGCCACGAACCGCGCCCCCGCGCCGAGGGCGAAGACGCATGCGGAGACCGGGTACTCGAGTGATCCGAGCGGCGTCGACGGCGAACGCGTGCCGCGGCGCGACGTCGGCGAGTATTGGCCCTTGGTGAGTCCGTAGATCTCATTGTTGAAGAGGATGATCTGGAGATCGACGTTGCGGCGCAGCACGTGCAGCATGTGATTGCCGCCGATCGACAGGCCGTCGCCGTCCCCGGTCATCACCCACACGTCGAGATCGGGATTCGCCAGCTTGATCCCGGTCGCGATGGCCGGCGCCCGGCCGTGCACCGTGTGGAATCCGTACGTCGACATGTAGTACGGGAACCGCGCCGCGCAGCCGATGCCGCTCACGAACACCGTCTGCTCGCGCTTCACCCCCAGCTCGGCGCACGCCTTCTGCACCGCCTTGAGGATGGCGTAGTCGCCGCAGCCGGGGCACCAGCGCACTTCCTGGTCCGAGGCATAGTCCTTCGGCGCGAGCTGCGCGTCGGTGATTGTGGTGACCGTCATCGGATCGCCTCGAGAATCTCGCGCACCTTGAACGGTTTCCCCGTCACGTTACTGACTCCCTCCGCCGGAATGAGATACTCCGCGCGGAGCAAACGCACCAGCTGGCCGTTGTTCATCTCGGGGACGATCACGCGGTCGTACCGCTTGAGCAGCTCGCCCAGGTTGCGGGGGAACGGGCTCATGTAGCGGACGTGGATGTGCGCGACGTCGAGCCCGTCCTCGCGCGCGATGCGGACCGCCTGGTGGATCGGCCCGAACGTCGAGCCCCACCCGACGACGGCGAGGGCGCCATGGTCTTCGCCCAGCACGGCTGTCTGCAGCGGGATGTCGCGCGCGATCCCGGCGATCTTATCGGCGCGCGCTTGGGTCATGCGCGCGTGGTTGTCGGGATCGTAGGAGATGTGTCCCGAGTCGTAGTCTTTCTCGAGGCCGCCGATGCGGTGCTCGAGTCCCGGGGTTCCCGGTCGCACCCACGGCCGCGCCAGCGTCTTCGCGTCGCGAAGAAATGGGTGGAAGCCCTCCGGATCGGTGCGATACGCGATCGGGAAACGCGGCAGGTCGGTTTCCACGGGGATGCGCCATGGCTCGGCGGCGTGCGCAAGGTAGCCGTCGGAGAGGACGATCACCGGAGTCATGTACTTCGTGGCGATGCGCACCGCCTCGATCGCCACGTCGAAGCAGTCGGTCGCCGTGGCGGCCGCGATGACCGCGAGCGGCGCGTCGGCGTTGCGGCCGTGGACCGCCTGGAACAGGTCCGACTGCTCGGTCTTGGTCGGCATGCCGGTCGAGGGGCCGGCGCGCTGCGAGTCGATCACGATGAGCGGGAGCTCGGTGGCGATCGCGAGGCCGAGCATCTCGGTCTTCAGCGCGATCCCCGGTCCCGAGCTCGAGGTGACGCCGAGCGCGCCGGCGTACGCGGCGCCGAGGGCCGCGCCGCTCGCGGCGATTTCGTCTTCGGCCTGGAAGGTGACCACGCCGTACTGCCGCAACGTCGCCAGGGTGTGCAGCAACGCCGATGCGGGGGTGATCGGGTATCCGGCGAACACCAGCTTTTCGATCCCCGCCGCACGCATCCCGGCGACGAGACCCCAGGCGAGCGCCTCGGTGCCGCTCACGGTCCGGTACAGGCCGGGCCGGACGTCGGCTTTGGGGACGACGTACCCCACCAGATGCTCGGGCATCTCCGCCGTTTCGCCGAAGGCGTGGCCCGCGTTCAGCGCGGCGATGTTGGCGTCGGCGATCTGTGGCTTCTTGGCGAACTTCTGCTTGAGCCAGTCGACGGTCGCCGTGCGCTCGCGGCCGTACATCCAGAGGAGCAGGCCGAGCGCCCACATGTTGCGGCACAAGTGGGCCTCCCGCGACGACAACCCGTGCGGCTTCACGGCGTCGGCGGTGAGCTTCGCGATGTCGAACTTGAGCAGTTGATATGGAGCGAGCGAGTCGTCGTCGAGCGGGTTGTGTGTGTAGCCCGCTTTGCCGAGATTGCGCTCGTTGAACGCCGCGGTGTCGACGATGATCGTGCCGCCCACCCGCAAGTCTTTGAGCTCCACCGTCAGCGCCGCCGGGTTCATCGCGACGAGCACGTCCACCTCGTCGCCCGGCGTCATAACGTCCACCGCTCCGAAGTGAATCTGGAACGCCGACACGCCGAAGGTCGTGCCCGCGGGGGCGCGGATCTCAGCGGGGAAATCCGGGAACGTCGAAAGATCGTTCCCGGCCAGGGCGGTCTCGAGGGTGAACTGGGTGCCGGTCACCTGCATCCCGTCCCCCGAGTCGCCGGCGAACCGGATCACGACCGAGTCGCGGATCTCGCGCGAAGGCGACGAGGACAGTGCGTTGGAGGCCATCAACTTGGAAGGCTAGCCTGCTAGCGGGTGTTGCGCGAGGCGTGCAGTTTCGTGTCCGTTTCGGAACTGTTTCGCCCTAGCGGGGAGGGGCGGTCCCCCATAGGCTCAGGGCGCGAATCTTGCCCTTGAAACCAAGACTCTACAACCAAGCGAGAAGGCGATGCACGCGGTCATTCGGCGGTACAAGGTGAGACTGGGGACGGTCGCGAGTGCGGCACAACATGCGGAAACCAGCCTGTTGCCGCAGATGAACCGGCTCCCGGGCTTCGTGGCTTACTACCTCCTTGACGCCGGGGACAGCGTACTCGCGTCGATCAGCGTCTGTGAAACGCCGGAGGGTGCGGATGCCGCCGCGGCGCTCGCCGCGAGCTGGTTCAGAAGCGACTGGCCGTCGTTTAAACTGATTCCGCCGGAGATCACGGACGGCGAGGTGCTGGTCCACGCCGAGGTCGGACGGTCGACGGGACGCCGCCGGTTCGAGCGTCGCGCCAGCACTGACCGTCGGACGGATTCCGACCGTCGGATCTCGTCGGAGCGGCGGCGGTCGAACGACACGCCTGCCGTGGAACGGCGCAGCGGCGAGAGCCGGCGGTCTTCGGCCGAACGGCGCTCAGAAGTGGAGCGTCGCGCGGCGTGGCAGAGCGCTCCTGCGCCCACCGCGCAGCCGACGCGGCGGTCCGGAGCGCTTCCTCAGCGCCGCACGCCGTCGACTATCGCCTAGGGCAATCGAGGGCCTCCGGGGGTATTCTTTAGCACACCCCCACACGGAGCCCAGGCTTGGCTGTTCACCGGGGCGCAGCACGCTGCTGCGCCGTTTTACTCATAGGCGCCGGCGCCTGCGCCCATCCTTCCCCCGCGCCGCTCGCGCCCGCTGGCGGAGCAGCCGGCTGCCGGTTGGCCCCTGCTTCGTCCGCGGGCGCTACGGCGTCGGCGCCCCTGATCACCGTTGCACTCACCGACTCCGTCGACCCCACACACGTTCCGCTAGGGCGTAACGACGCCGAGCGGCTCGTGCTCCGCCAGTTGTACGAGACACTGGTGCGGTTCGACTGCGAGGGGCGAGCGGTGCCGGCGCTCGCCGAGTCGTGGGCGTCGAGCGAGGGGGGACGGCGCTGGGCGTTCACCTTGCGCGCCGATGCGCAATTCTGGGATGGCGCGCCGGTCACGTCGCGCGATGTAGTGGTAGGGAAGGGCGGCGCGGGATACACGCTGACGCCAATCGATGCACGCACGGTCGGCGTGTGGCTCGCGCGGGGGTCGGATGACGTGCCGAGGTTCCTCGCCGATCCCGCGCTCGCGGTCATGAAGGCCGCGCCGAGTGGCGACTGGCCCATCGGGACGGGGCGCTACTGGGTGACGGGCGCCACCGCCACCCCGGAGGAGATCCGCGCGCATTCCTCTGCGGGGGACACGCTCCTCTTCCGGCAGATCTCGGGGAAGGACCCCCGCGATTTATTGGATGCGGGGGTGGATCTACTGGTGACGCGTGATCGTGCGGTCACCGATTACGCCGCCACACAGCCGGCGTTCGCCGTGGTCGAGCTGCCGTGGGATCGGATCTACGTGTATGCCGCGGCCGAAGCGCCGACGATACGCCTCGATGGCCTGGAGCAATCGGTCCGAGGCGAAGCGCGCCGGCCACAGGGCGGCGGCTTCTGGTGGGAAGACCTCCGGGCCTGCGGGCCAGCGCCTGTCGCCGCGCCGCCGACCCCGGGGACCGGCCCTCGCCGCATCGCGTACCTGCGCGGCGATCCCGCCGCGCGCGATTTGGCGGGTCGCATAGCCGCGTTAGGTGGCGGAACCGCCTCGGGTCAAAACCTCGCCGACTTTTCCCGGTCGCTCACCGCGGGCACAGCCGCCGGCTACGTGCTCGCGCTGCCGCGCGCCGTGCCCGATGCGTGCCGCGCCGCCCGCGACCTGCTGCCCCCGTGGCCGGTGTCGGTCGCGCCGCTCGTCGAGACGCGTGCGCGCGTCGTGGTGCGTCGGGCGGGAGCATCACGCTGGGCGATGGATGGCGACGGGACTGTGCACTTCGTGCCCAAATGACGTTCCGTACGCGCCTCCTCGCCGGTTTCGGCGTGGTGGTGTTGGTCCCCCTCGCCGTCATTGGACTCGGCATCCGTCGTGAGATGTCGGGGCGGGTCTCGGCCGAGTACGAGCGTCGCGTGGGCGCGCTCACCGACGTGATTCGTGCCGACGTGGCGCGGCAGAGCGAGGGGATCGCGGCCCGCCTCGCGGCGCTGAAGGGCGCGCTCGCGGGCGACAACCGGTTCCGGGTCGCAGCGATCCAAGGTGGCGATCGCGCCTATGTCCTCGACTACGCCGCCGACGCCATGCGTGTAGCTGGGCTCGACGTGCTTCAGGTGCTGGACTACGAGGGCCACGTCGTTTCCTCAGGCCACTTCCGGAACGAGTACGACCGCCCCGCGCCCATCCCTCCGGCAGGCGGGCCCGCATTGGTCCGCGCCCGCACAGCCGAAGGCTCGTTCCTCGCGCTCGTGCGCACCGACTCGCTGCGGTTCGGGGGGCGGCGGTTCACACTTCTGGGTGGCACCCGCGTCGACTCGCTGTTTCTCTCTCGCCTCACGCGTGATCCAGAGCTTCGAGTGTCGGTCGCGCTCCCCGGCGACAGCGTGACGCCGGACTCGAGTGGTCAGGTCGTCGCGATGCTGCCCTACATGGAGTCGGCTGACGCGCCGCACGTGGATCTGGCGCGCATCGTCGTCACGCACTCCGGGAGCCTGCTGGCGGCCCTCCGCCGCAATGTGAACGTCTGGTTCGCCGTCGCGGTGCTCGTGACGGCGCTCGCCGTGGTGCTGATGGCCGGGTGGCTGTCCACCCGCCTCAGCCGCCCCATGACCGAGATGGAACGGCGTGTCGTGATGGGCGACCTGGCTCGCCAGGTGAACCACGACATCAAGAACGGCCTGGCGCCGCTGCGCAACGTGTTCCGCCATTTCGCCCAGGTCGCGGCAGGCGAGCCGGCGAGCCTTCCCAAAGTTTTTGCCGAGCGGCAGAGCACCGTCGAGTCGAGCATCGGCTATCTCGAGACCCTCGCCGCGAATTATGCGCGACTCTCCCCTGAAGTGAATGAGCGGCCCACCGACGTCAACGCGGTCGTGCGCGAAGCGCTGCGGCGCGTCGCCGGCGCCGACCACGCGGAGCTGCGCACCGACCTCCCCGACCGCCTTCCTCTAGTGCGCGTCGATGCGCTGGCGCTCAGGCGTGTGATCGAGAACCTGCTCGGCAACGCGGTCGACAGTCTCCAGGGCAAGCCGGGAACCGTCACGATCGCCACCGAGGGTGGCGGCAACGGACTGGTGCGCCTCTCGGTGAGCGACACCGGTCACGGGATGAGCAAGGCAGAAGTGGACCGCGCGTTCGACGACTTCTATTCGACCAAGCCCGGCGGCACGGGGCTGGGCCTGTCGATCGTACGGCGGCTCGTCCTCGATGCGCATGGGACGCTCAAGGTCGATTCGCAGGTTGGTAAAGGCTCGAAGTTCATCGTGGAACTCCCCGTCGCATGACCCTCGTCCTGATCGTCGACGACGTGGCCGCCATGGCCGAGCAGTACGCCTACGACCTGAAACGCCTGCGCGGCTACGACACGCTCGTCGCCGCGAGCGGGCGGGCGGCGCTCGACTGCCTCGCTGCCGAGCCTGTGGACTGTGTGATCCTCGACCTCGAGATGCCGGGGATGGACGGCTTCGACGTGCTGCGCGCGGTGGAGCGACTCGGCCTACGCGTCCCGATCATCGTGTACACGGGCACCGGCAACTACGACCGCTGCGCGCAGGCGATCCGCCTGGGTGCGTTCAGCTTCATCGACAAGGCGGAGCCGATGGAGCGGGTGGGGCAGGAGGTCGAGAACGCCATCGAGCGGCGCCGCCTCGCCGATCAGGTGGCGGCGCTGCGCCGCGGCTTCGGCGTCGACTCGCCGCTGGTGGGTTCGAGTCCCGCGCTCGCCAAGCTCCAGCAGACGATCGCTCGGGTCGCCCCGATCCCGAGCCCCGTGCTCATCCTGGGGGAGAGCGGCACGGGCAAGGAGCTGGTCGCGCGCGAGCTACACCGCCTCGGCGCGGCGCCCAAAGGCCCGTTCATCGCCGTGAACAGCGCCGCCCTGCCGCACGAGCTGGTCGAGAGCGAGCTGTTCGGGCACGAGCGCGGCGCGTTCACCGGCGCCGCCGCCACTCGCAAAGGCGCCTTCGAAGCGGCGAGCGGCGGGACGCTCTTTCTCGACGAGATCGGTGATCTGCCCCTCGCCGCGCAGGCGAAACTGTTGCGGGTGCTCGAAGAGCGGCACGTAACGCGTGTCGGCGGCACGAAGACGATCGCCGTCGACACCCGCGTGGTCGCCGCGACGCATCGCGATCTCGAGAAGGAGGTCGCCGAGGGCCGGTTCCGCGAGGACCTCTACTACCGGCTCAACGTGCACCCACTGCGTGTGCCGCCGCTGCGCGAACGGCTCTCGGACGTGCCGAGCTTGGTCGAGCACCTCCTCGCCGCGACGTGCAGCCGGTTCGGGATCAAGCCGAAGAAGGCAGGCGCGGATGCGCTCGAATCCCTCATGGCCTACGACTGGCGCCGCAACAACGTGCGCGAGCTGCGCAATGTGATCGAGCGGATGGTCATCGCGACAGACCGTGAGGACCTGACGCGCGACGACGTGCCGGCGGAGATCCGCAATCACAAGGGCGCCCGTCCACGCACCACGCACGACGCACCACGCAGTTTCGAGGAGCAGAAGGTCGAAGCCGAGCGCCAAATCATTGTCGCGGCGCTGGAGCGCAACGATTGGCACATCACGCACACTGCGAAGGAGCTCGGGCTGTCGGATCACGCGAGTCTGCTGAAGGTGATGCGCCGCCTGGGTGTCCAGCGCGACACGTAGCACCCCATCGAGTCGTGTCCGATCGGACGCGATCGCAAACTCACATCGTGAATTGACAATCAGTTAGGCATTGGCCCGCGGCCTGCTTTACCCCATGGCGAACCCGCTCCTGGAGGAGCCATGCGGTACCAGTTCTCGATCGATCGGCCCCATACGCAGGGCCGCGGTCTCGCTCTCGCGGTTGTCGCACTCGTCAGCCTGGGTGTTACCGGGTACATGTTCGCCGCCTGTGGCGATCGCAACCCCGACCGGGCCAGCGCCGGCGAGCCTGTCGTCACGACGCCCACCCCGCTTCCCACGCCACCGGCTTCGACTCAGCCGGAGGCGCCGGCGCCCACGACGGCGTCGGAGTTCTACACCGTCGGCCGCACCGCCTGGAAGGCGGGCGACTTCGCGCGCGCCGAGAGTGCGTTGGTGCAGGCCGTCGCGCTCGATTCCACCCACGTCCGCAGCCGTCTCTACCTGAGCCGCGTCCTGATGGAGTCGGGGCGTCCTGGAGACGCGTTGCAGCACATCGAAGTGGCGGTCGAGCTCGACTCGACGTCGAGCGAGCCGCTGCGGCTCCTGGGCCGCGCATACGAGGTCCTCGGCCGCACGGATGAAGCGATCGACGCCTACAAGCGCTCGATCGTCCGGAACTCCGAGGATGTGTGGTCGTTGAACAACCTCGGCTCGCTGTACATCAAGGTGGGGCGATCCGAGGACGCATTGGGTCCGATCGCGCGGGCGATCGAGCTCGAGAAGAACGTGGCGATCTTCCACAACAACCTCGGTACGGCGCTCGAGAAGACGGGGCACTTTACGGCGGCTGCGGAAGCGTACCGTGCGGCGCTGGCGGTCGAGGGTACGTACGGGCCGGCGACGACGAATCTGACGCGCGTCGAGCAGCTGAAGGAAGACCCGGCCGCGCAGCCCGTGGATCTCGCCGCCCTGGCCAAGGCCTTCGTGGACCAGATCCCCAGCTGGAATCAGTAACCCGCCTGCGAGCAGGAACGTGGAGACCCGGCCCCCCCTTCAACGGCCGGGTCTCCCGGTTTATGTTCCCGCTCCCATGAAAGCCACCGATATCCGTAAAGGGCACGTCCTGCTGATCGACGGACAGCCCTGCCGAGTGATGGACTTTACGCACCGGACCCCCGGCAACCTGCGCGCCTTCGTGCAGGTCCGGTTCCGGAACCTGGTCACGGGGAACACGTTCGATCAGCGCCTCGCCGCGACCGAGTTCTTGAATGAAGCCCGGCTCGATACCAAAGAGATGCAGGTGCTCTACCAGGACCAGGGCGGCGTGCACGTCATGGACCAGGCGACCTACGAGCAGTTCACCCTCGACGAGCGCGCCATCGGTGAGGACAAGGCGTGGCTGCAGCCCGAAATGGTCGTGCAGGTCGAGTGGCTCGACGGCCGTCCCATCGCCATCGAGCTGCCGCCGGTGATCGAGCTACAGGTGGTGGAGACCTCGCCGGTGATGAAAACCGCGACCAAGAACGCGAGCACCAAGCCCGCCAAGCTCTCGAACGGTGTGACGGTGCAGGTGCCGGACTTCGTCAGTCCAGGCGAGAAGGTCAGGGTCGACCCGCGCTCCGGCCAGTACCTCGAGCGGGCGAAATAAGGCGCGCGATTCCGAAAGGCTTCAAGTCCCACTCGGTCTTGCCCGTCACCAGCAGATCCGCCAGCAGCTCCCCGATCGCGCTCGCGAACTTGAACCCGAACCCCGAACAGGGGCTCGCGAGCAGCACCTGAGGGTGTTGGGGGTGGTGGTCGATGAGGAAGTCCCCGCCTTCCACATTGGTGTAGAGGCAGACCGTCGAGCGGCGGTGCGCCCCGTTCGCGCCCGGCAGAAACCGCTTCAGCATCGCGCGCATCGATGCGATCTCGTCCGCGCCGACGTCGCGACGCACCGTGTCCGGTGTCGTGGGCTCGCCGCCGTGATGAATCGTCGTCTTGATCTCGCCGTCCTCGATCGGGAATGACGCGAACGCGGCGTTTTCGCCGAACTCCCATAACGCGAACGGACAGCGCGCGGCGGCGAACTGCGCGGTGTCGTCCGAGGGGCGGGGCGCGAACCAGTGCATCACGATGCGCTCGGCGGCCACGCGGACGCCGGCGCTCTGCAGCGTATCGAGCATCCACGGGCCCGCTGCGAGCAGCAGCTTGCCGGCGCTGTATCGTCCGCGCGGGGTGGTGACCGTCACGCCCGTGCCGCGTGCCTCCCAGCGCACCACGGGCTCATCGAACTTGATTTGGGCGCGGCGTGCTCGAGCGTAATCGAGGCAGGCTTCCACGCACGCCTCGGGTCCCAGGATGCCGGCGTTGGGCTCGAAGAACCCCACCGTGTCCTCGGCGGGTCGGAAAGCCGGGAAGCGCTTGCGAATTTCCGCGGGTGACAGGATCTCGTAGGAGACGCCGTGGACGTCGGCGCTTTCCTTAGACTTCGCGACGAAGGACCCATCGGGCGCGCCGATGAATACGCCGCCAGTGATCGAGAGCAGCGATCGTCCTGTGGCGGCCTCCATTAAGCGCCAACACTCGTAGGCGCGCCGCACCAGGGGCACGTAGCGCGGGTGCTCGAACGACGTCTCGCGAATGATGCGCGTGCCCCCGTGGGTAGAGCCGAGCGTGTGTGGGGGGTGATGGCGGTCGAGAGCGAGCACCTTGAGGCCCTTCCGGCCGGCGAGGTGGAACGCCGTGGCGCTCCCCATCGCGCCCAGGCCGGCGACGATCACGTCGTACGTCACAGCTCGGCGTGCCGGAAGCAGGTGACGAGATGGTCGTTGACCATGCCGACCGCCTGCATGAAGGCGTAGCAGATTGTCGGTCCGACGAACCGAAATCCCCGCTCGACCAGCGCCGTACTCATCGCCTGCGATTCCCGTGTTTCGGCAGGGACGCTGCGTATCGTCTTGCGCGCGTGGCGCAGCGGCGCGCCGCCGACGAAGGCCCAGAGAAACTCATCGAACGAGATTCCCTCTTCGGCGAGCTTCAAGTAGGCGCGGGCGCTCTTCACCGCGCTCTCGACCTTCTGGCGGTTCCGGATGATTCCCGGGTTCTTGAGCAGCTTGGCGATGCGTCGGCGGTCGTAACGCGCCATGAGCCCCGGTTCGAATCCGTCGAACGCCTCGAGGAAGTTGTCGCGCTTGTTCAGGATGGTGGCCCACGACAACCCCGCCTGGAAGCCGTCGAGGATGAGCTTGCCGAAGAGCTGGCGGTCGTCGTGGACCGGGACGCCCCACTCGCGGTCGTGGTAAGCGATCATCAGGTCGCTCGCTTCGGCCCACTTGCACCGCGTCATTCCCGATCCTCCCAAGAGAAAGCCCCACACCACGCGGGGTGATGTGGGGCTTCAGCTACTGGGCCGGCGGGCGGCTATTCGGTCCGATTCGCCGTGCCGGTG
>Ga0210382_10000458_pt1 | contig 14612 bp, 9 predicted proteins | sample PLMedo_FD_155452 | JGI IMG/M metagenome (GOLD analysis project Ga0210382, IMG submission 155452) | Groundwater sediment microbial communities from an aquifer in East River, Colorado, USA - PLM0_60_coex redo | ecosystem: Environmental > Terrestrial > Soil > Riparian zone | place: USA: East River...
GCGGGCTTCAAGCTGCGCGACGCGAGCCTGGAAGGCGCGCAGAAGTACTCCGATTGGAAATTCTCCTTCTCGCCAGTGCCGCCGCCAGCGACCACGACGCCAGCGACCACGACGCCCGCTGGGTCTGCGAAGTAGCTGTTGCCGAGCCGCGGGGAAACGTGCCATCCTCCGGTTGGGGTCAGGTCAACAGGGGGAGACCAATGTTTCTGCGAATCCGCGGCGCCGCCGCGCTGCTGCTTGTTATTCCGTTTTCCGCGCACGCGGCAATCACCTGCGCGGACGTGCGAAGAGCCATCGACAAACATCTAGCTGATGTCACGTGCTTCGTAAGCAACGATTTAACTACTAACAATACGACGATCGACCAGAAGACCACGCCGGACAATAATTCGCTCGGGCTCGCACCAGGTGCCTTTACACCGATTACCGATCGCGGCGTTATCTCGCCCGATGCGCCGAACCGCACACCGATTATGAAGACCGTGCCGGGGCTGCAGATCAACGCGCGTATCGCTTCCGATCCGACCGGCCAGGCGCGATTCCTGTTGCGGCTGCCGAACGACTGGAACGGCCGACTGGTGGTGGCCGGCGCATCCGGTACGCGCAGCGAGTTCAATGGCGACTTCGCGTGGAGCGATTACGTAGTGCAGAAGGGCTATGCCTACGCTTCGCAAAACAAGGGCGTGCTCAATCTTTTCGTCGCCTCGCTGAATTCGGCGACTCCACCGGAGCCCCTTGCTTGCAGGCTTAATCCGTCCTCCACTTTCTGGGTGCATTTCTACGACAACGATCCCGGGCAGCCTTTCACGCGCTGGACAAAGTACATCGTCAAAGCCGCACAGATCGCCCACGAAGGCGTGAGGGCGGGCTACGGCCATCCGCCGCGCTACACCTACGCCGTCGGCACGTCGAACGGCGGCTACCAGGTGCGCAGGGCGATCGAGACCGCGCCGGAGCTTTTCGACGGCGGCGTGGATTGGGAAGGCACCTTTGTCGACGAGCACGCTCCCAACATTCTCACTGACCTGCCGCCGGCGATTCTGAATTTCCCGGACTATGTCGCCTCCGGATTCAAGAGCGACAGCACTGCGGCGAAAAACATCCGCGGCGCCGGCTATCCGCCAGATATTGTCGTGTCAACGACTCCTCCACTGACACTGTGGACCAACTACTCGAATTCGTTCTGGGAAGTGACCCAATGCCAGTGGCAGAAGCGCCTCGATCCCAGCTACGACACCTACGGCAGCGGCACCGGCGCCTATAACTACGTGAGCCGGCTCTCGTACTCCGACGTAGGCGCGCAGATCGCTGGTTTCGCCACCACCGGGAAGATTCGGCGTCCCCTCATCACGGTGGCGGGCACCATGGACGCGCTACTGCCGATCGATCATCACGCGCGCGCGTACGCTCGCAAGGTCGCAGCCGCATCGAAGCATGGGCGCGATGACGATGATGGAGACGACGGGCGAGCCGTCTATCGCCTCTACGAAGTCCAGAACGGCAACCACATCGAAACGTACAAGAACACTTTCGGGCAGCTTGAGTTCATCCAGCCGCACGCGCAGAAGTCCTTCGACCTGCTGGTCGAGCAAGTGGAGAACGGCCACACGCTGCCGCCGAGCCAGTGCGTCCCGCGCGGGGGTGCCATCGCCGACGCGCCGGCGCAACCGGGACACTGCGCGAGCCTGTTTGTGCCCTAGGGAGGTGCAGTACCGATGAAAAAAGGCGGCCTCTGGCCGCCTTTTCATTTGTGACAAGCCGCGGTAGACGGATCGCAAAATCTTCTGCCAACATCGGGGAAACGGCCTGGAGGGCTTCCCGATGCGCCTTGTCCGTCTGCTTGTCGTCGCCGCGTTAGGCTCGCTCGCTACCCCGGGGCTCGCTCAGGACGCGTGCAGCGAAGTGAAGCTCGCGCTGCTGGCCGAGACCCAGAATGTCGAATGCACGGTGAGCGCCGACCTCACGACGGCGAATGCCAACACCACTCCGCAGGACAACTCGCGTGCCGGGCTGCCGCCGTCGGCGTTCACGCCGCGCACGGATGCGCAGGCGGTGTCCCCGGACGCGCCGTACCGAACGCCGCTCACGCGCGCGGTGCCGGGCCTGCAGGTCACCGGCGGCATGGCGGACGATCCGGATGCGCGCTGGGTGCTGCGGCTGCCCGAGGCGTGGAACGGCAAGCTGGTCGTGGGGGTGCCGGGCGGGCTGCGCAGCGAATTCATGGGCGACTACATCTTCAGCGACTTCGTCGTGCAGCAGGGCTACGCCTACGCTTCGACCAACAAGGGAACGCTCAACTTCTTCTTCACCGGGCCGCTCATCGACCCGCTCGCCTGCCGGCTGTCGCCGCCGACGGCAGCGACTTCGCTCGCCTACGTGCACTTCTACCTGGCCGAGCCGAAAGACACGATCACCGAGTGGTTCCGCCGCACGCTCGAGGCCACCGAGCTGGCGCAGGCGGCGCTCGAGGCCTATCAGGCGCGCGCCCTGGAGCGCACTTATCTCATCGGCATCTCGAACGGCGGGCATGTCGTGCGCCGCCTGCTCGCCGAGTCGCCGCAGATGTACGACGGCGGCATCGACTGGGAGGGCGTGTACTGGCAGCCGGGCGGCCCCAACATCCTGATCGACCTGCCGGCTGCGCTGCGACCGTACCGCGACTACGTTTTTTCCGGCTTCAATCGGACGGGGGCGGCGCATCAGGCTGTCGTCGCGGCCGGCTATCCTCCCGACATCTTCGCCAACCCGCCTACGCCGGCCAATACTTTCAGTCCCGTCGTCGGCTCGCTTTATGAAACGCACGCCAACAACTATTGGGACGTGACGACCTGCGTGTTTGCCAAGGAGCTCGACCCGGCTTACCAGGGTCCGCCCGAGGAATACGACTATGCGGCGCGTCTCAAGCCGTTTCACCTCTCGCAGCGCGTGAAGCGAATCGCGACGGACGGCGGCATCCGCAAGCCGCTGATCACCCTCCAGGGCACGATGGACGCGCTCTTGCCGATCAACCGGCACGCGCGGCCCTTCCGCAACGCGGTGGTCGCCGCAGGCAGGGGCTCCCAGCACCGCCTCTACGAAGTCCAGAACGGCAACCACATCGAGCGCTACCGCCAGAGCTGCTGCAACTTCACGCAGCTCGAATTCCTGCAGCCGCACGTGCACGACTCGTTCCAGCGCCTCGTCGGCTGGATCGAGAGCGGCATCACGCCGCCCGCGAGCCAGTGCGTCCCGCGCGGCGGCGCGATCATCGACAACCCGGCTGCCGCCGCGCGGCCGGAGCGCTGCCCGGCGCTGCTCGCGCCCTAGTCGCGATCGTCGATGGGGAAGTTCCCGAGGGACCTGAATTTCTGCACTCTCATCCCCGCGTCGACTTCCCCGGTGTAGAGGTTGCCCTTGGAGTCCACCGCCAGGCTGTGCACGGCGGTGAACTCTCCTGCCTGCCGCCCGCCGCGGCCGGTCAAGCTCAGCACTTCGCCGGTCTGCCGCAGGAACGTCCAGATATGCTGGTTCTCCCCGTCGGCGTTATAGAGATACGTCTGCTGCCTGTCCGGAGAAAGCCCGGCGTTGTACGCCGAGCCGTTGCCGCGCGTGCTCCGATCGGAGAAGAACTCCTTGACGAACGTGCCGTCCTTGCGGAACACCTGAATGCGGTTGTTCAGCCGGTCGCAGACATAGACCAGGCCATCGCTGGCGACCGCGACACAGTGCACGGGGGTGCGGAACTGCTGCGGCAGGGGCGCGGCCGGATCGTACGGCGGCAGCGGCGCATCGCTCGGCACGTTGCCGTAGGCTCCCCAGTGGCGCTTGTAGTGCCCGTCCGTGGCGTCGACGACGATGATGCGCCGGTTCTGGTAGCCGTCGGCGATGTACAACTCGTTGGCCGAACGGTCCAGGTCCATCTCGGCCGGCCGGCCGAGGAGCGGCGTGCCGTTTGGCGCGAGCTGCACGGGATGACTGGTGCCCCGCATTCCGGCCTTGCCGATCTGCATCACGAAAGTGCCGTCACTGGTGAACTTGATGACCTGGTGATCCGGCCCGCCGTTGCCGCCGATGTACACGTAGCCGTTGTGATCGACGAAGATGCCGTGCTCGGTCTCCGGCCAGTCGCATCCCATCGCCGCGGTGCATCGCGACTGCAGGAAGCCGGGATCCGACGGCCCGCCCCAGGCCTGAACCAGGTTGCCGGCAGGGTCGAACTCCAGGACCGAGGGCGCCGCGAAGCAGCAGGTCGACCGGGGCGGCGTGAGCGTCGGCCCAAGATAGCGCTCCGCGATCGATCGCGGGCGCTGCAGGAGCCAGATGTGGTCGCGCGAGTCGACCGCGATCCCTCCGGTTTGTCCGATGACCCAGTTGTTCGGCAGCGTCTTGGGCCATGACGCATCCACTTCGAACCTCGGCGCAACCTTCGCGCCCTTGCCGTCTGCGGCGACGGCGGACGCTCGCCAAGCCTCGCCGGTCAACACCAGCGCCACCGCGCTCACGACTATGAAAACGTACCGCGTCCACTTAGACATGACTCTCCTCCTTATGATTGATTTCGCGGCTGGCGTTCTAGCGAGCGGCGCGTTCAAGCATGAATGTCAACTCACGGCAGCACAGATTGCGTGCGGCGCAGGGCCGTGCTTCATCTGATACGGTCTTCTGCTCCTGTTTGCCTACGCTTCGTGAACGACCTTCCCGGCCTGTAGCGTCAGGACGGAACGGATGCGCTTCAGTTTTTCGTCCGATGTGGTAAGCGGATCGTCGCTCAGCACCGCGAGGTCGGCGAGCTTGCCTTCCTCGATCGAGCCGAGCTTGTCGTCGTCGAACGAGTGGAACGCGCCGCCGATCGTGTACATGCGCAGCGCCTGCAGCCGCGTGATCTGCTGGTTGGGCGGACTGGCTAGAGTGCCGGCGTTGTTCTTCATCGTGGTCATGTAATAGATCATGAGCCACGGGTTGATCGCGCCCACGTTGGTCGCGTCCGTGCCTGCCGAGAGCGGGATGCTGGCATCGACGAGTTTGCGCCAGGGCGGCCCGGAAGGAGCCGCCGAGGTGTAGTTCCATCCCTGCAGCCGCAGGCCGATGCCGAGGTCCTTCACCAGAGCGATCTGCGCGTCGCTGATCGGATTGACGTGATCGAGCGTCCAGCGCAGCTTGTCGATTGGCGCCACTTCCTTCGCCGCCTGGTAGGCCGAGATGTGGAAAGAGATCTCGCCTGCGGTGAGCGAATGCTGGGTCACCATCCAGCCTTTCAAAGCGGCGTACTTCACGAGATCGACATAGCCGGGATTGGTGGTGCTCGAGTTGACGCGCTCGCCGACGCCGTTCGAGCGGAACACGTCATCGCCGTGGCGCTTGAAGCTGTGGTCGACGACCGCCTGCGCGACGCCGAAGCCTGAATCGAACGAGCTGTTGAGGAAGGAGCGCAGGCGTATCTTGAGATCGCCCTCGCGCCAGAGGTTGAGCACGTAGCGGTAGCCCTCGACGAACTCGACCGGCGCGCCCTGCGTGCCCATGTCGGTCACCATGGTGAGACCCAGGCTCGCCAGGAAGTCGACCGCCTCGGCCGTGCCGCGCTGGCGGGTTTCCTCCGTCGCAACCGCCTGCAGCGCGGGAAGACCTTGCGCAGCAGACAGCGTGCCGGTGTCGCTCACCGCCACGCCGCGCGAAGCGAAGAACTGCTTGCCGAAGCTATTGGTGACCGCGCCGCCGGCGCCGGTGGTGGACAGATAGACGCCATGGTTGGGCGCCGCGGCGTCGAGCTCGGCCAATGTCGGCAGGCGCTTCTCGGCAAGCCCGTTGATGTTCCAGCCGCCCACGCACGTGACGAACTCGCCGGCCGGTACCGCGAGCTGCCTGATCCGCGCCTTGATTATGTCCTGCAGCTCGCCGATCGAGGCCGCCGTCTCGATGATGCGCACCTCGTGCCCGGGATTCTGGCCGCAGCGGATGAAATGCACGTGCGAATCGATCAGCCCCGGGATGACCGTCGCGCCTTTCAGGTTGATCGTGCGCGAGCAGGGTCCCAGGCCGCCGGCATTGCCAATGGCGACGATGCGCCCGTCGCGGATCGCGACCGATGAGACGACGCTGTTATTCGCGTCCATCGTCAGGAAACGGCCGTTCACGAGGTGCAGATCGCGCGCGCCCTCGCATTCCGCGGCGCCCGCCACCCGGCCGAACAAGCTGCCGCCGGCAAGCGCCGCGGCGCCCTGCATGAAGTTACGCCGGTCGATTCTTTTCACTGTGCCCTCCCCGGATTCGGAATGCCCTATTGGCACGCGTAGCTGCCGGCCTGGCTGATGTCGCCGGAGCCGCTGTAGCGCAGCGTCTTCGGGTACGGGCACAGCGGCCGGCTGCGCGTGGTATTCGACAGGCCGGTGTATGGACCGGGCGTCGCCTGGAAGCGGTTGCCGGTCGCGATGATCTCCTGCGGCGCAACGCCGTTCTCGATCCAGTTCACCATCGGCGTCAGCATGTCGAAGCTGTCGGTCGCCATGTTGCCGCTGCAGTGGCCCATGTTCGGAACGAGGTAGAGCTTCATGAACTTCGAAGCGCCGGCCATGCCGCCATTCTTCGTCATGACGTCGTGGAAGTACTTCTGCGTGTACGGCCACGGCGGGCCGGAGTCGGAGAGCCCGTGGTAGAAGATGATCTTGCCGCCGCGGCTGATGAACGGGCCGATCTCGGTCGAATTGTTCACCACGGGCGAGGCTGGCGTCACGAGGTGCATGTCGGTGTCGTAGTTCACCGTGAGCGGGTTGTACGACGGTTGGGGCGTCGCGAACCAGAAGAGCGGGAGCTGCCCGGAACCCAGGCCGATATTTCCCGGGGGCGAATTCGCCGTGCCGATGTCGCGCGTCGGGATGCCCGAAGGCTGCATGAAGCCGCCGTCGAACGGGTAGCCCGAAAGCGTGGTCCCGTCCGGCGAGGTGATGCGCTCGCCGCTCGAGGTGCGCGGGCCTTGGTCGATCTTCTTCGCCGCCGTCACCTGCGCCGGCGTGAGGCAGGTCGGCGTCTTGTCGCCGGTGCACTGCAGCCGCATCCCCGGCGCTATCGACCCGTAAACCCCGGACGACGGGAAGACGAACGTCGCCGGATCAAAGGTGCACGCCGCCATGTCGTCGATCACGCCGTCGACCAGGCCGTCGAGGTGATCGCACGCGGCGAGGATCGCGTTGGTGAAGAGGTTCTGGTCGGCGAGCGTGAAGCTTTGCAGGTACTGCGGCGTGCCGTTCACGATGGGCGAGACCGAAATGATCTGCTCGAGGCCCCAGGTCTCGGAGAGCGAGATGTCGGGCGGCAGATAGAACGGGTCGCCGGCGACGATGCCCTCGTAGTGCTGCGGGAAGAGCTGCGACATCGCCATGCCCTGCCGGCCGCTCGTCGAGCAGCCGACGAAGTACGAGTGCTCCTGCGCACGGCCGTAGTAGGCGTTGATCAGGAACTTCGCCGTCTGCGTCGTGACGTCGATCGAGTTGTATCCCCAATCCTTCACCGCCTGCGCGTCGGGGAAGAACATGTTCCCCGAGATGACCTGGATGTGGTTCAGGTCGGTGGTGGTCGAGCCGGGCGGGTACGACGGCGGCAGCTCCGAGTTGGTATGGCCGCCGTTCTGGCTTGCCACGACGAAGCCGTTTCGCAGGATCGTTAGCCCTGCCGTGCCGCCGATCTGTCCGGTCGCGCCGGGCAGACCGCCCTCGGTGCCGCCGCTGCCCTGGAACATATAGCGGCCGTTCCACGCCGTCGGCAGCCGCACCTCGAAGCGCGTGCCATAGGGCTGGTCCGTGCGATACGAGCTCGTGCCCGCGATGCCTGCGACGCCGGTACGCTCCTGGATCCTGCCCTGGACGAGGCAATACTCCGGAGTCGTGCCCGATGGCGCAGTGAGCGTCGCCTGTGTAATGCGAGTGGGCTGAACCGGAAAGTCGCTGAGCGTCGCGAGCGACGCGCAGGTCATGGCCGGGGCGAGCGCCTTCATCACGGTGAGCTGCGCCACCGGCCCATTGGAGTTCTTAGAGAACAGCTGGAACACGCTGGCGCCCGGCTGCAGCCCGGCCACGACGCCGCTCATCGCGCCGGCGCCGCCGGCATGCAAAGCGCCGCTGACGTCGGCGCCGTTCAGCTTGAGCGTGGTGCGCGAGATGAGCGCACTCGACGGCGCCGCGACCTGGATCGCCACCGATGTTCCGGTGACCATCCCGGTGAGCACCGTGTCCGGCGTCGCGATCGAGTAAGCAGGATCGGCGAGCGCCTTAAAGCATCCGCCCGCCAGTACAAAAATCGCCACGATGCGCGCGGCGGCCCTGGATTGATTCATAAGAACTCCCCCTCTTCCTTCAGCGTACTGGAACGTTCGAGTTGGCGTTACACGTCGCCGGGTTCGCCAATCCATCGGTATCGAGCGCATTGGACCCCTCTTTCTGGAACTTCGTGACGAGGTCCATGCACACCGTTTCCTTGGTCTTCAGGCTGCCGCCGCAATGCCAGCTCGTCATGAGCTTCGGATCGGCGCCGCCGCCATTGTAGATTGCAACCTGCGGATACGGGCACATCGGCCGGCTGCCGAGCGTCGCGTTGGTCGACAGGATCGAATCGGGCGCCGTTCCGGTCTCCACCCAGTTGACCATGACGTCGAACAGGTTCTGCGGCTGCGGCCCTGCGCCGCCACCGCAATGCGTGACGCCCGGCGCGAGGAAGACGCGGAACCAGGACGACAGATTCTCGTAGCCCTTGTAGCGGAACGCGGCCTTGTCGTAATAGTGCACCGACTGGCGCCACGGGATCAGCTGGTCGGCGCCGCCGTGCCACATCAGGATCTTGGCGCCGCGCTCGCGCGCCTTGTCGAGGTCGACGCTCATGATGTCGCTATAGGGCGCGACAACATTGGTCGCGAGCTCGGTCTCATCGTCGAACTGCGACAGCGGCTGCAACGTGAAGTCGTAACCGGTGTTGCGGTGCGACCAGCAGAAGATACCGAGGCTGCCGCACGGCCCGCCGAACGGCGGCGAATTGGTGACGCCGGCGTTGGCGCCGCGGCCGAACGGGAACCAGATGCGCTGGCCGCGATCGTTGCGCGGTCCGTCCCAGATCCTGTTCACGGCTTGCGCTTCCTGCGGCGTAAGGCAGTTCGGCGCCGCGGGCGCGCCGGGCTGGCCGCAGACATTGTCGGCCGCGTCGAAGTTGCAGGTGCGCGAGTCGGACAGGATGCCGTCCTTCAGGCCGTCCTGCTCGTCGCAAGCCGCCACTGCGAAGGCGTTCGCCGCGTTCATCTTCGCCTGCGTCAGCGTCGCCGTGCCAGTGAGCTCCTTTTGCACCCAGAACGGCCAAACCGTGGCCACCTGCAGGCGCGTGTGGAAGTTCGCCGGCGCTCCAGTGAGGAAGCCGTCGAAATCCTGGCCGAAGCTCAACGCCATCGAGAGACCCTCGCGCCCTCCGGTCGAGCAGCCGTCCCAGTAATTGCGCGTCGCCGGCTTGCCGTAGTAGACCTCGGTCAGCGCCAGCGCCCACTTGTATTGCTGATGGATGCTTTCGCGCAGGAAGTCGTCGAGCCTGCCGTAGTTCAGCTCTTGCGTGGCTTGGATCACCGGGAAGTTCGGGTTGTCCTGCGTCGGATGCCCGGTGTCAGTATTCGAGCCCACATAGCCCGCATTCGTCGCCGTCGTGACTGCGCTCAGGCCACCCTGCAGCCCGCCGCCGCCGATGTTGCGCACCTTGCCGTTCCAGGCAGTCGGCAGCCCGCCGTTATCGAAGCTGTTGAGGGGAAAACCCACGCGGATGCCAATGCGCTGTGCCTGGGCGACGGCGTAGCCGTCCGCCGGCCCGCCTCGCGACGAGTAGATGAAATTCGCCTCGCATCGCGTGCCGATCAGCTGCGTATAGGGCACCGGCACCTGCGCGGCCGGTAAAGGCGGAATGTATTGCGAAATATTCGGCTGCGATGCCAGGTAGGTGCCAAGCGCCGCGCATGTCATTTGCGCCAGCGCGCTCGCCGGCGCGAGCGCAGCGACTGCCAATGCGAGTAGTTTGCGTTGCATGGTGCCCTCCTCCATTACTCGTTGCTTTGCGATTCGTTGCGATCGACGCCGTCGGGATCGGCCGCGAAAGTCGACGCATCCACGGCCTGCTTGCCATCGATCGGCACTTTCGAGTTGTCGTTGCATGCGGCGGGGTTGTACTTGCCCCACGCCTGCAGCTGGTCCTCGCTCTCGTGCTTGTAGGGCGTGACGATCGATTGGCAGATGTTTTCCTTCGTCTGCACGTTGCCGCCGCAGCTCCAGCTCGACGCCAGGTTCGGATTCAAGGGCGAGCCCTTGTAGATCGCCTGCTGCGGGAACGGGCACAGCATGCGTGTGCGTCCGCTGCTAGAGGTCGGCACCGTATCCGGCGCGACGCCGTTCTCGACCCAGTTCACCATCTGCTGGAACATGGCTTCCTGACTCGGCTGCGGGCCGGCACCGCCGCCGCAGTGCGCGACTCCCGGTGCGCGGAAATAGCGGAACCAGGGCTGCAGCACCGAGACCTCCGGCGTGCCGCCGGCGAAATGCGCCGCAACGCGCGTGTAATACTCGAGGCCGTTCTCCGCTGTGATCAGCTGGTCCGCGGTGCCCTGCCACATGAGGATCTTCTTGCCGGCGTCCCTTACCCGCTCGAGCCTCACGTCGTTCGTGTTGATGATGTCGCCGGTCGTGTTGGAGCCGAGCTCGGCCTCGCGCCCATAGTCCGCCAGCGTCAGCGTCTGCCAGTCCACGCTCGCGTCGGAGTGGTTCCACCGCAGCTGGCTGGTCGCGGTCTGCGAAGGCGTCGTGCCGCTCAGGGCGCTGATTTGCGCGCCGCGCTCCAGCCCCGGGAAGACCTGCTTGCCGTAGGTATTTCGCGGGCCGTCCCAGATCAGGTCGATCGCCGCGGCTTCCTGCGACGTCAGGCAGTTCGCCGCCGGGGCGCCCGGCTCGCCGCAGACGTTGGCCTTGGCGCTGAACTTGCAGCTGCGCGGCTCCATGATGATGCGGTCGACCACGCCATCGTCGGCGTCGCAGGCGTCGATTGCCGAGCTGGTCGCCTGAGCGGTCTTGTCGGAAGAAATCGGCCCGCCTGCAAGCTCCTTCATTGCGATCGGTCCCCAGAGCTGCGCCAGGCGGAAGCGGCCGTAATTGACCGCCGGCGCGCCGACCAGCCAGCCGTCTAGCTCTTCGGGATGGCGCTGCGCGAGCGCGAAGCCCTGCCGGCCGCCGGTGGAGCAGCCGTCCCAGTAGTTGCGCGCCGGCACCAGGCCGTAATACATCTCGGCGATTGCCTTGGACCAGCGCACCTGGGCAAGCAGGCTGTCGACGATGAAATCGTTCAGCCTGCCGACGTTCAAGCGTGTCGGAGTAGGCTGCAGCGCAAACAGGCAGTCGCCGCCGATGTGTCCGGTATCGGTCGAGGAGCCGACGTATCCGCTGCCGGTCGCAGAAGTGACCGAGCCGACCGAGCCGGCACAGCCGCCGCCGCCGAGCGCGCGCGTGCGTCCGTTCCAGGCGCCCTCTATACCTCCGGTCCCGCCATCGCGGCTGTTGCGCGGCAAGCCGACCCGGATCGTGACGCGCTGCCGCTCTCCCGCGTCGTAACCGAACTCCGGCCCGCCGCGCGACGAATAGATGAAGTTGATCTCGCAGCGCGCACCTGTTCCAGTCGTAGTCAGGGTCGCGATCAGGCTGAGGACATCCGCACGCCCCGCCAGGCCGTAGGCAGGGTTGTCTCTGAGCTCGGTGCAGGTCGGCAGCGCTAAAGCCGTCGCCGGGAATATCAATGTGCCCAGCGCGACCGCGGAAAACTTCGGAAACGAGCCGGCAAGGGCAAGACTCTTAAATTTCACCATGGCGCCCTTCTCCGAAAAAAGTTTCAATGAAATAAAAGCAATGCTGATCGAACATGATGCGATACTGGGATTACCGCTTTGCAGCAAATGCTTTTTTGTGACAGTTCGCGGACCGTCGAAACATCCCCCAGCCTGACGGCGGCCTTGATACGATTTAGCACATGGTCAACTACGATTCCTATTCGACTAAGTCATGAGTTGATCAGCGTTCGCCATGAATATCACCTCGCGGCAGCTCAAGGCTTTCCTTCTCACGGCGCAGCACCAGAGCTTCTCGCGCGCCGCCGAGCAGTTGTTCATCACGCAATCGGGAATGAGCGTTCTGGTGCGCGAGCTCGAGGCGCAGCTCGGCTTCCGGCTGTTCGACCGCACCACGCGGCGCGTGACGCTCACCGAGTTCGGCGTGAAATTCCTGCCGATCGCCGATCGCAGCGTGCTCGAGCTCGAGGCGGCGGCAGCCAACATCGGCCGCTCGGCGACGGAGGCGGACCGGCACCTGTCCATCGGCGCCACCCCGCTCGTCGCCGCCGGGGTGCTGCCGCCGGCGATCGCGGAATACGCGAAAAGAAAGCCCGAGCTCGAGATCCGCGTCTACGACGCGGACCGGCCCCGCCTGATCGAGATGGTGCAAGCAGGCGAGATCGACGTCGGGCTGACCGCGTTCCAGCACGCCGCGCCGGGCGTGACCAAGATCCCGCTGGCGCGCTTTTCGCTCATCCTCATCCAGGCGGAAAGCGCGCCGCGCGACCTGGGGCCGCGAGTCCGCTGGGTGGACATCGCCGCGCGCAAGTTTGTCGGCAGCCCGCCCGACGCGCCGGTCCAGGAGCTGATCGACGAGCATCTGCGGCGCGTCGGCCGGCACCAGCCGCCTGAGATCGTGTGCAATTACCTGGAGACGCAGATCGCGATGGTCGAGTGCGGCGCCGGCCTCGCCGTCATGCCGACGCTGGCGCTGCCGGCGTGCCTCAAGCGCAGGGTCACGCTGCACGCGCTCGTGGATCCGGCCGCCTCAGGCACTCTCTACTGGATCGTGAATCGCGCGCGCAAGCTTCCCGCCGCGGCGGACGGCTTCAACGCCTTCCTCGGGGAATACGTCTCCGGCGTGGTCGAGCGCTGGCCGCCTGCTGCCGCCAAGGCGGCCTGAGCCTGGAGCGTCTTACTGGATGATCGCGGTGCGGAACGCCGCCGGGGCCTCGTGCGCGATGGCACGGCCGGTGGCGCCTTGCAGCACCAGCGACGAGAGCTTGAGCTCGGCGGCGCCCGAGCGGATCGGCCGGAAGGTGACGATCAGGAATTCGGCGTCCGCCGCCGCGCCGCCGGTTCCGGAGGCGCCCACGAAGATGGAGCCGCCCGGATTGACGCGGTAGGTGAAGCTGCCGTCGCTGAAGAACCCGCCGGGCCGAACCGCGACCGCCTCGAGCAATTTCGCGTCGAAGCTCAGCTGCAGCGGCGAAGAGCGCACCGGCTGATCGGAAGTCAGCTTGAGCGCCACGTTGAAGTTGTTCCCCGCCTGCACGCGCTCCGGCCCTTCCCAGCGCAGCTGCGCGGGACGCGATCCGCCGGCGGCGGACGCGGCGCTGGCGGTCGCGACCGCGGGCGTATCGAGCCTCAGCGTCGCGGTCACCGGGAGCTGCTCGCGCACGCCCAGGGGCAGGTAGACGAGCGTGACCCCGTCAGCCTTGATCGACTCGACGCGGTAGTTGTCGTCGAGCATCTCGCCTTCGCGGACCGTCAGCACGCGATCGTCGCGGGCGAGCACCACGCGCGCCGCGCCGTCGTGCACCACCTGCCCCGCGATGCGGTAAGGCATGGGAGGCGGCGCTGCGGCGGCCGGCGCCGCTGCCGGGGCAGCCCGCACGACGGGCTGCGGCGGAGCCCATGAGCGAAAGCCGAACAGCTCGCCGCGTGGCTTGCCGATCGCATCGCGCGAAGGCAGCGCGGCGAAGCGCCCGTCCGAAGAAGCGCTGCGTGCCTCGCTTTTCGCCGGCTGCGCGGAATCAGGCTGCGGGCGCTCGGGCAGCAGCAGGCCCGCCACGGCGACCACGGCGCCCGCCACGACCAGCAAACCGAGAATTCGTTTCTTGCGCAAGCGCGGCACCCCTGCAGGCACGACCATGTATGGACGCCCAGTAAAGCTCAATCGACCGCTGTCCGCAAGAGGTCTAGAGGCGGCAGTGAGGTAAATTGCACGGACAATGGCATTGACATGAATCGGATCCTCGTCATCGGCGCGGCCGGCATGGTCGGCCGCAAGCTCCTGCACAAGCTGGCGCAAGACGGTTCTTTGGGCGGAAACCAGATCGCGCACGCGACCCTGCACGACATCGTCGCGCCGCAGCCTCCGCCCAAGGCACCGTTTCAGGTGCGCTCGGCGGCATCGGATCTGTCGCTGGCCGGCGAGGCGGACAAGCTCGTGGCCGAGCGCCCCAGCGTCATCTTCCATCTCGCCGCCGTCGTCTCGGGCGAGGCCGAGGCGGATTTCGAGAAGGGCTACCGCGTCAATCTGGACGGCACGCGGGAGCTCTTCGAGGCGATCCGCAAAGCCGGCGGCGGCTACAAGCCGCGCGTCGTCTTCACCTCTTCGATCGCCGTGTTCGGCGCGCCGTTTCCCGAGGCGATCGGCGACGAGTTCCTCAGCGCGCCGCTGACAAGCTACGGCACGCAAAAGGCCATGGCAGAGCTGCTGCTCTCCGACTATACGCGCCGCGGCTTCTTCGACGGCATCGGCATCCGCCTGCCCACGGTCTGCGTGCGGCCCGGCAAGCCCAACCGC
>Ga0210382_10000459_pt1 | contig 14570 bp, 12 predicted proteins | sample PLMedo_FD_155452 | JGI IMG/M metagenome (GOLD analysis project Ga0210382, IMG submission 155452) | Groundwater sediment microbial communities from an aquifer in East River, Colorado, USA - PLM0_60_coex redo | ecosystem: Environmental > Terrestrial > Soil > Riparian zone | place: USA: East...
GTTCCCCTTGATGCGCGACGGACTCGTCACGCCCCGCACCGTCGTCAACCTCAAGACAATTCGCAATGCAGCGGTGATCCGCGCGTCGCGAACCGGCGCGACGTTCGGCGCCCTGGCGCTGGTCGCCGACGTCGCAGCGCACGCGGGCGTGCAGCGCGCGTTCCCCGCCCTCGGCGCCGCCTGCGACGCGGTCGGCACGCCACAGATCCGCAACATGGCCACGCTCGGCGGTAACCTCTGCCAGCGCATCCGTTGTTGGTACTTCCGCCAGAACGTCCCCTGCCACAAGACCGGCGGCCGAGGCTGCCCGGCAGTCGAAGGGTTGAACGAGTACCTGGGGATCCTCGGGGGCGGCCCCTGCCACGCACCGCACCCGAGCGATCCGGCCGTTGCCCTCGCTGCGCTGGACGCTCGCGTGCACGTTCGGTCGGCTAACCCCGGGCGCAAGCCCGGGGTGACGCGAATCTCCATCGCTGATCTCTACCGAACTGCCGCGAGGCGCCGCGATGCCGAGACCATCCTCCGCCCCGGCGACGTCATCGAGCGCATCACGGTCCCGAGCAAGTACGCCGGCGCGCGACAGGTCTATCTCAAGGCGACGCAGCGCGCCGAGTGGGACTTCGCGCTCGTCAGCGTGGCCGTCGTGTGGCCGAAGGCCCGCGGGTCCACGCCGCGCGTGGTCCTCGGTGGTGTCGCACCGCGGCCGTGGGAGGTGGAAATCCGGGAATCGGGAAAGGGGAAGGGTTGGGCCCAGCGTGTCGCTGAGGCGGCCGTCGCCGGCGCGGAGCCGCTCTCTCAGAATGCCTACAAGGTCGCGCTCGCGCGGAACCTCATCGCCGAAGCGTTGGTCTCCTAGACCTCGCGCGACTTGGGGGGGCCGTATCGCTCCGAGGTATCGTGCAGCTTCTCCCACTCGGAACGGAACGCGAACGGATCGATTCCGCTCGCCCGGTCCACGGCGAGGATCCCGTCCAGGTGGTCGATCTCGTGCTGCAGCAGCTCAGCCATCGGGCCCTCGAGCTCCGTGGTGTGGGTCTCCCCCTCGAGGTCCTGATAGGTCAACGTGGCCCGATGCGCCCGGGTCACCCGGACCAGCAGGTTGGGGAAGGAGAAGCAATCGTCCCACACCAGGAAGTCTTCGGATCCTACGTCCGTGATCTCGGGGTTGACCATCGTCCAGCGCTGCTTCCCCTTCACCTCCACGAACACCACGCGCACCGGCGCGCCGATTTGGGGGGCGGCGAGGGCGCGACCCATCTTGTACTTAGTCCGGGCAGCGCGGAGCGTGTCCCGCAGGTCGTCGGCCACCAAGCGGACGGACGGCGACTTCGGGTCGTGGACCCGCTCACACCGGACCCGCAGGATCGGGTCCCCGAGCTGGCGAATGCGGCGAATGGCCATGGGCGGCCTAATATGTGAAGGTCTTACCGTCTTAGCGACTTAGCCCCTATCCTTTCTCCATGTCTCTGGCGGGCGTGGTGTTGGCGGGGGGCCGATCGGCCCGGATGGGGTCTCCCAAGGCCCTCTTGGACTTCCGCGGCCAGCCGTTCGCAGTCCGGATCCTGGAGGCGCTCGAAGCCCTCGAGGTCAAGACGCGCGTGGTGGTGGTGGGCCCTGATGCCCCGCGCATCCAGCCAGCCCTAGCGGGTCACGAGTGTATGATCGTCGAGAACACCGACGTGGACGGCGGGCCGATCGCCTCGCTCCGGGCCGCGCTACGAGCCCTCCAGCCCGTGCAGCCGAGCGCCGTCCTGGCCTGGCCGGTGGACCTGCCGCATGTGCGGGTCACGACTGTCGAACGCCTGATCGAGACCTACCGGCGCGACCCGGCCCCCGCTGTAGTGCCGACATTTGCCGAGCGGCGGGGCCATCCGGTGCTGTGGGGGGCGGCGTTGTTCGAGGAACTCCTCACGAGCGACGCCGCGACCCGGCACGGGGCCCGGGCGGTCCTCCATGCCCATGCCGCCGAGATCGTGCCGGTGGGGGTGGACGATCCGGCGGTGATCGACGACCTCAATACGCCCGAAGACTACGAGCGCCTCGTGCGGGAGCTTAACCGGGACATCTATTAACCGCTTCGGTTGACAATCCCGACTAAGTCTCTTAGGATTCGCTTAAACCAAGGTGGCGCCGCCACTTCCGGGAGTTTTGATGACCAGCATTGAAGCCCAAGTCCAGCAACCGTACAAGTACGGGTTCGTCACCGACATCGACTCTGATGTCGTGCCGCCCGGCTTGAACGAGGACGTGGTCCGGCTGATCTCGGCCAAAAAGGGCGAGCCCGCCTGGATGGTCGATTGGCGGCTCAAGGCCTACCGCAATTGGCTCAAGATGGAAGAGCCGCATTGGCCCAACGTGAAGTACGGGCCGATCGACTACCAGGCGATCAGCTACTACGCCGCCCCCAAGAAGCTCCCCAAGCTCGATTCGCTCGACCAGGTCGATCCCAAGCTGGTCGCCACGTTTGCCAAGCTCGGCATTCCGATTGAAGAGCAGAAGCGCCTCACCGGCGTCGCCGTGGACGCCGTGTTCGACAGTGTCTCGGTGGCGACGACCTTCCAGGCGGAGCTCGCCAAGTACGGCGTGATCTTCTGCCCCATCTCCGAGGCGATCAAGAAACACCCCGAGCTCGTCCAGAAGTACCTGGGCACGGTCGTGCCCTATAACGACAACTTCTTCGCGGCCCTGAACTCCGCCGTCTTTACGGACGGCTCGTTCGTGTACGTACCCAAGGGCGTGCGCTGTCCGATGGAGCTGTCCACCTACTTCCGCATCAACGCCTCCTCCACCGGCCAGTTCGAGCGCACGCTGATCATCGCGGACGAAGGCAGCTACGTCAGCTACCTCGAGGGCTGTTCGGCCCCGATGCGCGACGAGAACCAGCTGCACGCCGCGGTCGTCGAGCTCGTCGCGCTCGACAATGCGACGATCAAGTACTCCACGATCCAGAACTGGTACCCAGGGGACGAAGAGGGTAAAGGCGGCATCTACAACTTCGTCACCAAGCGCGGCAAGTGCGCCGGCAAGAACTCCAAGGTCTCCTGGACGCAGGTCGAGACCGGCTCGGCGATCACCTGGAAGTATCCGGGGTGCATCCTGCAGGGTGACAACTCGATCGGTGAGTTCTACTCCGTGGCGGTCACCAGCCGGCGCCAGCAGGCAGACACCGGCACCAAGATGATCCACCTCGGCAAGAACACGCGCTCGACGATCGTCTCGAAGGGCATCTCGGCGGGGCGCGGGCAGAACACGTACCGCGGTCTTGTGAAGATCATGAAGGGCGCCGAGGGCGCGCGAAACTATTCGCAGTGCGACTCGATGCTCATCGGGGACCAGTGCGGCGCGCACACGTTCCCGTACATCGACGTGCGCAACAGCTCGGCGATCATGGAGCACGAGGCGTCCACGTCCAAGATCGGCGAGGATCAGATCTTCTACCTGCGTCAGCGCGGCCTCTCCGCCGAGGACGCCGTGTCGATGATCGTCAACGGCTTCTGCAAGGAAGTCTTCAAGGAGCTGCCGATGGAGTTCGCCGTCGAGGCGACGCGGCTGCTCGGCATCAGTCTCGAAGGGAGTGTCGGGTAATGCTGGAGGTCCGGGGGCTTCATGTAGCAGTCAGTGGCACCGAGATCCTGCGCGGCGTCGATCTCTCGGTGAAGGCCGGCGAGGTGCACGCCATCATGGGGCCGAACGGCTCCGGGAAGAGCACGCTCACCCAGGTGTTGGCGGGCCACCCGGCGTACACCGTCACTGCGGGGACGGCGACCTACGAAGGCAAGGACTTGCTGGCGCTGAAGCCCGAGGAGCGAGCCCGGGAGGGATTGTTTCTCGCGTTCCAGTATCCAGTCGAGATTCGCGGCATCACCAACTCCTATTTCCTGCGCTCGGCGGTGAACGCAGTCCGCAAGCATCGCGGCCAGGAGGAGCTCGACCCCCTCGATTTCCTCCAGGTGCTGGAAGAGAAGCTCAAAGCGATCGGCTGGGACGACACGCTGATGAACCGCCCGGTGAACGAGGGCTTCTCGGGTGGCGAGAAGAAGCGCAACGAGATCCTCCAGCTCGCCGTGCTGGAGCCGCGGCTCGCGCTGCTCGATGAGACCGACTCAGGGCTCGACATCGACGCCCTGAAGACCGTGGCCAACGCGGTGAACAAGCTGCGCGCCCCCGATCGCTCGTTCGTGATCGTCACGCATTATCAGCGGCTATTGAACTTCATCACTCCCGACGTCGTCCACGTCCTCGCCGATGGCCGAATCGTCAAGTCGGGCGGGCCTGATTTGGCGCATGAGCTCGAGGCAAAGGGCTACGACTGGCTGCGCGCTGGCGCCATGGTGTCGTGATGGTGGCGGTCGCGCGGCTGGTCGCGGCATATCGGGCGTTCGCCGCAAACGGCGCCTCCGGTGCGCCCGCGTGGCTCAAGGACCTGCGCGAGGGCGCGATCGCCCGATTCGATGCGCTCGGCTTTCCCACGACCAAGCAGGAAGCCTGGCGCTTCACAAACGTCGCGGCGCTGACCGAGACGGCGTTCGACCTGGCGCATCCCGCATCGCGCATCCCGCAGCTCGCGGAGATCCAGCCGTTCCTCTTGGGTGACGGTCCGCGCCTCGTTTTTGTTAACGGTTTTCTTGTACGCTCTCTTTCAACGCCCCTTTCTGACGGTGTTCGTCTCGACGGTCTTGCTCAGGCTCTAGTCGACACGCCCGATCTCGTGCGTCAGCATTTGAGCAAGTACGCCGCCTTCACCGATCGACCCTTTGCGGCGCTCAACACGGCGTTCGTGCATGACGGGGCGTTCGTGTACGTGCCCGCAAAGGTGACGATCGAAGAGCCGATCCAGTTGCTGTTCCTCACGACGCCGGTCGACGCAGAGCGCGTGGTCGCGCACCCGCGCAACCTGATCGTGCTCGAGCGGGAAGCGCGCGCCACTGTCGTCGAGACCTACGCGTCGCTCGAGGACGGGGTGTACTGGACCAATGCCGTCACCGAAGTGGTCGTGGGCGACGGCGCGCGAGTCGACTGCTATCGCGTGCAGCGTGAGAGCGACCAGGCGTATCACGTTGCGGTGACCGACGTCCACCAGGGCCGGGACACCACCGTCAACGTGCACGCCGTCGCCTTCGGCGCCGCGCTGGCGCGCCACGATTTGCGCGGCACGCTCGCCGGCCCGGGTGGGTACCTGATCCTGAACGGCCTCTACGTGCTGGACGGCGAGCAGCACGCCGACCACCACACGGCGATCGACCACGCGGCCCCGCACTGCGAGAGTCACGAATACTTCAACGGCGTGTTGGACGGCCGGTCGCGCGGCATCTTCAATGGCCGCATCATCGTCCGGCCCGGTGCGCAGAAGACCGACTCGAAGCAGACGAACAACAATCTCCTGCTTTCGGGCGAGGCGCACGCCGACTCCCAACCGCAGCTCGAGATCTATGCCGACGACGTGAAGTGCACGCACGGTTCGACCGTCGGCCCGCTCGATCCCAAGGCGTTGTTTTACCTGCGCAGCCGCGGGATCGGCGAAGTCGATGCGCGTCGTCTCATGACCTACGGGTTCGCGGCGGAGATCCTGAACCGCATGGACGTCGCGCCGTTGCGTGCGCAGCTCGACGAGATCGTGCGGGCCCGCCTGGCGGAGTAATGAGCGACCTCAGCGATCTCTACCAGCAGACCATCCTCGACCACAACCGGAACCCGCGCAATTTCCGGCGGCTCGAGAGGGCGAACCGCACCGCCGAGGGACACAACCCGAACTGCGGCGATCGCATCAAGGTGTACGTGCAGCTCGAGGGCGACACGATCGGCGACATCGGATTTCAGATGCCCGATGGCGCCGGCTGCGCGATCTCCAAAGCGTCCGCGTCGCTCATGACGGCGGCAGTGAAAGGGAAGCCGGTCGCCGAGGCGGAGGCGCTGTTCCAAGTTTTCCGCGAGATGCTCGCGGGCGGTGCGATCGCCCCGGGGAAGCTGGCCGCGTTCGGCGGTGTGCGGGCCTTCCCCGCCCGCGTGAAATGCGCCAACCTCGCGTGGCACGCCCTGCACGCGGCCCTCCAGAACCAGTCCGAGCCGGTGACGACGGAATCGGCGCGGGACTTCTGATGCTCGACACCCGTAAGATCCGTCCCGACTTCCCGATCCTCGCCCGCAAAGAGCACGGTCACCGGCTCGTGTACCTCGACAACGCGGCCACGACGCAGAAGCCGCGGCAGGTGCTCGACGCCATCCTCGGCTACTACAGCACCAGCAACGCCAACGTCCACCGCGGCGCCTACGGCCTCGCCGTGGCCGCCACCGAGGCCTACGAGGCGGCGCGAGGCACCGTGGCTCGCTTCGTCAACGCCTGGGCCCCCGAGGGCGTCGTCTTCACGCGCGGCACCACCGAAGGGATCAACCTGGTGGCGGGGTCGTGGGGGCGGGCCAACGTAAAGGCTGGGGATACGGTCGTGGTGACCGCGATGGATCACCACTCGAACCTCGTTCCCTGGCAGATTCTCTGCGCCGAGAAGCGCGCCACTCTGCGGATGGTCGAAGTCACCGCCGATGGCCGCATCGACCTGTTGGATTTCGGACGGGCGCTCGAGGCGCGCCCCCGGCTCGTGGCGTTCCCCTACGTCTCGAACTCCCTGGGCACGGTCAACCCGGCCGCCGAGCTGACTCGGTTGGCGCACGCCGCCGGAGCAGTGGTCGTCATCGATGGGGCGCAGTCGACGCCCCACCTCCGCGTCGACGTGCAGGCACTGGGCTGCGACTTCTACGCGCTGTCGGGGCACAAGATGCTCGGCCCGATGGGGAGCGGTGCCCTGATCGCGAAGCCGGCGCTGCTCGACGCGATGCCTCCCTATCACGGGGGCGGGGAGATGATCGAGCGGGTGTGGGACGACCACTCCACGTGGAACACGATTCCGCACAAGTTCGAGGGCGGGACCCCCAACGTTGAGGGCGCTGTGGGGCTCGCGGCGGCGATCGGTTACCTCGAGCGGCTCGGGATGGACAAGATCGCCGAGCACGAGCAGGCGCTCGCGCGCGTGGCGATCGAGCGGCTCAGTCAGATCGAAGGCGTCACAGTGTATGGTCCCAAGGACCATCGCGCCGGCGTCGTGCCGTTCACCTACGGCGATATCCATCCGCACGACCTCGCGACGATCCTCGACCGGGACGGCGTGTGCATCCGCGCCGGACATCACTGCACGCAGCCGCTGATGCGGCGGCTCGGCGTGCCGGCGACGGCGCGTGCGTCGTTCTACGTCTACAACGACGTCGACGACATCGACGCGCTCGTCTCGAGTGTCCGCAAAGCGGGCGACCTTTTCGGAGTCCCTGCCTAGCCCCTTCCCCCTTCCCTCGTCCCCGGTAGTTTGGGGGCCATGTCACAACCCATCGTTGCCGCCGACCGCATCACAAAGCGGTTTGCCGGCCACACGGCGGTAGACTCCCTCTCGCTCACCGTGCCGCCCGGTGTGATCTACGGTCTGCTCGGGCCGAACGGTGCCGGGAAGAGCACGACCATCCGCATGATCCTGAACATCTACGCCCCCGATTCCGGGACGGTCCGGCTGTTCGGTGAGGCTGGCACCGGTCGCGATCACTCGGGGCGCATCGGGTACCTGCCGGAGGAGCGGGGTCTGTACCCGAAGATGCGGGTGCTGGATGTGCTCTTGTTCCTCGCCGAGTTGAAGGGCGTGGACCGGCGTGCGGCGCGACCCAAGGCGCTCGAATGGCTGGAGCGGCTGGGGCTCTCCGACTGGCGCATGCGTAAGGTCAACGAGCTGTCGAAGGGCATGCAGCAGAAAGTGCAGTTCATCTCCACGATTCTACATGAGCCGGATCTCCTCGTGATGGACGAGGCCTTTTCCGGTCTCGATCCCGTCAACTCGCAAGTTCTGAAGGACACCGTCCTGGAGCTCCGCGCGCGGGGCAAGACGATCCTGTTCTCCACGCACATCATGGAGCAGGCCGAGAAGATCTGCGACCATGTGTGCATCATCGCGCGCGGCAAGAAGCTGGTCGACGGTACGCTGGCTGACATCAAGCGGACGCGCGGTGGACGCCACCTCCTGATCAACTTCGATGGCGCCCGCGGCGAGGCTGACCGCATTTTCGCCGACCAGCGGCAGGTGGCGAAGGCTGACGCGTCGGGACAGTTCGCCGAACTCGAGCTTGCCCCCCAGGGTGACGCGCAGGAGATCCTCAAGGCTCTGGTGACCTCGGGCGCACGGCTGTCGCGCTTCGAGCTCGCCGAACCCTCTCTCAACAAGATCTTCATCGATCTCGTCGGTCCCGACGCCGCGACACCCGCCGCACGGCCGGACACGGAGGTGGCCCGTGCGTAAGGTCCTGGCCGTGATCCGCCGCGAGTTCATCGAGCGCGTGCGACAGAGATGGTTTTGGGTGATGGTCGTGCTCGGGCCGTTGTTCTTTGCCGCGATCTTCCTCCTGCCGACGCTGCTGATCGGCAAAGGGGGGGTCAAACACATCGCGGTGGTGGATGGCACGACGACCGCCTTCGGCGCGCAGGTGACCGAACGCCTCGACGGGGAGCCGCTGTTCGTGGCGGTACGGGTTCAGGCAGGTCCCGGGGTCGTCGATTCTCTCATTACCGCGGTCGATGTAAAGGCGATCGACGGTTTTCTCGTCCTCAGCGACGCCGCCGTTGACTCCGGGAAGGCGATGTACCGCGCCTCGAACGTCTCGTCGTTCGTCACCATCGGTACGCTGGAGCGGGTCATCGGCGAGATGGTCAACGCCACTCGGCTCGAGCGCGAAGGCGTGAACCCCCGTCTCGTAGCGAAAGCCCGAATCCGGCTCGACCTGGACAGCAAGAAGATCTCGGGAGGCAAGGCGACGGGAGAGAGCGCGGCCCAATCGTTCTCGCTCGCCTATTTCATGGGCATCATCCTGTACATGGCAATCCTCCTCTACGGGATCAACGTGATGAGCTCGGTCCTGGAGGAAAAGACCACAAAGATCGTGGAGGTGCTGGTATCGTCGCTGCGCCCTTTCCAGCTGTTGCTCGGCAAGGTGATCGGCGTTGGCGCGGTATCGATGTTCCAGTTCTTGATCTGGGGCGTTTCCACACGGCTGATCATCTCACAGCGCCGACACATACTCGGTGAGGGGGGTATGGGTGACGCCGGCCAGGTCTTCCAGCTCCCCCACGTCTCGGCCGGGACCGCGATCGTGTTCTTCGCGTACTTCCTGGGCGGATTCCTGCTCTACTCGGCCATGTTCGCGGCCGTGGGCGCGATGTCATCCAACGAACAGGAAGCCCGGCAGGCGCAGCAGCCGGTGAGCATGCTACTGATCGTGTCGTTCATCAGCATGTTCGCGATGCTCAATGATCCGGGGTCGGTGCTGTCCGTGACGTTGTCGATGATTCCGTTCAGCTCCCCGATCGCGATGCCGGTGCGCTGGGCGGCCGGCAACCTGCCCCTCCACGAGGTGGCGCTGTCGCTCGGGATTCTGTTTGTGTCGATCGTGGGAGTGACATGGATCGCGGCGAGAATTTATCGAGTGGGGATACTGATGACGGGGAAGCGGCCAAACTTGAAAGAACTGGTGAGGTGGGTGAGGGCGGCCTAACTCAGACGGGTAGACGGCGAGACGGGTGGCGGCTGCTAGCGGGTGGCGCGTAGGAACGGCGCTGCCCGCGTTTTCTTGGTACCGCGGAGCCCAGCCCGTTCACTATCTTCACGGCCATGCCACCCTACCGAAACCTGAAAGCTTGGCAGCATGCCGAGCGACTTGCCGTCGAAAGTGTGAAGGCCGCGCGTCGATTCCCGGATCACGAACAAGGAGCGTTGGCCGATCAGCTTCGTCGGGCGGCCTACAGCGTTCCGTTGAACATTGCGGAGGGCAGCGCTAAGCGTGGCAGTCGGGAATACCGCCGCTTCCTCGATACCGCCCGTGGGTCGTTGGCCGAGGTTGAGACCATTCTAGATATTGCTCGCGATCTCGATTACCTACAGCCAGCAGAGTTCGGTCGCCTGGAGGCTCTGGCGACGGAAACGAGCAAGACTCTCTACGGGCTACTGCGTAAGATTGGCGATGCAGCAACGAGGTTACCTACCCGCTAAAGCCTTCGGACCGCTACCCGTCTAGCCGTCTACCCGTCTGGCTGGGCGTCTGCCTAGCCGCCTCGAGTCCCCCTATTATTAGCCGATGGGATTCGACTACGACGTAATCGTTGTTGGGGGCGGCCACGCCGGTACCGAAGCCGCGACGATGGCCGCACGGCTCTCCGCCCGCACGTTACTGCTGACCTCCAACCTCGAAACCATCGGCCAGATGTCCTGCAATCCCGCCATCGGCGGCATTGCGAAGGGTACCGTCGTGCGTGAAGTCGACGCCCTCGGCGGGTTGATGGGCCGCGCCGCCGACCGCGCCACCATCCAATTCCGCATGCTCAATCGCTCCAAGGGTCCGGCCGTCTGGGCTCCCCGCGCACAGTGCGACCGCACGCTCTACAAGCGGGCCGTGCGCCAACTGCTCGAGGGCTTCCCGAGCCTTGAGCTCACACAGGGGATGGTGACAAATCTGGTCCTCGATGGAACGCGGGTCGGGGGCGTCGAGACCGCGGACGGGCGTCGCTTTCGCGCCCGCGCCGTCATCATCACCGCCGGCACATTCCTTCGGGGGCGGATTCACCTCGGCTTGGACACCCAGATTCCCGCGGGCAGAGCGGGCGACCTGCCGTCCGTAGAGCTTGCGCAAGTCATTGCTGCAATTGGACTTACAGTATCGCGGTTCAAGACCGGCACTCCTCCACGCGTGGATGGCCGGACGGTCGATTGGTCCAAAGTCAGCCGTCAGGACGGGGACGAGGGCGACTATCGCTTCTCATTCCACGATCGCGCGGACCGGCCGCGCCAGGTGCCCTGCTGGATCACATGGGCCGGCGAAGAAGTGAAGGAGATCATTCAACGCCACCTGAAGGAGTCGGCGCTGTACGGCGGCGCCATCAGCGGGCGGGGGCCGCGCTACTGCCCGTCGGTCGAGGACAAGATCGTCAAGTTCCCCGAGGCGAAGCGGCACCAGATCTTCCTCGAGCCCGAGGGACTGGATACAAACGAGCTGTACGTGAACGGCCTGTCCACTTCCCTGCCGGTCGCCGTGCAGCTCGAGTTCCTGCACGCCGTCCCCGGCCTCGAGCGTGTGCAGATGACCCGCCCCGGGTACGCGATCGAGTACGACTACTACGCGCCGACACAGCTGACTCCCTGGCTCGAGGTGAAGACCGTCGAGCACCTCTTCTTCGCGGGACAGATCAACGGGACGACCGGGTACGAGGAAGCCGCCGGTCAGGGCGTGGTAGCGGGGATCAACGCCGTGCGCCGGATCCGGGGCCAGGAGCCGGTCGTATTCGGGCGGGACGACGCGTACATCGGCGTCCTCGTCGACGATCTCGTGACGCGTGGTGTGGATGAGCCCTACCGGCTGTTCACGTCGCGCTCGGAGTTCCGGCTGCTGCTTCGTCAGGACAACGCGCTGCGTCGGCTGTTGCCCCTCGCCGAGCGCCTCGGTCTGTTATCCTCTCCTGAGCTCCATGATGCATGCAAGCGTCTCGAGAGCGAAGAGGCGGTTCTGAACCTCGCACGCGAGACAGCGATCACGCCGGCGCGGGCAACGGGTCCGTTGGCGGCGAGTGGGACGACGCTCGCGTCGGGCGAGCGGATCGCAGTCGTGGCCAAGCGGCCCGGCGTCTCCCTCGGCGCGTTGCTTGACGCCGCGGGAGTGGGCGCGGGGTTCGCCTCCGACGCGGTGCTCGCAGCCGAGATCGAGATCAAGTACGACGGCTACCTGGTACGCGAGCGGGAGGCCGCGGCGCGGCTCGCCGAGCTAGCCTCGTTCGCGCTTCCCGCCGACCTGCCCTACCTCGAGCTGAAGAGCCTCGCCACCGAGGCGCGCCAAAAGCTCGACCAGGTGCGCCCGACGTCGTTGGCCCAGGCGGCCCGCGTGCCCGGCGTCTCGCCCAGCGACCTGCACAACCTCGTCGTGGAGGCTACGCGGTGGCGGCGCCGCGTCGCCTAGGTTGCAGTTTCACGTGAAACTTGGCTCTTTCGTTTCACGTGAAACTGCGGTATATTGATCGCGCGCACCGGACGTACTATATAACTTATTGTCACTAACTAACTTACGAGATGTCACGCGTAATCGCTATCGCCAATCAAAAAGGCGGCGTCGGAAAAACGACGACCGCCGTGAACCTCGCCGCCTCGCTCGCGACCGCGGAGCGGAAGACGTTGCTCATCGACGCCGACCCCCAGGGCAACTCGACCAGCGGCGTGGGAATCGAGCGCGACCGCATCCGACACTCCCTATACGACGCCCTGCTCGATGGGCGCGCGCTCGCCGACGCCCGGTTCCCCCACGTGCACTTCCCCTATCTCGACGTCGTGCCGGCGACCCAAGACTTGGTCGGCGCCGAAGTCGAGTTGGTCAATCAATCGTCGCGCGAAACCATGATGCGCCGCGCCCTGCGCGACGTCCGTGACGAGTACCAGTACATCATCATCGACTGCCCTCCATCGCTCGGCCTCCTGACGCTCAACATGCTGACCGCCGCCGACAGCGTGATCATCCCGATTCAGTGCGAGTACTACGCGCTCGAAGGGCTCTCCCAGCTCCTCAATACCGTCAAGCTCGTGCAGCGAAACTTCAATCCGGCGCTCGCGATCGAGGGAGCCCTCCTCACGATGTACGACGCGCGACTGAACCTGTGCAAGCAAGTCGCAGAAGAAGCCAAGGAATACTTCGGAGGCCGGATGTTTGCGGTCACGATTCCGCGCAACGTCCGGCTTGCCGAAGCGCCAAGCTTTGGGAAACCCATCCTGCTCTACGACGTGCAATCGGTGGGAGCGAAGAGCTACCTGGCGGTGGCGCAGGAGCTGATCCGCCGGGTCGAACGTGCGTCCTCCCCCGCCCTGCCCGCCGCTGAGCCGCAGCCGGAGGTATCAGCATGAGGGAGACCGCTGCAGGAGGTCGTCGCCTCGGCCGGGGCCTCGAGGCCCTTCTGGGCCCGACCCGGGAGGAAGCGGAGCGCGAGGGCAACCTCGTCGAGCTACCCATCAAGGACATTCGCCCCAATCCGTTCCAGCCGCGCCAGGACGTAGATCCTGCGGCCCTCGAGGAGCTGGTCTCCTCGATCAAGCAGGCTGGCCTGCTGCAACCCGTGGTTGTGCGTCGGGCCAATGGGGGGGCTGCGGGGACCTACGAGCTGATCGCCGGTGAGCGTCGGCTGCGAGCCTGCCAGCAGCTCGGGTGGGAGCGCATTCCGGCCGTACAGCGCGAAGCCGATGACCGCACACTCCTCACACTGGCCCTGATCGAGAACCTGCAGCGGGACGATCTCTCTCCGGTCGATGAAGCGCGCGGCTACGACCGCCTGATCGCGGAGTTCAGCCTCGCGCAGCAGGACGTGGCCGATGCGGTCGGGCGCGATCGCTCGACGGTCGCCAACGCGCTGCGCCTCCTGAAACTCCCCACTGCAGTCCTGCAGATGCTGCATGAAGGCCAGCTCTCGGTCGGCCACGCGCGCGCGCTGCTCGCCCTGGAGGATTCCAAGGTGGCGACGAATCTCGCGCGCGAGGCCGTGGCGCAAGGCCTGTCAGTGCGGGAAGTGGAAGACCGCGTGCGCGGCGGCCGCGCACCCGAGCGGCGACCCCGGATGAAGCGCGGCGTGGGGCCGGCGCCCGAGGTGCGGCGCGTCGAGGACGCGTTGCGACGCCGGCTCGGCACCGACGTGCGCGTCTCCCTCCGGGCCAAGGGCAAGGGCCAGATTCACGTGGCGTTCTACTCCAACGACGACCTCGCGCGCGTGCTCGAGCTGATGCTGGGAGCGCCGTTCGACGGATGAGCCAGCGGCATGTGACGATCGTCGTCCACACGGACGGCGATCTCAACTCGCGGCAGTACCGGATCTCGCTCCGCCTCCTCCAAGTGGGGAAGGCGGCGGCGATCGCCGTGGCGATTATCGCGGTCGGGTTCCTTGCGTTCGCGGGGCCGATCATGACCAACGCCGCGCGGGTGCCGGGGCTCCAACGTGAAGTCGCGCGCTTGCGCGCGGAGAACAGCCGGGTGCAGCAGCTCGCTGTCGCCCTGAACCACGCCGAAGCGAACTATCAGGAGCTGCGCCAGATCCTCGGCGCGAAAGCTCCGCCCGCCCCGCGCAGCGGCGGCAGCGGCCGCACCACGACGGGGAATGCCTCGGCCGCGATGCGGGCCGTCACGGTCCGCGCGACGCCGCCGGCCGCGCCCCCGCGGTACGAGACTGGGTCCTCCGCGCCATCCCACTGGCCGCTCGACGTTCCCGGCTTCGTCACCCGGGGGCAGGTGCGTCAGGGGGACGTAGCCGAATCCCATCCTGGGATCGACATCGCCGTGCCGGCGGGCACCCCCGTACGCGCTTCAGGGGGCGGGACAGTGAAGGAGGCGGGCTACGATCCCGACTATGGCCTATTCGTCCTCTTGCGCCATCCGTCGGGGTATGAGACGATGTATGGACACGCTTCCCGCCTGATCGCGGCGGAAGGCGACGACATCCAGGCGGGGCAGGTGATTGCCCTGTCGGGAAACTC